>LNAP01015109.1_pt1 | contig 18839 bp, 18 predicted proteins | sample 602601 | NCBI WGS metagenome assembly LNAP01 (sample SAMN02440304, study PRJNA202911) | soil metagenome | biome: Subtropical and temperate rainforests or woodlands; isolation source: soil samples (1 kg each in a 20% v/v slurry with milli Q water) were... ...
TCGATCTACGAGCCGTTCATGGCCGAGGTGATGAAGAAGATCGTCAAGATCAAGCGCGGCAACCCGCTGGACACCGAGACCATGGTCGGCGCCCAGGCGTCCGAGCAGCAATACGACAAGATCCTCTCGTACCTGACCATTGCCCAGGAGGAGGGCGCCGAGCTGCTCACCGGCGGCGCGGCCGAACGTCTGGAGGGTGACCTGTCCAGCGGTTATTACATCCAGCCGACGCTGCTCAAGGGGCACAACAAGATGCGTGTGTTCCAGGAGGAAATCTTCGGCCCGGTGGTGGGTGTCACCACCTTCAAGGACGAAGCTGAAGCGCTGGCGATTGCCAACGACAGCGAGTTCGGCCTCGGTGCAGGCCTGTGGACCCGCGACATCAACCGGGCCTACCGCATGGGCCGGGCGATCAAGGCCGGGCGGGTGTGGACCAACTGCTACCACCTGTACCCGGCGCACGCGGCGTTTGGTGGCTACAAGAAGTCCGGCGTCGGTCGGGAAAACCACAAGATGATGCTCGATCACTATCAGCAGACCAAAAACCTGCTGGTGAGCTACGACATCAATCCGCTCGGGTTCTTCTGATTTCGTACTGATGACAAGCACTCTGTAGGAGCGAGCTTGCTCGCGATGGTCGTCAACGATAACGCGGGAAGCCTGGTGCCTCGTGGCGTTCTCGGGATCATCGCGAGCAAGCTCGCTCCTACAGTATTTGTGTGTACATGACGATCGCACACCCCCTACCAAATCACCCCGCAAACTCCTTCGAAAGTAGCATTCGGGCACTCGACGCCCCGTGCATTAATGGCTCTACCGGAATCACCCGGGCACAAGAAGAGGAATGACCCATGTGGACTAAACCCGCGTTTACCGATCTGCGCATTGGCTTCGAAGTGACGATGTATTTCGCCAACCGTTGATTGACCCGATGCGTTGGCCGGGCCTGCCTTCTGGAGCATCCGCCATGCACATCCGCGTTCTCGGTTCCGCCGCTGGCGGTGGTTTCCCGCAGTGGAACTGCAATTGCCGCCAGTGCGCCGGTGTGCGCAATGGCAGCCTGCGGGCCCAGCGCCGCACGCAGTCGTCGATTGCACTGAGTGACGACGGTGTGGCGTGGGTGCTGTGCAACGCTTCACCGGACATTCGCGCGCAACTCGAGGGTTTTGCGCCGCTGCAACCGGCGCGGCGTCTGCGTGACAGCGCCATCGCCGGTATCGTGCTGCTCGACAGCCAGATCGACCATTGCACCGGTTTGCTCAGCCTGCGCGAAGGCTGTCCGCATGCGGTGTGGTGCACCGAGCGCGTGCATCAGGACCTGAGCAGCGGTTTCCCCTTGTTCAAAATGCTTGAACACTGGAACGGAGGATTGCAATGGCAACCGGTCGGCCTCGATCTCCAGCCGTTCAGCGTCCCGGCCTGCGAGCATTTGCAATTTCGCGCGATTCCCCTGGTGAGCAACGCGCCGCCGTATTCGCCCAATCGCGGCAACCCGCAACCGGGCGACACCATTGGCCTGTTCATAGAAGACCTGCGCAGCTGTTCTATGCGCCTGGCCTTGGCCGAATCGACGATGAAGTGCTGGGCTGGATGCAGCGTGCCGATTGCCTGCTGCTGGACGGCACCCTGTGGCGGGACGACGAGATGCGTCTCTGCGAAGTCGGCCAGAGCCTGGGTAGCGAAATGGGGCACCTCGCTCAAAGCGGCCCCGGCGGGATGCTTGAAGTGCTGGAGGGTTTCAATCGCCAGCGCAAGGTGCTGATACATATCAACAACACCAATCCCATTCTCGATGAAGACTCGGCCGAGCGGGCTTTGCTGGAGCGGCGGGGGATCGAAGTGGCTTATGACGGCATGAGTATTGAGCTGTAGCCAAAGGCCCTATCGCGAGCAAGCTCGCTCCCACAATGGATTTCTGCAGTACATGAAATTTGTGTTCCCACCGCACACCTGTGGGAGCGAGCTTGTTCGCGATAGGGCCAGCGCAGGCACCGCAAAAATTCCCGGAGAACAAAATGACCGAGACGCCGATGTCCCCCCCAGAATTCGAAGCCGCCCTGCGCGCCAAGGGCGCCTACTACCATATCCATCATCCGTTTCACCAAGCCATGTACACCGGACGCGCCAGCCGCGAGCAGATTCAGGGCTGGGTCGCCAATCGCTTCTATTACCAGGTCAACATTCCGCTGAAAGACGCCGCGATCCTGGCCAACTGCCCGGACCGTGACGTGCGCCGGGAGTGGCTGCAACGGATTCTCGACCACGACGGTGTCCCCGGCAGCGAGGGCGGAATCGAAGCCTGGCTGCGCCTGGGCGAAGCCGTGGGCCTGGATCGCGAGCGGATCCTCTCCCAGGAACTGGTGCTGCCCGGGGTGCGTTTCGCGGTGGACGCCTACGTCAATTTCGCCCGTCGCGCCTGCTGGCAGGAAGCGGCCAGCAGTTCGCTGACCGAACTCTTTGCCCCGCAGATCCATCAATCGCGACTCGACGCCTGGCCGACCCATTACCCGTGGATCGACGTCACCGGCTACGACTATTTCCGCACGCGCCTGAGTCAGGCGCGGCGCGATGTCGATCATGGCTTGCGCATTACTCTGGCGCACTACGTGACGGTCGAGGGGCAACAACGCATGTTGGAGATCCTGCAATTCAAGCTCGACGTGCTGTGGAGCATGCTCGATGCCATGAGCATGGCCTACGAACTTGCACGCCCGCCTTATCACACGGTCACCGGCGATAACGTCTGGCACCGGGGGATCGCCCTGTGAGTCTGATCAATCGCCAGCAATCACCGGCCTTGCGTCGTGGTTTTCGTCTGCAATGGGAGCCCCGTCAGGATTGCCACGTGCTGCTGTACCCCGAAGGCATGATCAAGCTCAACAGCAGCGCCGGGCAGATTCTCGACCTGGTGGATGGTCAGCGCAGCGTGGCGGCGATCATTGATCGATTGAGCGCGAATTTCCCCGGCGTACCCGGGATCGACGAAGACGTGCTGGCGTTTCTGGAGGTGGCCCATGCGCAATTCTGGATCGAGTGAGACGCTGCCGGCTGCTCGCCGAGTTGACTTACCGCTGTCCGCTGCAGTGCCCCTATTGCTCCAATCCGTTGGACTTTGCTCGACACGGCGAGGAACTGAGCACGGAAGAGTGGATTCGCGTATTCCGCGAAGCGCGGGACATGGGCGCCGCGCAATTGGGCTTTTCCGGTGGCGAGCCGCTGGTACGTCAGGACCTCGCCGAGTTGATCAAGGCCGCGCGAGACATGGGCTACTACACCAATTTGATCACTTCGGGCATCGGCTTGACCGAGCAGAAAGTGCGCGACTTCAAGGTGGCCGGGCTGGACCATATCCAGATCAGCTTCCAGGCCGCCGACGAAGCGGTGAATAACATGCTCGCCGGCTCGCGCAAGGCCTTTGCCCAGAAACTCGCCATGGCCCGCGCGGTGAAAGCCCAGGGCTATCCGATGGTGCTGAACTTCGTCACCCATCGGCACAACATCGACCGGATCGAGCAGATCATCGAGTTGTGCCTGGAGCTGGAAGCGGACTTTGTCGAATTGGCCACGTGTCAGTTCTATGGCTGGGCTGAACTCAACCGCGTCGGCCTGTTGCCCACCCGCGAGCAATTGCAACGGGCCGAGCGCATCACCAACGAGTATCGCCAACGTCTCGAAGCCCAGGGCCACCCGTGCAAGCTGATCTTTGTCACCCCGGACTACTACGAAGAGCGTCCCAAGACCTGCATGAACGGCTGGGCCAACCTGTTTCTCGACATCACCCCAGATGGCACGGCGTTGCCTTGCCACAGCGCCCGGCAATTGCCGGTACAGTTTCCCAACGTGCGCGAGCACAGCATCGAGTACATCTGGAACGACTCGTTCGGCTTCAATCGTTTTCGCGGCGATGACTGGATGAAGGAGCCGTGTCGCTCCTGCGATGAAAAGCACAAGGACCTGGGCGGGTGCCGCTGCCAGGCTTTCATGCTGACTGGCGATGCCAGCAATGCCGACCCAGTGTGCAGCAAGTCGCCGCACCACGGTGTGATCCTCAAGGCCCGCGAGGAAGCCGAGGCGCCAGGGTTGGGGATCGAACACCTGACGCTGCGCAACGAGAAGGCTTCGCAGCTGATCTATCGCAGTTAGTCTGGCGACATCAATCTCCTGTGGGAGCGAGCTTGCTCGCGAAGGCGGGGTGGGACAGTCAACATCAGTTCCAGATCACTTACCCATTGCCTGCCGATACTGCCGGGTGCGCTTGCCAATGTATAACCGGTCAAGAATCAACGCCCACAACGCCGAGACGTCAGGTCGGGTTTTGCGTCCACGGCTCAAGCGATGCAGCTGGAACTTGACCACCGCCATGCTCGCCAGCGCCGCCAGTGGTTTGCGCTTCCAGCGGATCGGCGGCAGTTGCGGATGACTGTCCTGGCCTTCGCGCCAGTGCTTGACCAGCTGTGGTTCCACAGCGAGCGCGGTGCCGATGCCGGCCATGGCAAGGCCGCTGTCGAGGACCTGTTCGACAATTGCCAGACGACGGATCCCGCCGGTCACCATCACCGGCATCCGCGCCACGCTGGCCAGTTCGCCGGCCATTTCCAGAAAGTACGCCTCCCGCGCCAGGGTTCGGCCGTCGCGCGCCTCGCCTTGCATGGCAGGTGCTTCGTAACTGCCACCGGAGAGTTCCAGCAGGTCGATCGGCTGTTCGTTGAGCCACTGGATCACTTGCCGCGCATCATCGGCATCGAAACCACCGCGCTGGAAATCTGCTGAGTTGAGTTTTACCGACACACAAAATTGCGGCGACACTGCTTGGCGAACCGCCTCGACGACGGACAACAGCAGTCGCGCACGATTCTCCAGGGATCCGCCCCATTGATCTGTGCGCCGATTGGTTAGCGGCGAAAGGAACTGGCTGATCAGGTAGCCGTGGGCAGCGTGGATCTGCACGCCGGTAAAACCGGCTTTCTCGGCCAGTGCGGCGCTGGTGGCGAAGCGTCGGATCACCTCCTGGATGTCGTCCGCGCTCATGGGTTTGGGTTCGGCGAACATCTTCGAGAACGGGCCCAGATCCAGCGCAACCGCCGACGGCGCCAGAGCTTGCTGACCAAGGTTGGCCATGGTCTGGCGGCCAGGATGGTTGAGCTGCACCCAGAATTGCGCACCGCCGGCCCGACCGACGCTGGCCCACTGGCGGAAGCGCTCCAGATGGCGCTCGTCTTCCAGCGCTACACCGCCGGGACCGGTCATGGCGCGACGGTCGATCATTACATTGCCGGTCAGCAACAAGCCGGCCCCGCCCTCGGCCCAGGCCTGATAAAGGCGAAGCAGTGCCTTGTCGGGAACTTGATCGGTATTGGCGAGGTTCTCTTCCATCGCGGCTTTGGCAATGCGATTGCCGATGGTCTGGCCGTTGGGCAAATTCAACGCTTGAAAGGGCGACATGCTTGACTCCTCGTAGTGATGAATAGAGGCTAAGCTTAAAGTTAACTTTAATGTCAAGCAGGTAAGTGAGGCCGCAATGAAGATCGGTGAATTGGCGCAGTTGAGCGGGTTGACCGCATCACGGATCCGCTTTTATGAGTCTCAGGGGTTGATCCGCCAGGTCGAGCGCTCTGCCAACGGTTATCGGCGTTACTCGCAACAGGCGCTGCAGACCCTGCAAATCATCCAGTGCGCACAACAGGCCGGTTTCAGCCTGGAAGAACTCAGGCAATTACTGCCGGATAATGTGACGGGCGCGTTCAAGCACGATGAGTTGATGGCCGGCCTGTATCGCAAGATCGAGCAGATCGAAGAGATGCAACGGCACCTGGCCCATAGCAAGGCTCAGTTGCTGGGCTGGATCGACACCCTCCAGGCCCGGCCGGAAGGCATGAGTTGTGATGAAAATGCCGAGCGGGTGATGACGTCATTCAAGCACTAGGTCAGCCAGGGAAACGGGAACGGGATTGTGCATCAGCGTACCGGCCCTGCGCGCCCCCGGCTGTGAGCACGTTTCTTGCGAGACTTTTACTGTTGAGCGGGCAAAACAGTTTGAGTGACAGGGTAGGCAAAAGACTCAGTGTTATCGATAGTCGCAAAAACGGTTTGCTTCTCGCCCGGCTTTATGGGAGCTGGAACGTTTCGTGAAGAGCTGATGTATCGGTCTGGCTTCCAGCGGGTTGTATCCAAGCCTATGAGATACGGGATTAAAGTAGCCCCCGTATAAAGTTCTCCAGGTGGAACAGAGAAAATGGTGGTAATGGAGGTTTTAATTGGAAAAAAAATCGCGCCAGGGTAAGTGCCACATAACGGATAGTTCGGAGCTCCTTGTGAACATTTTGACGGTGGCTCCTGGCCGACTACCAGTTTGGTGGGCGGTGAACTTACACCCGTTACCACAACCGAAAATTCAATGCCCTTGCCTGGCAGGTTTTGCAGATTCAATTGTGACATCGTGAAGTTACCGTTAGGCAGCGTGGATACCTGCTTCAAAATGACATCATCGCTGTTTTTTGCCGTTACCATGAACGGGCCTGTAGCCGTGGTCCCAACGATAGTGCCGGAGATGGATGTGGCACTTTTTGACAGCGGTGTGGTGATGCAAACTTCAGGGCCATTCTGGCCAATGTACTTTCCGTTGACCAAGCTGCTGCACTCTTCGCTGACCGTGGAAACAGTCGCGTCCGGATCAATATTGCAACCCGTTAAACCCATCCCCAGCGTCGCGCAAAAAAATAAAGTTCTCGCCGTATTCATGTTCGATCCCCTTTGGTGTCGATAGTCGATGCGGCGCCAGTATTTCCTTGCCTACTCAGAAGCGTCTACTGTCATAGTTGACAGTGGCTATCAGATTGGTCGGGTTTAAACAGATCTTTTTTCGATGGCACACATCGCTCGATTAGCGATGAGGACGCGCTGTGCAGTAGGTGGTGTAGATAGCTTTATTGATGAAATGTGTAGCGATCCTTCCCGGTGTGTTTTGACTCATACAAGGTTGCATCGGCCTTGATCAGCGCCTGGTTCAGTGTGTCACCTTCGAGCACCCGGGCCAGGCCGTGCGTTTGGTAACGTTTTTTTCTGTTTTACGCATCCCTCTGATTCAAAACAAATTTCAATCCCCCTCACATTCCCTCCACATCCTGTGGCACACTTTCTGCCGATATTCCGTTATTGCACACTTAGTTCCGCTATAGCGGAATAATAACTTCCAGTCAGGAGAAACACGCATGAGCATTACTCGTTACGGCACCGGCAGCACCGCCGGCGGTGGTCAGCCTCGTCCATTCGCCCGCGCTGTCGAAGCCGATGGCTGGCTGCATGTGTCCGGCCAAGTGCCGGCGCTGGATGGCGAGATCATTGTCGGTGGTATCGTCGAGCAGACTCACCAGACCATGAAGAACCTGATCGCTATCCTTGAAGAGGCCGGTTATGGCCTCGAAGACGTGGTGCGCACCGGCGTGTGGCTGGAAGATCCGCGGGATTTCTGGAGCTTCAACAAGGTGTTCTCCGAGTACTTCAAGCCAGAACATGCCCCTGCGCGGGCCTGTGTGCAGGCAAACATGATGGTCGACTGCAAGGTCGAGATCGACTGCATTGCTTACAAGAAAAAAGGCTGAGTCCGCGGTGACTTCTTCGCGAGCAAGCTTGCTCCCACAGGGGATCGCATTCCAAATGCGGGAGATCGACTGCATTGCTTACAAGAAAAAAGGCTGAGTCCGCGGTGACTTCTTCGCGAGCAAGCTTGCTCCCACAGGGGATCGCATTCCAAATGTGGGAGCGAGCCTGCTCGCGAAGGCGGCCTGACGGTCAATGCAGCACACTGGGTAAACTCCCGGCGACTTTGAATGGGAACCACTGAAATGACCGAAGACACCATCAAGCGCCGGGCACGCGGGCTGGACCGGGCGTTCGATATCCTCGATTTTCTCAAGGAGATCGGCCAGCCCTTGCGCCCGAACGACATCGCCAACGGCATCGGCAGCCCCAAATCCACGGTCTACGAACTGGTGGCCTCGCTGCTGGAGCGACGCATCCTGGAGCCGGTGGGCAAGGACGGTCATGTCTACCTTGGTCGCCAGTTGTACTTTCTCGGGCAGGCACACCTGCGACATTTCGATCTGACTCGCGAGGCCGATCACGCCTTGCAGGAGATCGTCAGCCAGACCCGTGAAACGGCACAGATGTGCCTGCTCAACGGGCGCAAGTACACCGTTGCGCTGATGAAGGAGGGGGAGCGGCATTTCCGCATTTCCTCGGACATCGGCGAAAACGCGCCCATCCCCTGGACCGCATCCGGGCGCTTGCTGCTGGCGCACCTGAGCGACCAGGCAATCGTCGACCTGATCGACCCCTGCCCAATGGCGAACAATTGCCGCTGGAGCAATTTCTCAAGGAGATCCGTCAGGCCGGTATCGACGGTTTCTTTTCCTTCGATAGCGTCGCCGACACCTTTACCCATTGCTTCGCCGCACCGGTCAAAGACCCCAACGGTGTAGCCATCGCGACCCTGTGCATCGTCGCCCCCCGGGCCGATGCCAAGAGCAACTATAACGACTACCGCCGGGTGCTGATCGAAAGCGCCAACAGCCTGGCCCGTCGCATCAACGAATAACAGCGGCTGCCCGCGGCCGCGTGAACGAGGAGTTCGACCATGTCTTCTGCCCCCAATACTGCCGCCGTGGAAAAAGGCAACGCGCCCAAGGGCGCCAGCCTGGTGCGTGACGTCAGCCTGCCTGCGCTGGTACTGCACCGCGAGGCGCTGGAACACAACATTCGCTGGATGCAGGCATTCGTCAGCGACAGCGGAGCGGAACTCGCGCCCCATGGCAAAACCAGCATGACCCCGGCGCTGTTCCGGCGCCAACTGGACGCCGGTGCCTGGGGCATCGCGCCACCCAAACCCGTGCGGCCTACGCTCATGGTGTGCGCCGGGTGCTGATGGCCAACCAGTTGGTCGGTACGCCGAACATGGCGCTGATTGCCGACCTGCTGGCCGACCCGACGTTCGACTTCTATTGCATGGTCGATCACCCGGACAACGTCGCCGACCTCGGTGCCTATTTCGCCTCCCGTGGCGTGCGTTTGAACGTCATGATCGAATACGGCGTGGTCGGTGGTCGCTGCGGTTGCCGCAGCGAGCAGCAGGTGCTCGACCTGGCCAAGGCCATCGCCGCGCAGCCGGCGCTGGCCCTGACCGGGATCGAAGGCTACGAAGGGGTGATCCACGGTGATCACGCGGTGACCGGTATCCGCGATTTCGCCGCGTCACTGGTGCGCCTGGCGGTGCAGTTGCAGGACAGCGGTGCTTTCGCCATCTCCAAGCCGATCATCACCGCGTCGGGCTCGGCCTGGTATGACCTGATTGCCGAGTCCTTCGAAGCGCAGAACGCCGCCGGGCGTTTCCTCAGCGTGCTGCGTCCTGGCAGTTACGTGGCCCATGACCATGGCATCTACAAGGAAGCGCAGTGCTGCGTGCTCGACCGTCGCAGCGACCTGCACGAAGGCCTGCGTCCGGCGCTGGAAGTGTGGGCGCATGTGCAGTCGTTGCCCGAACCAGGGTTTGCGGTGATTGCCCTGGGCAAGCGCGACGTGGCCTACGACGCCGGTTTGCCGGTGCCATTGCTGCGTTACAAGGCGGGCGTCGTGCCGGCCAAAGGCGATGATGTGAGCGTCTGCAAGGTGACTGCGGTGATGGACCAACATGCGTTCATGACTGTGGCACCGGGGGTTGATCTGAGGGTGGGCGACATCATTTCGTTTGGCACTTCGCACCCGTGCCTGACGTTCGACAAGTGGCGTGTCGGTTGCCTGGTGGATGAGCAACTGAACGTCATCGAGACCATGGAAACCTGTTTCTAAGGGTTTGAGATCGAGTTGCGGCCATCGCGAGCAAGCTCGCTCCCACAGGGTTTTGTGAACACCGAAGATCCAGTGTGGGAGCGAGCTTGCTCGCGATGAGGCCCTGTCAGACAACACCGAAACACCAGAGACCCCACAACAATGAACACCATCAACACCCTGGGCCCCAACTCTCCACGCATCGCCCTGATCGGCGAGTGCATGATCGAGTTGCAGCATCGCGCCGATGGCAGCCTGCAACAGAGCTTCGGTGGCGACACCTTGAACACGGCCGTGTACCTGTCCCGGGAACTGGGAGAGGACGGCTCCGTGGACTACGTCACCGCCCTGGGCGATGACAGTTTCAGCGACGCGATGTGCCAGAGTTGGGCGACAGAAAATATCGGGCTCGCCATGGTCCAGCGTTTGCCCGGACGCCTGCCGGGTTTGTATTGCATCCAGACTGACGCCGCCGGTGAGCGACGCTTTCTGTACTGGCGCAACGAAGCGGCTGTCCGCGATTGCTTCACCACCCCGGCCGCCGCGCCGATTCTCGCCGCGTTGCCGGATTACGACGTGCTGTACTTCAGCGGCATCACCCTGGCGGTACTCGGCGAACAAGGCCGGGAAAAATTGCTGGAAACCCTGATCGAAGCCCGCCAGCGCGATGCGCGAATCGTGTTCGACAACAACTACCGGCCACGACTGTGGGCCTCGGTCGAGGACGCCCGGGCGGCGTATCGCCGTGTGCTGGCGTATGTCGACCTGGCGTTGCTGACGGTGGATGACGAACAGGCGTTGTTTGGTTATGCCGATGCTGACGCGGTGTTTGCGGCGTATGAGCAGATCGGTACGCCGGAAGTGGTGCTCAAGCGCGGCGCACAAGCGTGCCTGATTCGTTGTGATGGAGAGTCGTTCGAAGTGCCGGCGCAGAAGGTCGAGCGGGTGGTGGACACTACGGCAGCGGGGGATTCGTTCAGCGCGGCGTATCTGGCTTCGCGGCTCAAGGGCGGCAGCCCTTCGCAAGCCGCCGAGGCCGGGCATCGGTTGGCGAGCCGGGTGATTCAGGTGCCGGGGGCGCTGATTCCCAGAGATTGAAATGCATTAACTGGGGCAAGGGGGGCTTTTGTGGCGAGGGGGCCTGACCAGCTACTCAATCCCGGTAAAACACCTGCACCAGGTGATACCCGAACTTGCTCTTGATCGGCCCATGCACCACCCGCAGCGGTTTCTTGAAAATCACCGCATCAATCACGCCGACCATCTGTCCCGGCCGCACTTCACCGAGATCGCCGCCGCGCTTGCCCGATGGGCAGGTCGAATACTTCTTGGCCAGCACGTCGAACGCTTCGCCCTTGGCGATGCGTTGTTTGAGCTGCTCGGCTTCTTCCGAGGTTTTCACCAGAATATGGCGGGCTTGAGCTTTCATTGGCGGTACCTTGCAACGGTGGTGGCTATGTGGGCGGCAGTGGGGGCGCGCGATTATGCCTCAACTCAGTCCGATTGACTGATCATCGTGCGAATCTTGTTGGCCAGCAGATCGATGGAGAACGGCTTGGCTACCATGTCCATGCCCTCTTCGAGAAAACCCTGACGCTCGGCGGCGATCTCGGCGTAACCGGTCATGAACAGCACTTTCAGTTCGGGACGATGCTGACGGGCGATTTCCGCCAGTTGGCGGCCGTTCATGCCCGGCAACCCGACGTCGGTCACCAGCAGGTCCACCCGCAGGTCCGACTCCAGCAGCGGCAGGGCGCTCTTGGCATCTTCGGCTTCATGGGCGCGATAACCGAGCTCATTGAGCAGGTCCAATACCAGCATGCGTACCGCCGCATCGTCCTCGACCAGCATCACGGTTTCGCCGGCAATCGCCGCCGGTGCCTCGCCGATGACGGGCGACAAAACTTTTTCCGGCTCGGTCGAATGCAGGCGCGGCAGGTACAAACGCACGCTGGTGCCCCGTCCCGGCAGGCTGAAAAGACTGACGTGGCCCCCCGACTGCTGGGCGAAACCGTAAATCATCGACAAGCCCAAACCGGTGCCCTGGCCGATGGGCTTGGTGGTGAAGAACGGGTCGAATGCCTTGGCCAGCACCGAGGGCGTCATGCCGGTGCCGTTGTCGCTGACGGCAATCATCACGTAGTCACCGGCCTTGACCGGTTCCAGGCTCGTCATGTCACTGCCGTCGAGGTACACGTTGGCCGTTTCGATCTGCAACTCACCGCCACCGGGCATGGCGTCCCGGGCGTTGATCACCAGGTTGAGCAGGGCGTTTTCCAGTTGGCTGACATCGGTGCTGACCCGCCAGATGTCCTCGGCCAGTTGCAGGTTGAGTTCGATATGGTCGCCCTTGGTACGCCTGAACAAGTCTTCGAGAGAGTGGATCAGCTCGTTAGGGTTGAGCGGTTTGCGATTGAGTGATTGGCGCCGAGAGAACGCCAGCAAGCGATGGGTGAGGGCGGCGGCGCGGTTGGCCGAGGACACGGCCGCTTCGGTGAATCGACCAATCTCGCTGGCGCGGCCGTCGGCAATGTAGCGTTGCATCAGGTCGAGGCTGCCGATGATACCGGTGAGCATGTTGTTGAAGTCATGGGCGATGCCGCCGGTAAGTTGGCCGACCGCTTCCATTTTCTGCGCATGGCGCAAGGCGTCTTCGGCACGTTCGCGCTCGAACATCTCGTTCTGCAGACGCTCGTTGGCTTCGGCCAGTTGGCGGGTGCGGGCGGCAACCCGTTCTTCAAGGGTTTCGTTGAGGTTGCGCAGGGCTTCTTCGGTCTTTTTGCGCTCGGTTTCGTCGATCACGAAGATGTAGAAACCGTTCACGGCGCCATCCGCGCCGTGGCGTGGCAGGTAATTCATCAAGGCCTGGCGGATGCTGCCATCGCGGTGTGGCGTGCTGATACTGAAACAGCAGGGCCGGCCGGATAGCGCCTCCATGATGTGCGGAGCGCGCAGCGCATAGGCTTCTTCGCCGAGCACCTCAAGAATGGTTCGCCCGTAAAGCTCTTGCGGCGTCAGCCCGTACCAGTCGAGGTACGCCGCATTGTTCAGGCGAAAGCGTTCTTCGCGGTCGACGTAGCTGATCAGGACCGGCATGGCGTTGATGATCAGTTGCAGCTCGGTCTGGCTCTGGCGCAGGGCTTGTTCGGTGTGTTTGCGTTCGGTCAGGTCCAGGGCGGCGCCGAGGAAGCGCACCGGCCGGCCATGGTGATCCTTGTAGCAGCGACCGCGGGCAAATACCCAGCGCATCTGGCCGTCGGTTTGCAGCAGGCGATACTCCTCGGCGTATTCGCTGCCATGGGTGATGCAATGCTTGATGCTGCGGGCGATCAGGGCGCGGTCTTCGGGGTGTACGCCGTGCAGGTATTCACTGATCGGCAATTGACTGGCCATGGCCGGGTCGATGCCATGCAGTTGGGCAAAATGCGCATCGGCGATGAAACGGTCCTCGCCGATGTCCCAGTCCCAGGTACCGACCGCATCGGTGGCGGCAAGGGCCAGTTGCAGGCGTTCCTCGGTTTCACGCTGGGCCTTGAGGCTGGCCGCCGAGCGCTGTTCGAGTTCGAGGGCGATGCGCCGTCGTTCGTTGGTTTCGATGGCGGTGACCAGGATCCCGGACACCTGGGCACCTTCGTCGCGGATCGGGCTGTAGGTCAGATCGAGCCAGAAGTCAGACTCCCGGCCCCCGCGTTGCAGGGTAAAGCGCTGCTCGCTGTAGGTGCGCACCTGACCTTGCAGGACGGCGCTGTAGATCGGGTCGGTGAAGTCTTGCAACTCTGGCCAGATCAGGTGTGTCGGTTGTCCGAAAGCGTGCGGATGCTTGCTCCCGGCGAGCAGGGCGAAGCCGTCGTTGTAGATTTGCGTCAGTTGCGGACCCCACAACAGTGAGTGAATGACGATGTCCACGGCGGTTCGCAGGCTTTGTGGCCAAGTGCTGGCAGCGCCCAGCGGGCTGTTTGCCCAATCGATTCGGGCGATCAAGGCCTGGGCATCGCTGGCGGTTGGTGTTGCGTTCATCAAGGAGTCCTGCACATGAGTCGCTTTGGCTGGGACTATTCTTGCACAGGTGATAGGTGCAGGTTGATTCGAAGGCTTGAGCGGCTCAGCGACACACGACCCTGTGGGAACAGGGGGTATTGGCCAGCGGCGCTGAAAACACCAAACCTTGTAGGAGCGAGCTTGCTCGCGATGGTCGTCAACGATAACGCTGGTTGGCAGGTACCCCGCGGTGCTCTCTGGTTTATCGCGAGCACGCTCGCTCCTACAGGTAACCATATTTCAATCCATCAGTTCGGGCCGGTCACGAAATTGCTCCAGCGCCTCGGGATTGGCCAAGGCATCAGTGTTCTTCACTTTCTGCCCATGCACCACATTGCGCACCGCCAGCTCAACGACCTTGCCGCTGATGGTCCGGGGAATGTCCGTCACTGCCACAATCTTCGCCGGCACATGACGCGGCGTGGTATTGGCGCGAATCGTCTGGCGGATCTGCTGTTGCAACGCCTCGTCCAGTTCGAGCCCGTCGCGCAAGCGTACGGCACGTCATCCTGCCACTGCTGACCGATCGCCACGCAGTCGAGCACCTGGGGGACTTTCTCCACCTGACGATAGATTTCCGCCGTGCCGATGCGCACGCCGCCGGGGTTGAGCACGGCATCGGAGCGACCGTGGATCATCATCCCGCCATGGGGCAGTTGTTCGGCGTAATCCCCTTGGGACCAGACGCCGGGGAACTGGCTGAAATAGGATTGGCGCAGTTTCTCGCCATCGGGATCGTTCCACAGGCCAATGGGCATCGCCGGGAAATGCCGGGTGCAGACCAGTTCGCCTTTTTCGCCGATCACCGGGTGGCCTTCGTCGTTCCACACTTCGACGGCCATGCCCAGGCTCTTGCCCATGATTTCGCCGCGCCGCACGGGCGACATCGGGTTGCCGTTGACGAAGCACGAGACGATGTCGGTGCCGCCGGACATCGAAGCCAGGCACACGTCAGCCTTGAAGTCGCGATAGACGAAGTCGTAACTGTGCGGCGACAGCGCCGAGCCGGTGCAAAGCAATGTCTTGAGGCTGCTCAGGTCATGACTTTCACGGGGCTTGATACCGCTGCTTTCCAGGGTTGCGAGGTATTTGGGACTGGTGCCGAAGACGCTGATGCGTTCGTCGTCGATCAGGTCGATCAAGCGTTGTGGATCGGGCTGGAACGGTGAGCCATCGTACAGCACCACGGAGCTGCCTGTAGCCAGTGCCGACACCAACCAGTTCCACATCATCCAGCCGCAGGTGGTGTAGTAGAACAGCCGTTCACCGGGGCCTAGATCGCAATGCAGGCCGTGTTCCTTGACGTGTTGCAGCAACACGCCGCCGGTGCTGTGGATGATGCATTTGGGCACGCCGGTGGTGCCGCTGGAGTAGAGGATGTATAGCGGATGGGTGAAGGGCACGGGGACGAAGTCCGGCTCGCCGCCGGGTTCGTAGAAATCGTCCCACAGCGTCACGTTGGCCTGGGTGTGGAATTCTTCGATGTGCGCCTGTGGCCGGGCGTAAGGCACGACGATGAGCTGTTGCAGCGAAGGCAGACGCTGGAGGATCTCGTTGACCTTGGCTGTCTGGTCGATCTCCTTGCCGGCATAGCGGTAGCCGGCGCAGGTCACCAGTACTTTCGGTTCGATCTGACCGAAACGGTCTACCACTCCTTGGGTGCCGAAGTCCGGTGAGGAGCAGGACCAGATAGCGCCAAGGCTGGTGGTGGCGAGCATGGCCACCAGTGTCTGCCAGGTGTTGGGCATGCACGCGGCGACCCGGTCACCCACACCGACGCCGGCGGCTATCAAGCCCTTCTGAAAACCGGCGACCTGCTCGGCGAGTTCAGCCCAGGTCAAATGTTCACGCTGACCGTTTTCGCCGACGGCTATCACGGCGATCGCATCGTCGCGACGCTGTAGCAGGTGTTCGGCAAAGTTCAGCGTTGCACCGGGGAACCATTGGGCGCTGGGCATCCGAGGACCTTCGAGCAGCACGGTGTCGGGCTGCTCGTGGAAACGGATGTCGAAGAAATCGACGATGGCCTGCCAGAAGTCCGGGCGTTGATCGATAGACCACTGGTGCAGGGCCGGGTAGTCGTCAATCTTGAGGTGGTGTCGCTGATTGATGAAGCGCCGAAATGCTTCCATACGGGTCTTGCCAATGCGTTTGGCGTCGGGTTGCCAGAGGATGTCGGACATGGTTTGCCTCTTCTTTTTTTATGCCTTCACACAGGCTGATGTGGAGCCGGCTTTTGTGGCGAGGGGGCTATCAGCCAGTCACTGTGCCAACCACCCACCATCAACATTCCACGCCGCGCCCCGCACCTGGCTGCCGGCTTCGCTGCACAGGAACAGCACCAGTTCACCCAGTTGCGGCGGTGTCACGAATTCCAGCGATGGCTGCTTTTCAGCGAGCAAATCATGCTGCGCCTGCTGCGGGTCAACACCGTTGGCGGCACGATCATCAATCTGCTTTTGCACCAGCGGCGTCAATACCCAGCCTGGGCAGATCGCATTGCAGGTGACCTGGGTGGTTGCGGTTTCCAGCGCGACCACTTTGGTCAAGCCGATCACCCCATGCTTGGCGGCGACATAGGCAGACTTGCCCACCGAGCCGACCAGACCATGCACCGACGCGATGTTGATCACCCGGCCCCAACCCTTGGCGCGCATGCCCGGCAGACTCAGCCGGGTACTGTGGAACACCGACGACAGGTTGATGGCGATGATCGAATCCCAGCGTTCCACAGGAAAGTCATCCACCGCTGCGACGTGTTGAATACCTGCATTATTGACCAGAATGTCGACGCCGCCGAACTCGCGCTCGGCGTAGGCGATCATGTCGGCAATTTGTGCCGGATCGCTGACATCGGCCGGGTGATGGCCGACCTTGCCGCCAAACTGTTGCACCTGGGCAATCACTTGGGAGGCATCGCCGAAGCCGTTGAGGATCAGGTTGGCCCCCGCCTTGGCCAGGCTGAGGGCGATCCCCAGGCCGATGCCGCTGGTGGAGCCGGTGACCAGTGCGGTCTTGCCCGAAAGAGTCGTCATGAATACCTCACACAATGCCAGTGGCGTAGAAAGTGCCGATCACCACGAAAACCGCCAGGGTAATACAGAAAATATCTTTGTAAGCCTCGCGGTGGGTCAGCCCGGTGACCGCCAGCAGGGTAATCACCGCGCCGTTGTGCGGCAGGGTGTCCATGCCTCCGCTGGCCATCGCGGCGACCCGGTGCAGCACTTCCAGCGGAATGTTCGCCGCATGGGCTGCGCTGATGAACTGCTCCGACATCGCCGCCAACGCGATGCTCATGCCGCCCGAGGCGGAACCGGTGATGCCGGCCAGCAGGGTCACGGTAATCGCTTCGTTGACCAGCGGGTTGGGAATGCTCTTGAGCCAGTCGGCCAGAACCAGGAAACCCGGCAGGGACGCGATCACCGCCCCGAAACCGTATTCCGAGGCGGTGTTCATGGCCGCCAGCAGCGCACCGCTGACTGCGCTTTTACTGCCTTCGGCGAGTTTGCGACTGATTGCCTTGTAGCCGAACGCCAGCACCATCAGGATGCCCACCAACAGCGCGGCCTGGACTGCCCAGATCGCCGTGAGCTTGGCGATTTCCGTGGTCACCGGCGTGGCCATGCCCGGCAGCGCGAGGCTGTGGGTCTTGCCGTACCACTGGGGAATCCACTGGGTGAACAGCAGGTTCATGATGCCCACTGCCAGCAGCGGAGACAGGGCGATCCAGGGATTTGGCAGTTTGATGTCGGCGGCGGTTTCCGGCTCGTTGCGCAGGTCCGAACCATAGCCTTCACCGGTACGCTGGGCCTTGTTGCGCTGGCGCTGGAGAAACAGCATGCCGGCGCAGAACACGAAGATCGTGCCGATCACGCCCAGCCACGGCGCTGCCCAGGCGGTGGTGTTGAAGAAGGTGCTGGGGATGATGTTCTGGATTTGTGGCGTGCCGGGCAGGGCGTCCATGGTGAACGAGAAGGCGCCCAGCGCAATGGTCGCCGGGATCAGCCGCTTGGGGATGTTGCTCTGGCGGAACATTTCAGCGGCAAACGGATAGACCGCGAACACCACCACAAACAACGATACGCCGCCGTAGGTCAGCAGGGCACAGACCAGCACGATCACCAGCATCGCCTGGCGGGTGCCGAGCAGGCGAATGGCGGCCGCGACGATGGAGCGCGAGAAGCCGGACAGTTCGATCAGCTTGCCGAACACCGCGCCGAGCAGGAACACCGGGAAATACAGCTTGATGAAGCCGACCATTTTTTCCATGAACACCCCGGTGAAAGCGGGGGCGACGGCAGACGGGTCGGTCAGCAGGACAGCGCCAAGGGCGGCAATCGGGGCAAAAAGGATAACGCTGTAGCCACGGTAGGCAGCCAGCATCAGCAGCGCTAGGGCTGCCAAGGCAATGATCACACTCATGGTGTGTCTCCTGGGTTGTTATTTTTGTTGGGTGAAACTTGACAGGAGAGGCCTATAGCGAGTTTTGTGCCACATAGTTAAGTTGTTGAAATATAAGAATATATTTGATTTGTGAGGGTTGGGTTCAAATGTTTTGTCTCTAATTAGAGACTTTTGCTGGTGGTGCTTGCCTCATCGCGAGCAAGCTCGCTCCCACAGGTGGATGGACTAGTTCAATAGAACGCTGTCTACTGTGGGACCGAGCTTGCTCGCGATGGTTTGTCTAGCAATGGAAACTAATGTCTCTTTATTGAGACTCGACAATCCCCAGCGCCACCATCTTCTTGTACAACGTCGACCGCCCCAGCCCCAGCCGCGCCGCCGCATCAACCACCTTGCCTCCGCATTGCGCGAGGGTGGTTTCGATCAATTGCCGGTCAAATCGCTCCCGCGCCACACTGAACGTCTCGTGGGCAAGCGGTTCGATGGTCAAGGGCGCCACGCGTTCCACCGGTATGAATGTACCGATCGCCCCGCGGATGTCCGCCACCGTCAGGCGCAAATCATCACTGAGCAGCGCG
>LNAP01003849.1_pt1 | contig 18836 bp, 21 predicted proteins | sample 602601 | NCBI WGS metagenome assembly LNAP01 (sample SAMN02440304, study PRJNA202911) | soil metagenome | biome: Subtropical and temperate rainforests or woodlands; isolation source: soil samples (1 kg each in a 20% v/v slurry with milli Q water) were... ...
CCTGCTCAAAAATTGAGCAGAAGCAGTTGAACACCTGGGTCAGTTTTCAGTCGGCAGAACAGCCTCTACTGGGTCAGTTTTCGGTCAGCGGCAACACCGCCAACTGCAATGGCGCATCGCGACCCGCTATCCGTTGATGGCCGGCTGGATCGGCGGGCATGCACTGATCACGCGTTCGGGCCGCTGGTCGAACCGGAGGGTAGCGCGATGAGCCGCTTCCGGAACGAAGTCGCGCACCTGCAAGCGCACATCAAGACCCTGCGCCTGGGCGCTGTTGCGCTGCTGCTGATCGCGCTGGTGATGGGCGGCGGCTGGTGGAGCGCGCCCCGCGACCTGACCATTCACGTTCCGCCCGATCTGCGCTCGGGCAGCACCCGGCCCTGGTGGGACGTGCCGCCGGAGAGCGTCTATTCATTCACTTTTTATGTGTGGCAGCAACTGCACCGCTGGCCCACGAATGGCGAAGAGGACTACGCGCGCAACCTGCATGCGCTATCGCCGTACTTCACCCCCGCCTGCCGCGCCTTTCTGCAGGCCGACTATGACTACCGCCGTTCTACGGGAGAGCTGCGCCAGCGGGTGCGTGGCGTGTATGAGATCCCCGGGCGCGGCTACGGCGACAACCCGACCGCGCGCGTGCGCACGGTCTCCGATCGCAACTGGGTGGTGACGCTCGATCTCAGCGCGGACGAGTACCACGGGCCGGAGCAGGTCAAGCGCGCGCTGGTGCGCTACCCGCTCAAAGTCGCGCGGTCGGACGTTGATCCCGCGCGCAACCCCTTCGGCCTGGTTCTCGACTGCTACGACGGTGCGCCGCAGCGCATCGCTACGCCCGAACCGGAGCCACCTGCTCGCGGCGGCCTGGGCCAGCAAGGAGACTCCCCATGAAGACCCGCCTTCTCGTCTGGCTGGGCATGCTGGCCTGCGCGCTCGTGCCCATGGCCCATGCCGTGGAAATCCTGCGCTGGGAGCGCCTGCCTCTGGCCGTGCCGCTGCAGGTCGGAGAGGAACGCATCGTGTTCGTGGATCGCAATGTACGCGTCGGCGTTCCGGCCAGCGTCGGCGACCGGCTGCGCGTGCAGAGTGCCGGCGGCGCGGTCTATCTGCGCGCCAGCGAACCGATCGAGCCCACGCGACTGCAATTGCAGGATGCTGACAGCGGCGCGCTGATCCTGCTGGACATCGCTGCCGAGCCGGCCAAGGACGGCGAGCCGCCGTTGGAGCCAGTGCGCATCGTCGAGGGCAACGCCACGCCGCAGCGCTACGGCCAGGCACAGGAATCCGGCACCGCTGCACCATCCCCAGATCAAGCCCGTCCGCCCCGGCGCGAAACCCCGGTGGCAGTGGTGCTGACCCGCTATGCGGCCCAGAACCTGTACGCCCCGCTGCGCACCGTGGAGCCCGTGCCCGGCGTCATGCGCGTGAACCTGCGCCGTGACATGGATCTCGGTACGCTGATGCCGACGCTGCCGGCACACGCCGCGGCGCTCGCCTCCTGGCGCCTGGAGGATCAGTGGGTAACGGCCGTGCGCCTCACCAACACCAGCGCCGGCCGGATCACGCTCGACCCGCGCGTGCTGCAGGGCGATTTCCTGACGGCGACCTTCCAGCACGAAGCGTTGGGCCCGCGTGGCACGCCAGAAGACACCACCGTGCTGTACCTGGTGACGCGTGGTCGCGGCCTCGCGCAATCGCTGCTGCCTGCCATCCAGCGCTTCGACCCCGCCGCGCATCTTCCACAGCCGGAGCCTCAAGCCAAGGGCGGCAAGGAGGCCGACCATGCGCAGTAATGGCCTTCTCAAGTGGTTGATGATCCCGGCCGCGCTGCTGGTGCTGTTTGTCGGTGTCCGGCTGTTCTCTGGCACAGGCACGCCAGAACAGAAAGAGGGCGCTGCGGGTAACCAACTGACGCCCGAAGAAATGCAGGCGCTGGGTATCGAGGGCGACACCCCGCGCGACACCGTTGCCACGCTGGTGGCCCAGGTCAAGCAACTGCGCACCGAGTTGCAGACCTCACTGACTGATAACAAGACCCAGCGCGATGAGAACTTGCGCCTGCGCCAGCGTGAGAGCGCGATCGATCAGCGGATCAACGCCGCACTGGAGTCCGAGCGGGCTAATCTGCGCCGCGATCAGCAGCAGGTCGCCAGTGAACGTCAGCAGACCGAGGGCCTGCTCGCAGATCTGCAGCATCGGCTGGAAAGCATCGGTGGTCGTGGCGGCCATGCCGATCTGCCGGTTGGGTTGGGGCTGCGTGATGGCGATGAAGCCGGGCTTGGCAGTGGCGATTCGCTACGGTGGGTGGAACCCGACGACGCAAAGCGGGATGACGGACGCAGTGGTGCCAGCAAAGACTTGAGCTTCCCGACCCGCTTCGGTCCGGCGCAAAAAACGCTTGAGACCACTATCGGCCACGTCACCGATGCGGGTGCCAAGGCCGCAGGCGTCAGTTCCGCGCAGGCGGTCTACACCGTACCAACAAACTCGACGCTCATGGGCTCGGTTGCGATGACGGCGCTGATCGGTCGCGTGCCTATCGACGGCACGGTGAATGATCCGTATCCCTTCAAAGTCGTGGTGGGCTCGGACAACCTGACGGCCAATGGCATCGACATCCCTGATGTCGCGGGAGCCGTGTTCAGCGGAACCGCTGCGGGGGACTGGACGCTGTCTTGCGTGCGCGGGGAAGTGCGTTCCATCACCTTTGTTTTCCACGACGGCACGATCCGCACCATCCCCGAGGATAGTGGGCGCAACAACCAGCGTAACAACCAGGAGGAAGGCCTGGGCTGGATCAGCGATCCGTACGGCATTCCCTGCGTCAGCGGCGAACGCCGCAGTAACGCGCAGCAATATCTGGGTTCGCAGGCGCTGATCACCGCCGCGGGCGCGGGCGTCGCGTCGTTGATCGATTCCGATAGCGGGCAAATGTCCTATGTCGGAGCAGACGGCTCGATCGGAACCATGGGCATCAGCAGCAATGAGGCCATGGGTCGCATCCTCGCCGGTGGTGTTCGCGACATGGCCGACTGGGTCAACAAGCTCTACGGCCAGGCGTTCGCGGCAATCTACGTCCAGCCCGGCGCCAAGGTCGCCGTCCATCTCGAAAAACCCCTTGCCATCGACTACGACCCCAAAGGCCGTCGGGTCGACCACCGCGCAGGAGACGCCCATGCACTCGAACTGGATTAAGCCGCTGCTGCTGGTGCTGGCAGCCGCGGTGCTTACCGCCTGCGCCACCAGCAAGGAAAAAATGCTGCCGCACGGCGACCGGACGATGCAAGACATCTGGCATCAGGAGGCCGGCGATGGCGGTAGCGGCCAGATGGCTCGCCGTCAGTTGATCGATGCCCGACAAAGCCTGCGCCGGCCGCTAACCGAGACAGACATACAGGCTGCGCCCGCCGAGCAGATGCGCTACACGCGCACGGCGGCCAATGAGATCCAGCGTCAGTTCCAGCGGCTGCCGAACCCGGATTTGATGATGTACGTCTTTCCCCATCTTTCAGGCACGGACCCCGTGCCCGTACCGGGCTATACGACCGTCTTTCCCCTGTACCAACGCGTGCAGTACGCGATGCCAGGCGAACGCACGGAGGCGTACTGATGGCCTGGTCGTTGCCCTGGCGCCGGCGGGCACCTAACGATGCGGCGCAGATCGATGACCGGCAGGATGGCTGGACGCGCCATGTACGCGCGCTGCGCGAGGCCGGCATTCCCGAACCCGGCGAGGCGGTCGCGCCCAGCCGCCCGGCCACGGTGGCCGATGAGCAGGCACTGTACGATGCGGCACCGTCATTCGTCGCGCTGCTGCCGTGGGTTGAGTACCTGCCGGATTCGCAGTGCATGCTGCTTGAGGATGGCGTCTCGGTTGCCGCCTTTTTCGAGCTGACGCCGCTGGGCACTGAAGGTCGCGAGGCCGCCTGGCTGGCACGGGCACGCGATGCGTTGGAAAACGCCTTGCAGGACAGCTTCGACGAGCTCGATGCGAATCCATGGGTGCTCCAGCTCTACGCCCAGGACGAGGCCAACTTTGACCAGTACCTGGACACGCTGCGCGGCTACGTTCAGCCGCGTGCCGAGGGTAGCCGCTTCACGGAGTTCTACCTGACCTCGTTCGCCCACCATCTCCGCGCCGTTGCCAAATCCGGCGGACTGTTCGAGGACACGGCTGTCACACGCCTGCCGTGGCGCGGTCAGAGCCGGCGCGTGCGGATGGTGGTCTATCGCCGCGCTGCGGGCCAGACCGGCCGCCGCGGCCAGACACCCGAGCAGGCGCTGAACGTCGTGTGCGACCGCCTGATTGGCGGCCTGTCCAACGCAGGTATCCAAACGCGCCGACTGGATGCGCCGCAAATCCATGACTGGCTGCTGCGTTGGTTCAATCCCCGGCCCACCATGCTCGGGCCGACGGCTCAGGATCGCGAACGCTTCTACCGGCTGGCAGCCTATCCGGACGCGCCGGAATCTGACGAGATCGAACTCGCCAGCGGCAAGGATTTCTCGCAGAGGTTGTTCTTCGGCCAGCCGCGCTCCGACGCCGAGCTGGGGTTGTGGTACTTCGATAGCCTGCCGCACCGGGTCATGGTCACCGACCGCCTGCGCATGCCGCCGGCCACCGGCCATCTCACCGGCGAAACGCGTAAGGGCGACGCGATCAACACGCTGTTCGACCAGCTGCCCGAAGGCACCGTGATGTGCCTGACGCTGGTTGCGACGCCGCAGGACATCCTGGAAGCGCACCTCAACCAACTGGCGAAGAAGTCAGTCGGAGAAACCCTGGCGTCCGAGCAGGCGCTCCAGGACGTGCAGGAGGCGCGTTCGCTGATCGGCAGCTCTCACAAGCTGTATCGCGGCTCGCTGGCGTTCTACCTCTCCGGCGACGACGAAGACGAACTGGACCGGCGCGGCCTGCAGCTCGCCAACGTGATGCTCAACGCCGGGCTGCAGCCAGTCCGTGAAGAAGACGAAGTCGCGCCGCTCAACAGCTATCTGCGCTGGCTGCCTTGCGTCTACAACCCCGGCGCGGACCGCAAGCAGTGGTACACGCAACTGATGTTCGCTCAGCATGCCGCCAATCTGTCACCGGCATGGGGACGCAGCCAGGGTACGGGCAGGCCCGGCATCACGCTGTTCAATCGCGGTGGCGGAGTATTGACGTTCGATCCGTTCAGCAGATTGGATCGGCAAATGAATGCCCATTTGTTTTTGTTTGGGCCAACGGGTTCGGGCAAGTCGGCCACGCTCAACAACATCCTCAACCAGGTCGCCGCGATCTATCGCCCACGCATGTTCATCGTGGAGGCCGGTAATTCCTTTGGCTTGCTGGCTGATTTCGCCGCACGGCTGGGCCTGTCGGTGAACCGGGTCAAGCTCGCGCCCGGTTCGGGCGTGAGCCTCGCGCCGTTCGCCGATGCCCGCCGGTTGATTGAATCCCCCAGTGATGTGCAGACGCTGGACGCCGATGCGCTGGATGAGGAACAGCCTACCGACCCGGCCGCCGTGGATGCGGACGAGCAGCGCGATGTGCTCGGCGAGCTTGAGATCACCGCGCGCTTGATGATCACGGGCGGTGAGGACAAGGAAGAGGCACGTATGACGCGTGCCGATCGTTCGCTGATCCGCCAGTGCATCCTGGACGCCGCCCGCCACTGCGTCGCGCAAGACCGGGATGTGCTCACGCGCGACGTGCGCGACGCGCTGCGCGAGCGCGGCCGCGATTCGACCCTGCCCGAAACCCGTCGCACGCGGTTGTTGGAGATGGCTGACGCTATGGACATCTTCACGCAAGGCTCAGACGGCGAAATGTTCGACCGTCCCGGCACGCCCTGGCCGGAAGCCGACATCACGGTCGTCGATCTCGCCACCTATGCCAGGGAGGGCTACAACGCCCAGCTCTCGATCGCCTACATCTCCCTGATCAATACCGTCAACAACATTGCGGAACGCGACCAGTTTCTCGGTCGGCCAATCCTCAACGTGACCGATGAAGGCCACATCATCACGCGCAATCCCTTGCTGTCTCCGTACGTGGTGAAGATCACCAAGATGTGGAGAAAATTGGGCGCCTGGTATTGGTTGGCAACGCAGAACATCGACGATCTGCCCAGGGCGGCGGAGCCGATGCTCAATATGATCGAGTGGTGGTTGTGCCTGTCGATGCCACCGGACGAAGTCGAAAAAATTGCCAGGTTCCGCGAGTTGTCGCCAGCGCAGAAGGCACTGATGCTCTCGGCCAGGAAGGAATCCGGGAAGTTCAGCGAGGGCGTCATTCTCTCCAAGAGCATGGAGGTGCTGTTCAGGGCCGTACCGCCGAGCTTGTATCTCGCACTGGCCCAGACCGAACCCGAAGAGAAAGCCGAACGATACCGGCTCATGCAGCAGTTCGGCATCAACGAGCTGGAAGCCGCGCTCAAGGTATCCGAGAACATCGACCGGGCGCGCGGCATCGAGCCGTTGCCATACGCCGATCTGCTCTCCTGACGGCCGGAGCACGCCATGCCTCTCCATCGCTCAACGAACCCGCCACCGGCCGTACGTCGTCGGCGTTGTCTGCGTCTGTTGCTATGTGCCGTCGGCCTGCTTGCGGTGCTGCTGTTCGCGCTGCTCGCCGTGGTGCTGCGCGAAAGCCCCAGCGCCACACCGGCCCCGACCACTCAGGACCACCCGGACGGTCCGCCGTGGCGCCACGGCCAGGCCGACGCCCGTTTCGTGCTGACGTTCTACGCGGACCTGGAATGCCCGTTCTGCAAGGCCTACTACCCGAGCCGGCCGCCTCGGAACTGGCACGTGTGGCCGAGTGTGCGGGCGAGACCGGCGGGCACGGGGCCTTCTTCGATGCCGTCGGCTGGCTGTACCAGCACACGCGCGGCGGCGGCCAGGGGCTGCCCGGGGGGCTTCGCTATCCAGGGCTGACACCGGCGCTCCAGCGCTGCCTGGATAGCGAACGTCCCCAGCTCATCGTGCGCGATCAGGCCGAGCAAGGCGCGCACGGCGGCATCACCGCCACCCCCAGCCTGCGCCTGGAGGATCGCCAGACCGGGCGATCGTTGCTCCTGCAAGGGCCGGTCGAAGGCGATGCGCTGCTGTCCGCCATGGATCTTCTGCTGATGGGCGACGCGCCGGATGCCGCTCCGGCTCGCGCTGCAGGTTTGTCCGCCATCGACGATGGCGACATGCCCAGGTAGCCGAGGTCTTCAAGGCTACGGCGCAGTACTGCTGCGTTGACCTTCGTTCGCAACGCATCCCGAGGCGAACGGCCAGCGTTCCCGCGCTGGTGGATGTGTGTTCTTCCTTCCGTCATTCCCATGGAGGTTCCGCCTCCATGGGGTGCCTCCGCTCTTCCATTGGAGGTTTCCATGACTGCTGTACTTTCCCCCGAAGACTCCTGTATCGAGTTGGAGCGCGATCCCGTCGCCGTCGACGAGCACGAAGACCGGATCATTCAACAGGCCATCGCGCTGCTGGAGCAACGCATCTTCAGAGCCGGCAACGCCTTGAAGAAGCCGAACGACGCGTGTGACTTTCTGCGTCTGATGCTCGTCGGCGAACCCAATGAAATCTTCGCCGCACTGTTCCTCGACACGCGCCACCAGGTGCTGGCCTACGAGCCGTTGTTCCGCGGCACGATCGACCAGACATCAGTCTATCCCCGGGTAGTCGTCCAGCGTGCGCTGGCGGCCAATGCCGCCGCCGTCATCTTCGCGCACCAGCACCCTTCGGGGAACTCAGAGCCCAGTGCCGCCGATCGCATGATCACCCGCCGGCTCAGGGATGCCTTGGATCTGATCGACATCCGTGTGCTGGATCATTTCATCATCGGCCAGGGCGAACCGTACTCCTTTGCCGAGAGCGGCTTGCTGTAGCAGCACCTGATCGTGTCTGCCAAGCCCCATCCAACGCATGGACCTGCCCAGGTCCATGCTTTTTTTCGCTTCCCTGAAAGGCCTCTCCGCTCCACGGGACAGCTATCCGATCCCCAAGAAACAGGGATTGTCACAGTGCGCATTGTTCGTGGTGGGCATCTGCACCATGGGTTCGACTACCAGGGTCATTCACCCCGAGACGCGAAGTCCATGCACACCTTTCTTGCCCACCTCAGCCGGACGCTGGCCCTTCCGGCACTGCTGCTGGTCGCCGGCAACGTGACCGCAGCGGAGATCTGGATCGTGGCGGACGTCCGCCACCCGGTGGCCGGTGCCCAGGCGGCGGATCGCATCATCCAGCTCGACGCGGCGCAGGCCATCGAAGCGGAACTGTCGGCCCGGTTGCCGGACGATCCGCAGCGGGCCGCGGCGCTCGTCCAGCGGCGGCTGAACGAAGGTGGCCAAGCGCTGCAACAGCGCATGCGTGAGGCTTACCAGGGCGTGACCGATGCCTGGAGCTTAGGCATCACCAGCATTCCGGCGGTGATCGTCGATCAGCGCTACGTCGTGTATGGGGAAAGCGACCTCGGCCAGGCGCTGGTCCGCATCGAGCGTTACCGGGAGGGACAGCCATGATTTCCCGTCGCCTGCGGCTCGGGGCCGCCGTCGCGCTGCTGTGCAGTGCCACGTCGAGCTTCGCCCTCAACACCGCCACCATCATCTCCTCGACCTTGTCGCCGGACTGCCTCGAATACCGGGTCACCGGGATCTGCTACTGGCTGTATTGCACCTGGACGGGCTGCACCGTGCGCACGTCGATCAAGGTACGCCACTACGTTCCCGACGCGGTGGTATCGAGCTACAGCAACACCGGGGAGAATCCCTGGGTCGAGGCGCGGGCAATGAGCCAGCCCAATGCCACGGCGCAGGCCGGTGGTGACGGAACCACCAACGAGGATCACGAAAACAATCTTGCAAAGTTCAAGAACGCCGACGTCATCGGCCACCCGGGCGGCGAGGTATTCAGCCAGTTCGCTTCGGCGTCCGGCTACATCTGCGCAGGCGCCGGTACTGCCTTCATGCCGTACCTGCTCAGCACGCTCGACACCCTGGCCTGGCGCTACAACGTCCCGGAGGCGGTGTACCCCGAGGCGCTGATCCCCGGTATGCGCGAGATCGGCACACGCAGCGGACTGAATCTTTGGGGCGCCGTGTACCCGCGTGGCGGGTTCTTGCACCAGACCGACGACTACAAGGCCGGGGCGGTCGTCGCCCAGCGTGCTGGCGACATCGTGACCCGCCGCGGCCAACTGCATGTGTACCAGCCGCTGCTGGCGAACGCGCGCGACGGCTACTGGCCGGCCGGCGCGTTGATCGAAAGCGACGCCAGCACGGGCAAGTGGCAGCAACTGACCCCACGCCTTTCCAACAGCTGCACCGTGTTTCCCCATGCCGGGTCGCTGCCCCAGGCACAACGGGGCGACTACGCCTGGGCGCTGTGGCGCCCGTACAGCTGCTGCCAGCGCCGCGGGCAGACCTTCCTTGGCAGTGTGGATTTCAACTGAGGACACCACGATGAAGCGCCCTGACCGTCGCCGTCATTCCATGCTTGCAGATCACTTGTGGCGGCCGGCCATACTGGCCGGCGCGCTCGCGTTGGCCAGTGGCTGGGCATGGGCTCAGAGCGGCGGCTTCCAGACCAGCGGCAGCGTGATCGGCGACGAAGTCATGTACTCGATCGGTGGCGGTAACGCGGTTTCCATGAGCGGCGCTGCGGGCATGCGCTCGATCGGGGTCGGGGCCGGCTGGAACAGCAACCTGATCTGCGGCGACATGAGCATCAGCACCACGATCCAGAACCAGCTCAACGGGCTGACCAACGGATTTCAAAACATCATGAGCAACGTGATCCAGAGCGCTACCAGCGCCGTTGCGTCGCTTCCGGCTCTGATCATCCAGAGGGCCGACCCAGGTTTGTATAACCTGCTGACCAATGGCGTCCTCCAGGCAAGGCTGGATTTCGATCGCTCCAAGTTGACCTGCAGGTCGATGGCTGAACGCATGGCCGACATGGCCGGCGGCCAGCTTGGCTGGAGCCAGATGGCGGAAGGCATGGCGCTGCGCGATGCCGTGTCGAGCACGGATGCGGTGTCGGCCATTGAGCAGGCTGAGACGCGCCGGGGCAACGACGGCGTGCCGTGGGTCGGGGGCAACAACGCCGGCGGCGCCGGTCAGCCGGCGATCAGGGTGGTGAGCGACGTTACCAGGGCCGGCTACAACCTCGTCAATGGCCGCAGCGTGACCGACGCCTCGGCCATCGATGCGGCGAGCTGCAACAGCCTGGCCTGCCAGACCTGGACCTCCCCGCAAGAAGCGATCGACTGGGCCACCCGCGTGCTCGGCGAACAGGAGCAGCGCACCTGCGACGCCTGCACCAAAACCGAAACCGTTCCGGGTGTGGGCCTGACACCCCTCATCCAGGAAGAGTACGACACCAAGCTGCAGACGCTGCAGGAGCTGATCGACGGCACACGCAACACCACCTTCGAGAACCTGCGCGACGCCGGCAGCGTGTCACTGCCGATCACCCGTGGCGTCATCGAAGCGCTGCGCGACGAGCCGGATCAGCACATCCTGGCACAGCGCTTGGCCTCGGAAGTGGCACTGGCATCGGTGCTGGAGAAAGCCTTGCTGCTGCAACGCACCTTGCTGACCGGCAGGAAGGAACCCAACGTCGCCGCCAACCAGTTGGCGGTGGCTGCCGTCGATCAGGAGAGCGGCGCGCTCGACCGGGAAATTTCAAACCTCAAGACCGAATTGGAGTTGCGCCGTACGCTCGCCAACAACTCGCCGATGGCGATCATCCAGCGCCATAGCACCCGGGCCGCCGGTTCGCGAGGCATCTACGAGGGCGACCCCGTGCCCGACCGCCTCGACCAGCTGCAGCGGCCCAACCCAGGAGGTACGCCATGAGTCCGACCTGGCTGCGCCCGCGCTGGCTGTTCAACCGGCGCGTGGCGAAGACGCTGCTGTGGACGATGCTGCTGCTTGCGGCGGCGGTGGCAGCCAACATCGCGGGTATCCACTACCTCGGCAGCGTCGTCGGCTGGGAACGCTGGCTGGCGGAGGCATCCGGCTACTTCCTGCTGTGGCGGCTGTGCCTATACGGCGCGACGGGCTACGGGTGGGTATGGATGCGCCGGCGCCTGCTGGCGCGCGAAACCGGCACGGAAGCCAAGCGCCGCCTCCTGCGCGCCGAAATCGCCGGCGTGGCGGGGATTGTCGCGCTTGAGGCCAGCCTGCTGATGCAAGCGGCGTAGTGGGAGGCCGGACATGACGTTGTTCACCACGGACTACCTTGAGTACTACCTGACCCTGCTGGGCTGGATCATCCATAACGGCATCTGGGCGGTTCTCGTTTCCAGCGGCGTGTTCGCCATTCCCTTCGTGGCGATCATCATCCAGGAATGGCTCAAGGCGCGTGCCGAGGGTGCGGACGAAGGCAACAAGGGCGCACTGTCTTCGGTGCGCATCGAGAACCGCGTCTGGGTAGCGATCGTCGTGGTGATGTTCGCTGGCATCCCCTTCATCGACGTCGACCTCAACACCATTCACTATGACCAGGCGCGCTCGGCGCAGTGCCAGGTGAACGTTCCTCAGCCCACCGAAACCGGCTGGTCGCAGTCGTTCAGCACACTCAACAACCAGAGCGCGCGCGTACCGGTGTGGTGGGCCTTCATGCACGCGCTGTCGCGCGCGATCACCGGCGCCTCGGTCGCCGCCATTCCATGCGGGACCGACCTGCGGCAGATCCGCATGGAGGTCAATGCCACGCGCATCGACGACCCCGTATTGGCACAGGAAGTCTCGGACTTCACCCACGACTGTTATGGCCCTGCACGCGCCAAGCTGTTCATGAGCCGGCCGGATCTCGATGAGGCGCAGATGCACGACGTCACCTGGATCGGGTCTCGGTTCTTCCTCGACAATGCGGGCTACTACGACACCTACCGGGCCAGGACGCCGCGCGACGGCTGGGCCTACGACAGCAACCGGGATGCCGGCCTGGCGCAGGTGCCGAGCGGCGCCGGTTATCCGACCTGCCGCCAATGGTGGAGCGACAGCGGCAACGGCCTGCGCACCCGCCTGCTCGAACAGGTCGATCCCAGCCTGCTCAACCGCCTCGCCGGCTGGGCCGGTTTCCTGAGCCGCGCCGAGGTTGATGACTCGGTGATCCGCACCATCGCCTCGCCGCGCCAGCAGAAGCTTAACCAGGGCAGCGTCTATACCGACTACGGCGGGCAGATCGACAAGACGCTACCCAACATCGTCAATCGTGCCACCAGCGACGTCGGCATGACCTTGGGCGCAATCGCCGCCTTTCCAGCCCTCGATGTGATGCGCCAGGCACTGCCCATGGTGCTCTCTCTGCTGAAGATGTCTCTGGTGATCTGCATTCCGATTGTGCTCGTGGTGGGCACCTACGATCTGAAGACCGTCATCACCATCAGCACGGTCCAGTTCGCGTTGTTCTTTGTGGACTTCTGGTTTCAACTGGCCCGCTGGATCGACAGCACGATCCTTGACGCGCTCTACGGGTGGGGCTGGGGCTGGAATCGGCCACACAGCAATTTCGATCCGTTGATCGGATTGAACAATACCTTTGGCGACATGCTGCTGATGCTCGTCATGGGCACCATGTTTCTGGTGCTGCCGACGTTCTGGGTCGCCGCGTTGGGGTGGGCCGGCGTGAAGGCCGGTGTGGTCGCGCAGAATCTCGCGACGGGTTCCAAGGACGCGAAGGACAGCACCGCATCAGGCGTGAACAGGGCGACGCGCTGATCCGGCGCTGCCAGTGTCTGACAGGTTTAATCGTCGTATGGATTGTTGGGGTCGTGCGGATCGAGACGGTGCCCATCCGACGAATACAGGCCGAACCCCGCCTCGCCGTGGCGCAACTCCGTGCTCGGTTGCGAGAGGTCGTCGCTACCCTTGCCAAAACTACGAGCCACGAGCAGCAGGCACACCAGCAGCAGCGCCAACCAGAAGGCGGTATAGAGCAGCACTCCCAGCACAGCGAGCTTGACGATCCACACCAGCGCGGTCGCAACACCGTTCGGCGCACCAGCCGACACCAGCCACGCGGCCACCCGCCGCTCACGACGCACGTAGCCCCGCCATCCACGGCCAAGCCAGCGGCCAAGGCGTTCTGCGGTACTGCTACGGGTTGTCGTGTTCATGGTCGTCACCTGCTGCATGTGAGATGGCTATTCCCGTTTGCTCCAATCCGGCTTGCTTGCCCTTACCAATGCGTTCCATTCGTCTGGCGGGTTTCCGCGTCCGAGCATCTTCTCGAACACCGCATAGGGGTCTGACTTGCTCCCCGATGACCGCAGGGTCTGTTCGTCGTTGACCCAGGCGTACACGATGACCTTCGCCTTCGAGTCGTAGCGGAAGAACAGCCGGTACCGCCTTCCGAGCTTGGCCCGTCGCCAGTGGCGATAAGCCGGCCCCATGGTGTTGCCCTGGCGGTACTCGTCTCGCGCTGGATCGCCCGGCACCACGTCTTGCATCAACTGGACCAGGGCCCGGAAGAACTTGACGTTGGTGTTGGACCCGAAGCCCTCCGGGTCGTTCTCTTGTGCGCGCAGCACGGCCGCACGCAGCTTCATCAACTGCTCGATCAGGTTGTCATGGAACAGCAGCGTCCAGCCATGCTGTTGCATCAGATTGCCACGTCTTCATCGAAATCGTCGCCCAGGACCACGTTGTGGCCCGAATGCTCCAGCATCGTGCGAGCCAGATCCTCCGGGAGCCCACGAACATTCCGGCCAGCTTCGATATCGCGGGCCAGCAGGCTCAGGAACGCGGCTATGGCGGGGTCTTCGTGCTCGGCGTCGGCACGGGTCACGACGACTTCGCCGTCACGCAGGTCGAACGCAACCTTGCCGCCGGTATCCACACCCAGGGCTTGCCGGATGGACTTGGGCAGCGTGATCTGGCCTTTGGAGGTCAGCGTGGCGACTTCATGAATGACAGACATGGCAACTCTCCCGATAGCGATGCCTGTATCGTAAGGAATTATCCTTACCTTGTCAATATAGGGGCCCATGGTGTCCTTCCGAATCCAATATACGGCCCATCGTAGGGCGGGAACAGCGAGCCTTCCCGCATCAAACCGGCTTTGCCGCACCCCGCATTGGCGGTGGACGATCGATGCCCGTCGCCCTATACCCAAAGGCTTAAGGGCCAAGGGGCCAAAAGGGGAGGGGAATGGGGTGCAAGGGGAAAGGCCCTACCTCGAAAAGGCGAAAAGGCCCCCCGGCCGGCCCATCACCAGGACACTCGCATGCTCTCCCTGTTCCAGCATCTCGGTCACTGCCGCTCCGTCGCCGGCACCCGCCGCCGATCTTCCCAAAGGGCTGCTGCAGCCCGAGCCGGCTGCGTCCTTGCTGGCGACGCCGCGCCGGCAGAAGCTGCTGGAACACATCTGGCAGCGCACATCGCTATCGCGCAAACAGTTCGCCACTTTGTATCGCGCACCGCTGGAGCACTACGCCGAGCTGGTCCAGCAGTTTCCCGCTTCGGAGAGCCATCACCATGCTTACCACGGCGGCATGCTCGATCACGGGCTGGAAATCATCGCCTACGCGCTCAAACTGCGACAGTCCCACCTGCTGCCGGCTGGCGCTCCCCCCGAAGACCAGGCAGCCCAGTCAGAAGCTTGGACGGCGGCTATCGCCTACGCGGCGTTGCTCCACGATATCGGCAAGATTGCCGTCGACCTTCACGTCGAGTATGAGGATGGCGGCGTTTGGCACCCCTGGCATGGGCCACTGACACGCCCATACCGCTTTCGCTACCGGGATGACCGCGAGTACCGCCTGCATGGTGCCGCCACAGGATTGCTCTACCATCAACTGCTCGATGGCGACGTTCTCGACTGGCTCAGTGGCTACCCCGCACTGTGGGCATCACTGCTCTATGTGCTGGCCGGTCAGTACGAACATGCAGGCATCCTGGGAGAGCTCGTCATCCAGGCCGACCGCGCCTCGGTGGCCCAGGAACTGGGAGGAGATCCCGCCCGCGCCATGGCCGCACCCAAACACGCCCTGCAGCGCAAGTTGATCGATGGCTTGCGTTACCTGCTGAAGGAAGAGTTGAAGCTGAACCAGCCCCAGGCTTCGGATGGCTGGCTCACTGAGGATGCCTTGTGGTTGGTCAGCAAGACAGTCTCTGACAAACTGCGCGCCCATCTGTTGTCCCAGGGTATCGACGGCATTCCCTCCAACAACAGCGCCGTTTTCAACGTCCTGCAGGAACATGGCATGCTGCAGCCGACGCCCGATGGCAAGGCCATCTGGCGTGCCACGGTCAGCAGCGAGGCCGGTTGGTCACACAGCTTTACGCTGTTGCGGCTGTCGCCGGCGCTGATCTGGCAGCCGGCTGAGCGGCCTGAACCCTTCGCCGGGACGGTGATAGTGGAGGTGGCTGCCGAGGCTGACACTCTCGAACAACCGGCGACTGGCACGGATGATGCCCCGAGCAGCATCAGAACTGAGGCCGACAGCGCTCACCCTGTCGCCAGACAGCCGCCTCCCGAAGCTGCGCCTGCCGACGCCGCGATGGACGATCTGCTGTCCCTGCTCGCGGTACCCGCGCAGGAGAGCGATGGCGAGCGGGAGCAGCCCATCCTAGACAACAGCGCCCCGTCGATACCTCCCACCGTACAACCCACGGACACCGACGCCAGTCCGCCGAAGCGGGCGCCTGAAGCCCTTGGCAGCATGGAACCGTCCGGCGAGCATTTCATCGCCTGGCTCCAGCAAGGCATCCAGGCTCGGCGGCTCATCATCAACGACGCCAAGGCGCTGGTGCATACCGTGGCCGATACCGCCTACCTCGTCAGTCCTGGCTTACGCCCAGGAGCACCCTTCCATCGCGGCGCTCGCCAAACAGGACAAGGTGCAGGACTGGCAATGGATACAGAAGCGCTTCGAGAAACTGCAACTGCATCGCAAGCAGGCCAGCGGCCTGAACATCTGGACCTGCGAGGTCACTGGGCCGAGAAAATCCCGCCGCCTTCATGGGTACCTTCTGGATGACGCTGGCCTGTTGTTTTCGGAGACGCCACCGAATAATCCTTACCTGTCGATCATCTAAAGAACATTTCTGTGAGCATCACTCGTTCTGAACTGGGAGGCGGTCACCCAGTGCAGGATTCGTGTGATCGAGTCGTAGTTCCAGTTGGAGTCCTTCAACATGGAGCGACTTCCTGCCCTTCTTTTTGTCTCAATGTCGTTGTGCCTGCGAATGGCCGTCCGTGATCTCGATCATCACGTGGTTCCCTCCACGATCCCGCCTTCGACCCGCAACGCGGCCCCGGTCGTCGCGCTCGAAAGCGGCGAGGCGACATATACGCAGAGATTCGCCACCTCCTCCGGCGCGGCGAAGCGTCCGATCAGGGACGACGGCCGGTTCTCCACGATGAATCTCTCCTCCATTTCCCCGGCCGGAATGCCGCGCTGCCGGGCGAGATCGGCGAGGAACTCGCCGACATTGTCTGTCCGGGTCGGCCCCGGCAGGACGGCATTAGCGGTCACGCCCGTACCCGCCAACGCCTTCGCGTAACCGCGCGACAAGGCCTGAAGCGCGGCCTTGGATACGCCGTAGTGGACCATCTCGACGGGGATGTTCTGGGCCGACTCGCTGGAGATGAAAATCAGCCGGCCCCAGCCTCTGTCCTTCATGGCCGGCGCGTAATGGCGCGCCAGCCGCGCAGCACTGACGACGTTGACGCCGAAGATCGTTTCCCAATCAGCGTCGTCCAGATCGAAGAGCGGCTTGGCGCCATAGACACCGAGGTTATTGACCAGGATATAGGCTTCTGGCACGGCCGCGATCAGGACCGCGGCGCCCTCGGGAGTCGCGAGGTCGGCGGCGACGCCGGCGGCGCGGGGTGCCTCCAGCCCGATGTTGATCGCTTCGACCGCGCTGTCCACCGCCGCCTGCGTGCGTCCGGTCACGACCACTCTTGCGCCGGCCTTCGCCAGCCCTTCGGCGATCGCGAAGCCGATGCCGGCGGTCGAGCCGGTGACGATCGCCTGTTTTCCCGTCAGGTCAACGATCATTGCGGCTCTCCCGAGATCGCGCTGGCCTGATCGAGCCGGGAGATATCGTCGGCCGAAAGCGTCAATTGCGTCGAGCGGATCAGGCTTTCGAGCTGGTCGAGGCGGATCGCGCTGGCGATGGGCGCGGTGACGCCCTCGCGCGCGATGAGCCAGGCGAGCGCCACTTCGGCAGGCGCGGCGCCATGGGCGGCCGCTACCTCGTCGAGCGCCGCAAGGATGCCCAGGCCGCGCGCATCGAGATACCGCTCGATGCCGCCGCCACGCGGGCTCTTGCCCAGATCGTCGGTGCTGCGGTACTTGCCGGTCAGAAAACCGCTGGCGAGGCTGTAATAGGTGATAACACCCAGGCCTTCGGCGATCGCAAGGTCGCGCAGCGCGCCGTCGTAGCTGTCCCGGTCGTAGAGATTGTATTGCGGCTGAAGCACGTCGTAGCGAGGCAGTCCGGCGTCCCTAGCCAGCTGCAGCGCCGAGGCCAACTGCTCGGCCGAATGGTTGGAGGCGCCGACAGCGCGCACCTTGCCGGCCTCGATCAGGCGCTGGTAGGCCTGCAGCGTTTCTTCCAGAGGTGCTTCGGCATCGAACAGATGCGAGAAGTAGAGATCGATGCGATCAGTCTGGAGCCGGCGCAGCGAGTCCTCGACGGCGCGCTCGATCCAGGCCGCGGAAAGGCCCTTCCTGTCCGACGCCAGTTCCATGCCGACCTTGGTGATCAGGATCACGCGGTCGCGGTTGCCGCGTGACTTCACCCATTCGCCGATGATCGTCTCGGACTCGCCGCCGCTGTTGCCCGGCACCCAGGACGAATAGACGTCGGCCGTGTCGATGGTCTCGAAGCCGGCATCGAGGAAGCGGTCGAGCAGCGCGAACGATTGCGCCTTGTCCGCCGTCCAGCCGAAGACATTCCCGCCGAATACCAGCGGTGAGATGGAAAGCCCGGAATTGCCCAGTACTCGCTTTGCCATGGTTGACTTACTCCGTTTGTGGGTAGGTTTGAAAACAAAATCGTTCCGAATCGCGAACCGGACGACACCGCTGCCAAATGATGCGCGAATGCGCCAGCCCGGCCGGGGCACCGTCCGATCACCAGCCGCGTTCCCATTCCGGCCCGCCCTGGAAGCGCAGCGCCAGGAAATCGACCACCGCGCGCACCTTCAGCGCTAGATGCCGGGCTGGCGGATAGAGGCAATAGACGCCGATAGGCGCATCCTCGTACTCGGTCAGCAGCGGTCGCAGGTGGCGGTGCCGTATCAACTGGTGAAGAAGCAGCTGGAGGTGCGCCTGACGGCGCGCACCGTCGAGTGTTTCCACGCCAACCAGCGGGTGGCCAGCCACCTGCGCTCAATGCACAAGGGCAGGCACAGCACGCAGGCCGAGCACATGCCCAAGAGCCATCGCGAGCATGCCGAGTGGACGCCACAACGGCTGATCCGCTGGGCCGAGCAGACCGGCCCGAACACCGTCGGCGTGATCCGGCACATCCTCGAACGGCGCATCCATCCGCAGCAGGGCTACCGGGCCTGCCTGGGCATCCTGCGCCTGGGTAAAACCCACGGTGAGGCGCGTCTGGAGTTGGCCTGCCGTCGCGCCATCAGCCTCGGCACGTGCAGCTACAAGAGCCTCGAATCGATCCTGCGCCAGGGGCTGGAAAACCTGCCGCTAGCTCAAACCAACCTGCCGCTACTGCCGGACGACCACGCCAACCTGCGCGGATCCGCCTACTACCACTGAACCCAAGGAAACTCACCATGCTGCCCCATCCGACCCTGGACAAGCTGCAAACCCTGCGCCTGCACGGCATGCTCAAGGCGCTGAATGAACAACTGAAAACCCCGGACATCGA
>LNAP01003241.1_pt1 | contig 18830 bp, 18 predicted proteins | sample 602601 | NCBI WGS metagenome assembly LNAP01 (sample SAMN02440304, study PRJNA202911) | soil metagenome | biome: Subtropical and temperate rainforests or woodlands; isolation source: soil samples (1 kg each in a 20% v/v slurry with milli Q water) were... ...
TTTCCTTGTTACCATGATGTGCGTCGAGATTATGTACCTTGGGGCGGTTACCAGCTTCGTCCTGTACGGTCTTATTTTCCACGATCAAATGGCGGCCATTTACGGCCTTGTAGTCCTAATCTTTGCGGCTTGTGAGTCTGCGCTAGGATTAGGCCTACTACTTTCTATTTATCGATTCGGACTACGAAGAGTTGATTTTGACACCCGTACAAGCTTAGGATGATCGTAGATCCTGTCACCGTATCGATTGCCCTAGCTTCCCCGATCGTTGGATTTGGCTGTGCGGTTTTGCGGCTGGGTACTTTGCGTATACTTTGGCGCGCCCCCGCTCCGCCTGCCCCATCCGACCCCCAGATTGCCTCAATTGAACACGAATTAGAGCGGGTTGCTGAGGATCTCGGAGGGATCCGATCCTCGTATCCCTGCACAGGCTAGGGCTCTTCTTGACACTCTTCACGAGGCAAGGCGCAACCAAATGGAGGTTATCCACGCGGCCAATAGAACACACACTGAAGCTTTTTTGTGGTGGTTAATAAAATCCGCGCTTAAGGGGAGCAACACCATAGCTCTTTACAAAAACATTTCTGTGGGGGCGTAGACGAGATTGTTGCTGCTTTTGCTGCCGCGCCTTCGCTTTCGGACCCCGAAAAGTTGATTATTTTTCTTTTGTCCGCGGCTTCGTTCGGTTTTGCGCGAGTTATTACGGGCATCTGCCTGTCATTGCCGTGTCACCCCCCACGCCTTCCATGCCCTCTTGAATTTTCGTTAGAGGAGGCGCGTAAATACCGGCTAATTCCTTGACAGGAAATGCCTAGAGTCTTACCAGTTAACGGTCTTGCCGCTGTTTTTGCAGCGAACCCTGGCGTTTCTGGGGGTTCGCTTTTTTGCCCAGTGCAGAAGCTGCTGCTGAAGTCGTTGACACGACTTCTGATTTTGATAGCGCTTTCGCACCTGCCACCGCTCCGCCGCGATAAGGTTTATAAGGCATTTTATTCTTATGCTCCCACTTATCGCTACTCTTACACCACTTTTAAACTTTCTTTTAGTTGCTAGTTTTGGGCGTCTTGTTAATTGAAAGCAGCTGTCTCTTCCGGTTATCGGGGGTATGGTGGTACTGCTTCTAACAATCGTAAGTTACTTCCCGGAAGTCATGGGGGGTACGGTTTATGTTGCTACTCTGGGCAGCTGAGTATCCTCCGGACTCTTCGAGGTAAACTGAGTCTTTTCGATTGATGCGCTAACTTATATTATGCTTCTTGTTGTGTTAACTGTTTCTACCCTCGTTCATATCTATTCTACGGAATACATGAGCGAGGACCCGCACACAGCTCGCTTTATTAGTTATCTGTCGCTATTTACTTTTTTTATGATGCTGCTCATCACTTCCGACAATTTTATTGGTCTCTTTCTCGGTTGAGAGGGTGTTGGTCTGTGTTCCTATTTACTAATTAGCTTCTGATTCACTCGAATTCAAGCTAACAAGGCCGCGATTAAAGCTATGGTGGTTAATCGTGTAGCTGATCTTGCGTTCACTGTCGGAATGCTTGTTGTTTTTTACACATTTCAGACTGTAGAGTTTAACGCAGTTTTTGGATTAGCGCCGTACCTTGTCACTTCAAAAATTCTTTTTGGGGCTTACCAAGTGTCCCCGCTTGCAGCTGCTGCTTTCCTCTTGTTTTTAGGCGCCATGGGTAAGTCTGCTCAGCTAGGTCTCCACACTTGACTTCCTGATGCGATGGAGGGTCCGACGCCGGTTTCTGCCCTGATTCACGCTGCCACCATGGTCACCGCTGGTGTGTTCTTAATTATTCGCTGTTCGCCCCTTTTTGAGTTGACTCCATCTATTCTGCTCTTCGTGACGTTCATTGGTGCAGGAACAGCGTTTATGGCTGCTACTTCTGGGCTGCTTCAGTTCGATCTAAAGAAAGTAATTGCGTACTCAACCTGTTCTCAGCTGGGATACATGGTGTTTGCCTGCGGATTATCGGGGTACTCTGTCAGCTTATTTCACCTATCAAATCACGCTTTCTTTAAGGCCCTTCTATTCCTTAGCGCAGGTGCTGTAATTCACGCTATTGCCAGTGAGCAGGATATGCGTCGATTTGGGGGTCTGTTACAACTGCTACCGTATACCTATGTGATGTTCCTCATCGGCTCTCTTGCACTAATGGGATTCCCGTTCCTGACGGGATTTTACTCTAAGGATCTAATTTTAGAGGCTGCTGGGGCGAGCTCCGCTATCGCAGCTACTTTTGCCTATTGACTGGGCCTAATCACCGCGTTCTTCACTGCGTTCTACTCGTTCCGCCTTTTACACTTGACATTTTATGGTGCTTCTCGTAGCCCGCGTACGTACCTTTCCGCAGCACACGAGCTGACGCCCCGAATGGCATTCGCGCTCGCTGTTCTAGCTTTTGGTAGCATCTTTATTGGTTTCTTGGGCCGCGACCTGTTCGTTGGATTAGGGACGCCCTTTTGAAATGGTGTTATTCACCTTGCGCCGGAGCACACCGGGCTTCTCGTCGCGGGAGAAGCGCTGTCTACTACGCAAAAAATGCTCCCTGTTTTTGGTTCTATTTTAGCTGTTAGCCTTGTTTTCCTAGTGTATGAAAATTGCACCGTGCAGGTTGCGGATTACATTGACAGCTCTGCACGACTTCGCGGGATTTATCGCTTTTTAACGTTCAAGTGAGGCTTTGATACCGTCTACAATCGTCTTATTAATCAGCCATTGGTTGAGGGGGCGTATAACATTACGTTTTCTTTGATCGATAAGGGGCTACTTGAAGTCGCTGGGCCCACAGGTCTGGGTAAAGCAACGCTTCAGGTTGGCCGCGCAGCCACTAAAGTTCAAACTGGTCGCGTTTACGACTACGCAGCGTTTATGCTCGCCGGGCTGTACTTCGCTCTTGTCTTTACCAGTTTACTACCGTCCCCTGTGGCGGCAGTGTCCTCCTGGCCGGATTACTGTCTACTACCTGATCCGGGCCCCTTAGGTGCTACGCCCCGTACAACGTTTTTCTAAAAATCGCCCTCTTCGGCACTTCGGTATCTGTCGTTTACGCGCGTATGTTCTCTACCCTTCCAAATAGTATTGAAAGCAACCTACTTTGCCTAGCAATTTCCAATAAAGAAAACTTTGTTGTTGACTACTCAGTCAATGACGCTTCTACACTCTCCGGCTGACTTATCGTCGCCTCCTGCCTTTTCCTTATCGGTCTTTTAGGAATGGTGTATAACTACAAAAATTTCCTTGTTACCATGATGTGCGTCGAGATTATGTACCTTGGGGCGGTTACCAGCTTCGTCCTGTACGGTCTTATTTTCCACGATCAAATGGCGGCCATTAATCTTTGCGGCTTGTGAGTCTGCGCTAGGATTAGGCCTACTACTTTCTATTTATCGATTCGGACGAAGAATTGATTTTGACACCCACACAATCTTAGGAGGATAATGGATCCGATCATTTGAGCTGCAATTGGAGCTTTGTGTTTCGGAGTCGCTGGTGCCTTCTACTGAGAATTCACTAAAGAAGTTCGCGGCTTCAACGTGCCGCAGCCTTGCCCTACCTGTAAACCTGTAATTTCTGATGTTCCTGCCCTTTCTACCAAACCCGAAGCTACTGCTGAGGTAGTCGACGCCCTTCCTGAACTTGCGAACGTGCCCAGCTCCGTCTATGAAGCCTACTGACGTAGTTTCTTTTCCTCGACAGATAAGTCCGCTTCCATCTTTGATCAGTACTATCTTGATCTTTTTTCTAATCAATACGCGCAGACGTACCTAGGTCTTGCTCTATACGTATTCTTAGCGTTAGCTCTTTGCGCCCTGCTTGCCACACTTGCTTATCTACTCTCACTTTCAACGGCGCAGGATACAGAAAAGCGTAGCGAGTACGAGTGCGGATTCGCCCCGTTCGATAGCGCTACTCGCCTTCCCTTTGACGTTCACTTTTATCTTGTTGGTATCCTGTTTCTTATCTTTGATGTAGAAGTTGCGCTTCTTTTCCCGTGAGTTCTGAGCCTTAATACAATCGGGTGATTTGGGTTTTACATTATGATTGCTTTTCTCTTTATTCTGTCCATTGGCTTTTTATACGAATGAAAGCGGGGGGCTTTAATCTGACCCGCCCGGTACTCCGCAATTCGTTCGACATTATCCGATTCCAACTGAGTCTTTATCCCCCTTTTCCCCAACTTGTTAGAGCTTGCACGCATGGAAGATCTCAGTCTAACCTTTGTTGATTTCTTTTTACCGGAATTACTGCTGGCGACTGGAATTCTTTACCTTCTTACCGTAATTGCACTTGAGTTGGGAGAGGGGCGGTCTAAAATCGCACTTTCCCCTGAATGCTGAGCAGCTGCGCGTGTAAATCTTGTAACCATTAGCGCTGCGCTTATCTATCAACTACTTATCGGGGTAATTAACACTCCAACCCTAGGGGAATATTTCTTTGCTAGCCAAGGGGCTGACCTTTTAAAGTCCTTAACTTGTCTTAGTACCCTGTTTGTTCTTTCCGCTTCTGGGAAATACTTGAAAGAGCACTATCAGCATACACTGGAATACCCGATCATGACTATGCTTACGCTCTGATTTATGCTTCTACTCGTAGAGGCTAACCACCTAATCTCCGCCTTTCTTTGCGTAGTAGGTTTCAGCTTAAACCTCTACGTTCTTATTCTATACGACATCGCGGTTCGCCCCTCTCGTGAAGCCGGGCTTAAATACTACTACCTAAGTACTTTGAGTTCCGGGCTGATCTTATACGGGGCCTTTATGCTTTACGCACTTTCCGGCGACGGCGAGTTCAGTGAGCTGCATACGTTCTTTCTTCAAGAGGAGCTTCGATACTCCGCGCTCGCCCGTGTCGCTGTAATGCTAACCATTTTTGGGTTCTTTTTTAAACTTTCTGCCGTTCCTGCGCACCTTTGAGCTGTTGAAGTTTATGAAGGAAGCCCTTCTCCTGTTACTGCGCTTTTTATGCTACCAGTTAAAGTCGCTGTTCTCGCGGTGTTCACTCGGCTCCTTACTCTTGCCCTCCCTGGATTATCGCACTTATGACTCGCCCCCCTGCTATTCGCTGTATCCGCGTCGCTTCTTTGAGGAGCGTTCGCAGCTACCTATGAGCGTAACACTAAACGCTTTCTCGGTTACGCGTCTATTAACCAGATTGGTTACCTTTTGCTTGGTCTTGGTTGTGGTACTGACGCAGCGCTTCACGGTTCTGTGATCTACCTTTTCGTTTATGTGCTTATGAGCGCGGCGTTTCTGCTAGTTTTTATCCATGCTCGGCGCTCAGACTACTACAATCTAAATTACACTTCCGACTTCCGTGGGTTGGCTAAAAGGGAATGAATCGCAAGTTGAACTCTTGCAATCGTACTGTTTTCAATGGCTGGTATCCCCCCACTAACCGGGTTCTACGCGAAGTACGCTGTACTGGTGAGCGCTATGGGACAAGGTCTTTACGTCTCCGCGGTTATCGCGCTAGCGACAAGTCTTCTTGGAGCCTTTTACTATTTACGGTTTATCCGTACTTTCTGATTCGAGGATACCTCCTCTGTTTCACCCATTGTCTGCGATATGGGTCGTGCACGACGATTAGGCCTTTCTCTTATGGAAATCGCGCTTTGAAGCGGTGCCGTTGTTGGTCCGGCGTTACTCCCGTTTTTGGGGCACGCCACCACAGCTTTCGTAGCGCTTTCCCTTTCTACGTCGCATCAACTACTGACATCTGCTTCCGCGCCTCCCGCTTTTTATTGTTTATCTGCCTTTCTATAGTTTATACTTGGTGTCGGGTAATGCCGTTTAGCTACAATCGCCGTGTTATGAATGGAACGAAGCCCCTATCAAATATGATTTCAAATCATTTCCTTTACTACCCCACCCCTAGTAACCTTAACTACAGTTGAAGCTTTGGGTCCTTAGCCGGACTATTTTTTGCACTGCAGCTCATCACTGGAATTTTCCTGGCAATGCACTACACGCCGCACGTAGAGTGAGCTTTTGCCTCCGTAGAGCACATTATGACGGACGTCACTTCTGGATACCTATTCCGCTACTTTCATGCAAACGGTGCGTCTATGATTTTTATTTTAATTTACGCGCATATTGGGCGAAATATGTATTATCAGTCTTACGCTACTCGTCCAGCGCTATGAAATAGCGGAGTTGTAATCTTTCTACTTATGATGGCGACTGCTTTCATCGGATATGTTCTTCCGTGAGGGCAGATGAGCTTCTGAGGGGCAACTGTAATTACAAGTCTTGTTACCGCAGTTCCTCTAGTTGGTGAGGATATCGCGTACTGAGTCTGAGGTGGTTTCTCTATTAACAACGCGACTCTTACGCGCTTCTTCAGTCTGCACTATCTACTGCCGTTCCTAATTACTGGAATTATCGGGTTGCACCTGGTACTACTGCATACTGACGGTTCCAGCGACCCGCTAACCTTAGCTACGACACCCGGGAAGGCAGCGTTCCATCCGTACTACACGTTCAAGGACACGTTCATCTTCTTTGTGGCGTTCGGGCTGTTCGGCGCGTTAGTTTCCTACGCACCCAATCTACTCGGCCACTCGGATAACTTCCTGCCAGCGAACCCCCTTGTTACGCCGGCGCACATTGTTCCGGAGTGATACTTTACTCCGTTCTACGCGATTCTGCGCGCTTGCCCTAACAAGCTAGGCGGGGCTATCGGTATGTTTGCTGCAATTTTACTACTATTCGTCATCCCATTCTACGTAACTAATAGTTCCCCTGATGCTCGTATGATCCTCGCTCCGTTTTCGGCGCCGCATAAAATTATGTTCTGAGTTTTCGTGGGGATTTTCTTTACTCTGATGTTCCTAGGAATGCGCGCGGCTGAGGCTCCGTACGTAGGCGCAAGTAAGATCTTTACCGGACTTTATTTCGCGTACTTCCTACTTGTTCTGCCGACTCTTGCCTGACTTAACCGTCAGCTTCTAGAGGAAAACGCAGCAGCAACATAGAATTCGGCGACAACGCCCGGTAAATCCCGACGCGCCCTTTCCCTAAAGCTTTACTTCGCTGTTATGCTGTAACATTTTTGTAATAAGAACTGTGGCCGCTACTACTGCTAAATCTAAAGTAAAGTCTCCTAAAAACAGCATTCCTAAAAAAGAGTCTCACAGTTTATTGCCTGCGGCTGCCCCACACAACACCAAGCCCAAGGCGCGAAATAACTCTCAGCCAGCACGACGTAAACCTATTTCCCCCCTGCCTCCGTCAGCCCCCAGAAGCGACGTTGCCGCGGCTGCGCAGGCCCCAGCAGCTGCGCAGTTGGGCGCAGTTACCCTTGCAGCAACTCGCAAAAAATTCTTTCGCAACTGTTTATATACGTGACGCAAACTTCGGCGTAACCTCCGACCTACGGTACGGCGCCGCCGCCTCGCAGTTCGACGCCGCCCTGTAGCCCATCGTCGCGCACGATTTGTTCTCAGGTTCCGTGTTTTGCGAAGGAAGCTTCGTGGCTCGGTTTTTTCCGCAAGGTTAAAAACGCTAACCTTTTTACGGAGAAACCCTGTACAGCTTCCGAAACTTAGAACGGCGCGTTTACGCCGGCAATTTAGCTCACGAGCATCATGGCTATCGCGCTACACTTTCCGTCCAGACACGCGGAAGGTTAACCGGTTAGCCGTAATGAAACGCCTTAGTCGTAGTCTCCGCCGCACCAGTAACTGGCACATTAGGCGCGCCCGTCGGCTTAATAGAATTTTTCTATCTTTGCCGCCCACCCGCCGTACCCGTCGGCTGTTGCGAGGCGCGATTGGTACCTTTGCTGTACGGGTTCGCTCCGTGCTACCCGCATCACGTGCCAGAAAGCTTCGTGCAAGACTCGGTGCGGACCTACGTAGCCGACTGTACTCTATTCGCCGCGCCCGCACCCGCGCGCAGTATGATACCCTCTACAGTAAGTTAGCGGCGCGGGGCGGGGCCGAGCTGCGCCGCAGCCTAATTCGCCGTTTACGCGCAAAGCGGCGTAATGCAAAAGCGCCTGTGCGGGCTCGCCGCAAGCGGTGTTCCCGCCCCCTCGCCGCAAGGATTGCTCGTCTGCAGCGCGCCAATCTTCGCGTGCGGCGAGCAGTACAGCGACAGTACAGCCCAGTTGCTTTGAGCCCCGCTTCCCGGGGTACGAAACTTTGAGTGCCTAAAATGCGAGTTGGCCGTAAACACACGCGCCGCGTTTGACACGGGCTTACGAGGTACACGCCTTTAAAACGCTGAAGACGCCTCTCCTCCCCAACGCTTCGCTCTTCTGCAGTGCGTCAGTATCTACGATCAAAGAAGTTTGTACGTACTGCTGTTGGTTTTGCGCGAGGACTTCGTAGTCTTCGTCGGCTACTTTTGGTGGGCAACTTCTCTGCTAGGCAGGGCCTTCTCCGACTGCTTTTAGCTTACCGCCGGCTTCAGCGCCGCCAGCGTGTAGCGCGTGTTGTCCTAGAACCAGTAAATTATTTTCCGTATATCCCCACGCCCGCTGATGTAAGATTTGCTGCAATGGTTTTGTCGAGAAGTCTACGGCGTAGGCGCCGACGTGCGCGTGTGTATACGCGGGCAAGGCGGCTACGGTTTGTTCGAGAAGGTGAAGGTTCTATGCTGTTTGCTCGACTTCAACCGTACTACCATTCAAGAGTCTTGGGTACTAAATACGACCGCCACGGCGGTGGGAGGTCTCTTCGCGCGTTAGATGCTGCGATCGCACTACAGCAAGAAGCCTTCGCCGAAGGGCAACAGCTAACAAAGATTAGTATTAAAACTTCCGTAAGCCGGCAGTCCTTACGCGCCCCGGGGTCGAAAGGGGCGCGGTTACGCGCACTCTTCCACCTTTACACCGGCGCCCGCCTATCTTGGATTGGTTTCAAGCGATCCCCTCAACTGGACCGGGGGCGGCGCACCTTAGCTGAGTACACGCGCCGGCACGCTTCCGCTCTTCGCAGGGCACGCCCCTTTGTTTACCGGCAAACATATCATCAGCAGCAATGCCGACAATTAGTTCGGCGGGGTCTCCCCGCTGGGGCGCTTAAACTGGTCGCTGCTATGAAACTGCGCCGAAAAGTGCGCCTTCAGCTCACACGGCGTTGACGTCGACTAAAAGCTATCGTTCGCTCGGCTGCCCTACGCGGTAGCTATGTGTGCGATCCAGCTTCGATCAGGCCTTTGCGAAAATCCAAATGACTACGTCGATGACGTAACCCCCGCTTTAAAGGTAAATGACGCAACTTTCGTCGTCCGGCGTGATTGTTTGTGCCGCGCAAGCAGCCCAAGCGTAAAATTCGGATTAAGCTTTCTAATGTAGTTCCGCTTCTTCCTACCTTGCCTGTGGCCTCCTCCCGGTTTGCGTGATTACTTACGAAAAAGATTGAATCTGGTTTGCAGCGCCCCTTCGGGCGGCTCGCTAAGGTCGCTGTGGTGCGCAATGTACCTACGCCAGAGAAAAAGGTTAACTTCGCTGTCACAGGGGGTGCGCCCGCCCCTGCGTGGGGCGAAGAAAACCTTCGTACGGTAGCTGCTAGCAAGGCGACTCCCGGGCGTAAAACACCTTCAGTGCCAGCGATCTTCTCAAGTGTTTTTCGCCCCAATTCAGCGCGAAGTGGTGCTACGCCGTCGCTAAATTCCCGTAAAGGTAAGTAGTGTATTTAAAAAGCAAACTTTACCAGAAGTTTACCGCATCTATGGATAAAAAACATAAACATAGCAGTAAAAAGTCTGATACGTTACGTAATTCTCGCACAAAATGACCCTCGCGGTCAAAATCGTTTTCTGAAGCCGTCCGCATCCCATCAGGCCGTGATAGGTCCCCATTAAAGATTAAACTCCGCCGTGTTTGCGCGGTTCGTCGCCTAACAGGCGGCATTACGTTACGTAAACGAAAACGTCGCGGAGCCTACTACCGCCTCCTTTCTGGCGCCCGCTTGCGCCGTGCCCGTAAAGGGTTGGCTAAGCGTCGTGTCTCGAAGCTACAAATTGTAAGGCTTCTTGCGCAGTGTGCTCCGCTACAAGACAGAAGCGTGAGCGCTGTAGCTCAAGCTAAACAGCATTGAAGCGTACTCGGTACTATTAAGACAAGGGGGCTACGTGCACTACCCCCTATTCGTCACCGCCGAGCGTTCGCCGATGACGCGGCGTACATTGCAACTACGGGCGCTCGCCGTCTGGCTCTTCGCGCCAAAGTGCATTTACATCGCTCTGCCCAATTTTCGGGGCAGCGCCGAGTTTTTCTTGTTCAGCAGCGCATTGAGGGTATTGCTCCCCGCCGCGCCGTAAAACAGCGTCTACGCCGTGTTCGCCCGAAAACAAAGTTTCGTTACTTCGGCGTTTTCGGCAAACGTCGCCGGCGCGTTGAGCGTCGGGACAAGTTCCAGCTTATGCGCCTAGTTAGGGCTGTGCGCCGTCGCGTAGCCGCGCGGGGCAAGACGCGCGCTCTGCGCGTTAAAGTGCGCACAGACGTGCTCCGTGCGCAACGTAGCCTAGTTTATACCGCGGCGCAAGCGCCGCACGTTACCGGCGTAATCACTTCCTCCCAGCGGCTACGCCTGCTGCGTGCGGCTGCGTCGAAGCGGGTAGAGAGCGCAACCAGGCGCTATCAGCGGCAGTATTTGTTGGCTACTGCGAGCGGTTCTCATAAAAAGGGGTTGAACGCGCCACAGGTAACTTCTAAATCAAGCGCGGCTACTAATCTTACCGTACGGGGGGTCGGCGTACAAAAAAACCGTAAAGAAGCCCCCCGTGCGTTCTTAAAAGGCCGCCTCTCCCCGCTATTGCGCGCGCTTCGTCCTCGCTTCGGGGTTACCGCCGGGATTTCCCTTCCCTTTCGGCGCAGTTTGCGCCGTGCCAAGATTTTGTTTATTGGTCGCTCTCCTGCGATTTCAAAGCTGGTAGTGGAGCCTCCAGCGGGCCCTAGAAAATATTGAAGAAAAGTGACTCGGAGGAACGACGTTGCTCGTCGTCGTCGTCGGTTTGCTAAATGACGCCGAGCGGTTTTACGCGGGTATAGCTCCGGGGGTGCTTCGAAGCGTAGAAACTTTACTGCGCAGTTATCGCGGCGCGCGGAGTCATGCCGCCGCGGAGTGGAGGCCCCCAGGTACTATGACATTTCGCTGCGGCCGATTGCCGCAATCGCAGAGCGGGGCCTTGCTGAACTGCGCCGCCGCACTGGGTCTGCGCGCAAGGTCGTAAATGGGTCTAAAGCGCCCTTCTACGCAACGCCCCGCGGAGTATTAGGGGCGCTGCAAACGAGTCAGCGCCGCTTAAAAACAGCTAGCCGCGCCACCGCGCGCGCAACTCATGTAGTAGACACGCTGAACGCCTTCGCCCTAAGACAGGCTGTAGCTGGGGTTGGATCCGTAGTTAGCCGCCGGCTAGCTTCGGAGAGGGCCCGTTGTGTGTCTGCCGTAGAACTACGTTTGCGAAGGTTGTTTGAGAAACGTCTTTATCGACGACAGCTTAAATTGAGGTTACCTCGCACAAATGTTAGCCGTAGAAATTTACGACACGGGGGCCACGTATTGTTTGCTCGTAACACGCTGAAAGCCCCTACAACCCTGGAGGGAAAGCGAAATCAAATGCTAGCCCCCACTATTTCCTGAGCCCTTAACGGGCGTTCCGTAAGCGCGAGTACTTCGTTACTCCCTGCCCAGTTTCGCCGTATTGAAAAGCGGGGGGATGCGCTTCCACGTGCGTGAAAGCGCCCACCCAGTTTCCTTAACTCGCTTCGCGCATCCAGACAACGAGAGCGCCGTAAGGCGCTTTCGAAACGAAGGATGTACTACGCAACGCGTCGCCTTGCACGCCATGCCGCACGCCGCGCTCTTACGCCTCGTCCGAGTAGACTGCCAAGCCTTCGTGCGCGCCTGGCAGCAGTGGGCAGCGCAGTAGCAGGTTTACGCGAGAGCACATCGTCTCCCTTATCTGCTACTGTGCGAGCTCGCCTTACAGCGTATCAAAACCACCTTGAACAGCAGGCACGCGCTGACGCGGCTTGTACCCAAACCCGGTCTGCGCCTGCCTCGGGGGTAATCGCACGTACCATTTTCAAAAAGCTCGGTGCCGCGTCAACGGCGGCGGGCCGCATTGCAGCTGAAAAACATGTCCAAAGCGTGCGCCATATGCTTAAGGCTGAAAGGGGCCTAAGCGCGTGGTCGCCACTTTATCCGCTCAAGTGACGTAGGTGAAGCTCTCCGCGTGCGGAGGGCCTTCCTTTGCCGCGTACCTGAGCGTCTCACAAGACACTGCGTCAGCGTGCTTTACTCAACGAGTCGCTTACGTACCGTGGTCTTCCGGAACGAAGATATGTTGATCTTAGCTACTCCCACTTGCAGTATTACCGCGGTTCTGCCGCAGGTATTGGGTACGCACGTTTCCGGCGCGCGTACCGTCCTCGGTCTTTGCATAATCGCTGATGAAAACCTGTTAACTACGCTGTCCCTTTTGAGAACCCGTACAGCCGGCGGGCGCTAAATGCAACGAAGTACATTGCCAAGCAATTTACGGCGGAAGCTTTACCCCGCGCCGGTGCACGCGGTACTGAAGCGCGCACTTTGCAAGGAGAATTCTATCCCGTTCGTTATCCGCCCACCAATATTCCATGACGTAACTACAAGTTTCGTAAGCCCAAACGGCGCGCAGCACCGTATAATATTCAGCGCTGAACCAGAAAGTTGGCTGCTTATGCAACTGTCGAAAGGGGATCTTACCGTCAAGTTTTAACTTTGCGGCAGTCTAAACACGCTGTTCGTCACTTGGAGCGACTGTTCCCGCAAACTGCTGTTTGAGCGGACCACCGCTGAGAGTCCCTAGACCCCAGTACTGCGTCCACAGCAGAATCGCGCCTTCTTGAAACTGCGTTAACCAGTATTCCTCTAGCAGTATGGTCCACTTTGCGCCGTAGTGCGCGTAGTGCTGTAAGGTACGCTATGCTGCGCCAAGGCGTATTTAACCGTTTCCGTCAGTGAAGCCGCGCTTCGCTTATTCCTGGCTTTGTAGGAGACCGTGCATCCGCCGTGCAGCAGGCACATGCGGTGAAGTATTTGCACGAGCAGATTACAGCCGTTACTGCCGCCTTATCAAATGAGAGCTCGGGAGCTTTTGGCGGGCAGTTTTCTTCGAATCAGTTGCTTGGGCTAGAACAGCGTAGCTACGCCCGCCTGGTACAAAGCAAAAAAGATCGTTTTTGAACAAAACGCCAACTTCCCCGCATTCAGAAGGAGTGTACAAGCGATACGCTAACAGTACTTGCGAGGGAAAACGTTCCTCTGTATAAGCGCTGATTACACGGAGCAGGGCGATATTTACGTCACAGCCAGTCTGGTCATTTGCCGACCGCGCACGACCACAATGCGGTGAAACATGCGGTGAACTTAGGTCGCCGTCGTCTTCGTTTTCCCGCGTCTGGTCGCCGCCGAGCGTCTTATGATTCAATGCTACACGCGTTTACTCGGCGTACGAGCCCCGCGCGATTCCGCCGAGTTGCTAACGTTCGCTTCCAAGCTCTAGCTCCGCTTATTGTAAACAACTTTAAAGTTAACCAGACAGTTTACGAGCAAAGTCGGGCTCTTCGCCGCCGCCGAATGCTCTCTAGCCAGCTCAGTCGTGCTGCGTACCTTTCTCCAGTGTGACGCGAGTTGCTGGCGCAGCGTTCTTCCACCCCTGTTGCAGTTTCCACAGAAAACTCTTTTGCCAAAGTGAACGCGGCGTACCCTTCTTTTTACGGGCAGCCGCGGGGCCTAGCAGCAAAGCGGCGCTTTGCCTCACTACCTATTACTGCTGTATTTAAGCACGCTGCCGCGTCGGCACGGGCTGTGCGTTCAGTAGTTGCAGATCCGACGCGTGCTGCGCGTATTGCGCTTCTACGTTGCGCCCTACGCCGCCGCAGAACGGAACGTACCATCTTTGATTTAAAAAAACACGCGCTAGCACGGCGCTTGCCTAAAGAGCAGGTTCTCCCCCCGTGACGCTCCAGGCGCTCGATCCAGCGGCGACGCCGTTACGCGTCGGCGGGGGATTGAGGTGCAACGGCGCTTAAGCGGCGCCCAACTAGCAGTGTATTTTGAACGCTTCACCACTTAGGTTCTGTCGGACCTCGTTTAGAGGATCGCGCTAAGGCTACCCTCCCCGCTAATTACTACGGGGAAGTACTACGCTTACCCCTTGATGTACCGAAGGTGACTCGAAAAGGCTGATCCCGCGTTGGCTTCTGCATTACCCCCAAGCTCCCGCAAAAATTGCGTCGCCGAAAGGCAGATAGTCACCTTCGTCAGAGACGACGTCGGCGCCTGGGTGCAAGCGACATGTCTATGACACGCTTTAATCACTGATCTGAGCGTCCGCAGCTTCTCAAATTGCACCGCGCAAGCTCTGGTCGTGTAGGGCCGCTGTTAACACGCTTTGCCCGCCGCCTGATTCGTACGATGCGCAATCGCCGAAACGGGCGGATTGCGTCTACATTTGCACGTAAAGGGTTGCTGCGTAGCGACCTCCCGCATCAGCGACTGGTGACTCGCGCTTTACATCAAAAGAGATTGGTGGCGCTTCAAGAGCGTGCGCGGGAACTCGCTGCTCTTGGAACAGCTATTACGAGTAAGGAGCTGTACGCTGCCACGCCACTTTATCGTTCAGGAAAGGCCCGCCAGCTTATTAGTTCAGCGATTAAGCATCGAAGTAAGCTACAAGTGTTTCAAGCGGCTGCTCACCGCCGGTCTGGTAAAAAACAGACACAACATACTTCTGCCGCAGAAGCCATGCCCGCCACCGAGGGGTATGTTGGCCGCCGGTTTGTAGAGAGCCTTCCTGTTACGGCTGCGGCCGCCCCACTGTTTTTCCAAAATCACACCAAGACGATCGTAAAAACAGAAGCTACTATCGAGCGTGAACGCTTGGCAAATATTGCGTCCAAAGAGCTGCGCTATAAAATTACTGCGCAGTACGCGGAGGGCCTTACCTCGTTCATCCCTTCCCTGATTAGTCAAATGATTTCCCGTCGTACTAAGACTCAAAAATTAACGCGTCGTAATGTAAAACGTATTGTTTCCTCAACTTACTGAAGCCTACGCGTCTACCTAAACGTTGACCCGTTTGACGCCCGCTTCTATTTGCGGGACGGAAACTACGAATTTAGAAGCAGCCTTGAACAGGAGATGTTAGTTCGCGCGAAGGGGCAGAATACTGAACAGCCACAACGCGCTGCGCTGCGTCGCCGGTTCCAGCCTGGCCGTTTGCACCTTGCTCATAACTCCGACCGCTTTAGATTTGACTGACTGCGTACCTTCTTTCCGCTAAAACACAGTCTTTTCCAAGAGGACCCGGACGACTACGGAAACTTACCGATTGCGACGGCACGCCTTCGTCGCCTTATGCCGAGCGGTTACGGTATTTACAACTGAGAAACCGCGGGCGTTACTCCTAGCCTTGAAACGCGATCTCGTCAAGTTTTAACGCTTCGATACTCCCGCGCCACCCCGCGTGTAGAGACTATGCTCCAAGGTGCCCGTAGATTACCAATTGCTGAGTCCCCGTTATCTGGAGCAGTAACTGTTGGCGCCTCCGGGGCAGTCGGATCTTTCTTCTCTCGCTCGTTCTCGTCATACGCGCATCGCGCGACGGCCCTAGTTGGTCGGTTGATTTATCAAAGAAGGCGTTTCACGGGTGCGGACGAGGACTCCGCACCCACCTTTATCGCGGTAGCAGGGCGCTACCGAGTAAAGTCTCGTGTGGAGGCTCGCGGCCGAACCAATTTTTCCTTTAGCTCGAAGGGGACAATGGTTGGCGGCGCGCTCGATCCGCGCTTCCTTCGATACAAATCTCCTCGTAGCCGTCAGTATCTTTTACGTCTTCCGGAAAGCTTTACAGTGGCTACTGCAGAGGAGAAGCGTACGAAATTTGCTACATACAGAGAGCGGCGCCAGACGCTTGCAGCTGCCAACACATCAAATTGAACCCGAACCGCCCGCCGCGCATTCGCATTTAATCCAGTAGCTGGTATGAGTCGTGGTAAAGTTGAGACTACTTTGCAAAACACGCGGGACGGGTACTCCGCCCGACGTAGCCCGGCGCACCTAGAGTCGCAGATGCTTCAAGCCCAAGCTGCTATTAACTCCGCAGTATTCAACGATTTCCACACGCGGCGTAAATCTTTGTACTCTGTTTGAGCAACGCGTGCGGTACGTAGGCAGCTACGGGAGGCACGCTACTACCGAGGTGTTGGCAGGCTCACCCGAGAGCGGGCTGCTACGAATGTTCGGCGCGCCCTGGGCCGTCACCTTGCTGTAGAAAGTAGCCGTTCCATCTTGCAGTATCGAACCCCAATGCAAAGAAGTTTAAAGCTTGAGCATAAGGCAGAGAGGGTAATCGCGGAGACACCCTTTGAACTCGCGCCGCGCGCAGCTCGGTACGCCCGGCGATGACGTGACCTCTTTGGTCACAATTACATTTTCCTGCAAACGCGCCGGGATGTGCGCACTCGCGCCGCGTTTAAAAAACAGCTTGGACTAAAGGCTCGAGCTGTTGCGTCCACAGAGATCAGACCTGCAGCAGAACTTGTTCTGGAGCGAACGGCTCTGGGGCGTTACCGTAAGCTTCCACGCCGGTTTGCTACCCTACGGAGGAAGTTTTTTGCAAAACTCCCCCGTAATGCAGCCTCTGCCGGAGAACTTTCTGTACTTAATTCTGCGCCCCTAAAAAGGGTAAGCACTAGGACCAACTTTTCCTTGCGCGTTGGTGGCCGAATCAGCGCACGCGCCTCGATTTCTAAAGAGGCCCTTGAAATCGAGGTTATTCGCCGGCGGACGCCGTTTGAGGTTTACCGCCCCAAACTTTGACACAAATTAACTAATCGTTGAATGAAGCGGGAGCGAACTATGCGCTTCTGACTAAAGGACACAAAGCGCTGATTGCGCGATCCCTGGTTGTCCGAAATTGTTGCTTGTAGGCCCAAAATGAAAGGAAAACGTCCTGCCGGCGAACTAGCTCTTGTCGAGCAGCAAATCGGGGAGTACGTCCCGGAAGTTGATTCTCGCGGTATTGATATTCCCGAGGATGAGGCGGTATTTCGAGAGCGTGAAGAGTTTGTCGCCGGTGTTGCTGACAAAGCAACCGCAATCAAACCCGTCCGCAGGGGCCCCCGGTCGCTGCTTGCAGTGCAACGCCGGGCTGTCTCTGTGGAAGCGCGAAAAAAGCCGATTCCTACGTTGTGACTTGCAAACCACGAGTATCGTGGTGTTCTTAAAGAGGTCGAGGAGAACCTTACAAAGACTCCTCTTCAGCGCGTGGAAGAAGAGCAAGCTAAAGTCAAAGAGTACTGACGCCGTAAAAAGGCTGGCTTACCACAACCAAAAGAGCGCCGTCTTCCTTTAAAGCATCCTGCGGACCATTGACTGCCCGCGACTATTTGAAGGGAGATTCAACGACGCGCGCGAAGGCTCGAATGACGGGAGTCGGATGAATTGTTTTTCCGTAAAGGCTTCCGTAATGCTTTCCGCTTCTTTCCGGGGGAGCGCAATCGGGCGCCTTGACTAGAGGCGTTAATGTATAATCGCTCGCTTTTCAGCACTCGTCGCGGAGAGTTCCGCCGTAGGCAGTTCCCGCGTGAGCAGAAGAAGTACAAGTGACTACAGCGCGTGCGTAAAGCGTTCTTTCCGTCTCGTAGCGCGAGATACATTAAAGGTCGACGCTGACCACGACTTCGCATGTACAATCAAAAGCTATTTTATTCTCTTTTCAACCTTCCCGACCGAAGGGCGGCGAGTCGACACTTCCGCAAATTAAATCGTCGTAAGGGTAAAACTGGAGGTTTTGCGCACTCGCAGACGGGCTTAGGAGATCGCTTGGACGTGACCCTAATGCACCTTAATCTTGTGCCCACTATCTTCTGGGCGCGTGTGGTAGCTCCACATGGACTGCTGCGCGTTAATGGAAAAATTGTTAAGGATCCCGCGTATCGACTTTCTCCTGGAGACTTCATTCAACTAGAGCAGGAGCGGATCCTTCGTTTCCGCCACTTCTTTAAGCCGGTGTTAAACCGCCGCGACGAGCAGAATCAGCCCATGAAGTACTCTTCTGGTGCTTATCCTGCGAACTTTACTTACTACCCAGGGCTTCGTTCCCTAGTGTACAACGGCCTACCTAAAGAGTCAGAATTGCGCCGGAGCAATAGGCTGAACGCTCGCCTGTTCCGATGATTTAAACTCGACTCTGTCTAAGGGGATTTTGATGAACAGCCCCTTTTTTGTATTTGCATGTGGTTACTTTTAACGCCGCGAGGCCGCTGTACTCCAGAGCGTACCATACTTGTGTAGTATAAAAAGTGGGTGCGCGCCGCTTTTCTTGGTAACAAAGCTGCCGACGACTGCGGAAAGTGAGATTTTGCGGTGCCGTCCCGGTTTTTACCTGGCTATTGCCTGAGAAAAGGCAAATACAGGTTTTTATTAAGAATCGGCAAAGTTCCGGTTACCGGAACAGATGGAGCTTTTTACACGTACTTTTTATTAAATTTGTTCTTTTTAACTTTTTGTTTGTAAAAATAAAGAAAAGGGTCGGGTGGAAAAAGGCGTACTATTATAAAATTCAAAGCGCGTGCTGCTTGGTTTCGTAAAAAGCATAGAGAGGAAGATTCCTCATCACAAAAAGTTTTTTAGAGAACTGTATTCGTGTTTTCGATTACGGCACCACAGGATCTTTAAGTTAGTGCGTGCGGGGGTTCGTAGCAATCGCGGGGGGATAGAACGCGGCTGTTAGCCTCCTTAAGAAAGTACTATGGCAGCCTAGTATTAGTTTCGCCTCTTTAATTATAAACTGCAACTGGGGTCGCAGTACCCCCC
>LNAP01005904.1_pt1 | contig 18830 bp, 7 predicted proteins | sample 602601 | NCBI WGS metagenome assembly LNAP01 (sample SAMN02440304, study PRJNA202911) | soil metagenome | biome: Subtropical and temperate rainforests or woodlands; isolation source: soil samples (1 kg each in a 20% v/v slurry with milli Q water) were... ...
GTCTCCTTGTCACGGATTTCACCGACCATCACCACGTCCGGGTCTTGGCGCAAAATCGCCCGCAAGCCGCGAGCAAAGGTCATATCCACCTTGGCATTCACCTGGGTTTGGCCGACGCCCTCCAGGTGATATTCGATAGGGTCTTCAACGGTAAGAATATTGCGCGTGCCGGTGTTCAGGCTCACCAGGCTGGCATACAACGTGGTGGTTTTACCCGAACCGGTAGGCCCGGTGACCAGGATGATGCCGTGGGGTTTCTTTACCACATCTTCCATCAAACGCTGATCGCGCGGGCTCATGCCCAAGTGCGTCAGGGTAAGGCGCCCGGCCTGCTTATCCAGCAACCGCAACACCACCCGCTCGCCGTTGGCCGACGGCAAGGTCGACACCCGCACATCCACCTCACGCCCACCCACCCGCAGCGAAATACGCCCATCCTGCGGCACACGTTTTTCCGCGATATCCAGCTTGGCCATCACCTTGATCCGCGACACCAACAAGCCAGCCAACTCCCGACGCGGCTGCACCATCTCGCGCAAAATACCGTCGATACGAAAGCGCACCACCAAGCGTTTCTCAAAGGTCTCCACATGGATGTCCGACGCGTTTTCCTTCACCGCCTCGGAGAGAATGGCGTTGATGAGCCGAATGATCGGCGCATCGTCCTCCTGCTCCATCAAGTCTTCAGTTTCCGGCAAACGCTCCGCCAGGCTGGCCAAATCCATATCGTCACCCAGGCCCTCCACCATCTGCATGGCCGCGGAAGAATCCTGCTGATACGCCTCGCTCAACGCCTGATCAAACGCCGCGCCATCCACCTCCACCACATCCAACGCCTGCCCAGCAAAACGCAACGCCTCCCCCACCGCCATCAACGACGCGCCAGGGCGAAACACCACGCGCACACCGTCCTCGCCCACCTGCAACAACACCCCATGGCGCTTAGCAAACGCAAACGGCAAACGGCGCACCGCCACCGGATCGGTAGAGGAGTCGAGAGGAGAGAGGGAAAGGGGAACCGACATTGCACAATCCATGTGAAAACAGCGACGGGAACACAGGCCAATGTAGCCCGGAAACAGCGCCAGACGGGGGCTGGCTAAGTGCTGGCAATTAAATCACAGGTTGAGGGGGGAATTGGTGCGGGAGTGCGCAGGGAATGGGGGCAGTTTGTCGGATATGCAGCGTTGTATTTCTGATTCCGCCGGCAGCACCCAGCCGATCAAATAAAACGACTCAGCGGGATCGACCCACCATGAATTGAAGCAATGCTTCGTCATCGAAAAGTTGCTCTTCACCATCGACAAGGACCGGCGCCAAACACCAATCCTCGCAATCAAGACTAACAATGCGCAGCAGTTCTCCGGACTCAAGCCAAAGCACTGGCGACAATACCGAACAACCCGCAGCCTCAAGCGCCGCAATCAGCTCATGAACAGCCGAATGATCAAACTCAACTTCCCATCCTGCTTGCACGGTACGGCTATCCAGCCGATGGAGCAGAACCGGCTCATCGATAGGCTCCAACGCCCGAAACATTGCCCTCCACTGCGCGGCGACATCTTCCTCAAATAAAGGCTTACGAGAACCAACATTTAACTCAAGCTGCGAGGACGCTAGAGCAGTGTCGTTAAGCAGCAGGCAATAGAATCCGTTTTCCATCGAAGGTTATCCGCTCAGCTTCATCGACTGACTCGTAGACGCTGTCGAAATATGCCTGCAAGTCAGGTGCAAAATCTCGGGCAAAAAAGCGACGGCAAAACTCTACGAACCAAGAGTTTTCATAAGCGCTAGCTTCCTGAGCAGCACCGCTAAAAAGCGCCGCCAGAAACTCACTAGCACCCTCCTCAAATTTTTCTCTATAAGTACCTAGCAAATCTGAGTCAAAATTCTTCTCGATGTCCGCAAACAACACTGGCGTCAAGCTTTCTGCAGCCCGACCTCTATATGCCAAGAGCCAAAAAACATCCGCCAAGCGATAGTGCAATTGTTCTGCAGACGCTAAAAACCCCGTCTAACAAAAGCGATCATATTCCAGCGATCTAGCAAGAGTGGATACTCTAATAATTTCCCAAACTTAATGGGAGAGCCCATCAAATCCGTGATGACTTCATTAGAGTGCGATGAACCATACACCTCAAAATAACGACAAAACTCTTCTTCGGTAACAGTGGGGGCGCACAAACATAAGGCCAGCGGTGCAAAAGCCGGCGTCATTCCTTCGCCACCTTCTTTCTGCAAGCTTAACTCTCCGGTGAAGTGCAGAGCCTTGAGCCGTGAATCGAAGTCTTTGGATGCACGGCCAAAAAACCGTTTACAAAACACCGAAACCTGCTCAAACAACGCGTGGCGCTTCGCTGACTTTGGGTCACCTAGCCCTAGATATACTTGCGAAATGACTTCTGGCATTGGTGGTCCTTTACCCTTGCCCCGGCCCTGAAAAAGCGATAGAAGCAGCTACAGCTTGCCTTTTAAAACTCAGCTATGTAAAAAGGCGTCAAACCCATATAAGCATTTAGGTCTACACGATCTTGGCTAGCTTTTGCTTGGTCCCACATTTTCTTTAGCGGCTCAAGCAACGGACCAGCGTTCAATAGTTGACGCAATTCCTTGCAGTATTCAGCACGCGAGGGGTCGGCACTAACTTCCGGATAACGCGCAATCATTACCAGAAAACAATTCATGTAAAACTGAATGGCATCGGACTGCTCAATTTCCTGCATATACTCAGCGGTCATACTGCGAAACCAACGATCGCCCATGTAATTAAAAATACAGTAGGGGTTGCTGGGAGTCGTTCCATCCAGCCAGCGACAAGTCGCTGAATAATGCTTGTGCCCGAAACTTACGGACGGGTCGAACAGCTTCTCGCCATTGCGAAGTAGATGTTCAGTCCCAGGGGTCTGGCCACTCAAAAATTGGTACAGCTTCTTTTCAATTCCGCCCATAAAACCCAAGGGTGGGATGACATCGGAGCCTGCATCAGGCTCGACCCCATCGTAATAGCGCGAACCCGCATGCTGCATAAGAATTTCGTACGACTCCTGCAGGCTCCTATCAATCTGCCAACCCCAGGAGTTTCCATGATTGAGCTCCCGCCAGGAATTACCATCACCAGTCGGCTCAATACTGATAGTAGTTTTCCAGAACTCGGGGCCGGCCAAGAGTCGCTCAGTAATCGAAACCCAGCCTTCGATACTTTGATCCGCTGATAGCCACAAGCGATATACCAACGGAATCGGGTCAGCCTCCATAGGATCAAGATTCGGCTCCTTGCCTTTAATGAAATACGCTTCAAACACCTTGAAGGGCACCTTTCTTTTAGCGTATTGCAAACGAAACTTTATATCTTCCCAAGCAACTTTACGTTGCTCTGATTCCTGCAGTTTCACGTCAGTCATCCAGCCCCCCCATTTTTTCCAGCACTTCTTTAAACTCGTCGGTGAACACCTTTGATGTCAGCACATCCTTGATTATCGTTCGGTTGTTCATCAGCGCGACGTTCTGCGACAGGTTACAGGCTTTCTGAAGTGCGTCCTCTATCAATAGCGGCTTTTCTAAAGTCAGGTTAGGCGAGACTTCCGCCATCGGCTCACAGAGATACTTACGAGGACCGAATTTGCTGAATTGCGCAGAAGTAGGCCCGCTGGTTTTCTTATCCGTGGAGGTAAACGCATGGAAACGCCAGGACGCCTTGACCTCAACACCATCAATCAGGCCATAAGACGCCAGAAGGTCTGCATAAAACTCGCGATGGTAACTGGATTTTGCTTTAAAACCGCTAGGAATATACCTGGCATTTAACAGCGATTTGACCTCATACCACTCCTGTTTCTTATCTGTCCCCAAAACAATATCGACCCTGCGCTCATAGGCAGGCATTTTCTTCCCTTCCGGAGTTATGTAGACGATGTTCTGGACCGCCTCAAGATCCCTGACTGCCGGTTCCTGAGCGAACTCATTCAATGCATCCAGATAGGCGAGCATCATCAGTTGAAAGGTACCGCCATGACGCTGGGTCGGGTTATTTGAAACTAGGGCAAGACCATACAACGTCCAGATTTTTTCCTTGTTAAGCGTTTTGGGAAAAGATCCGTTCATTTCGCGGGTTTGAATATGGGTGATGACCGCAGCCAACAACGGCCGGCTGACACGATCATCGGGACGTCCGGAGACCATCCCCTTAACTGCGGAAACTCCTGCACCTTTGATGGCCCCAAGTCCCGCAATAACCAGCGCTTTGGAATGGACTAATTTACGCATTGGCGATGCACTCGGATCCTTCAGCGTCTTCACCAACTCCTTGAACAATGCACTCAAGTCTTTCGGAGACCCCGCTGCCTTAGTTGCAGCGGCAAGCGCGTCAGCCATTTTCTTGCCGTCTGCACGGTTGGCAGACGTTTTTTTCTTCGCCAACGCCATGGGCACGAAAAACTCTACCGCCGAATCCATCACACGATCTACGTCGGGCCTGGCAGTTGCATTGAGCGCGACACTGGGCATTTCATCGCCCTCCCAGCCTTCGGTAGGCATGGTGAAGTACTCGATCCATCCCCACAGATCATCCGGGCTTTCAATCGCTTCAACCATCGACAATATGGCCGCCGGCCCGTCGGGCGACTCGAGCATCTCTACCACCGTCAGGAGATACGGCAGCAACGCCACCAACTTCTCAGTCCGTCCTTTGGCCGCCTCTTCCGCCGCCCGGCCCACAACTGCCGCCAGCGCTTTCACAATCGGATTCTTTCCGTACAACTTCACAAATCGCTGAATGGGAGCCAAAACAAGCTTGAGCGGTTTCATCACTGGAAAAACGGTAGAAACACCAAGCGCGGCCAGCGTAAGCTGGACGGCGTCGAACTTCTCCCAGTCGCCCGTTGCCAGGTAGTACAACTGCTCGCCGAGAACCTTAAAATCCTCCAGTGGGATGAGGAAATTGACCGCAGCCTTCAGAAAACCCCACACGCCGGATGACTCTTCGGCATACGCCTTGGGAATCATATACTCCAGCGGCGCAATGGTTAGCCCGGCGTACCAGGGTAATGGTTGGTACTGCAGGCCAGCCACGTTGATAGGCGGTGCATCGGCGCTGCTATCCAGATATTGCCCGGCTAGCTCGATATACGCTTTTGTAGACAGCACAGAAACAAACTGGCGAACACCGTCAACCGTTATGGCGACCCGCACGGCGCGCAGGCTCGAGCCACTTTGCAGGGCTCCCAATTGCCCCGTACTTTGCACCGCGAGGTTGGAAGTCCCGGAGGCCGGTAAGGTCAGAGTAGTCTGCTGAGCGTCGCCCGGCAGTTTCACAAGCGGCTGGGCATTCCAATCGTATAGCTTGAAGCTATTAAGCTTGCCTTTGAAACCTTGCCCCAACAGCAACGAACCGCTGGTGTACTGCAATGTACCCGTGGCAGCGCTCGCGACCTTGGTGCCATCCACCTCCAATTCCAGCTGGCCATCGACATAACGACCACCGACGCTGTGCCAACTATTCAGACTGACTGCGGGTTTTTCGACGCTAAAGGTGCCGCCGTCAGTGTCCACCTCATAGCGCAACGTGGTACCGCTAAAGCTCAGACGCTGGCCGCCACCTAGGTTGAATATTTCGCCGTTGGCCACGGCTTTGAAGTCGATCCGGAAACCGGTTTGGCCGCCCTTCTGGACGGTAGAGGCCGCTTTCAACTCGATCTTCGACGTTCCATCAAACTCATAACTGGTCCCGCGACCCAGCGGATTGTCCCTGGCGACGGTTACGTCAAAGGCAACACCTGTGTGCAAACCCAGTTCATCTGGAACATCGCTAAGTACACGATTGGGATAATCGTCATCGAGCCCTGCGTCCTCTAGATCATTCATGTAATAGGCGAGCAGCGGCTCTAAGTTTGGGTCGCTCATATCGCCCAAACGAACCTGTACAGCACGGCCGGCTGCGCCTTTAACACTCAAGTCTCCCTGAGTTTCGTACTCTAGGTTTATTGCAGTGCCGTCATAGCGGTTGTAGGTAACGGCGCCGCCATTGGGACGGTCACCCAATACCATGAGATCGCGAACATCTGCCTCTGACGCTCCACCACCCTCGGGGCTTTTAACGGTGAAGCTGTGTTCAGTGCCGCCGGCAAAACCCGCACGGACTTTCCATTTACCCGGGCCGGTCATCTGCCCGGCAAAGAAGGTCGGAGTGATGCGACCGCTCGCGTCAGTCTCGTACTGACTCTCCTTGAAATATCCCAGATCGCTGGAAACAGTCACCAGCACGCCTGCCGCAGGCTTACCCGAGCTGGTAGTGACGACAACCTGGGCAGTCCCCTCTTGGCCCAGTAGAAACTGACTCGGGCTGCCGTCGAGTTTCACCGTCAGGCCTTCAACGGCAAAGTCGAACTCTTTAATAATGGTGCCGGACTTCGCCGTTAGCTTCGCGTCAGGAACAGCAAAAGCATTACCGGTCAGCGTAACCGTCGCCACACCATTCACGGTGCTGGGTTGGTATTCCGGCATCAGCGCATCTTGGTTAACACCCATATCGACACTGGTACCATCGGCCACAGGATTGCCGCTCGCGTCCTTCACCGTCACAGTCAGGCTCAGGCGGTCAGACTCCATAGCTGCTGCTTTGCCGCTGGCGACAATATCGATGCTTGCTGGCTTACCGGGTAACACCTCGACTTTTTTGAAGGCCGCCTCGGTTTCGCTTTCTCGCAGCATCGCCCTTACGACTGCTTTGCTGCCTGCTTTGTTCGGCAGGGTGAGCGTATTGCTGAAAATACCCAGATCACTATCGTTTTGGGTCGGGGTGGCCATACTGCCGTCGCCCTCAACTTTCCAACTGAGGGTAAGGGGCCTTTTGATTTTCGGATTGCGGTCGGCATAGCCGAGCAAGGTTGCGCGCAATGGCACGGTGGGGTCGTCCGCAGTGACATACCACGTGTCGTCATTCTGATCGTTGTAGCCAAGAATCGACGACTGCAGGTCCAAATGCTCAAACGCAAACTCCATCAACACGTTGTTAACGTCGTTGTTTGCGTAAAGCCGCATCGTCAAGAAATCTTCCGGATCAAGTTTCGCCAAGTGTTCGATATTCTCGAACGCAAGGTTCTGGTCCTTACCAATCGTGGCCTTCACCTCCTGCTCACCAAAGGCAAATACCAACTGCTGCTCACCCTCGAATGCCCAGGATTCCAGCGCCCCGGCAGCGGACTTGAGCAGGTCGTAAACGATGCCAATGTAGGTATCGCTGCTGGCGAACGAGGGGGTCTTCTGGTTCAGAGCATTGGTCACTTTATCGGCGTAATCCTTGCGCCGTACTTCTTTGAGGTTCAGCTCGTACAGGCTGAATTGCATCTCTGGCCGTGCTACCCACTGATAAATCGGTTCCGGCTTTTTCAAATCGAGCTGGGGATTGGCATCACGCACTTTGCGATAGGCCTGACGGCTGATTTCGCTGGCTTCTTCATCATTCACCGGCACAATCACCGGCACGTAGTGCTTGGGCCGGTATTGCAGAATGCCTTTACCGCTGCCGGTGGAAAAATCCGGGTTGCGGTTTTCCGGCTGACCGGCCACTTGCAGATACAGGTGCTGCTTGCCCAGTACCTGTTCCGGCAGGCGGATAACCTGAACCTGCTGGCCTGGCTTGATCTTGAACTGCGACAGGCTGTTCGCGCCCGCAGGTGCCAAGCGGTTGGCAGAAACCACGGCTGCCAGTCGCCCGGTGTAGCCGTAATCAGCCAACTCTTCTGGCAACGGGCTGCCGTCGCTATCGGTCCAGTCGGTGTAAATCGCGATGCTGATATCGCTACCCAACCCAGCACCTTCGTTACCAATCAGCTGCTTTTTCAGCTCGCCTTTGGTCATGCCTTTTTCTATTTTGTTTTTGCGTTCTGCCCAAATCTTCAGCTTGGGCGGCCCCATCACGATTTGCTGGTCGTTAACGTCGATGGAGTTGCCGGTCAATGACGACTTCAACTGGATGCGCGCGCTGCCGATGTATCCCGTGGGACGGTTGATGGCAATGATGCGGACTTGTTCGCCGGCCTTTAGGTGGTTAGCGCTGCGCTTCTGAAATTCTTCCTTAAAGCCGCCGGCGCTCTGCCATTTGGCGAAGTTGGCTTCGCCCGTGCGGCCAGCGATCGAGTAATAGTTTTCGGTCGAGCCGCGCAATTGGATGGTGTAGCGAAACGCACCTGCTGACTCATCAACACCGGAATAGTTTTTGTACAACTCGTCTTCGTGTAGGCCACGGCGCTCGGCAACCAACTGACCGTTGCTTTCGCGGAACACGTATATATCGGTGTCTTTGAGGTCTTCTTTGCTGATGCTCTGGAGCAGGCCGCGGTTCTGGAAGTCTGCCGCCACGTCGATCAGACGAGTGAAATCTGGTCCATCTTCTTCGGTGTTTGCTGGCACACCCGCGTTGCGACTAGACAGGTAGATGCCTTGCAGCTCCGCCTCTTCGACGCTAGTGGTGACGAACACCTCTTTTTCCACGCCGTTGATGGTCTTCTTGACCTTCTTGCCAGGCACCACGGTTTCCGGTTTTTCGTCACCGTCGAAATCGTATTTCTCTTGCAAGGTCTTCTTACGGTCGCTGGTTTCGGCGCTGTACTCGGTGACGTCGCCGATCTTGGCGTTCTGCAACGTAGTGGTGCCATCAAGCACCATCAGATCAACCGGAAAATCCATTGCTCGCTTGACTGGTGTCGCAATGCTGGCCACCACCATAGCGGCGTCCAGGCTCCAGAGCCCCAAGCCGTTGCAGGTGTCGTAGTCCGGCTTGGTCATGTAATAGACCATGTGTGAGCCGCCGCGGGGGTTGAAGCGCTTGTATTGCAGCTCTAGATAGGCGGGTGTGGTGAATTCGAAGAAGAACCCCGGGCAGGCGGGCAAGAAGTACCTCATCTTGTACTTGCCTTCGCTGTCGGTGCTCGCGACACCACCTGTGATAAAGCCCCCCAAGTCCACTTTTACACCCGGCATTGGCCCGTAGATCTTGGCATTGGCATCGCGATTCATGGTCTCGGACACCTTGCCGTCCTTGCCAAAGAACCCGACACGAAAGCCGATGGTGTTAGCGGTTTCAGCAAGAATGTTGCCTTCTTCCGAAAGCAGAAGCGATTTACTCGAACTGGAGGGGGTAACCCGATTTTTGATCGGCAGCTCCAACAGCAGTAGGTCATTACCGTTGACGTCGAACAGCTCCTTATCTGCGCGCACGGTCACGGTGAGCGTCGAAGGCGCTAAGGCCTTTTTGTTGATGGTCGCGCCACCGACTGTTTTAAAGGTTTTACCGCGGTAATCGGCCGCGCTCATCACCTGGCTGGTGGGATAGCGAGTGTCGATATCCTCCTGTTGTTTCAGGTAGGCGCGGAAGGTATCAGCAGACATCAACTTCGCCCGCTCGAACTGCCCTACAGCTTCGCCAATCTCACGCGCTTCTTTGCCACTGGTGTCGTATTCCACATACACCGGGCGGCCAGTCGGCCCCGGCACAATGGTGCGGGTGTAGACCGCGCCGAACTTGTGATACGTCTGCGGAACGTAGAAGCCCGGCAGGCCGCCCAGAAAAAATGCCTGTGCGCTCAGCGCCCAGCCGCCGGCCAGTAGACCAAGGGCCATAGCGAGGCAGGCAGTCCGGCGGCGTACTGCAGAACGCGAGCTAGAGGCGGTGGGCATACGCAACATATCCATCTGTCAGTGATTCCTTGAGCCGCCTCAGCGGCTCTGACTCAAACGGTAAAGCTCAGCCTGTAGCTGACGCAGGTTCATTTGGCCGTCGGCGTAAGCCTTCAACGCGGGCTGTGCTTCGATGCCGGCCAGGGCGAAGCCGAATAGGTCGAGGTTGCCGGGGGCAAAGGCGCCTTGGCTGCGGATACGCAGGTTGTCGATAAGGCCAACGCCCACGGGCACCACACGGCCCGCCGCACGATCCAGGCCGACCAGCACCACGTAGGCGCCGTTTTCCGGTAGGTAGTCGTAGCTGTCGGCTAATTTCAGCGCGGCGATATCGACGCTCAGCGAGCCTTCGACGGTTACACCGGCCGGTTGCAGGGCATACATCCAGTACGGCATGGCCATCGGGTCGACCGGGTAGGCCAGTTCGCTGAACTGCAGCATCTGCACATGCAAGTCACCGTCTTGGCGGCCATCGGGGAATTGCAGCTTGGCGTTGCTCAGGTCAATTTTCAGCTCGCCGTTTAACAGGCTGAGTTGGCTGCCGCCTTTCACCGGTACGTAGGGCAGCGTGGTGTTGAGCTGGGCCAGTTGTAGTTGGCCAACGTCGTTGAGCACGCCGTCCTGCACGCTGATGCTGCGGGTGTCGGCGCCATAGCCACGCACGCTCTGGCCTGGGTTGAGCTGCAGACGGTAGCGACCAGTTGGAATGTTCTGCGCCGCACTATCACCAAAGCCGAAGTTAAACGCGCCGTCCTGGTTGGTCTGCGCGCTGCGGTTGAGTTCTTCGATGCGCACTTGCACGCCGGCCACCGGTTGTTGCAGTTGGTCCATGACCACGCCGCTGATAAAGGTCGGCAGTGGCCGGGTGCGGTAGCGGATGCGGGCCAGGTCTTCGCCGTCGTAGGTCACGTCTACCGAGACTTCGGCGTTGTAGGCCAAATCTTTTTCCGGGTAGAAGGCCACTACTTGGCTGCCGGGCAGTTCGGCGAGGTTGCCGGCTACCGGTTGGTGGTCGAAGTTGACGTCGACCAGTTGGTAGCCCTGGGCTTCCCGAGGCCGTCGCGGTCTTCGTAGGTTTTGCCGTGGGCGGTTTGGTGGACTTCGAGCTTCAACTTGCTGATGTCGATGGCTTGGTTAAAGTACAGGCTGATGAAGTCGTTGGGGTTGGCTGCCTTCTCGCCGCTGGCCGGTTCGATGCGTTCGATGGCCACCGGTACTTGTTCTGGGGTCACCACGCTGATGCTGCGGCTGCTCTGCGCCACCACTTGCCCGCTGCTGTTTTGCAGTACGGCGAGCAGTTGGTATTGGCCGGCTTGCGCGGGCACGAGCAGGGTGGTGCTTTTCAGGGTGGTGTCACCGGTAAGGGCGGCGTCGGCCAGGGTGTTGCCGTTGGCGGCCAGTAGCAGGGCGCGCGGATACAGCTGACCGCTGAGGTCTTCGATGCGCGCGGCCACTTGCAGGCTGATGGGTTCGCCGAGGTTAAGCAGTTCGGTGCCTTCGGTGGGGATGACCCAGTTGATGGCGGCCTGGCTGTTGAGCTGCAGGCTGTAGGCCTGACGCGTCTGGTTGCCGGCTTGGTCGCGGGCTTCGAGGGTCAGCTCGACGCTTTTACCCAGCGGCAGGCTCAGGCTGGTGGCGAAACGGAATTCGCCAGCGGCGGCGCCGGGTTGCAGGGTCACGTCGCTGCCGTTGATTTGGAAGCTGCCGGGGTTGGCTTCGCGCAGGGTGCCTTTGACCGGGTACGGTTGCTGGCTAACGCGGTTCTCGGCGGGCAGTTCTACCAGCGCGGTGTCGAGCTGAATTACCGGGGCGATCTGGTCCAGTTGCCAGCTCAGGCTCTGGCGGGTTTCCTGGCCGCTGCGGTCGCGGGCCAGCAGTTCGACGCTGTAGCTGGATTGGCCGACCGGAATGCCGAGGGTTTCTTTCAGGTCGAGCAGTTGGCTGCCGGCTTCACGCAGCACCAGGTTGCGGCCATTAAGGCTGACGCTATCGAGCCCGGCTTCAGCGTACACCTGGCCGCGCAAGACAAAACCATTACCGGGCAGCAGGCTGCCGTTGGCCGGGGTGATGCTGTCGAAGCGCGGCGGCTTGAAGGTGGTTTGTGCCGGCTGGTAGGTGACCTGCACGGTGCGCTGGGTGCTGCGTTGGTCAACCCAGGCTTGCACGACCAGGGTGTTGGGGCCGACTTGCAGGTTTACCGGCGCGGACTGGTAGGCAAACTCGGTGACCTGGGCGGTGTTGCTCAGGGTCGCGGCTTGGCCATTGACCAGCACTTCCAGGCGTTGCGCGGCTTTGTCGCTGCGCAGCACACCGCGCACCACCAAGGTGGCATCTTTAACGGTGGCGCCTGCCACCGGGTAGTCAATGCTCACGCCGATATCGCTGGCGGCGGCCACGCGCTCGACGTTGCGCACCACGCTGGCCTGGTTGCCGGCTTTATCGAAGGCGGTCAGGGTCAGCTTGTTGGCGCCTTCAAGCAGCGGCACGCTGGCGGTCCAGCTGTTGCCTTGCAGGGTTACGGCAAAGCGGCTGGTGGCGAAGCGGTCGGAGACAAATTCCAGGCGTGCGACGCCAACGCCGGCGTCCGTCACGCTGCCGCGCAGGCTGATGCTGTCTTCGTTGACGCTGCTGTTGTCGGCGCCTTCGATCGTCAGTACCGGCGGTACGCGGTCGGGGAAGCTGGTGGCGTCGTCAGGGTTGGTGCCGGCAGCCACTTCATCGACGTTGCTGACGCCATCGCCGTCGCGGTCCGGGTCTTTGTTGTCGCCGATGCCGTCTTTGTCCAGGTCTTTGGATTCAGTCGGGTCGTTGGGGAAGGCGTCTTGGTCGTTGGCCACGCCGTCGCCATCGCGGTCGCTATCGAGGCTGTCGGGGATGCCGTCTTTGTCGAGGTCCGCGGGCACGCTGGCTTTGTCGTCCGGGTTGGTGCCGGCTTGCACTTCGTAGTCGTTGGAAATGCCGTCGCCATCGCGGTCGCTGTCTTTGTTGTCGCCGATACCATCGCCATCGAGATCTTTCGACTCGGTCGGATCATTGGGGAAGGCATCGACATCGTTGGCTACGCCGTCGCCGTCACGGTCGCTGTCCAGGCTGTCGGGGATACCGTCTTTGTCCAGGTCGGGCGGAGTGCTGGTTTTGTCGTCCGGATCAGTGCCGGCTTGCACTTCGTAATCGTTGGAAATGCCGTCGCCGTCGCGGTCGGTGTCGGCGTTGTCGCCAATGCCATCGCCGTCGAGGTCTTTGCTTTCGGCGGCGTTGTCCGGGAAGGCATCGACATCGTTGGCCACGCCATCGCCGTCACGGTCGCTGTCCAGGCTGTCGGGAATACCGTCCTTGTCCAAGTCGGGCGGCACGCTGGCCTTGTCGTCTGGGTCAGTGCCAACCTGGGTTTCGTAGCTGTTGGAAATGCCGTCGCCATCGCGGTCGGTATCGGCGTTATCGCCTATGCCGTCGCCGTCGAGGTCTTTGGATTCCGTCGGGTCATTGGGGAACGCATCAACGTCGTTGGCCACGCCGTCGCCGTCACGATCAGAGTCGAGGCTATCGGGGATGCCATCTTTATCGAGGTCCGCCGGCACGCTGTTTTTGTCGTTCGGGTCGGTGCCAACCTGAGTTTCGTAGTCGTTTGAGATGCCGTCGCCATCGCGGTCGGTGTCTTTGTTGTCACCGATGCCATCGTGGTCGAGGTCGCTGGTTTCCGTCGGGTCGTCGGGTAGCGCGTCCTGGTCGTTGGCTACGCCGTCGCCGTCACGGTCGCTGTCCAGGGTGTCGGGGATGCCGTCCTTGTCCAAGTCAGCGGGCGTGCTGTTCTTGTCGTCAGGGTCGGTGCCGGCCTGCACTTCGTAGCTGTTGGAAATGCCGTCGCCATCGCGATCGGTATCTTTGTTGTCACCAATGCCGTCGCCATCGAGGTCTTTGCTCTCGCTGGCGTCATCGGGGAAGGCGTCAGCGGGGTTAAGCACGCCATCGCCGTCGCGGTCGTCGTCCAGGCTATCGGGAATGCCGTCGTGGTCCATATCGGGCGGCACGCTGGCTTTGTTGTCCGGGTCGGTGCCGGCTTGCACTTCGTAATCGTTGGAAATGCCGTCGCCATCGCGGTCGGTGTCGGCGTTGTCGCCAATGCCGTCGCCGTCCAGGTCTTTTGACTCGGTTGGATCGTTGGGGAAGGCGTCAACGTCGTTGGCTACGCCGTCGCCATCACGGTCGCTGTCGAGCGTGTCGGGGATGCCGTCTTTGTCCAGATCCGCTGGCGTACTGGTTTTGTCGTTGGGGTCGGTGCCGACCTGGGTTTCGTAGTCGTTGGAAATACCGTCGCCATCGCGGTCGGTATCGGCGCTGTCGCCAATGCCGTCGCCGTCCAAATCTTTCGATTCAGCGGGGTCGTTGGGGAACGCATCGATGTCGTTGGCCACGCCATCACCGTCGCGGTCATCGTCTAGCGCGTCGGGGATGCCGTCTTTGTCCAGGTCGGCGGGCACGCTGGCTTTGTCATCCGGGTTGGTGCCCAGCTGAATTTCGTAGTCGTTGGAAATACCGTCGCCGTCGCGGTCCGGGTCTTTGTTGTCGCCGATGCCGTCGCCGTCGAGGTCTTTGCTTTCCGTTGCATCGTCCGGGAAGGCGTCGGCGGCGTTGGCTACGCCGTCACCATCGCGGTCATCGTCGAGGACATCGGGGATGCCGTCTTTGTCCAGGTCGGCAGGCACGCTGGCCTTGTCATCCGGATTGGTGCCCAGCTGAATTTCGTAGTCGTTGGAGATGCCGTCGCCGTCACGGTCCGGGTCTTTGCTGTCGCCAATGCCGTCGCCATCCAAGTCTTTCGACTCAGTTGGGTCATTGGGGAAGGCATCCACGTCGTTGGCCACGCCATCGCCGTCACGGTCGCTGTCCAGGCTGTCGGGAATGCCGTCTTTGTCCAGGTCGGGCGGCGTGCTGTTTTTGTCGTCCGGGTTGGTACCGGCCTGCACTTCGTAATCGTTGGAAATGCCGTCGCCATCGCGGTCGAGGTCGGCGTTGTCGCCAATGCCGTCGCCGTCGAGGTCGCGCCACTCGGCGGGGTTGTCCGGGAAGGCGTCTTTGTCGTTGTCGACGCCATCGCCGTCGCGGTCAAAATCCAATGCATCAGGAATGCCATCGCGGTCGCGGTCTGCCGGCACGCTGTTTTTGTCGTCAGGGTTGGTGCCCAACTGGGTTTCATAGGCGTTGGAAATACCGTCGCCATCGCGGTCGAGGTCGGCGTTATCGCCAATGCCGTCGCCATCGAGGTCTTTGCTTTCGGCGGCGTTGTCCGGGAAGGCATCGACATTGTTGGCCACGCCATCGCCGTCACGGTCGCTGTCCAGGGCATCGGGAATGCCATCGCGATCCAGGTCCGGCGGTACGCTGTTTTTATCGTTAGGGTTGGTGCCCAACTGAATTTCGTAGTCGTTTGAAATACCGTCGCCGTCGCGGTCCGGGTCTTTGTTGTCGCCAATGCCGTCGCCGTCCATGTCTTTGGACTCAGTCGGGTCATTGGGGAAGGCGTCGACGTCGTTGGCAACACCGTCGCCATCGCGGTCGCTGTCCAAGGCATCGGGAATGCCGTCCTTGTCCATGTCGGGCGGCACGCTTTTCGGGTCGTTGGGGTTGGTGCCGACCTGTTCTTCGTAATCGTTGGAAATGCCGTCGCCATCGCGGTCTGGGTCGGTGTTGTCGCCAATGCCATCGCCGTCGAGGTCGCAGAGCAGGCCGGTGTCGAGTTTGTTCAGTTGCACGGCGCTAAAGGTGGTGCGCGCCAGGGTGTCGAGGGTGACGTTGCTGGCCACCGCGCCGCCGTAGAGGCGCGAGGCGTATTGCTGGGTGACGGCGCCCTTGGCGTAGATAAAGCCGGTCAAGGTGGAGTTGGAACCAAGCACCACATTGCCTTCGGCCAGCACCAGCAGGCGCGAGGCATCGCCGGGGGTTTCATAGGCACTGGCGTTGACCAGCGCCAGCCACGGCAGCTCAAGGTTTTTCAGCACGTGCAGACGCACGGTGCCGGTGCCAATGGGGACAATTTTCGACTCGCTGCCCAAGGTCAGTTTGTCGATCCAGTAATCGCCCGGCGCCAGCTCCAATGTGCTGCGGTAGCCCAGTTCCAGCTCTTTGAGCAGGTACTCGCCAGCGACGTTGAAACGCACCTTGGCCATACCGCTGACATTCAGGCGTTGCCACTCTTTGCGGCTGGCATCCAGGGTCAGGTTGCCGGCATAGGCCACTTCTTGCTTAAACGTGCTGCTGGTGGCGCGGAAGGCGGGCATGGCCGGCACTTGCGCCGGGGTAAAGCTCGCTTGGCAATCCTGGGTGCCACAACTGCGCAGGCTGGAGGCAAAGCTGTTTTCCACGCGGTTGGTGGCGAGATAAGCCGACGGCGCGTCGCGCAACTGTGCGTTCAGGGCAAAGCTGATGCGCCCGCCAGTGCCGTGGGTTTGCAGGCCCTTGGCAAAGGACGCCACGCACAGGCTTGGCTGCGCGGCAGGCGGTGCCACCGTGGGGATGCTTTGGGCGTTTAGCGGGTTACTGCCGGCGACACGCTCGCGCTCGTCGTCGTAGCCGTCGCCGTCGGTGTCTTCATCAAACAGGTCGAGGATGCCGTCGCCGTCGAGGTCGGCGCGTTCCTGGCACTGGTTGTTCCAACTGGCGCTGTTCACCGCCGCCATACGGGTTTCCACCCGCGCGGCGCTGCCCACCTCGACGCTGCGCGCGTTAAGGGCGCCGGTCAGGCGCGCAGCGTAGGCGGCGCGGTATTCGCCCTCGGCATACACCAGGCCATTGATGGTGCTGGCCGACTCTTGCGTAAGGTTGCCACGCACAAACAACTGCAGCCCTTCCGGGCGGCCGCTGCCATCGTCGACGGCATTGATACGCGCCTGATACGGCAAGCTCAGGGCATTGCCGACCATCACTTTGGCCGTACCGCTGGCTACGCGCAGTTGGCTGTTGCTGGCCATATCCAGCTGGCCAATCCAATAACGACCCGGCGCCAGGGTGACCTTGGCGCCATAACCGAGGGTCAGGCGCTCAATGTAATAGGCCTGGTGGCGTGGGTTAAAACTCAGGGTGGCGGCGCTTTCCAGCTCGATGGCGCGGTAGCGGTTGGTTTCATCGCCGCCGGCTTCACCATTGCCCAGATAGCCCAGGCGCAGGTCGTATTGGCCGCTGATGGTCGGCAGTTTGAGGGTGCCCAAGTCGGCCGCAGCGACGCCACTGGCGCTGCAATTCTGGCTGCCGCAACTGGGCGTGCCGAAGGCGTTTTGTACTTTCAGGGTCGCCAGCGAGGCGCTCGGGCTATCGGCCAACAGGCCCGCCCACTGGAACGTGATGGCGCCGCTGCCATGGGTTTGCAAGCCGGAGCTAAACACCGCGCGGCACACCTCAGCCGCCTGCGCAGCGCCCGCGCTCAGGCACAACAGCCATACCAACAGCCGGCTACCTGCGCGTTTGCCCCCCAGCATCCCCATAACGTTCGTCCCTGCTCTGCCGTCTTCCCTGATGTGTTACCGGCTATGCGCGCGGCCCTAGTCTTGCGCTCGTCTAGTGCGAGCTGTACTGCACGTCTACTGCTTTCAACGCTTCACCGCTGAGGTTTTTAACCACCTGTTTCAGCGCTTGCGGTGCGAGCTTTTCACGAATTTGCCCACTGACTTCGGCCAGCGGTTTGGCTGGCAATTTTTGCTCGGCCGTGACCCGCACCAGCAGCAACTGACCATCCACATACAGCGGCGCAATGCTGCCCGCGGCGGTGGGTTCCACCAGGCTGCGCAGCGGCTGCTCGAGCAGTTCCAGCTTTAAACGGCTCTGCCGGTATTGCAGCGGCTTGCCGCCTTGGCGCCAGTCGGCGACCAGTTTCTGCCAGTCTTTGCCTTGCACCTGCGGGCCACTAAGCAGCGTGATCAGCTCGGTACGTTGCGCCGGCTCCAAGTCCTGATCGCTGGCGATAATTTCAAAGCTTTTTTCCACGCCGCCGCCAAATTCATCCTGGTGACGGTTGTAGTAGTCGGCCACCTGTTCATTGGTGACGGGCTCGGGGTTAGCGTGCTTTTCCAGATAATTGCGCACCAGCAACTCTTCGCGGTAGGCCTGGGCTTTTAAATCCAGCTGCTCGCGCTCGCTGGCATCCAGCTCACGCTCGGCCAACAACGCCATCGCCCGGCTACTCACCAGGCTTTCGAGAATTTTACGTTCCACTTCTTCATTGGCATACAGCGGCGCCGACTCACCGAGCGTGCGCTCAATGGTCAGCTCCAACTGCGCGCGGGTGATCGGGGTTTTATCCACCGTCACCAACGTGGCCGAGGGCTCTACCGGCACCTCGTTCAGCGCTTGCTTGCTGTCGTCGTTACACCCGGCCAGCAGCACCGCGAGCGCCAAGGCGCTGGCGCACTTAACTGGATGCACGGTTTTCACCTGCCGGTTTTTCCGCGTTATCGGCGGTAGCTTTGGCCGCTTCTGGCTGGGCTTTTTTCTCGATCTTCGCCGCTGCTTTCAAACGTTCCAGTTCAGCCGCTTTGGCTTCCTGACGCAGGCGATAACGGATATCGCCGGCCACGCTTTCAAACGGCTGCTTGATCACCTGCGGGCCTTCCAACACCTTGACGATATGGAAGCCAAACGGGGTAACGATTGGCTCCGACAGCTCGCCCGCTTTCATGGCGAAAATGCGCGTGCTGAATGCCGGGTCGATAGCGCCTTCCTGCAACCAGCCGAGGTCGCCGCCGTGCTGGGCAGACAGTTGGTCTTCGGAGTATTCCTTGGCCAGGGAGGTGAAATCTTCCTGCGAATTGGCCTTGGTATAGATGGCGCTGGCCTTGGTCAGCAGCGCCTGACGCTCAGCCTCGCTCAAGCCCGGGTTGGTGCGCACCAAGATATGCGCGACATGAATTTTCTTGGCCTGGAACTGGTCCGGATTGGTGGCGTAGTAATTACGCACCGCTTCGTCGGTAACCCGCTCCTTCAAAAACTCCTCAAAATAGCGACCGATCAGCATCTGCTTACGGAACTCCGCCACTTCGGCTTCCACCTGCTCAGCCGGCAGCAGCTTCTGCTCTTCAATCTGCCCAGCCAGGCCCTCACGCTCCAGATAATCATCCAGCTCGCGGTTCACCAGCTCAGGGTTTTGCGTGGGCACACGCTTGAATTTCAGG
>LNAP01002388.1_pt1 | contig 18827 bp, 12 predicted proteins | sample 602601 | NCBI WGS metagenome assembly LNAP01 (sample SAMN02440304, study PRJNA202911) | soil metagenome | biome: Subtropical and temperate rainforests or woodlands; isolation source: soil samples (1 kg each in a 20% v/v slurry with milli Q water) were... ...
CGGCGCGGGCGTCGCCGCGGCCGCAACCGGCACGGCATAATTGCGGTTCTGCACGCGGAGCAGCAGCCTGCGCGCGGTCGCGGCGAGGTCGCTGTTGTCCCAGTTGTTGAGATAAGCCTCGAACGAGGCGCGGGTGTTGATCGCGGTGGCGCGCTCCCACGCCAGCATCTGGCGCCGGCGCTCCAGGATCGCGCGCAGGCGCGGTGTGAAGGAGGCCTGTGCGTAAAGCTCGACATAGGCTTGATACGCCTCGATCGTGTCGTCGGCGATCACGAGTTCATAAGCGGCCTTGGCGTCCTTGCCCTGCAGATCCTTGCGCCAGTCCGCGACGCTGCGCGTGCCGCTGGCAAGTGCCATCGACGACGCGCCCGGAAGAGCGGGCGTTGCGCCGCTGCTTTCGCCGAAGAACTTGAAGTCGGTCGTCAGCGACGAGCTTTCCCAGGGGATCTGCCGCCCGTCGGTCGATTGCGCCACGGCGACGCGGATGCGCTTGAACACTTCCTCGATCGGCAGGTTCGGTTGCCGCGCGACCGAGAGCGCCGCGGTGGTGTAGGGGCTGTCGGCGCCGGACCCGTCCTCGGCTTCCGCGCCGGGCGAGGTCGAATAGGAGATGAAGGTGCCCTGTGCGCCGGCCTTGGTGTCGACGATCGCAAGCCCGTGGCCGGCGCCGCTGAGCGCCGGGAACGGATTGTTGCGGCAGGCGTCGAGCATGAAGATGCGCGCCCGCGTCGGCAGCGCGCCGAGCGTGTTGAGCAGGTCGTTCAGGCGCACGCCCTGAAGCGGAATGTCGGCCTCGCGCTTGGGATCGAGATCGACCGGAACCAGATAGTTCTCGCCGTCGATCTGCAGGCCGTGGCCGGCATAGAACACCAGCGCGACGGTGTCGGCGCCGCTGGCGCTGACCTTGCCGGCGAAATCCGAGATCGCCTGGCGCATGTCGTTCTGCACCAGATTGGATGCCGTGGTGACGGTGAAGCCGGCATTGCCGAGCAGCTCCGTCATGCCCTTGGCGTCGTTGGCGGCGTTGGGCAGTTCCGGAACGGTGCGATACGCCGATTGGCCGATCACGAGTGCGAGCCGCGCCTCGGCGGCGGCTTCGGTCGGCGTCATCAGCTGTGCGAGGGCAAGAAGGCCGGATGCAAGGACCAAATTGGAAAGAAACGGACGGCGCATGGTGTCACCTTCATCGGCAATACGGCGAGGATATCACTTCTTCTAGGTCGCCGTTGAGAGTCTGTCTGTGCACTGGATCACGCTGAGCGTGCGGCAAAATGGGGCAGGGGGTCTGCCAGAGCATCGTTCGGACGGCATCCATGTGAATCGCGCATTGATCTATGCGCCAATTGGATCGATCCCTACCGATGGACGAAAGCGTCCTCTCGCCTACCTAGCCGCGGCCCGATCCTCATCGAAAATCACTGAGAAACATGGTCGTTTCGCCGGCGTTCGCGCCGTCGATATTCTCATCGCGTGGCTTTGCGCCTGCCGGCGGCCCGCTTGCCTGCCCCGTCCCTTTGGCCATACAGTCGAGCCAAGAGGCCGCGACAACGATCGCGGCTGCAAAAAAATACCCGGGGAGAGACCGCGCCATGACCATCGTGCCCGTCAACCGTCGCACGTTCATCAAGTCGTCGACGGCGGTGACCGCCGGCCTCGTGCTCTCTCCCGCCATCATCGGCCGCGCTGAAGCCGCGACGCTGAAGCTGAAATGCTCCTCCTCGCTGCCGAACGATCCCAAATTCGCCAATGGCCGCGTCTACTACGACAACCTCGTCAAGAATTTGAAGGGAAACGGGCTCGGCGAGCAGGTCGAGGTCGCCTTCTTCCCTGACAACCAGCTTGGCCAGGAAATCGACGTCATCAATTCGGTGAAGCTCGGCGTCATCGACCTCATGGTGTCGGGCTCCTCGATCTCGGCCAATCTGACGCCGCTGGTCGGCACCTTCGACCTCGGCTTCCTGTTCTCGAGCTTCCCGCAGCAGACCAAGGCGTTCGAGTCCGGCGCCGCCAAGCCGATCGAGGACGCGCTGCTCAAGGGCAGCAACATCCGCATCATCGCCTGGGCCTATAATTTCGGCTCGCGCAGCGTGTTCGCGAAGAAGCCGGTAAAGACGCCGGAAGACCTCGCCGGCCTCAAGATCCGTACCCTGCCCAATCCCGTCATCACGGAATGCCTGCGGCTGATGGGCGCCGCCGCGACGCCGCTGGCGTTCGGCGAGATCTACACGGCGCTGCAGGCCGGCGTGCTTGATGGCCTGGAGCACGATCCGCCGACCATCCTCGCCAGCAAGTTCTTCGAGACCGCAAAGTTCTACGCGCTGACTCAGCACAATTTCTCGCCGCTCGCGATCTACTTCAGCGACATGACCTACAACCGCATGGACCCGAAGCTGCGTGACGGCTTCCTCGATGCCGCGAAGAAGGCCGCGGCCGACACGCGCGCCCACGGGCTTGCGGTCGAGAAGGAGGCACTGGCGGCCCTGACCGAGAAGGGCGTGACGGTCGCCGAATGCGATCGCGAGGCGTTCAAGAAGCGCGTGGCGCCGCAGCACGAGAATTTTATCAAGGTGCGGCCGGAATCCAAGGCCGTCATCGACATCATCCGCGCGACGCAAGCCTGAGATGACCAAATCCGAGATGGCCGGGCCTGACATGGCATTGGCCGGCGCCGTGCCCCTCTCGGGCGGTCGCCACGGGAGCATCGCCCTGCTGCTTCGCCTCAGCGACGGAATCGCGGCCATTCTTCTGGCCGCCGATCTCGTGGTCGTCTGCGGTTCCGTGCTGCTGCGCTTTTTCTTCAACGCGCCGGTCGAATGGTCCGATGACGTCGCGCGCGGCCTGATGGTCGGCTCGGCCTTCTTTGGCGCGGCGAGCGCGCTCGCGCGCGGCGAGAATGTCGGCGTCTCGTTCTTTCGCGACCTGCTGCCGCTGCGATCGCGGACGCTGGTCGATGCCGCGAGCGCGGTGCTGGTCGTGCTGATCTCGGGCTATGTCGCCACCAACGCCATCAAGCTGGGTTCGCTGACCGCGGGCCAGACCACCGGCTCCGGTCTGCCGCTGGAGCTGACCTTCTACCCGATGGGCGCCGGCGCGCTGTTCATGACGGTGTTTGCGATCGACCAGCTCTGCGCAAGGCCGCTCCCTGACATCGTCAGGGGCCTCATCGCCGTCGTCATCGTCGCCGGTCTCTATCTCGCCTGGGATTATCTGTCGCCGTCCTCGGTGCCGTCGGCGGGGACGCTGATGCTGATCGGCTTCTTCGCAACCCTGTTCGGCGGGCTGCCGATCGGCTTTGCGCTGGCGCTGGCCGCGCTGATCTTCATCTGGGTCGAGGGCGCGCTGCCCGGTGTCATCTTCGCCCAGCAGATGGCGCGCGGTATCGACAATTTCGTGCTGCTCGCGATCCCCTTCTTCATCCTCGTCGGCTACCTCATGGAAGCCAACGGCATGTCTGTGCGCCTGATCGAGCTGCTGCAACGCGGGGTCGGCCGCATGCGCGGCGGCCTCAACGTCGTGATGGTCGCCTCGATGGTGCTGTTCTCGGGCATATCAGGCTCGAAGATGGCCGACGTCGCCGCGGTCGGCTCCGTGCTGATTCCGGCCGCGCGCCGCTCCAGGCAGAATCCGGGCAGCGCGGTGGCGCTGCTCGCGGCATCCGCAGTGATGGCGGAGACCATCCCGCCCTGCATCAACCTGATCATCCTTGGTTTTGTCGCGAACCTGTCGATCGGCGGCCTGTTCGTCGCCGGCCTGCTGCCGGCGGCGCTGATGGCAGCCGTGCTGATCGTCGTCTCCATCATCTTCGGCAAGCGGCCGGCGGAAGCCGAGGACGTCGCGCCGCAGATGCCGGTGTCGGGTCTGTGGAGCGGTGCGATCGCCTCGTTCGGCCTGATCTTCATGATCTTCTTCGGTTTCAAGAGCGGCTTTGCCACGGCCACGGAAATTTCGGCCTTCGCCGTGGCTTATGCGCTGATCGTCGGCAGCGTGGTGTTCCGCGAGCTCACCTTCAAATCGGCCGCGCACAGCTTCGTGCAGGGAGCAACGCGCGCGGGGCTCGTGCTGTTCATCGTCGCCGCCGCGCAATCGCTGGCGTTCACGCTGACCCTGCAGCAGGTGCCGCATGCGGTCGGCGATTTCATGCTGGGACTGTCCAAGACATCCGGCACGTGGCTGTTCATCCTGCTCGCCATCGGCGTGCTGATCGTGATGGGCTCGGTGCTGGAAGGCGCCGCCGCGCTCATCATCTTCGGGCCGCTGCTGCTGCCGGTCGCGGTGCAGCTCGGGGTCGATCCCCTGCATTTCGGCGTCGTGCTCGTCATCGCCATGGGCATCGGCCTGTTCGCGCCGCCGCTCGGGCTCGGGCTCTATGGCGCCTGCCTGATCGGCAATGTGCCGATCGAGCAGACCGTGAAGCCGATCATGGGCTATCTCGGCCTGCTGTTCCTCTGCCTGCTCGTCATTGCCTTCGTGCCATGGCTCTCGACCGCGCTGCCGCGGGCATTCGGCTACTGAAGGAGTTTCGTCGCGTGAAAGTCCTGCTCGCCCATACGCCGGAGATGCGGCGGAACTATTACGGCGAACGCAGCCTGAACGGCCTGCGCGCGGTCGCGGAAGTGATCCTGCACGAGAGCGACGACATGCTGGATGCGGCCGGTCTCGTGCGCGCCGCCAAGGATGCGGACATCATCGTCGCCGACCGCATGACCGAAGGGCGCGGCGAGATCTTCGCGCAGCTGCCGTGCCTGCGTGCCTTCGTTCGCTGCGCCGTCGACATCCGCAACGTCGACGTCGATGCGGCCTCGCAAGCCGGCGTGCTCGTGACGCGCGCCGGGCCCGGTTTCGTGCAGGCCGTTGCCGAGCTCGCGGTCGGCTTCATCGTCGATCTGTCCCGCGGTGTGTCGCGGACGACAGCCGACTACCAGGCCGGCCGCAAGCCCGAGGCGCGGATGGGCCGCCAGCTTGCCGGCAGCCGGATCGGCATCATCGGCTACGGCAGCATCGGGCGCTATCTCGCCGAGATTGCCAAGGTGATGCGCATGGAGGTGCTGGTCTGCGATCCCTTCGCTGATGTCAGCGACGGCGCCATCAGGCAGGTCGGTCTCGACGAGCTTCTTGCCGCATCCGACTATGTCGTCTGCCTCGCCATTGCCAACGAGCAGACCGAGAATTTGATCGGAGAGACGGCGCTGGCGCGCATGCCGAGGCATGCCGTGTTCATCAATCTATCGCGCGGCAATCTCGTCGACGAGGCCGCGTTGGCGCGCGCGCTGCGCGAAGGCCGCATCGCAGGTGCCGCGCTGGATGTCGGCCGCGCACCCGATCAGATGCCGACCCCGGAGCTGGCGAAACTCGCCAACGTGGTCGCCACACCGCATGTCGGCGGGCTGACGCCGCAAGCGATCGAATATCAGTCGCTGGAAACGGTCCGGCAGGTCGCGGCGATCATCAACGGCGAGGTGCCGCCCGGCGCCGTCAACGCGGAGCATTGGACGCGGCGGCCCTAACGGCCGGTGCCTGGGGCGCCGTCCTAAAACCGATCGATGGCTCTGAACGTTCCGTCCTTCTGGATCACCGTCAGGAAGACTTTCGGGGGCGTCTCGATTGCACGTACGCCGACGGTGACGATGCTGCCGCTGATGTCGAAGCGGCCGACGTCATTGATGGTGTGCAGGAAGCTTGCCCGCGTCGGTTTCGGTCCGGTCTGTTCCAGCACGGAGGCGGCGATGCGGCCGGAGATGTAGCCTTCGAGTGACACGAAATCCGGCGACAGCGTCGGGTCGAACGCCTTCTGCGCCGCCTGGTAGTCCGCGACGAGCTTGATCGATCGGTCCCAGGGAAACGGCACGACCTGGGAGACGATGACGCCTTCACCATCGGGGCCGAGTTCCCTGGCCAGCTCATTGGCACTGACGAAGGAGATGTTGACGAACGTCGGATAGAAGCCGCTGCGGTGCGCGAGCTTGATGAACTCCGCGCAAGGACCGTAGGTGCCGACCATGACGATAGCTTCCGGCTCCGCGCGCTTGATCATGCGCCAGGCCGAGCCGACCGCGCGGGTGTTGCGCTCGAAGGTGCCTTCGGAGACGAGTTCGAGGCCGCGCTTGGCCAGCGCGCGCTTCACGCCGATGAGACCGTCGCGGCCGAAGGAATCATCCTGGTAGAAGATGCCGATGCGGGTGAACCGGCGATCCTCGGTGAGGTGCTTGATCCATGCCTCGGCTTCCGCGCCGTAGCTGGCACGTGTGTTCACGACGTTCGGCAGTTCGAGGTCGCGCAGGAATTCGGCGCCGCTGAATGGGCCGATGAAAGGGACGTTCCTCGCGCTGGTGATCGGAATCGTCGCCATCGCAGTCGGGGTGCCGACCGCGCCGATCAGCGCGAACACTTTGTCCTCGTCGATCAGCCGCACCGTCTGCGCCACCGAGCGGTCGGGGTCGTAGCCGTCGTCGCGGCTGATCAGTTGAAGCCTGCGGCCGTGGACGCCGCCCTTGGCGTTGATTTCGGTGAACGCCGTGACGATGCCTTGCCGCAGGCGCTGCCCGAGCACCGCGGAGGGGCCTTCGAGGGCGGCGGCCTGGCCGAACAGGATCGCGTCGTCGCTGACGCCGGCCTCGTCGCTTCTCGCGGAGGGCGTCGTCAGGGCGAGCAGTGCGAGGGGCAGGGCGAGGTAAGTCGCGGGTCGCGATCGTGTCATGAGGGCGCCGGCCGGATGCAGGACGAATTGTGGAGAGGATAGTTCTGCGCGGCTGAACGGGCCGCTAATCCGCCCTGCAACGATGGCCCGTAAGACTCCGGGGAAGACCGGCAAGTTGCCGCCAGACTGACGCAACTTGTGGGTCAATCGTTAACTAAGCCGCGCATTGTGAGGCGGCCGGGTTCCGAAATTTTGCAGTTCTTAACCGCGATCCTTGTCCGATAGCAGTCGCGGCATCTCAACCAGAAGTTCGGCCGGCCGGGCCGAGGGGGACGTGCGGATCAAGATGGGCGATCACGATCAGAACGATCAGGATCGGAAGGGTGTAGCGGCGTGGTGGCGTGCCTCGCCGCTGCTCGGACTCTATCGCCCTGCGCTCGTCGCGGCCGGCGTCGGCCTGCTGTTCTCGATCGTGGGCGCGGCCGCCGTGGCGCGATGGGAAGACCGCGTCAACAAGATCGAGTTCGAGAACGCGGCCGAAACCGAAGCGATCGTCATGCAGAACGGCATGAGCGAGTACATCAGCAGGCTCGTCGCGCTGCGCACGCTGTTTGAATCGACCAACGAGGAAATCACCCGCAGCGAATTCGAGACCTTCAGCACGCGCCTGTTCGAGCGCCATCCCGGCATGCTGCGCATCGCCTGGCTGCCGCGCGTCAACCGCAAGGAGCGCGCCGAATACGAGGCCGCCGCGATCACGGACGGGGTGTCCGGCTATCGCATCAAGTCGCTGCAAGGCGACGGCTTTGCGCCGGCGCCGCAGGGCGACGAATATTTCCCGATCTTCTACTCGACGCAGCCGAAGACCTCACCGGTCTACGGCACGGACTATGCGAGTATTCCCGAGCGCCGCGTGGCACTCGAGCGCGCACGCGACAGCGACCGGATTACCGCAATCCGTGAGCGACTCTACGAGCCACGCGAAAGCAGCCGCTTGCCCGACGTCATCGTCGCCGTCCCGGTCTATGCCAAGGGGACCTCGCGCGAGACCATCGCGGACCGGCGCCGCAATCTCGCGGGCTACGTCGTCGGGGTGTTCGACCTGCCGCTGCTGATGCAATCCATTCGCGTGACGACGGGAGCAAGCCCAGCAGTCAGCGTGAACGTCTATCCGCCCTTCACCGGGCGGATCGTCAGCATGGCGCACGCGCTGCCGGATTTCGCGTCCTCGGCCGCCGCTCCCCAGTCGATGCGCGATGTCGCGCAAGGCCGGCACTGGTCCGGCATTCTCAGGATCGGGGATGCCGATTGGCAGGTGCGCGCGGTGCCTGCGGCCGGCGGTTCGCTGGAGACGGCCTACGACCGCGCCGTCGCCGTCATCATCGTCGGCATGCTGCTGACGCTTTCGCTTGCAACCTATCTCGTGCTGGCAAGCCGCAATTCGCGTCGGTTGTCGCTGGCGAACCGGCGCGTGCTCGAGCTCGCGCAGACCGACGTCCTGACCGGGCTGCCGAACCGCGCGTTCTTCCTCGCCCGGCTCGACATGATGAACAGCCAGTTGAGCGTGAGGGGCCTGCCGTTCTCGATCCTGATGCTCGATCTCGACCGCTTCAAGAACGTCAACGACTCCCTCGGTCACAGCGCCGGGGATGCGCTGCTGCGCCAGGTGGCGTTGCGCCTGAAATCCGCGCTGCGCGCCACCGACGTGCTGGCGCGGCTCGGCGGCGACGAGTTCGCCATCATCCAGGAAGCCGGCGACAATCAGCGCGGCAGCGCGACCGAGCTCGCAGCGCGGATCGCCAAGCTGGTGGCCGAGCCGTTCCTGCTGCCCGGCCATCGCGTCGAGATTGGGACCAGCATCGGCGTCGCGATCGCGCCGGACCACGGCAGCGACCAGGAGCAATTGCTGAAGAAGGCGGACCTTGCGCTCTATCGATCAAAATCGGCCGGCCGCAACTGCTTCACCGTCTACGAGGAGGCGATGTCGGCCGAGCTCGAGGCGCGCAACACGCTGGAAGGGGATTTGCGCGACGCGATCGCGCTGTGCCAGCTGGAGGTGCACTATCAGCCGTTCGTGGACGTCGCCAGCGGCGGTCGTCGTGGCTTCGAGGCGCTGGTGCGCTGGCGGCATCCGAGCCGCGGCCTGATCCCGCCGGACCAGTTCATCGCGCTTGCGGAGGAGACCGGGCTGATCGTGCCGCTCGGCGAGTTCGTGCTGCGACGCGCCTGCGCGGACGCCGCCGCCTGGCCGTCCGATCTGATGGTCGCCGTGAACCTGTCGCCGATCCAGTTCAAGGAAGCCGAGCTGTTCGAGACGATCTGCGCGGCGCTGGCCGATTCCGGCCTGCCGCCGCAGAGGCTGGAGATCGAGATCACGGAATCGGTGCTGCTGGAACGCGGCGTCGAGAACCACGCCTTCATGGAGCGGCTGAAGCATATCGGCATCGAGCTTGCGCTCGACGATTTCGGCACCGGCTATTCGTCGCTGAGCTATCTCACCGCGTTCCCGTTCGACAAGATCAAGATCGACAAGTCGTTCATCCGCAATCTCACGCATCAACCGCGCAGCTCCGCCATCATCTCCTCGATCGTGACGCTGGCGCGCGGGCTGGACATGTCTGTGACCGCCGAAGGCGTCGAGACAGCCGAGGAGTTCGAGCGGCTGACGGCGCTCGGCGTCAATTTCGCACAAGGCTATCTGTTCGGGCGTCCGCAGCCGGTCGACCAGACCAAATTCGACGCGCCCGTTCAGGCTTCGCGGCGCGACGCGGCCTGAGCTTTCCACGCAAGCGGGTGGTGTGCGAAAACCGCTTGACCCGGGCCGCCCCGGATGGTCGGTAGGGGCGTCCAGGGATGAAATAAACACAACATGCGGCTTCCGTTCTTCTACGGCTGGGTCGTGGTCGCCGTGACCTTCGTCACCATGGCCATCGGCGTCAACGCGCGTACCGCTTTCTCATTGTTCTTTCCTCCCATCATCTCCGAATTCGGCTGGGAGCGCGGCGTCACCGCGGGCGCTTTTTCCTTCGGTTTCGTGGTGTCGGGCATCGTCAGCCCGTTGATCGGCCGCCTGATGGATCGCGCCGGACCGCGCGCGGTGATGGAGCTCGGTGTTTTGCTGATGGCCGGCGGGCTGCTGCTCGCCCCGCTCACCAGTGCGCCCTGGCATCTCTATGTGACCATCGGAGTGATGGTCGGCGCGGGCAGCGTTTGTCTCGGCTATTCCGGTCAGTCGCTGTTCCTGCCGAACTGGTTCATCCGCAAGCGCGGCTTTGCCATCGGCATCGCCTTTGCCGGCGTCGGCATCGGCTCGGTGACGCTGCTGCCCTGGGTGCAGCACATGATCGAGCAGACCGGCTGGCGCACCGCCTGCACCGCGATGGGACTGCTCATCCTGGTCGTGCTGGCGCCGATCAATCTGTTCCTGCACAGGCGTCCCGAGGACATCGGCCTTCAGCCTGATGGCGATGCCGCGCCGACCGCGGGCGCCGCGAAGCCGATCTCCAACATCGTCGATCCCGTCTGGGTCGGCATCGACTGGACGCTCCGGCGGGCGGTTGCGACGACGCGGTTCTGGTGGATCGCGCTCGGCTATTTCTGCGGCCTGTACATCTGGTACGCGGTGCAGGTGCACCAGACCAAATTCCTGCTCGACATCGGCTTCAGCCCGAGTGTGGCGGTGTGGGCGCTCGGCACCGTCAGCCTGCTCGGCATTCCCGGCCAGATCCTGCTCGGCCACGCTTCCGACCGGATTGGACGGGAATGGGTGTGGGCGATCAGCTGCGCCGGCTTCGTCATCTGCTTCGCGGCGCTCATGGCGCTGAAGTACCAGCCCTCGTTGTGGCTCGTTTATCTCATGGTGCTGACGCAGGGCGCGCTCGGCTACGGTCTCACCTCGATCATGGGCGCGGTGGTGTTCGAGATATTCCAGGGCAAGCACCAGGGCAGCATTTTCGGCACGATCATGCTGGCGGCCCTGGCCGGCGGCGCGGCCGGACCGTGGCTGACCGGCTTCCTCTACGATCGCACCGGCGACTACACGCTCGCCTTCGCCATTGCGATGGTCGTGAGCGGCTTGTCGGCGTTCTCGATCTGGCAGGCTTCGCCCCGCAAGGTGCGGGCGGTGGCGGGCCGGCTGCACACCGCCAAAGCCGGAGCTGCCGCGGAATAAGATACCTTCGCCGCTTTTGCGGAATGTTAATCATGCCGCATCTTGGCAGGGCGCAACCCGGTTGCAAAAACGTCTTGGACACCATCGGAACGCTAGCGTCATGGCAATTGCCGTTTCTTCCCGATGCCGCCGGGTCTGCCGATGTCTGCTTCCGATTATACAGTGACCGAAATCCCCGACGTGCTCCGCGCTGTGCTCGAATGCGCCGACGACGGGATCGTCGTCGTCGACGACGCACACCGCATCACGCATTTCAATGCGAGCGCCGAGCGGATATGGAAGCTTGCGCGCGCCGAGGTGCTCGGCCGCGACGCTGCCGTCCTCGACCTCGCATTCCTTCAGGCCGATCCAATTGCGGATTCTCGCGACGAGATCAGCCTGGTGCGGCACGACGGCAGCCGGATCAGGGCGCTGATGTCGCTGTCGTCCACGACCGTCGGCGGCGCAACCCATCACATCCTGTTCGCGCGCGACGTCACTGCTGAGGCCGAGCGCCGCGCCAGGATCGGGCTTCTCAACGCGGTGTCGGACCAGACCAACCGCGTGGTGGTCATCACCGATACCGAACAGAACATCCGCTACGTCAATTCGGCCTTCACGGCGCTGTTCGGCTATACAAGCGCGGAGGCCGAGGGGCGCCGCGTGGCTGAACTCATCGCCGGTTGCCATACCAACCGCACGGCCGTCGCCAGGCTCATCAAGCGGCTCCTCGATGGTGGCCGGCGCGGCGAGGTCGAGACGCTCGTCTACAACAAGGACGGCGGGGAGATCTGGGTCTCTGCCAGGATCGACGCCTTCCGCGACAAGAAGGGCCGGGTCAAGCACATCTTTGCCCTGCTCGATGACATCACCGAGACGCGGCAACTGCGCTCGCTTCAACAGCTCATCATGAGCGCGCTCGCCGACGAAATTCCGATCGCCGAGATCGCCGACCGGCTGTGCCGCCGGGTCGAGGAGATCGCGCCTGACGTCGTCTGCTCGCTGCTCCATATCGACTCGGCCGGGTTGATCCATCCGCTCGGCGGCCCCAGCCTGCCCGAAGACTATTCCCGCGCACTGGACGGCGTTGCGATCGGCCCCAATGTCGGCTCCTGCGGCACCGCAGCCTTCTACGGCGAGCCGGTGCTGGTGACCGATCTTGCGACCGATCCGCGCTGGCTGCCTTACAATGCGCGGCCGCTCGAAGTCGGCCTGCGCGCCTGCTGGTCGACGCCGATCAAAGCCAAGGACGGCCGGGTCATCGCCACCTTCGCCTTCTATTTCCGCGAGCAGCGTGCGCCGAGCAACTGGCACCGGCGCATCGTCGAGGCCTGCGTCAACCTCGGCGCCTTCGCGATCGAGCGCAAGGAGGCGCGCGCCGAGATCGCGCGGCTCGCCTATCACGACATCCTCACCGGCCTGCCGAACCGCGCGCAGCTTCGGCACCTGATCACCACGGCGATCGATGCCTGTCCGAACGGCAGCCACGTTGCGCTGGCCTTCCTCGACGTCGACCATTTCAAGGACGTCAACGACACGCTCGGTCACGCCGCCGGCGACGAGTTGCTGGTCCAGCTGGCGCAGCGCCTGCGTGAGCATATCGGGCCCGAGGACATGCTGGGCCGGCTCGGCGGCGACGAATTCGTCATCCTGCTGCCGCAGCGTAACGCCGAGAGCGCCGAGCGCGTCGCGGCCGGGATCATGGAGGCACTCGCCGCACCTTTACGGCTCGGATCGAAGCTGATGCCGCTGTCGGCAAGCATCGGCATCAGCCTCTATCCAGATCATGCCACCGACATCGACACGCTGATGCAGCAGGCCGATGCCGCCATGTACATGGCCAAGCAGGCGGGGCGTTCGACCCATCGCATCTTCAGCGCCGAGATGAACGGGCTCGCCGAGCAGCGCTTGGCGCTGATCGCGGCGCTCCGCCGCGCCATCGCCGAGGGCGCGCTGACGCTGAACTACCAGCCGCAGATCCGCAGCTGCGACGGCGCGATCCACGGCGTCGAGGCGCTGGCGCGCTGGCACGATGCCGCGCTCGGCGACGTCTCGCCGGCAAAATTCATCCCGCTCGCCGAGGAGTGCGGCCTGATCGAGCAGATCGGCCTGTGGTCGGTGCGCGAGGCCTGCCGCCAGATGGCGAGCTGGCGCTCCGCCGGGCTCAACATCCCCAGCGTGTCGGTGAACCTGTCGCCGATCAATTTCCGCAACGTCACGCTCGCCGCGCGGCTCAAGGACATCCTCGCTGAAAACGCGCTGCCGCCGGACGCGCTGATGCTCGAGATCACCGAAGGCACCTTCATGCAGGACGGCGCCGCCGCGCTGGAGACGATGCATGCGATCCGCGCGCTCGGCGTCGGCCTGTCCGTTGACGACTTCGGCACCGGCTATTCGAGCCTCAGCCGGCTCGCCCATCTGCCGATCCGCGAGCTCAAGATCGACCGCAGTTTCATGCGCGACATCGAGCGTGACGCCGGCGCCGTTGCAATCGCCACCGCCGTGGTGCGCGTTGGCCAAGGCCTCGGCATGACCGTCGTCGCCGAAGGCGTCGAGACGGAAGGCCAGCGCAAGGTGCTGGCCGAGCTCGGCTGCGACATCGTCCAGGGCTACCTCTACGCCCCCGCGCTTCCCCCCGTCGCGTTCGAGCGCTGGCTGATCGAGCATTGCGCCGAGCAGGCGAGGGCGATGCTGGCGCGGCTGGATATGGGGACGGCGGGGGGCGACGAGGTGAAGCGGTCGGCGTAGGCGCCTGCAGCCTGGCGACTTAGAGGTCGACATTCCAAAAAGCCAGGATCACTATCCCGGCAGACGTCGCGGCAAACAGCGACGCTGCAGGGAGAAACGAAATGCGGTCTTGCATCACGGCGGCTGTTGTCGCGGTCTATGGCATGATTTCCACTGCGGCCTGCTGGGCCGCCGACAAGCAGTACGATCCCGGCGTCAGCGATAACGAAATCAAGATAGGACAGACGATGCCCTATAGCGGTCCTGCGTCTGCCTATGGCACGCAGGGCAGGACCGAGGCGGCCTATTGGAAGATGATCAACAGCCGGGGCGGGATCAACGGTCGCAAGATCACGCTGCTGAGCATGGACGACGGCTATAGCCCGCCGAAGACGGTGGAGCAGACGCGCAAACTTGTGGAGCAGGACGAGATTCTTGCAAATATCGGATCGCTGGGCACGCCGACGAATTCCTCAATTCAGAAATATCTGAACGGCAAAAAAGTCCCTCACATCTTGATCTCCACGGGCGCCTCGAAGTGGAACGACGCGAAGAATTTTCCCTGGACGACGCCGTTCTATCCGCCCTATGCGCAGGAAGCCAGGATCTACGCAAAGTACATCCTCAAGGAACTCCCCGGCGCGAAGATCGGCCTGATCTACCAGAACGACGATTTCGGCAAGGACTACCTGAAGGGCTTCAAGGAAGGGCTCGGCGAAAAGGCCGATCTGATCGTGAAGGAACTCAGCTATGAGGTGACAGATCCCACGATCGATTCCCAGATCGTCACTCTGAAGAGTGCGGGTGCCGACGTCCTGATGACTATCACGACGCCGAAATTCGGGGCTCAGGCGATCCGCAAGGTGAACGATCTCGCTTGGAAGCCGACGCACTTCATCGTGTCGGTCGCGAGCTCGATCGGCGGCGTGCTGGAGCCTGCCGGGCTGGAGGCGTCCACCGGCCTCATCACGGCGCTCGCCACCAAGGTCGTCGGAGATCCCGCCTGGGATTCCGATCCCGGTGTACAGGACTATCTGGCGTTCATGAAGCAATGGTATCCAGAGGGAAACCCGATCGATGGCAGCAACCAGATCGGTTACACCTCCGCACAATTCACGGCGATCATCCTGAAGAACTGCGGCGACGTGCTGACCCGCGAAAATGTGCTGAAGCAAGCCACCAATATCAGCAAGGTCTCGCTGCCACTGTTGCTACCCGGTATCACGGTGTCCGTGTCGCCGACGGATTATTCGACCTTCGACACCTTCAAACTCGCCAAGTTTGACGGCAAGACGTGGAAATTCTTCGGCGAAAATCTGAGTGCCGCGTCGCGCTGACGTCGACGGATCCGCATGCAAGGACGCGGCGAGGTCGCTGCGTCCTTGTAGATCGCCATCGCATTCCTGAGACCATGGCAGATTGGCTCACGCAAACAGTTAGGGCTGCTGGAATTCAGCGAAAGCTCAAGGCTGGACAGGTGCTGTTTCGCGCGGGCCAGCTGACGACGGGTCTTTTCGAGGTCACGAGCGGATCCGTTCGACTCGTCCGCGTTGACCCCAAAGGGCGCGAGACGGTTCTCTACGTCGCCGCATCGGGCGAAATGCTCGCGGAGGCCTCGCTGTTCGCCTCGGCCTATCACTGCGATGCTGTGGCGGTGACCGCTGCAATGGTGCGCCAGTATCCCAAGGACCTGGTGCTGGAGGAATTCACACGCAATCCTGCCGTCGCTGAAGCATTCATGGCCATGCTGGCACAACGGGTCATGGATTTGCGCGCGCGCCTCGAGCAACGCAATATTCATTCCGCAAATGATCGCGTGCGGCACTACTTCGCGCTCCATGTCGGGGACGACGGGTCCGTCAAGGTGCCGGGGACCCTCAAGGACCTTGCAGCCGAGCTCGGCCTTACGCACGAGGCGCTCTACCGAACACTCGCGAACATGGCAGCCGCTGGGGAGATCGAGCGACTCAAGAACAAGATCAGGCTTCTGAGATAGCCGTCAAGCATATGATCCGGATCATATGCGAAAGCAGCCGCGGGGCGTATTCAGCGAACAGGGGCACGGTACAGAAAGGGATCGTTCATGTCGTCATGGTCATTGAAGGCCGGCTTTGCCGGTGCGGCCCTTGTCGCCGCGACGGCATACGCAGCGGCGCAAATGCCTGATCACGCACGGATGCACGGGAAGACGGGAAGTTCCGACCAGCGACAGATGATGCAGTCGGGAGGCATGCACGATGACATGATGCAGGGTCGTCACAGGATGATGAGGGACGAAACGAACGGTCAGCCCGTGATGCCGGGCCAGGAGGTGTTCGGCACCATTCAGGAGATTGTGCGCATTCTGGAAGCGGATCCGAAGACCGACTGGTCAAAGGTCAACATTTCGGCATTGCGCGAACATCTGATCGATATGGACGAAGTAACGATGCGCGCCGCCGCCACGCAGCGTTCGCTCGATAACGGGATTGAGATGACCATTACAGGTGAAGGCCGCACTCTCGAAGGCATCAAGCGCATGGTCCCCGCGCACGCGCGCGAACTCAGTCAACTCGGCTGGAGCGCGACAACTGAAGACCTGTCAAACGGCGTGAAGCTCGTGGTCGTCAGCCCGGACGCGAAGGAAGTCACAAAGCTCAAGGCTCTCGGCTTCATGGGCATTATGGTGCAGGGGGCTCATCATCAACAGCATCACCTCATGATGGCGAAGGGCGAGTTCAGCCACTAACCGAGGCGACTTCGCATCCGTCTGACCTTTCGGGCCAGCAGCACGTCCGGTTGCTGGAAGGGGCACGCCGCTGGAAGGGATGGTCCGCATGGCGTGGCTCAGAAGCGCCGCCTGAATACGCAAAACTGGAATGATTGCTCCGTTCCCAAGGGGTCGCATGGAGATGCCTTCGCGTGTCGACAAGCTCAAACGAGGGCCGGAGAGCATTAGTGGCGTTCTCCGTCCGGGTCGGAAGGCAAGGTCAGGAGATGGTCATTGCTGCCATTCTCGGCGATAAGCATCCGTCCATTCCATCAGTTTCGTCCCGTCAGCCTTGCTGCGAGAAGCGGGGATACTGCAACGGGGCTCGCGGTCTGCACTCCGGACATCCCGCCTGCATGAGAACCCGCTGCAGGCGGTTTCACTCCGCCGCCAGCCCCGTCCTCCGCCGCAAATCCGTGATCGCGCGCAGAAAACTGTCCGCCGGCGTGGTCTCCGGATCGATCAGCCGGTGCAGCCGAAAGCCGTCTTCCAGCGCCAGCACGACGGAGGCCATCCAGGGCGGGTTCAGCGAGCCGTTCTTGCCGTTGCCCTTCAACGTCGCCTCGACGATGTCGGCGATCAGCTTGCGCCGGGCGCGCAGGCGTTTTGCGAGCTCCGGGCGACGCTTCTCGGCGCGCGCGACGAACAGGATCATCTCCATGTGGAGCAGGGGCGAGCGGCCGAGCGGGTCCTGTCTGGTGCGATCCATCGACCTCAGCGCGGCGATGAAATCGTCGAGATTGTCGTGCTGCGCCAGGATGTCCATGTTGCGCCGGATCGACTGCTCGACATGGTCTTCGAGCATGGCGATGATCAGCTCGTCCTTGCTCTTGAAATTCGAATAGAACGCGCCGCGGGTGAAACCCGCGGCGGCCGCGATCGCCTCGATGCTGGCGCCGCCGATGCCGTCGGCCTCGAACACGCGCGCCGCGGCCTCGAACAGTCTGTCGCGTGTGTCGTCCCGTGTCGGTCTGGTTCTCACCCTTGACATCGGAGCAGGCTAGGGCAGAATGCAACTCGATACAACAATGTATCGTGTTGATAATTTCAGGGATGGTTACGCGGGCATCGGGGCTGCCGGCGTATTCGTGTCATGCGGCAACCGATGTGAGGTCACCATGAACGAGCAAGTGCAACCCGCAGGCGACGATCCGCTGTTCAACCCGCTGGCGCCGGATTTCATCCGCGATCCCTATCCGCACTATGACCGGCTGCGCACGCTCGATCCGATCCATGTGACGCCGTTCGGCCAGTTCGTCGCCAGCCGCCATGCCGACGTCAGCCTCGTGATGCGCGACAAGCGCTTCGGCAAGGACTTTGTCGAGCGTTCCAAGCGCCGCTACAGCCCGGCCATCATGGACGAGCCGGTGTTCCGCAGCATGAGCCACTGGATGCTGCAGGCCGATCCGCCCGACCACACCCGCCTCCGCGGCCTCGTCGTCAAAGCTTTCACGGCGCGCCGGGTCGAGGACATGCGACCGCGCATCCAGGAGATCGTCGACCAGGCCATCGATGCCGTGATCGATCGCGGCCACATGGACCTGATCGAGGATTTCGCCTTCCGCCTGCCCGTGACCATCATCTGCGACATGCTCGGCATCCCCGAGGACCATCGCGAGGTCTTTTACAAGAGCTCGCGCGACGGCGGCCGGCTGCTCGATCCCGTGCCGCTCTCGAAGGAGGAGATCGCCAAGGGCAACGCTGGCAACATGATGGCGCAGATGTACTTTCAGCAGCTGTTCGAGCTGCGCCGCAAGAATCCCGGGAACGACCTCATCACCCAACTGGTGCAGGCCGAGGAAGACGGCAACAAGCTCAGCAACGAGGAACTGACCGCCAACATCATCCTGCTGTTCGGCGCCGGCCACGAGACCACCGTCAACCTGATCGGCAACGGCCTCCTGGCGCTCCACCGCAATCCGGACCAGCTCGCGCTGCTGAAGGCGCGGCCAGAACTGATGGTCAATGCCATCGAGGAGTTCCTGCGCTACGATTCCTCGGTGCAGATGACCGGCCGCGTCGCGCTGGAGGACATCGAGGACCTCGGCGGCAAGCCGATTCCCAAGGGCGAGACCGTGCTTTGCCTGCTGGGCTCGGCCAACCGGGATCCCGCGGTCTACCCCGACCACCCCGACAGGCTCGACGTCGTCAGGCAGAACGTCAGGCCACTGTCGTTCGGAGGCGGCATCCATTTCTGCCTGGGTGCCCAATTGGCGCGCATCGAGGCCGAGATCGCCATTGCGACGCTGCTGCGGCGGCTGCCCGATCTGCGCATCGACGACGTCGAGAACCCCAAATGGCGGTCGACCTTCGTGCTGCGCGGCCTGACGGAGCTCCCCGCCAGTTGGTAAGCCGGGGGCGTTAACCTCCGCGCGCAACAGTCGCTGTGACTTCGCCACACTTCCCCATATATAAGGGGCTGTTCCGGCGCGCCTGAAACCTTCCAGGTCAAGGTTTGGCCCGGGTCACGGTTTGGCCGAGGGGAGACCCGTGCAGACGACGCTGCTCGGATTGGCGATTGCCTTCATCTTGGCGCTGCTCGCAGCGCTGATCGGGCCTTACTTCAT
>LNAP01002390.1_pt1 | contig 18820 bp, 11 predicted proteins | sample 602601 | NCBI WGS metagenome assembly LNAP01 (sample SAMN02440304, study PRJNA202911) | soil metagenome | biome: Subtropical and temperate rainforests or woodlands; isolation source: soil samples (1 kg each in a 20% v/v slurry with milli Q water) were... ...
GGAGACGACGAGGTCCGTGCGGCCGTCGCCATTCACGTCGGAGGCGTGAATGGTTGCATGCGGCTGCAGCCGGAGGGGAGTCCCCGACTCCAGCTGCAGCTTGACGGCCTCGCCGAACGTGTCCGGCAAAGGCCGTCCCGGCGGAGGCGGCTCGCTCGCATACGCCGCCGCATCAGAGCCAAGATTCGTGTATGCATACACGAATCCATCGGCGCTGCCGACCAGCAGGTCGGGCAAGCCGTCGCCGTTCAAGTCCGCGAGCGCCGGGTAAGCGCGGTAGGGCAGCTCGATCGGGCTTGCCAAATCGCGGTATTCCGGGTACGCGGCAAGCCGGATCGGCTGCCCTCCGCCGCGCAGATGCATCCCGCTGCTGTAAAAGGAGCCCGGCAGCTCCCCGACGAATTGCGGCTTCTCGTTCGTCCCGGCATTCAGCTGGACTGTAACGCTCTCGCGCCACTGGCCCCAGTTAAAGGCTGAGCGAACGAGTGTGAACGAAGGAATTTCCCGATACTGCTTCAGCAGCTCGGCCCATCGAATGCCATCCTTATTGCCGATGGCGGGCAGCGCCTCGAAATGGTTTTGGAACGCCATCGCCGGCCGGCCGTAAGGCCCCAGTATTTTTTTGACGCTGTAACCGAGCTTGATCTTCGATACAAACGCCGCATACTCGCTGCGGAACATCGCATTTGCCGCGGATAAACCGAAGTCGAAATAGGGCTCGAGAGGCAACTCTCTTTTATTGAAGTAGGCGGTTCCTGGAACGGGCTTGCTATCCCGCTTATAGGTCTCGGCGAGCCGGGCGAAGCCTTGAGCTTCATCCATCCCGCTCTGCAGATCATAGCCGGTAATCAAATAACGATTTGGCAGAAACGTGCTGCTCAAGAACACTGTCCCTGTACCTACGCGGTTCAGCAGGCATAGCGAGAGCCGCTCCATGCCCACAACCGTTTCCGCCGAGGACGGCACAGCGCCGTAGCCCCAATCGAACCCGGGCAAATCGTCCATCGTATGTTGGGCAAAATAGCTGTCCGTATATAGCTGAAACACTTTTTGCAGGCCGTTCAAATCGTATTCCACCTGCGGAAATACAAACCCTGGCTTTCCGGAGAAAGAAGGGATTCGGACCAGCTCAGCGGCCCCTATAAAATCAAGCGGGAAATCGGCGGCAAAGGCATTTTCCAGAAACAGATGGCCGCCTTGCTCCACATATTGGGTCAGACGATCGGTCTGGCCTTGTACATTTCCGTCCCGATGAAGACCGGGGTCCAAGTAAATAATGTCATAGGAGCGCAGCTTTCTTGCGGAAAGCTCTTGCAAAGCTCTTCGCTCCACATGCAGATTGGCGTTTAAAGATTGTGTGAATTGGTCGTAGGCCGAGGCGTCATATGACGTGCCGGATGTTGCGTACAGCAGCGTAATCTTATCTTCCTTGGGAAGGAAGAACAGAAGCGAAACAGCCAAACCTACGGGAATCACAACGGCAAGCAGCAGCTTGATGAAAACAGATTTCGACAAGGACAAAGGAATCCCTCAATTACTGATTTGGTCACTATCCTTGCCATTATAGCACTTCTGCCGGGGTTTGTTAACTTTATTAGGGGGCAGGCATCACCGTCGGCAAAGGGGCAATAGCGCGCTGTATCCATATTTCGATAGATCCTTCCATTGGTTCCCGGCCTCTGTTTCTGTTACACTAGAGGAGAGTGTCTACAGATTCAGTGAAAGGAATACCTGCCATGCGCAAAATACGCAGAGAAGATATAGAGTTGCTAGCACCGGCCGGGGATTGGGATTGCCTGAGATCGGCTGTCGCCAATGGAGCGGATGCGGTGTTTTTCGGAGTGGAGAAATTTAATGCTAGGGCCAGGGCTCACAATTTTCGAATGGACGAGCTGCCCGATATCATGTCGTTTCTTCATCTATATGGGGTCAGAGGCTACTTGACTTTCAACATCCTCGTGTTCGAGGAGGAATTGGAGGAAGCGAAGCAGTTGATGGAGGCTTGCGTGGACGCGGGCGTGGACGCCGCGATCGTACAGGATTTGGGCCTCGTCAAATTGATTCGCGAAATCTCCCCCGATTTCCCGATTCACGGCTCTACGCAGATGACGATCACCTCTCCGGAGGCGGTGGAGTTTACAAAGCCGTTCGATATGGAGATGGTCGTGCTTGGCCGGGAGAATAATCTGAAGCAAATCAAGCAGATTGGCGAACAAGCGAAGCTGCCGATGGAAGTGTTCGTCCATGGGGCTTTGTGCGTGTCTTACTCGGGTCAATGTCTGACCTCGGAGATGTGGGGCGGACGTTCCGCCAACCGCGGGGAGTGCGCGCAAGCATGCCGCCTGCCGTATGACCTGATGGTAGACGGCGTGCAAAAACCGATGGGTGATATCGCCTACCTTCTTTCGCCTAAGGATTTGGCGGCATTGGAGATCATTCCGGACCTGATCGAAGCGGGTGTGAGTTCCTTTAAAATTGAAGGCCGACTCAAAACCCCCGAGTACGTTGCAAACGTCGTCAGCAAATACCGTAAGGCGATCGACCGATATTTCGAAGGACAAAACCCCCTCCCGACCAAAGAAGAAATGCGTGAGCTGGAGCAGAGCTTTTCGCGCGGGTTTACTTACGGCTTCCTGAAAGGAACGAACAACAAGCAGCTTGTCGAGGGGACATATCCGAAAAGCCGTGGTGTCTTCGTCGGCAGGGTGAAGCAGATTCTTCGCGATGGCGTACTTTGCGAGCTCGAGGCGCCGTTGAAGCGTGGGGACGGGATTGTTTTCGATGCAGGCGACCCGACCCAGAAAGAAGAGGGAGGGCGCATCTACGACCTGCGCCGCAAGGGCGTGAAGCTGGAAGGTGAAGCGGAGGGCGGAGCGATTGAGATTATTCCCGGGCGCCATGACGTGGATTTGACTCGATTGCATGTAGGCGACCGTATTTGGAAGACGAACGATCCTCATCTGGACAAAAGATTGCGTCAAACCTTTGAAACCGACAAGCCGTATCGGACGTTCCCGGTGAACGTGAAGATCACAGGCGGAGAAGGACAGCCGCTAAAAACGTGGTGGTCCGACGTCAAGGCAGGCAACACGGTATTCGTGGAATCGGAGCTGGATCTTGTCCGCGCAGAAAAACGCCCGATGGATGAGACATTATTCCGGGAGCAGTTCGGCCGCTTGGGCGGCACGATTTTTGAGCTGAACAAATTGGATCTTTTCTTGAACGGTGAATGGATTGTTCCTATGCGTGAATTGAACAGCATCCGCCGGCAGGCGGTAGAGCTTCTTGAAGAAGAACGGCGGAGACCGAGAGCCTATCAGAAGCGTAAGGTTGATGTGTACCAAGACAGCCCTTTGAACCTGGCGGCAGCCCCGGACCGCAGCAAGGTCCGCTTAACCGCGCTTTGCCGCAATCTGGAACAGGTGCATGCCGTGCTGGAGACCAATGTCGATTTCATCTACGCTGATTTTGAGTTCATCAAGCAATTTCCGGCAGCCGTAGAGGCCGTTCATGCCGCAGGCCGCAAAATTGCGCTGGCCGCGCCGCGGATTCACATGCCTGGGGAAACGGGCTACTTCCGTAACATGCTGAATCTTAAGCCTGATGCCGTACTGGTGCGCAATACGGGAGCCGTCTACTATTTTATGAAGCATAGATGGGAGCATCCGAACGAGCCGCAGCCTGAGATTATCGGCGACTTCTCGTTGAATTTAGCCAATCATAAGGCCGTATCCCTATTCGTCGAAGCGGGTCTCTCCAAGGTAACGCCTTCGTATGATTTGAATATTCAGCAGATGGTCGATCTGCTGCGGAGAACCGATACCTCTAAATTAGAGGTCGTCATCCATCAGCATATGCCGATGTTCCATACTGAACACTGCGTATACTGTACGTTTCTCAGCGAAGGCACCGACTACACCAACTGCGGACGTCCTTGCGAGGAGCATCGCGTGTCCCTTCAGGACCGCGTAGGCATGTCCCATCCGGTGCGTGTGGATGAAGGCTGCCGCAACACTGTGTACAATGCAATCGACCAGTCCGGGGCCGAGTATTTGCAGCACTTCATGGATCTTGGCGTTTCCACCTACCGGGTGGAGTTTCTGGAAGAGTCTCCCGAAAAGGTGAAGGAAGTTTTGAACCTGTACCGCCGCGCTATTCGCGGAGAAATCAGCGGTACGCAGGTATGGAAAACATTGAAATCCACTAATCAGCTGGGCGTTACGCGCGGACAGCTGGTGAAATAAAGAAAAATAAACAATGGGCTGCCCTTAAGCTTAGGGGCGGCTTATTTTTTAAATAATCCTTCTGTTAATGATTTTCATAGTGAATTCAATGAGCAAAAAATTCATCCTTTTTATCAATTTATTCATCCTTAACGATGAAATAATTGATTATATAATGGATTCGAGGCAAAAAGATATAATTCTTAAGGAGGAGATAGCCGACAGAGGATTTTGTTTGTTTTTGTCTTTATCGTTCTTGGAGGTGAGTGTGTTTTTTTAAAGCGTTATGAATAATTATCAATTTGAAATGGCATAGTATGAGTATAAGTTTTATTTTTATGTTGTACCAAAATTGAAAATATAAATATATTTATTAGGGGGAGCGAAATTGAAAAAAAATGTTGCAATTGTACTCGCATTTCTTTTAACGCTAACGATCGTAATTACTGGATGTGGAGCAGGAACTAACTCGGGAACAAACCCGGCTGACACAGCAGCATCGCCATCTGCTGATGGTGGTAACAAAGCAGGTAAAAAAATCACGATCGGATTTTCCCAAACTGTAATGAATCACCCGTTCCGAATTGCAAACGTCGATACAGCTAAAAAGGCCGCAGCCGATATGGGTGTTGATATTATCGTAACAGACGGTCAAGGCGATGCGAACAAAGAAATTTCCAATATTGAAAGTTTGATTGCCCGTAAAGTTGATGCTATTATCGTGAGCAGTCTTTCCGGAAATGCAATTTATCCAGCTTACAAACAAATAGCCCAAGCAAAGATTCCGTTAATTATTGCTGCATCCGGTGTACCTGATGATGAAAGTATTCCTTACACAACATTTGTTGCTTCGGATGAGGTAACAATGGGACAACAAGCAGCAAAGTACATTGCTGAAAAGCTTAACTCAAAAGGTAACTTGGTCATTCTTGATGGTGTTGTGGAATCAACCAATTCGCAGCTTCGTTCAAAAGGCTTCATGCCTGAAATCCAAAAGTATCCGGATATTAAAATAGTAGCTGAGCAATCAGGTCAATGGCTCCGTCTGCCGGCTATGCAGGTAATGACTAACATTCTTCAAGCTAACAGCGAAATCGATGCTGTGTTTGCACAAAATGACGAGATGGCTTTAGGCGCAATTGAAGCTATTAAAAAAGCTGGCCGTATGGATAAAATAAAAGTGGTTAGCATGGATTCCCAAAAAGAAGCTTTGGAAAAAATTAAAAATACAAATGAATTGATGATGACGGTGAAAAATGAATGGAGTTTTGAAACAGCTGTGAAGCTTGCTATCGATGCAGCTAACGGTAAAGAAATTCAAAAAAGAGTCATTCTGGATTCACCTGTAATCGACAAATCGAATGTAGACAAGTTCTATGATCCAAACTCCACTTTTTAATAGCTTCTAAAGCAGCATGATTATATAAAAGAAAGAACATATATCAATTTGGAGGGAATAAAAAATGGGCTTCGAAGATGCATTGCAAGAAATTCCGGTAAGTGAGTATAAAGGACGTCTTGAAAAAGCCAGAGCTAAAATGGAAGAGGAAGGTTTAGACGGTCTGCTCGTTTATTCCGATTCTTACAGAATGAGTAACGTTCGCTGGTTGGCCAACTATCGCGCATTTGACGGTGTATTTCCTTATCCGGCTATGGTATTTTTGCCGCTGGAAGGAGAGCCTACACTTTTCGCGGAAGGAAGTCTGGTATCTTACGCTGCGGATGAAACTTGGTTTTCCGATGTAAGAGGCATCCGTCAAGAGCTTGGAAATGTGTTGAAAGACTTTCAAAAGAAAAAACCTTCAGCCAAAATCGGCTTAAGCGGTTCAAAATATTGCGCGCTTGAATTCTACGAAACAATCCGTGATAGTCTCAATCCGAGTGCCGTACTGAAAAAGACGAATATTATCGAATACCTGAAGTCGATCAAGAGCGAGACTGAAATTCGTAATATGAAAGTTGCCGGCCGTTTGGCTGACATGGGTATCGAAAGAATCCATGAGCTGTTAGCAACCGAAAACTTGACCGAAAGAGAAGTTACACGTCAAGCTATGGCTCATATGTTTGCCAGTGGTGCAGACACTGTTTCGTTCGATATGATGGTTCAATCGGGTCCGAACTCCGGAGATTTCTTCTTGGCGCGCCCGCGTGATCGCAAAATTCAAAAAGGCGATACGATCCTGATCGATATCGGCTGCCGTTATAATGGATACTCGTCCGATATGGCAAGAGGCGTAGCTTACGGCAAAGTGGATAAAGAAAAACAACGTCTTCTGGATACTTGTTTGGAAGCTTGGAGAGCCGGTATGGCTGCTCTAAGGCCTGGAATGACAGGAGCTGAAGCGGATGTTGCCGCTAACGAAGTATTGAAACGTGAAGGTTACCCTCACATGTCGGGCGAAGGCCGTGGCTGCGCTCACTCGACAGGAATGGATCCGGAAGAGGAAATTCCAGTAGTTGGACCCAACAGCCAGGATATTCTTGTTGAAAATCAAACTATCGCATTTGAGATTACCCTTTTAATTCCTGGATATGCCGGAACCCGTGTTGAAGATACAGTTGTTATCCGTAAGGACGGACCAGAGTCTCTTACCAACCATCCTTATGTATGTAACTGGTACCAAGATTAATTTCAGGATAGACAACATTTCATTATCTTAAAGTTTCCATGGCTTTGCATCTCTTGTTTGTAAGAACTTGCGATAGTTAAATCAATGGTTCTTACAAATATTTTGCAAAGCCATATTTCTTGAGTAAATAAAGGGGAATCAGGTAGATGGAATTCATGCAAAAAGCTCGTTCGCTCTTCAAACAAGAAGAAACCTTGTTATTGCTCTTTATCGTCATTGTGACATTGATATCTCCCATTTTTTCACCTGAATTTTTTACTTCCTATAATTTTTCAAACCTTTTAAGACAAATATCCTACCCTGCCATTGTTTCTATCGGCATGCTTTTGACGGTATTAATCGGAGGCATCGATCTTTCTGTCGGCTCCGTTATGCAAGCGGTTAGCTTAACTTCCATTATGTTAGTTCAGAACAATGTGCCCACTGGTATGATCGTTATCATTGTATTGGCCCTAGGTATATTTTTAGGTCTGATCAATGGGACGCTGATCACCTTTGGACGTTTACAGCCATTCATTGTTACATTAGGCACGAAAGTAATCATTGATGGGACAACACTTTTTATCACGAAAGGAAAAGGAATAAGCGGAAACGCAAGCGATGACTTTCTGGCCATCGGGGCCGGTTATCTAGGTCCTATTCCTAATCCGGTTGTTATCATGTTGCTGTTATATATAATTGGTTTTGTTCTTTTAAACAAAACTGTGTTTGGCAGACAGATCTATACAGTCGGGTCTAACCGTGTATCCGCTTATAATTCAGGCGTTAATGTGAAAAAAATTCAACTTACAGTTTATGCGCTTTCCGGTCTTTTTGCTGCTATTGCCGGGTTGCTGGTGGCATCCAGGACAGGGGCCTATCAACCGATGTCCGGAAACAGCGGAGCAACGGGTATGGAGCTTAGCGCTATTGCAGCCGTAGTAGTCGGCGGAGCTAGCTTAGCCGGAGGCAAAGGTACCATTTGGGGGGCATTTTTAGGAGCATTATTAGCGGGATTGCTATTCAATCTGTTAGTTTTCTTAAACATGAATCCTTATATTCAACAGTTCATTCTAGGTCTCATTATTCTAGTGGCTGTCGTCTTCTCTGCCTCGAAAAACCGTAAGTAAACCTACAATTCAATGTATACGATAAAGAGGGATTGATATGGATAACGTTATACTCGAGTTAGAAGGAATTACCAAACAGTTTGGCAATAACTATGCTCTCAAAGATATTCATGTGAAAGTAATCGAAGGGGAATTTCACGCGATTGTCGGTGAAAACGGCGCCGGGAAATCCACCCTGATCAAAATATTATCGGGAGTGTATCTTCCTTCCGAGGGCACTGTTCGTTTCCAAGGTAATACGGTCAAGTTTTTATCGCCTTTTATGGCTCAAAAGAGCGGGGTCAGCACCTTATTCCAGGAAATTCAAGAAATTCCTGCGCTGACGGTTGCCGAAAATATATTTCTCGGCAGAGAACCGCGAAAGGGTTCGTTCTTGAAATGGAAAACACTGTTTCACGAAGCGGGAGAGCTGCTGAATAACCTGGATATCAAAATAGATCCTTATAAAAAAATGGAAGAATTAAGCTTATCCGAAAGAAAAATGGTGGAAATCGCCAGAGCCGTATCTTTTAATGCAGAGCTATTGATTATGGACGAGCCATCAGCGAATCTGAATGAGGATGAGTTGAAAGTTTTGTTTAAAACGATCGCAGAGCTTAGAAAAAGAAAAGTGACGATCATCTATATTTCCCACCGGTTACGGGAGATTTTCGCCATGGCCGACCGGGTAACCGTTTTAAGGGATGGCCAGCATGTGAAAACTATGCATATAAGCGAAACGGATGAAACCAGGCTGGTACAGCTTATGATCGGACGGGAGCTTAAAGAGTATTATCCTGTAAATACCGAAACCATTGGCGACACTGTCTTGCAGGTTAGCAATCTTAACGTCCCAGGTGTGCTCCATAATGTTAATTTAACTCTTAAAAAACGTGAAATTCTTGGTATTGCCGGACTTGCGGGCTCGGGGGGCAATATTTTAACGAAGCTTTTATACGGACTCGTTAAGGATTACTCGGGCGAGATTATTCTGGACGGAAAACCGTTTACGCCTAAAAACCCGCGCCAATGCATCTCGAACGGGATTGCATTCGTGCCGGAAGAACGTAAAACTCAGGGATTATTTTTGAATTTAAGCGTGAAAACGAATATGTCCATCACATCACTGCGCAAATTCAAAAAGTTCGGCTTAATAAGTGATCAAAAAGAAACGAAACAGGCAAATGAACTGGTTCAGCATTTATCGGTAAGACCGAAAAATATCAAAACGCAAATCCGCAGCTTGAGCGGGGGTAACCAACAAAAGGCGCTAATTGGACGATGGCTTTTGGACAAGTACAAGATTCTGATTCTCGAAGAACCTACCAGAGGTGTAGACGTTGGAGCCAAAATGGAAATTTATCAAGAGATTAATAAATTGTTGAGTAAAGATTTATCTCTGATCATGGTTTCTTCGGAGCTTCCTGAACTTCTGGGAATGTGCGATAGAATACTTGTTTTCTCTGGGGGAACTATAACCGGTGAATTAAACAGAAGTGAAGCAACAGAAGAAAAAATTATGGAATACGCACTGCAAGAGGTGAAATAATGAAAAAGTTTAAAAATTACCTTCCTTTAACAACTCTTGCAATATTAGTGATCGTGGGTTCTTTGCTTTCCGATAAGTTTTTCACCTACGGTAATTTAATGAATTTGCTTCAGTATAGTGCAGAGAGTGCTTTAATTGCAGTGGGAATGACCTTTGTCATTCTAACCGGAGGGATTGATCTTTCCGTCGGTTCCGTAGTTGCATTAGCTGCGGTTGTCAGTGCCAATACACAGAGTTTGGGTGTGGTAGGCATTATTATTTTGGTCATCTTGATCGGTGCCGTCGTCGGTGCGCTTAATGGCGTGGTGCTGACGAGGTTCAAGGTGGAGCCTTTTATGGCAACTTTGGCTACAATGGCTATCTTTAGGGCTATAGCGCTTTGGTACACTAATGGCGGACCTATTATTGGAACGGTTACACCTGGTTTCTACAATATTGCCAACGGAAGTTTATTCGGTATCCCGCTTCCTGCCGTTTATGTAATCGTTATTTTTATCATCGGTTATGTGGTTCTAAATCATACTCCATTCGGTAGACATGTGCTGGCGGTGGGCGGCGGAGAAGAAACCTCCCGGTTGTTCGGCATTAACGTTGAACGGGTAAAAGTGTATGTTTATATAATTAGTGGAATTCTTGCCGCCTTGGCGGGGATGTTGATTACTTCAAGAATCGGCATGGGTGAACCGAGATCGGGTTATGAATTTGAACTTGTGGCCATTGCTATTGTAATTGTCGGCGGAACGAGTCTTACTGGGGGACGCGGTACTATCGGCGGAAGTTTTATCGGATTATTGATATTCGCTGTTGTTATGAATATTATGAACCTGTTAAATATTTCCTCTTTCGTTCAGCCGATTGTTCGCGGATTAATCATCATCCTGGCGGCATTGGCTATTTCACGAATGGTCAAATCCAAAGCTGCTGCGGAATCTTGATTCGGGGAACCCCTCTTATGTGAAATGAATCGCAGGCTAGACGTTCTCAAGAAGAGCGTCTAGCCTGTATTATTGTATTGATAGCCGCTCCCACTTCTTCTGGAAATGTTATTCGGTTAACAAGGCAATGCGCATTTGATAAACTAATAGAAGAGTTACAGAGGAAAACCATTCATCGTGTGAGGGGTTGCTGGACATTGAAGCACGCGCTGCTAACCTACATTTCTTCAAGCGTAAAACGCAAGATGATTATCATGGTAGTAGTCATGCTGATCTTCGTCGCTTGCATAATTGAACTTGTAACCTATGTGGTATCCTTTAATTTCCATTTAAACGACGCAAAAGCAAATGATGCTCAGAAAGTCCATTTTATTAGCGAGAATATGGATGATGCCATTTCCTTTATGAGCAGGTTAATGGACAGCGTTACTCAGGATATCGAAATCCAGGCCATGTTAAACCAGACGGATGGTATTTCGTATGAGTGGCTGACTACTATGGAAAAGATGCTGTTATCCAAAATCTTATATTCAACCGATAAAATCGAATCGGTCTATTTGTTCGACACGCAAAAGTTTCTCATAAAGCTGAATTATAATACTTCCGCCAATTTGGAAAGCAGGGATGATGTTCAATCCGTATTGAAAAAATACCGATATGACACTGTTGGCAGAATCACTTGGAGGGTCAACAATGGAGTCATTTATGTAGAAAGGGCCATTCGACAGCGTGATTCGCTAAAGATGCTCGGTTATATTACAATCTCTTTAAGAGAAGACTATCTCATACAGCGCTTACAGTCGGAAAATTATCGATACAGCTATGTATTTAATGAAAACGATGATATCGTTGTGAGCAGTAACAATGATCCTCAAATCAATGTAAATGAGCTGCTGTCCCGCGCGAAGTCGCAAGTCAACGGGGTACCTTCCTTACTGAGAATTCAACCTTTTGGCCAGATGCTCGTTACCACCTATGTATCTGAGCTAGGGAAGTGGAGAGTAGTTTCACTTGTGCCTCTTAAGGAAATTTCCAAGGGTACGGAACTTATTGGTCTATGGATTTCCATTATAGGCTTCATCGGCGTTCTGTTGGGAATCTTTATTACCTGGCTTCTCACAAGCCGTTTAATTGCACCGCTGCATGATTTAAAGCAGGTGATGGATCAAGTTGAGACCGATAGTTTTGATCAACAGGTGGATATCCATAGCAGGGATGAGTTTGGGCGTTTAGGGCACAGTTTCAACAAAATGATGCAAAAAATTAATTACCTGATCTCTGAGGTCTATCAAAAAGAACTTGCCCAAAGAGAGTCCGAATACAGAGCGTTAAAAGCTCAAATCAATCCTCATTTTCTTTATAATACGTTGGATACGATACGTTGGCTGTCTATGTACGGCGAAACTAAAAAAATCGAAAAGGTTGCAATTTCACTGGCTCAGCTTTTAAAAGCGAACTTGGTCGACAACAAGGATATGATTCCGATCAAAACGGATTTGGAATATATCAATGCTTATTTGGCTATTCAAAAGACGCGTTTTGAGAATAGGATTCAGGTTTCCGTCCACATGGACGATTCTATTACCGAGTTGTTCATTCCCCGTTTCGTGCTGCAGCCTATTGTAGAGAATTCGTTTCTTCATGGCTTGGAAAATAAAGTAGGTATGGGCAAACTGAATATAATCGGAGTGTTAGGCGCGCAAGCTTTAAAACTGCGGGTCATTGATGATGGTGTAGGCATTGAAGATAAGAAAAGAATGGAATTGCTTGGATCGAAGGAGGACGTTAATCACGGAAGCGCAAAAGGTACAGGTAACGGTCTCAAGAACGTTCACAAAAGAATCCAAATGCTGTTCGGTGAACAGTATGGGTTATCGATTCATAGTTCCTTAGGCAGCGGTACCATTGTTGAAATTACTTTGCCCATCATCAAACATATTGAAACATCTACGAATTCCGAAGAGGAAGGTGGGGTGACAGATGTATAAAATTGTGATCGTGGACGATGAAGCCATTGTAAGGCGCGGGCTAAGTGAAAAAGTCGACTGGAACAACCTTGATTGTAAGGTGTATGCAACAGCATCGAATGGATTTGAGGGAAAAGAAATGGTTGATCGCTTTCAGCCCGATATTCTAATTACAGACATCAAGATGCCCGGGATGAACGGGCTGGAGCTGGCTGAATACACCAAAAAAAATTATCCGAATATCGTAACTATTTTACTTAGCGGTTACAGTGAATTTGAATATGCCCGTGAAGCTGTTCGCAATCAAGTGTTTGATTACCTGTTGAAACCGATCGAATTCGTGGATTTGAAAGCCTGTATTCGGAAAGCCATTGACAAAATTAACAGCATGAAAGCTTCCTCTCTACATGCAGTTAGAGAACTGAAAGGGGAAGACTCGGCCATTCTGGAATCGGGAATCCTGATGAATGTGATCGTAAATGGCAACAAAGATATTGAAATCTTGAAAAAAAAGATGAAAGATTTGGATATTTCTCTTGCCAGAGGACAGATTGTTGTTTTCGAAATGTATGAGTCGTCGGATCCTTTTTATGAAAAATACGCTTCCTTATATCAATATGCTGTGAACAATATCGTAGACGAAACTTATCGAAACTTTAACATTGCTGCCACCATTGTAAAGGTTGAAGGAATGAGTGTGGTGGTCGTAAAGTTCGATCCTGGCATTCAACAGATTATTGTCGAAAAAAGGTTGGTCGAAGCGACAACGATGTGTCTGGAGAATATCAGTACCTACCTAAAAAAACAAATCAATGTAGGTATAGGCATAAGTTTTCGAGGTATTGATGAGCTTTACGATTCTTTTCAGTATGCTTTAAAAGTTTTGGACACTAATATTTTTTGGGGGATCCACAAACCAGAGTTTCGGGATAAAATGGTTGAAGGCGTTGTCGATAAAGTTGATGTTCAAATCGATCCCCAATTCATTGAAGCGATATGTGAAGGCGATTACACGAACTCAAAACGATATTTCGATAGTTTTACCGCTGAAATCAAAGCTCATAAAAATAAAACTGTCGCACTGAATAGCTGCCTTGATTTTCTGCTCGAGCTTTCAAAATATGTGCCCCAAAGGGAAGTAAAAGATCAGATCACACAGACCATCACGCAAATGACCGGGCTAAGGACATTTGAAGAATACAGGGCTGTGATGAAACGGATCATAGCTATGGTTTGCCAGGAAGCGAATTTGAAAAAGGAAGAAGCAAAGGGAAAGAGTCTAATTGATCGAGTCATGAGTTATCTCGATATGCACTATGACGAGAGCAACCTTAATCTACAGTATGTCGCCGATGAATTCCATGTAAGCACGAGCCATCTAAGCAGAATGTTCAAGAGAGAAAAAGGCATCAACTTTAATGAACACCTCTCCATGAAGCGCGTTGAGAAGGCTAGGGAATTAATGAATGAAGACCAGAGGTTATCCGTTCTGAAGATTGCCAATCAAGTTGGCTTTGCCGACGGTAAATATTTTGGACAAGTATTCAAGAAATATTACGGAATCACTCCTTCGGAGTTTAAAGAAGAAAAATATAAATAGATCTTTGAAAGAACCCCGGTAGAGGTTCTTTCTTAAAATATAAGAAAGTATAAATTTTCGGGGTCACGGAAGTGGATCCGTTACTACATTTATGGTAGGTTATGGGTATGGAGACAGATCGGTTTAGGTAAAAACTTAAACTTCTGATATAATAAAAGTATTCAGTCAAGAAAAGTTATTGGCTAAGAATAAGAAAGGTTGCCGATCTATGCATGTATTCGAAGACTGGAATCAAAAAGTGAAGAAAACTTTTAATGCTACAAGTAACGAAGTTGTATTAACTGTTACAGAGGCAGGAAGTTTGTTAGGTCTTTCTAAAGATCAGATGAAAACCTATGTAGATAAAAGCAGGCTAACCAAAGTTCCGATCATGAGAAGTGTTCATAGGTACCTTTTATTGAAGAGTGAAATAGATGAGATAGTGCAAAAATTATAACTGTTACACATATAGGGTTAACACCGATGAGGTGTTTTTTTTGCTATTACGGCGCGCTGCTCGGGTGACATCAAAACTGTGACTACACCCGCAGACTTAAAGATACTTCTATATGCTTTTCGTAGACGATCACCTTTTCCACATAGCTGGCGATGAACTTCTTGATTTCCGGAATTTCGCGGATTGCAATTTGGTCTCCGAACTGAGAAAGCAGTTGTCGCAGAGATCCTCTCTGTGATGGCTGCTTTTTTTGGCACATTAAGCTAAAAGTTTCTTGATCGGATTCCAGTACTTGGCTTGCCATCCGGATTCGCTGCTGATGAGGGTATCATAAACACGAGCAGGGCTAGCCTTAAAAGTAATTTCTTGACGGATCGACTTACATATGGGGAAAATGAAGTTAAATGGTGAAAAGTGTAGTATTATGTAGGTTTTGTTGGGTAGAGTATCCTATTTGCCCAAATTCCGCTTTAGGCATATTAGTTCTAAAGTTGTAGTATATAAGATGTGACAAAATATGTTAAGTATGCCTATTTGCCCTGGTTTTGATAGCGGATTCATTTCAAATGCCCTTCAAGGATAAAATTATGATATTATTTCTTACTTTCCTGCTTCAATTATTAGAGGGGGGATTTATATTGCTGTCTAAGCTTAGACAATGGATGGGGAATAAGAACCATCGAGAAATCAATAGAATCCAAAAACTTGTCTTGCCACAAATCGATAAATATTATCAATCTATACAACATATAAGCTGGTTGCATGAAGTAAGTAATGAGCTCCGGATCAGATTGCAAAAGGGTGAAAATCATAACGATTTGCAGTTTCAAGCGTTTGCTTTGGTAAAAGAAGCAGTAAGAAGAACGCTAGGGATTACGATGCATGATGTTCAGTTGATAGCCGGATGGATTTTATGCGAAGGAAAGGTCTCGGAGATGATGACGGGTGAAGGGAAAACCATTGTTTCTCTTCTGCCTGCCTATTGGTTTGGTTTACAGGGTAACGGTCTACATATGGTTACCGTTAATGAATACTTAGCGAAACGTGATTACGAAGAAATGAGTAAAGTGTTTCAACTACTTGGCTTATCTGTTGGACTAAACCTAGCTAATAGCAGTGAGCATGAGAAGAAAAAGGCCTACCTCCAGGATATTACCTACGGGACCTGCACGGAATTTGGTTTTGATTATTTGCGGGACCATATGGTGATGCATTTGGAGCAACGGGTTCAAAGAGAGCTTTGTTTTGCCATTATTGATGAAATAGATAGTGTTTTGATCGATGAGGCAAGAACGCCACTCATTATCGCAGGTAAAACAAAGGCTGCACCTGATCTTTACTATGTTTGTGCGAGGTTTGTGCGAGGGTTGCAAGAAGTGCGTGACTATGAAGTTGATCGCGAATCGAAACAGGTCATGTTTACGGAATCGGCAATAAAGAAGATAGAAGCTACCTTCATGATAGATAACCTGTACGAGCTTGAGCATACGACAGTTTATCATTATTTATTGCAAAGCCTCCGAGCTAAGGTATTGATGCAGTGCGATGTAGATTATATTATAGCGGATAACAAAGTACATATTATTGATGCTTTTACAGGACGTATTCTAGAGGGGCGTCAGTTCAGCGAAGGGCTGCATCAGGCGATTGAAGCCAAAGAGAACGTACCTCTAAGTGAAGAAAACCGGACCTACGCAACGATTACAGTTCAAAAGCTGTTCGGTTTATATAAGCAGATCGCAGGCATGACAGGAACGATTAAAACAGAAGAAGAAGAAATGCAGCAAATTTATGGTCTGGAAGTAGTCACTGTACCAACCCATAAGCCTGTTATTCGCCAAGATGACGAAGATATTATTTTTCTGACGAAGGAAGCAAAATATGATAGGGTCATTACGGAAATTCAAAAGAGGCATGAAAAAGGCCAGCCTGTACTTGTAGGAACGACTTCAGTTCAACAGTCGGAGGACCTAGCAAACAGACTTTCGAGGCTGAATGTTCCGTGTCAAGTTCTCAATGCCAAAACGGAAAAAGAAGAAGCGGATATGGTTGCTAGAGCCGGAGTAAAGGGGGCGATTACGATTGCCACCAATATGGCCGGAAGAGGAACTGACATTCGCTTGGAAGAAGGCGTTGCTGAGCTTGGAGGGCTGCATATCATTGGGACAGAACGTCATGAAAGCCGGCGTGTTGATAACCAATTGCGCGGACGTTCCGGCAGGCAGGGAGATCCGGGTTCTTCACAGTTCTTTCTATCTTTGGAGGATGAATTAGTGGAGAGATTTGCAATGGATGAAGCGGAAGAAATTCGCGAGAAATGGCAGTGGGGAAATGAAGGGGTTACAGGCGGCAAACTGCAGGATTTCATGGGAAATGTGCAAAAGCATGTGGAGCAACAAATGCTCTCTATTCGCTCGATGGTGTTTCGTTTAGACTCTATCGTCCATGATCAACGCCAATCTTTCTATCAGCAGAGGAATGAAGCTCTTAGAGGCATTGAGATAACAGATGTACTTTCGTTTACAGTAGCGTCCTTTCTTAAGGAGCTTGTAAAGAAGTGTTGTCCGGAAAATAAAATGCCTGAAGAGTGGGATATCTTGCAATTAAAGCGCGAATTCGGACAAGCTGGACTCTTTTTGTACGATATTAATGAATTGCATGATCAGCAGGATGTACTCGCCCAGGTGGTAACGTGTTGGACGAATACATGGAATGAATTCCTAGCGGACATCGAACCGTCATACTGGCAGCAAAAATGGCGCGAGCCCTATATCCAAATCATCGATCGCTGCTGGTTGGACCACCTGGAAACCTTACAGCAATTGAAGCAAGGCATTCATTATCAAGCGTATGCCCAGAAAGATCCGATACAAGTTTATCAGGATGAGGCATGGCGGTTATACGATAGAATGGGAGATCGCATCAAAAAGCTAGTAAGCCAAAAAGTCTTGCAAGAAGTAAGAGATTCATTGAATCGGCCAACTCAGAACATAAGTCAGGTGGTATAGAGCATGGCAGAGAAACAAAGTTTTCTTATGCGAATCCGCAAGCGTCTATTTGGAAACGAAGCTAATGAAACAACGCTGGAATTGTTGATCGAGAAGCCTGAACAGTCACTTGAAGAGGAAATTGTTCAGAGTACCGACAAGATCGATTTAGCAGAGCAATTACAGATGATTCGCATCGTTGATGAATACGCGGGACAATTTGTGTTTCCGGGCATCCAGAAGGAATCGTCATGGGATAAAGGATTTGCTTTGCAAAGTGAAGTTTTCGTCACGTCAGGCGATGAGCCCGTTTATCGCAGCAATATGGAAGTTTTCTTTCAGGACTCGAAGACGGGGGAAAGAAAGATCGTCTATCTCGTGAGTCTAGTCCGCTTCGCCGGCGATCATTGGCGCGTCTTTCAAGTGAAAGGGGTGATGCCCTTACTGGATTAGGTACCTACTTTTGGGTTTAAGGTTTATCAACCAATTATATAAGATTCATGGGAGAGAGGTAAAAACATGGCAAAGAAGAAAAATGAGGGAAAATTATCCTCAAGTAGAAAGAAAATAGCAAAGATTATGGCCGTTACTATGTCAGTAACGCCGGTAGTGGCACTTGTGCCGGGTGTGGTTAGTGCGGCGGCTCCGACGATTAGTGCAGGAGCATCGGTAGCGGCAAATAACAGTTACATTGATGTAACATTTAGCGAGGGAGTGTATGGTGCCGATGATGCAATTACCGCGTTAACAGCTGACAAGTTAGCACTTACCTTCGCTCAAAATAGTGGAACAGCTACAAATGCTGTAATTGCTTCTGTAACACAAACGAATGGTTCGCCGCTTGTTGGTGAGGAAAACCAAATAAGAGTCAATTTAACAATTACCGGAATTCCAAATGGTCAAGAAACAATAGAAATTACGCCGTTCAATGAAACATCTGTGTACAATGTAATGTCGGAAGCAATGGCTGGTACAGAGACTACAGGAGCTAAAGCGTTAGTTGATCAAACAGCGCCAACCTTGTCTAGCGTAGGAACGAGTGTAGTAACGCCAAACACATTAGCGGCAACAAGCAGTGAGAATGGAACTCTGTATTTGGTACTGAAATCGGCAACGATTACGAATAAAGCGAGCTTAGATGCAGAGGTTACTGGAAACACAGGAACAAGTGTAGCAGCGACAGCAGGAAACGTGGCTGCAATTCCGACAACGGGATTAACGGCTAACACGTATGTGGTTTATGCAGTCGATGCGGCAGGAAATGTGTCTACGGTATCCGCAGACGTGACTGTAACCAATCCAGACACAACAGCGCCAACCTTGTCTAGCGTAGGAACGAGTGTAGTAACGCCAAACACATTAGCGGCAACAAGCAGTGAGAATGGAACTCTGTATTTGGTACTGA
>LNAP01002391.1_pt1 | contig 18819 bp, 13 predicted proteins | sample 602601 | NCBI WGS metagenome assembly LNAP01 (sample SAMN02440304, study PRJNA202911) | soil metagenome | biome: Subtropical and temperate rainforests or woodlands; isolation source: soil samples (1 kg each in a 20% v/v slurry with milli Q water) were... ...
CCACGGGCAGGGCCAGGGCGGGGTCGGCCAAGGCTTCAAGCAGCGGCCCGCCAAACGCGGCCAGCGTCTTGCCGCTGCCGGTCGGCGTGTGCAGCAGCCCGGATTCGCCCGCCAGATAGCGGCGCCAGGTTTCGCGCTGGAACGCGGCCGGCTTCCACCCGCGCGCCTGGAACCAGGCCGACAGCCGAGCATCCCAACCGCGCGGCGTTGCGATCATCGCGCCAGCGCCTTCAGGGTGTCCAGTTGATCCGCTTCAGCGGCGGGCTTGTCATGCCGCCAGCGCAGGATCCGGGGAAACCGCACGGCGACGCCGGATTTGTGCCGCTTGGACAGGTTGACGCCTTCAAAACCCAGTTCGAAGACCTGCACGGGATCGACCGATCGGACAGGACCGAACCGTTCACGCGTGTGGGCGCGCAGCCAGCGGTCCAGCGCCAGAATCTCTTTGTCGTCCAGGCCCGAATAGGCTTTGGCGATAGGCACCAGCGTGTCGCCCTGCCACAAGCCAAAGGTGTAGTCGGTGTAGAGCGTGCTGCGGCGGCCGTGGCCGGCCTGCGCGTACAGCAGCACGGCATCGATCGTCAACGGGTTGATCTTCCACTTCCACCAGTCGCCACGCCGCCGTCCGCTCTGATAGCCAGCGCGACGACGCTTCAACATGAAGCCTTCGACGCCGCGTTCGCGCGCTTCCTCGCGCAGCGCCGCGGCAGCGTCCCAACTGGCGGGCATCACGATCGGCGAAAGGCAAAGGCGCGCATCGGGCTGGCGGCGCAGCAACGTTTCCAGTTGCTCGCGGCGCTCGGCCTGAGGCCGCTCGCGCATATCGGCGCCATTCAGTTCCAGCAGGTCGTAGGCCAGCATGCGGACAGGCGCGTCGGCCAGCCACTTGGGGCCCGGCTTCAACCGTTGAATCCGCGTTTGCAACGCCGAGAACGGCATGGGTTGCGCCGCGTCTTCTTGCCATGCAAGCAGTTCGCCATCCAGCACGCAATCCACATCCAGCGCCGCCGCGGCCGCTTCCACTTCGGGAAAGCGGCCATCCAGGCGCTCTTCGCCGCGCGACCACAACGCCACCTCGCCATGACGCCGGATCAGTTGGGTGCGGATGCCGTCCCACTTCCATTCCAACAACCAGTCATCAATGGGCCCGAGCGCTGACGGCGGACTTTCCAGCGGCGACGCCAGAAAGAACGGGTATGGCTGCTGGCGGTCACCGGGCAGGTCCTCGGCACTGAGCAGGTCGCGCAAGAAAGCCGGGCTGGGTTCCCAGGCGCCCAGCATGCGTTGGGCGATCCGCGCAATCGGCACGCCCGACATCTCGGCTAGCGCCTGCTGCACCATGCGTTGGGATACGCCGACACGCAACGCGCCGGTCAGCAGTTTGTTGAATACCAGGCGCTCATCGAACGGCAGGCCAAGCCACGCCGATACGACGACGTCGCGCCGCTCGGCCTCGTCACGATTGGCGACCGGCAGCAACCGCTCTTCGATCCAGTCCGCCAAACCGCGCTCCGGCGCGGGATGAGCGGGATCGGGCATCAGCAAGGCCAGCGTTTCGGCCAGGTCGCCAACTTGGTCATAACTGGCGTCGACCAGCCAGGGCGCGGTGCCCGACGCGGCGGCTGCCCAGGCGCGCAATTCGGCCACGCCCGCGATCTTGCGCCGCGCGCTGGTGATTTTTCCGCCAGCAAGCAGATAAAGCGCCCAGGCGGCGTCGCGTGGTGGCGCGTCGCGGAAGTACGCCGCCACCGCGCCACGTTTATCCAAGGTGGCGGTGCTGCGGTCCAGCTCTTGATACAGCGCTGCGAATCGCTTCATGCCAGGGTGCGCCTCCTAGGTCTAGTCGTCCTCGCCATACTGGGTGGCCAGCGTTTCGGCCGCCACGCCGGCTTCGTTCAGCGTGCGCACCAGCGCGTCGGTATCGCCATGCGTGGCGATGACGCGGCGCGCGCCGGTGTCATGGATGGTTCGCAACAAATCCGGCCAGTCCGCATGGTCTGACACGACAAAGCCACGGTCCATGTTGCGGCGGCGCCGATTGCCCCGCAACCGCATCCAGCCCGATGCGAAGCCATGCTGGGCCTTGCGGAAGCGCCGCAGCCACGCGCTGCCGGCGGCCGACGGCGGCGCAATGATCAGCTCGCCCGCGAAGCCGGCCCTTGAGGCCGGCGAGTCGCCATCGGCGTCGATCACCCCTTGCGTGTCGGCCATGTCGATGCCGGCATGCCGGTACACATCCACACCGGCCGCGATAGCACCATGCACGTAGACCGGCCGGTCGATGAACGGCTTGAGTTCCGCCAATACGCGCTGCGCCTTGCCCAACGCGTAGCAATAGAGAATAGCGGCCTCGCCGCGTGCCGCGCAGTGGTCGCGCCATTGCACGATGTCCTGTGCCACGTCCGCCGTGCCGGGCCAACGATAGATGGGCAGGCCGAACGTGGCTTCGGTGATGAACGTGTCGCAAGCAACGACTTCAAACGGGCTGCACGTCGGGTCCGGCTGCCGCTTGTAGTCGCCCGACACCACCCAGGTCTGGCCGTCGGCCTCGATGCGAACCTGGGCAGAACCCAGCACGTGGCCAGCCGGATGCAGCGATACGCGGGCATTGCCAAGCATGAACGGCTGACCATATTCGTGCACGCGATAGTCTTGATCGCCCAATCGCCATTGCAGGATCGGCAGGCCTTCGGCGCTGGTGTGGTAGCAGCCCATCCCCACCCGGGCGTGGTCGCCATGGCCATGCGTCAGCACGGCGGTCGCCACCGGCCGCCACGGATCGATGTAGAACTGGCCTGCCGGGCAGTACAGGCCTTCGGGACGCAATTGCACGACATCGCGCATGGGGCTCTCCGGGCACAGCGCTTGCTGACAAAACGTTCAGGTCCCGCAGCCAATGCGCCGCGGGTCGGCAACGATTCACGATACTCCAAAAGACAATATGCGAAACCGACACATTCTGACGCTTGTTGTGCTCGTGGTCATCTTTGCGGTGGCCATGTCCCTCGTGCCCTGGTAGCTCGGGCCGAGCCACCTGTTCGGTCCAGATGAAATCCATTCTTCAGTCCGAGAAATCCCTGCTTCTGGCATTTGCCGTCGCAGCGGCTGGCTATGCGGTGGACACCCCGTTGGCGGGCTTTGGCCGGCTCGCCAGCGTGTCCGAGACCATCCTTCTAATCGGGGCGATCCTGGCAGCGTCGCTGAATGTGGCGCGCCATGCCGAACGCATTGCCCAGAAACTGGGCGACCCCTACGGCAGCATGATCCTGACGCTGTCGGCGGTACTGGTCGAAGTCATCGTGTTGGCGACCGTCTCCGCCAAAACCGGCTCCCCCACGTTGGTGCGTGACAGTATTTATTCAGCCGTCATGCTCGACATCAACGGCCTTCTCGGCATCGCCGCCCTCATCGGTGGCTTCAGGCACGGAGAACAGGCCTACAACGACGATTCCGCCCGCACCTATAGCGTCATGATCCTGACCGCGGTCACGGTGTCCATGATCATTCCCGAATTCGTTCCCCAGGCCGACTGGCGCACCTATAGCGCCTTCACGATCGTGGCGATGCTGCTGCTGTACGGCGTATTCCTGCGCATGCAAACCGGCCCGCACAGCTATTTTTTCAGCTACAGCTACCCCGACAAGAAAACCCGCCGGCCCGCGCCGGCCCCCGCTTCCACGGGTTGGGGATACTCGGCCGCGATGATGGCCTGCGGCATCATCGCCGTGGGGCTTATTGCCGAACTCATGTCGCATTCGCTTGATCGCAGCCTGAAAGGCGTCAATGTTCCCGCTGGCCTCGTCGCCCTGATCGTGGCCGGCATTTCGGCGGCGCCGGAAATGCTGACCGCGGTGCGCGCCGCGTTGGCCAATCGCATGCAGTCGGTGGTGAACATCGCCCTTGGCGCCTCGCTCTCCACGGTCATACTCACCGTATCCGCCATGGAGGCCATGGCACTGATCTCCGGGCAACGCATCGACCTGGCCATGACGCCGCCGCAGACGTTGATGATGCTGGTGACGCTGTTGGTCGCGGCGATCAACTTGAATGACGGCCAGACCAACGCCATAGAAGGCATGACGCACTTCATCCTGTTCACGACCTTTCTGATGTTGCTGGCACTGGGCCTGTAGCGATCATTCGCGCCCGCCACATGGCATTGCGTTATGTCAGGGCGCCACGGGCAGGCGGCGTTTGTGCGCGGTGGCCAGGTACTGGCGGCGAATGATCGCGGCAGCGCGCTCGGACACGGCCTGGCCTTCCAGGAAGGAGTCGATGTCGTCGTATGTCACGCCAAAGGCTTCCTCGTCCGGACGCAACGGCGACAGCGACTCCAGATCGGCGGTGGGTACCTTGACGATCAGCTGCGCGGGCGCGCCAAGCAGAAGCGCAAGCGCACGTACCCGCCGTTTTGTCAGGCCGCTGAGTGGAACGACATCGGCGGCGCCGTCGCCATACTTGGTAAAGAAGCCCATCACCGCTTCTGCCGCCTGATCGGTTCCGATGACCAGACAGTCCAAGGCCCCCGCGATCGCGTATTGCGCCACCATGCGCTGCCGGGCCTTGATGTTGCCCGCCACGAAATCTTCCATGGCCGCATCATTGAAGGCCAGGCCCGCAGACACCAGCGCGTCACGTTGCGCCTCCACGGCAGGCTTGATGTCCACGCGCATCCGGTGATCCGCCCCGACGAATTCAAGCGCCAGGGCGGCGTCGTCTTCATCTTTTTGTTCGCCGTATGGCAAGCGTACGCCGACGAATGTCGCGCTTCCGCCTTCTGCGCGAATGCGCTCCACCGCAAGTTGGGCCATCCTGCCCGCCACCAATGAATCAACACCCCCGCTGATCCCAAGTACGTATCCGGCTTTCCGGCTTGCCAACAGATAGTCTTGAAGAAAATTAATCCTGGACTCGAGCTCAGCGGCGGCATCAAAGTCCCGCAGCACGCCCAGCGAGCGGGCAATGGCCGAGTATCCGTTCCCAGCGTCAGAGTTTTCTTTCATGGTCGGCTCCCAATGACGAATGAGCCTTTAGCAAGTGGTATGCCCAAAACGCCTGCCGACTTTCTGGGTGCGCGGGGGAATCGGGGGGACCGTTTTGCTTGGGGGAATGGAGCGCGCGGTGCTCTTCGAGTATCCGGTCTCCAATCGCATAGGGTCTAAGGAGCTGGTTAATTGAGTTAGCTTGATTCCATATCAAGGAGGGCGGCGCGAAAATGATGATGTCATTGTCGTGACAGCTCCAATTCGAGCGGGGATATTTGGTCATCCCATTTACACATCCTTCCAGTATTGTTACTGAACGCTGGATTACGTATGGACTTTTTCTGTGCAGGCCATAGCTGCGCATGCACTCAATTTCCCGTTGCGTTACACGAAGCATGGCACCGACGAAATGGTAGGGGCACGCATTTCGCCCGTGCTCAATTTATGTAAACCGAGGGAATTGGCCTAACCGAAAAATTCCCATAAATATTGCTTTAACAATTTCCAGAACGTCAGGCTGCACATGTTTCGAAGGCTATGGGTATTCCTAACAAAAAACGACGCAATAAACAGTGGAAGACTGTTCCTCTGCTTTCTATATGTTGTGTCTTTTTTGTTGCCCTGCGCATACGCCTATTTCGCCGTGGTTCCATCTGACGCACAAATGTATAAGTCCAGAGGGGAGGCCAAATTTCTGTACACCGGAAGGACTGGCTATGCCCTGCAGATCGGGGACGCATATTTCACGTGTGGCGGACCTTTTCTTTATCAAGATAAGGACTGCTTTGCCTTCTCGAAAATGCCGGAGATAACAGGGAAGGATGTGACCGTCACTTGGTTTCATCAACCGGTGTTCCCCCTTTCGACGAATCGGCGGGTTGCAAGGATTCAAGTAGAAGGGGTGGATTCGCTACCACCTGGATACTTGGTGGCTGCGCTTCATGAAGATAGAGAACGTGCGAAATTCGACCTGCCGTTCTCAACGATTTGGATGTTCCTTGGCTACTTACTAATCGAATTTATTTACCGAATGAGGAAAAAGAAATGAGTGCGCAATCGGTTAAAGATGCAATCTCCGCGATCGACACCATATTCGGCAGTGTTACGGTCGCTGGAACTATTCCGCCCCTTCTGCTTTCGAAAGAATCCTTGACCACGACGATTGGTATTGCCCAATTGGGCGTGGGCACTATACAAATGTTCGGTAAATCGGTTCCAGTATCGGGCGTCGCACTGGTCAATTTCGGGGCCACCAGCGCTGCCTTGCTTGACATGCGACAGGACTATCTGACGAACACACCCGGAAAGGTGAAAGCGTCAGACTTTTACTCGGCCCTGGCAGGCGTGACCGCTCTCGCAGGGGCTTTGGCCACTGTTGTATTGACCTCAGCAACGATTCCGGTAGTCGCCACGATTGCCGTGACGGCCGCCGTTTTAGGCTCTGCGCTATCGGCATTCGCAATAGGCGCGGGCGTTTCCAAAAGCACGCTTGATTTCGCGGCGGCGTTTGACAGCATGAAAAGTGCTTTCTCTAATCTTGGTAACGTCCTCGGTAGCGCCTACGATTCCCGGGTAATTCAGACTCGAGAGCATACCCTTCCCGAGTTGGCCAATCTCGTCGACATCCAAAGCGTTGACGACAAGCACGTGTCGTTCACTTCGCTGGCCGATCAGACCAAGGTTGTGGTCGACACCTCAAGTATGGTTGACTTTGGCGTAGACGAGGTGGGCCGTGCCTACATCCGCGGTGTACTTGGGGACCAGGACCCAGCCACGGGGCCAACCATCACATTCTCCAAAGACGGCGCCTCGTCCATCGTGATCAACGGCATTCAGGTTGGCTCAATTCCACCTGGCGCACAGGTCAATATGGATGGACAAAGCGTGGTCGTGGACTCGTTAGCCGGAAGCCTCCGTGGCATGGTCACAGTTACGCAAAACGGTGTGACGGTTCGCTGGCAGAATGGGGACGGCAGCGTGCTGTCCAATACCCATACGATGGTGGATTGGACGTTTTCACCTGAAAAAGGTGCATCCATTGTTGGCATGCAGTTGGGCGGCAAGAAGTTCGTATCTGGCGACGCGGTTCAGTTCATTCAATCGACCTCTGACCAGTTCGCTGCGCAAACCACATTCACCAAAGCGGCGGCAGACGCTGCTCGCATCGGCTCCCGGATGGTGACCGCTGACGGTGTCGCATCGGCGAACGACAATGCGCAGAGCTTGGCGTATCTGGCCGACCGCCTCGCGCTCGCCAACGTCAGTGACCGTTGGGCGCCCGTCGTGCTGGGCGGGACCATTCTGGACGGAAAGTATTTAAGCTGGTCTCAGTCCGGCGCTCTGAATCAAGCATTATCCTCGATTTATCAGCAGCGCTGGAACAGTATCCCTTCGAACATTAGCGTGGTTATTCTGGGCTATGGCAACGAGCCGATGCTTCCCTTCGCGATGAGGGCGGCATCATCGACTGTTGTGCCTCCTGGAATGGTGGCCAGCGGAGCAGCCGTGATTTATGCGGAGTATGTGTTCAAGGGCTATTCGGCACTGGCGCGTGGCCACGCCCAAGCTGCCGGTATGGCCCTCAACTCCACGACGCAGAATTTCTCCCCGGACCTCGCCACGCTGCAGCAGTGGATGCAGACGCAGCGCTACAAGACGACGCAGGGATATCCTAATCGCCTGCTGACGTTAGGCGACACATCGCTGATCACCATGTATACGTCGACCAACAAGAGGTTCGGCAGCACGGCAGGCAAGGACATGGTTGCCTGGATCCAAGACGCCGGCAGCGTTGACCAGTCCATCGCAACGGCCGCCACGCAGGAAGACAACGCGTTTGGAACTGCGACCGCAGCTGCGACCGCAGCCATGGTGGCTAACTTCTCAGGGCAGAATGGTCAACGTCTACAGGCCATTGCAACGGCTAAGACGGCTGCTTCTGCCTTGAGCGTCGCGGTCGGTGCTTTTTGGCAGGCACACACACAGACCCAAGCACTTACTGCTCGTTTGGAGCAACTTAGGAATGGCTTGAACGCCCTTGTGCCGCAAAATGCCTCGTACACCGGCCACCTTCCGGGAGGGGCGATGTTCCACTCGCCGGGCGATGCGGACTTTGCTTCGGCCACGTTCTCGGCCTACGGCAAGGCATTGCAGCATGCTGCGGACCGCAAGGTAGTGATGGACGAGTTGCTGGCTGCTTTTGCGCAGTCATCCGGCTATACGCGAGCCTATCTCGGCCGGAATGGCGAGACCGTGGTTTTGGGCAACGGATTTAATCTGATGCTCGCAGGTGCGGGCGAGAACCGCTTCACCTTATCGCAGAATGTGGATCATCTGCTGGTGAGCGCGTCGGCGGGTAATACAGTCTTGTCTGGTTTTCAGGTGGGAGAGGCCGGTGATCAGGTGCAACTGGCCGGTTTGGACAATGCCGATACGGTATTCGTTAGGCGCGTCTCTGAGGGAATCGAAATAACCGCAGCCTATGACTCCCACTCCGTGGTGTTGACCGGAGCGGATATTACGAAATTTGATCTTTTTTCCAACTTGACCGGGACGACCACGGTCTCGTTCGCCAACGATAGCGCCGCTGGCATACGAAGCTTGGCGCGGCCATTGTTGTTTGATGGATTGGTCCACGTAAACTCGCTGGTCGCGTCGGCATTCGGTGACACGTTGATCGGCGGAGCCTGGGCGTCGGTACTGAAAGGCGGCGCCGGCAACGATACGTTCGTGGTTACGGGAGAGAATACGCGGATCTTTGGAGAGAACGGCTTTAACACGCTGTCATACGCCGAGGCGAACCGGGGCGTTGAAGTCACGTGGGCCGTCGGTCCGAAAAAGTCATACTACGACGACACAGGGGAGTATTTTGAGTGGATTGGCAGCGACAACTTCGGCTCGACGTTCGAACGGGTTCAGAAGATTGTGGGCTCCAACTTCAATGACATACTCCGTGGCAATACCACCAAGGATGTGCTGAACGGCGGCGCCGGAAACGATCTCTTGATTGGCGACGCGGGCAATGACACGTTGGACGGCGGTGAGGGCGCGGACGTGATGGAAGGCGGCGCGGGTGATGACGTCTACTATGTCGACAACGTTGGCGACAGCATCGTCGAGGCGGCCGCGGGCGGCACCGACACCGTTTTTAGTGCCCTTGCCATCAATCTGGCCACGTTGGGCGGTGGACAGGTCGAGAATACGGTACTGAGCGGCGCGGCTGCCGTCAACCTAGTGGGCAATGCGCTGGCCAACCGGCTGGAAGGCAATGCCGCCAACAACGTCATCAACGGCGGCGCAGGAGCCGATGTCATGATTGGCGGTGCCGGCAACGACACCTATTACGTCGACAACGCGGCGGATGTGGTGACCGAGTTGTCTGGTGGCGGTACGGATACCGTCTACAGCTACCTGTCCGCATATACACTGGGCGCCAACGTGGAACGCGGCCGCATCCTTGCTTCGGGCGCAGCCAACCTCACCGGCAATGCCACCAACAACCTGATTTATGCAGGGGCTGGCAATAATCGCATCGATGGCGCGGCAGGCAACGATACGGTCAACTACCAGTACGCCACGTCAGGCGTGACGGTCAGCTTGGCGGTCACGACCGCGCAGGCAACGGGCGGCTCCGGGAGCGATACGTTGGTCTCGATAGAACACCTGACAGGCAGTGCCCACGCGGACACGCTGAGCGGCAGCGCCGGCGCCAACACGATCCAGGGGGGATCGGGCAACGATACCATCTCGGCCGGCGCGGGCAACGATCTGTTAATCGGCGGCCTGGGGAACGATCGGCTCATCGGCGGGACGGGCAACGATACCTACCGGTTCGTGCGCGGCGATGGTCAGGACGTGATCGTTGAGAACGACGCGACTGCCGGCAATCTCGATGTGGCGCAATTCGACGGTATCCAGAACAACCAGCTTTGGTTCCGCCAGGTGAACGACGATCTGGAGATCAGCATCATTGGTACCTCGGATAAGGTGCTGGTGGATGGCTGGTACACCGACGCGGCGCAGCGCGTGGAGGAAATCCGCGTGGGCACTACGCTACTCGTGGATACGCGAGTTCAAAACCTTGTCGATGCGATGGCGGCGTTCTCGCCGCCCGCCAGCGGCCAGACCACCTTGCCTGCTGCCTACCAAACCGCTTTGACACCAGTCATCGCGGCGAACTGGCAATAAAGCCACCAAGCAGGAAGCCCCCCAATGAAGTTGATAGAAGGCGGCCCGGCCGGGCCGTCTTCGCCCGACTCAGCTCCGGGCGGAGACGCTCGCGCGGGTTCCTCGCCGCCAGTCCTCGATACGGGCCTGATCTGTCTGGCCATGGTTGCCCGCTATCATCAGGTCGCCGCCGACGTAGACCAGCTAGCGCATGAGTTCCGCGCGCCCGGCCAGCCTTTTGGCTACACCGAAATCCTGCTGGCTGCCGCCAAACTGGGCTTGCGCGCCCGCAGAGCCAGAGTTCGCATCACGCGCCTGTCCACCACCGCCTTGCCCGCCATCGCCAGCGATCGCGAAGGCGAATTCTTCATTCTTGCGCGGCAGGACGGCGGCAAGGTCCTTATCCAGGATCCGCGCCAGCCAGGCCCCACCGAACTGTCGCTCGATGCCTTCGAACGAATGTGGTCTGGCGAGATGATCCAGTTGGTGTCCCGGGCCTCTCTGGCCGGCGATCTGTCGAAATTCGATTTCAGCTGGTTTATTCCAGCTGTCGTCAAGTACCGCAGGTTGCTGGGGGAGGTTTTTGTCGTTTCTTTCGTGTTGCAGCTCTTCGCCCTCGTCACGCCGCTGTTCTTCCAGGTGATCATGGACAAGGTGCTGGTGCATCGTAGCTATACGACGTTGGATGTAATCGCGGTCGGGCTGCTGGCAGTGGTCTGCTTCGAGGTCGTGCTAACTGCGCTGCGTTCCTACGTGTTTGCACATACCTCCAGCCGCATCGACGTGGAATTGGGTGCGAGGCTATTCCGCCACTTGTTGAGTCTGCCGCTAGCCTATTTCCGGGCGCGTCAAGTCGGCGACTCGGTGGCGCGGGTGCGCGAGCTAGAGAACATCCGCTCGTTTCTGACGGGAAACGCCGTCACCGTCGTATTGGACCTGCTTTTTTCCATCGTATTCCTGGCGGTGATGGCGTACTACAGCGTCTGGCTGACGCTGATAGTGGCGGTGTCGCTGCCTTGCTATTTTCTGCTTTCCCTGGCGTTCACGCCGTCCTTGCGGGCTCGATTGAACGAGAAATTCAACCGCGGTGCGGAAAACCAGTCGTTCCTGGTCGAGACGATCAGCGGTGTAGAGACGGTCAAGGCAAGCGCGGTCGAACCGCAGTGGATCCGCAAGTGGGACGACCAGTTGGCGGCCTATGTCAAGGCCGCCTTCCGGACGACGGCGCTGGGTACCGTGGCCCACAGTGGTGTGACGCTTATCAGTAAACTCGTGACCGTGGCCACCATGTGGTTGGGTGCCCGGTTGGTGATCGACGGGCAACTCACCGTGGGCCAATTAATCGCCTTCAATATGCTGGCAGGCAACGTGGCCGGACCCGTCATGCGCCTGGCGCAACTGTGGACGGATTTCCAACAGGTTGGCATTTCGATGCAGCGCCTGGGCGACATCCTCAATACGCGTACCGAAGTGCACACGCCGCGACCCGCCCTGCCCTCGCTGCGCGGCGCTGTCGATTTCGATCGGGTCGAATTTCGGTACCGGCCGGGCGCTCAGCCCGCCTTGCGAGGAGTATCGTTGCGGGTGCAACCGGGTGAAACGGTGGGCATCGTTGGCCGCTCTGGCTCAGGCAAGAGCACGCTGACCAAACTGGTGCAGCGGCTATACCAGCCCGAGCACGGACGGGTGCTAGTGGACGGGGTGGACATTTCCACCATCGACGCCAGCTCGCTGCGCCGGCAAATCGGCGTTGTACTGCAAGAAAACGTGCTGTTCAATCGCAGCATCCGCGACAACATTGCGCTGAGCGACCCGGGGATGCCCTTGCAGCACGTCATGCTCGCCGCCCAGCTGGCGGGCGCACATGAGTTCATCGCAGAACTGCCGGAAGGTTACGACACCATGGTGGGTGAGCACGGCGCCACATTGTCGGGTGGGCAGCGGCAGCGTATCGCCATTGCCCGGGCGCTGTTGTCGAATCCGCGGATCCTGATCTTCGACGAAGCCACCAGCGCCCTCGACTACGAGTCCGAAAGCGTCATCCAACGCAACATGCGCGAAATCAGCCGAGGCCGCACGGTGCTCATCATCGCGCACCGCCTGTCTGCGGTGAAGGATGCCAATCGGATCATCGTCATGGACCGCGGCGCCATCGTCGAGGAAGGCCCGCATGCCGACCTTATCCAGCGCGAACACGGACACTACGCCGCGTTGTATCGCATGCAACAGGGTTAGGCAGCGTGGCAACCGGACAAACAGTCGGCGCCTGGACCGACCTTTTCAAACGCTATGCCAAGGTCTTCGCCGCCGCATGGCGCGAGCGGAAGTTCTGGGACAGCAAACGCTACCGTAGCGACGAGGCAGAATTCCTGCCATCCGCGCTGTCGCTGCAACAGCAGGCTGTATCGCCAGCGCCCCGAGTCGCCATGTGGTTGCTGATTACGTTCGCTGCGCTGACATTGCTCTGGTCTGTGTTCGGAAAGGTGGATATCGTCGCCACAGCCCAGGGAAAGTTCATCCCAAGCGCGGGTACGCAGGTCGTCCAGCCCATCGGTACAGCTACCGTGAAGGCGATTCATGTCCGGGAGGGCCAGGCTGTGCGCGCCGGCGACCTGCTCATCGAGCTTGATGGCACGGTCAGCCGTGCGGAACAACAGCGCATCGTCAACGAATTGCAAACTTGGACCTTACAGACGATCCATGCCGAAGCCATGCTGGCGGCCATTGAGTCCGACAGCCCTCCTACACTGGAGGGCACGAACGCCACGCCGCGTGCACTGGCAGACGCCCAACGCCTCGCACACGCCGAGTTCCTGGCCTTACAGGCCAAGCTTGCAGGAATAGATACTGAGGTGTCACGGCGGCAGGCGGAATACCAGTCCACTTCAGCGCTGGTACGCAAGCTAGAACGAACGGTGCCCATCGCGCGCCAGCGCGCCGACTCTCTGAAGGAATTGGCCGATGGCCAATATGTGGCCCGCAATACGTACCTGGAGCGGGAGCGGGAGCGCATCGAACAGGAATCGGACCTGATGATGCAACGCAGCCGGTTGAAGGAAATCGAAGCCAGCATTGCCGAAGCGCGCCAGCAACAAAAGACCGTACGCGCGAACGCTCGGCACGACAACCTCAACCGGCTGATCGAGGGACGCCAGCGAATGGCGCTGCTGGATCAAGACCTGGTCAAGGCCCACTTATCGGAGCGCCTGACGCGGCTAACGGCACCCGTTTCCGGCACAGTACAGCAGTTGGCCGTGCGCACGGTGGGCGGCGTGGTGACTGAGGCCCAGCCTCTGATGTTAGTCGTCCCGGAAGATCACATACTGGAGATTGAGGCTTTTCTCGAAAACAAGGATGTCGGCTTCGTGGCGTCCGGACAGGCGGCTGAAGTCAAAGTAGAGGCGTTTCCTTATACAAAATACGGCATCGTGCCGGGCACGGTGAAATCGGTTTCCGAAGACGCCATCAACGATGAAAAGCGCGGACTGGTATATGCCACGCGCGTTGCCATCGAACGGCCCACAATCGGGGTGAACGGCTCAGATATTCGGCTTGTGCCTGGCATGGCAGTGACTGTCGAAATCAAGACCGGCAGACGTAGGGTCATCGAGTATTTCCTGGCCCCGTTGATGCAATACGGTCAAGAGAGCATACGGGAGCGGTGATGCAAGGCCGGCACCTTCCGACGATCCTCTGCCGCGCGCCGATGGCACGCGTCTTGGCGGCATGCCTGCTGCTGTGCTGCGAAATACCGCAAGCGGGTGCGGCGGGCCTGATGCAGTTTTACGGCATGGCCCTGGAGCGTGACCCGACATTCGCCGCCGCGGGCAAGGAGCGCGACGCCGGACTCGAGGAAAGGGCAAAAGGCCGGGCGGGGCTGCTGCCCAACGTCACATTCCAGTATCGGAATGGGCGCAACCGCTCAGAGGTGACACAACCCACGTTCTTCGGCGACCAGACCACGGATCGCAGCTATCGCAGCAACTCCTCTTCGCTGAATCTGCAGCAACCCATCTTCGACTACGAAGCGATCTCCTCTTATTACTATGGGGTCGCCCAAGCCAGCTACGCGGATGAGCGTTATCGCAGCCGCAGCCACGAACTGGCGGTACGCGTGGCACAGGCGTACATGGATGCGCTTTACGCCATGGACCAAATAGACTTGGTGAGCGCGCAAAAGCGCGCATACCAGGCGCAGAGGGCGCAGAACGAACGCTGGCTCGCGGCTGGGGAAGGCAACCGGACCGACGTATTAGAGACGCAAGCCCGCTATGACTTGGCGCTGGCCCAAGAAATCGAGGCTCAGGACAATCTGGATGCCGCGCTCAATACCTTGGGCTCCATGGTGGGAGAGCCGGTGCAGGCCACTGACCTGGATGCGCTGGGCGCGCGGTTTCCGGTGCAGCGGCTGGATCCCTCCGGCTTTGAACATTGGCGCGGACTGGCACTCGCCCACAACCCGGAGCTTGCCGCGCTGCGATACTCTTTGGACGCTGCCGACCACACCGTCGGCAAGGCCAGGGCCGGCCATCTGCCCAAGGTCAGCGCCTACGCTAGCGCGGGCCGGGATAAATCCAGCTCGGAAAGCACGTATGGCCAGAAGTACGTGACCAACTCAGTCGGGCTCCAAGTCAGCATTCCAATCTTCGCGGGCGGAGGTGTGTCGGCAACGGTCCGACAGGCAGTGGACAACAAGGAACGCCTGCGTTACGAGAGCGACGCCAAGACACGAGAAATACTCAACGAGCTGCGCAAGCAGTTCAACCTCTACAACAGTAGCGTCGCGAAGTTGAACGCCTACCAACTTGCGGTGGACTCCGCGCGGGCGTTGACCGTGGCGGTAAGAAAAAGCGTCACGGGCGGTGAGCGCGTCAATGCCGACATCCTCGACGCGGAACAACGCTATTTCGATGCACTGAAGGACCTTGCCCAAGCACGATATGCCTATCTCATGGCGTGGCTCAAGGTCAAACACCTTACCGGAACGCTCTCCGGCGAGGATATTCAGAAAGTGGGCGATTACTTTGTGCATTTCGCACCGTAATCATTCGGCTGCGAGCATTCAAAATGCACAAATTTCTCGACCGGAAATCGCGCCGTTCCATGGCGGCGCCCTATCCGGGGGGATGATTGCTCTAGGGCGGCGGAAATATGTTGCCCCCCTGAAGAGGGGGCGTTCTAAAAAATGCGGCCGTTGCTTCGACCCAGCCTAATTCATGTCTCATGCTGGCCTCATAGAAGCCTCACAAGCGCCGCGAAGTGGTCAGACTATGCGCACTTGGCACCCGACCACATTGCAGGTGATGCAGCGACGGGCAAGTTTGGTCGACTTCGGCCGACAATAAAAAACGCCCTAGTCGCTAAGCGGCTAAGGCGTCTTTCATCTTGAATTCTGGTGGGCTGTGAGTGGCTCGAACACTCGACCTACGGATTAAGAGTCCGCTGCTCTACCAACTGAGCTAACAGCCCTGCAATCCACTCATTTCCGATTCGTTTTCAACTGCGCTTTACCGTTGCCGGTGCGGTGCCGCTGTCTGCGTTTCGTTATGTGTGCAGTGCGAAGAAGCAAGATTATATGTAGGTTTTTGGGTTTGTGCAAGTCATGTGCCAAAAAACTTTTCACGCTGGCCGCATCACGCGGCGTAGCCGCCATCCACCGCCAGGCTCGCGCCCGTGATGTAGCGCCCCTCGGGGCCCGCCAGGAACGCCACCATGCCGGCGATGTCGCGGGTTTCGCCATAGTGCGGCAGGGACAGCACGGCCACCAATTCGCCCGCGCGTTCGCCGTCGGCCGGATTCATATCCGTGTTGATCGGGCCGGGATGCACGACGTTGACGGTGATGCCGCGCGTGCCAAGGTCGCGCGCCAGGCCTTGCGTCAATCCGACCAGCGCGGACTTGCTGGCGGCATACAGCGCGACGCCGGCTCGCCCCGCGCGGCCGGCCAGGCAACTGCCGATATTGATGATGCGGCCGCCGTCCGGCATGGACGCCTGTGCCGTGCGGATTGCGACGAAAGGCGCGCGAACGTTGATGTCCATCGTGCGCTCGTAGTCGTCCACGCTGGTGTCGCCAATCAGGCCCGCGACGAAGATCCCCGCGTTGTTGACCAGCACATCCACCGGGCCCAATTCCTTGATCGCTGCTTCCACCGCCTGCCGCACCGCCAGCGCGTCTTCGGAATCGGCCTGGATCGCAAGCGCGCGGCGCCCCTCCACGGTCAGTTCCCCGGCAAGCGCCTGCGCGGCGTCGGCGGACGACGCGCTGACATAGGTGAACGCCACATCGGCGCCATCGGCGGCCAGTCGTCGCACGATGGCCGCGCCGATGCCTCGGCTGCCGCCGGTCACGAATGCCACTTTTCCAGTCAGGTTGCCCATCGCTCTTCCTTAATTTGTAGTGATCAGTACAAATATCATCGCCGTATCGCGACGCGAGCGTCAATCATTTTTTTATCGATCAACACAAAATTACTGTCACGGGTAAAATCGCCGCATGGCAGAACGTGGGCGCCCCCGGAGCTTCGACCGGGCCCAGGCCTTGCAAAAGGCCATGGAAATCTTCTGGTCGAAGGGATATGAAGGAGCATCGCTAACCGATCTGACGGAGGCGATGGGCATCAACTCGCCCAGCCTTTACGGCGCGTTCGGCTCAAAAGAAGGACTATTCCGCGAAGCCGTCGAGCTCTACCGCCAAACAGAGGGCGGCTCGTCGCGGCGCGCGCTGCAAAACGCGCCCACGGCGCGCGGGGGCATCGAGTCCATGTTGATGGCCGCAGCCGAACGCTTCACCGCCCCCGGCCAGCCGCCGGGCTGCATGATCGTGCTGGGCGCGCCGTCGGGCAGCGTCAACCACGCCAGCGTGGGCGGCTTTCTGTGCGACAACCGGCGCGACATGCAGGGCCGCATCCTGGCCCGCCTGAACGCGGGCGTCGCCCAAGGCGAATTGCCGGCAGGCGCCGACACGAAGAGCCTTGCGGCCTTCTACACGACCGTGCTGCACGGCATGTCCATCCAGGCGCGCGACGGCGCCACCCGCAAGACGCTGCAAGGCGTGGCGCGCCAAGCCATGTGCGCCTGGGATGCCCTGACCGCAGGCCCGCCGCTTTCCGGCCTTGCGCCGGCCAGCACCCGCGGCTGACGGATACCGTCGTGTTCCGCATCGACCTTCGGCGCCTCATCCTGTGGATCAGCCTGCTGTCGGTCGCTCTGGTGTTGGCCGGGGGCCTGCACGCCAGCTATCTGGTACAGCGCGACCTGCTCCTGCAGAACGCGCTGGAAGTCAACCGCGCCTATGCCTCCAAACTGGCGTCCACCACCGATACCTTTCTCAGCGACGTGCGGCGTTATCTGGCGTACAGCGCCGACGTGCTCGCCGACATGGAATCCCGCCCCGGGCTGATGGCCGAAGAGACGCGGCGCCAGCAGGGACAACTGGGCCATTTCAATTCCAGCGTCATCGTGTCGCCGGCCGGCAAAGTGATCGCGGTGTCCTCTGCCTATCCGGAATTGCTTGGCCAGCAGTTGACCAGCGACGCCTCCGAGACCGCCATCCGTACCAAGCAACCGATCATCAGCGAGCCCTACCAGACCGCCACCGGCCGCTGGCTGATCCTGTATTCGTACCCTATCTTCTCGCGCGACTACCGTTATCTTGGCTACATCGCCGGTACGCTGTACCTGCATGAGGACAATGCGCTGGACCGCCTGCTGGGCCACCATTTCTATCGCGACGATTCCTCCCTGTACGTCATGGACCGCAACGGCACGCTGATCTATCACCCCGATCGCAGCCAGCTGGGACACAAAGCGCCCGACGACGAGGTCTTCGCGGCGGCCCGCCGGGGCGAAACCGGAGAACAGCGCTTCACGGACAGCCAAGGCCGCGACATGCTGGCGGGCTATGCGCCGGTGCCCAGCACCGGCTGGAGCCTGATCGCGCAACGTCCGGTGGCCAGCACCCTGCAGCCCCTGAGCGACCTGGTCATGGCCACCGCTGCAAACGCCCTGCCCCTGCTGTTGCTGTCGGTGGTATTGATCTGGCTGCTGTCGCGCTGGATCGCGCGGCCGCTGGGCGAATTGGCCAGCATCGCCCGCCACATGCAGGATCCCGATTCAGCGGCGCGCATCCGCGGCGTCCGCTCCTGGTACTTCGAAGCCGCGCAACTCAAGCGGGCGCTGCTCACGGGATTGGCGTCGATTCATCACAAGATCCGCGATCTGCGCCGCGAAACCACGACGGATACCTTGACGGGTCTGCTCAACCGTCGTGGCCTGGACGAAGCGCTGGCGATGCTGCAGGCCGACGAGTCGCCCGTAGCGTTGATGGTCATCGACATCGACCACTTCAAGCGCATCAACGACCGCTACGGCCACACCGCCGGCGACCAGGCGTTGCAGGCCCTGGCCACGCTGATGAGCGAAGGCTCGCGTAGCGGCGACACGCTGGCGCGATCCGGCGGAGAAGAATTCGTCATCTTGATGCCGGGCGCATCGCTCACCGCGGCCGTCTCCGCCGCGGAGCGCCTGCGCCAGCGGCTGGCCTCGCACGCTGCGCTGCAGCAGCGGGAATTCGGCCCGCCAGCGGGCGGCCGGAAAGTCTTGTCGATGGGCGCTGTAGCTTGCGATGGTCATGATTCGAAACCGGTCAGAGCTGGGGCAGGCGCGCG
>LNAP01006161.1_pt1 | contig 18816 bp, 21 predicted proteins | sample 602601 | NCBI WGS metagenome assembly LNAP01 (sample SAMN02440304, study PRJNA202911) | soil metagenome | biome: Subtropical and temperate rainforests or woodlands; isolation source: soil samples (1 kg each in a 20% v/v slurry with milli Q water) were... ...
CCTTCCAGGTCGTAGGCGAGCCCTTCAAGGCCTTTGTTGTCCTCTTTGCCAAGCGCCAAGGTCAGGATTGGATACTGGTTTCGGCTCAATGAGCGGTCAGAAGAAAGCTTGCCGTCTTCGTCGATGAGGACATCCACGATAACCAGGCTCTGCCGACGCTCCTCGGCAATTACCAATTGACCGTTGCCGGCATAAGACACCGCTTCCACATCGTGGAAGCCATCCAGGCTGTAACGTCGCTCCACGTCACCGTCACGGCTGAGGGCCAGCAGTTCGTTCGGGCCATTGGTAACCGCCCACAGCAGTTTTAGATCAGGGTCGAAGGTCAGGCCCGAAAGGTTATTGTCCACACCGGGAACCGGCTTAACATCCAGCTCAACCCGATAGCCAGGCAGCCACACAGAGCGTTCCTGCCAATCGTCGGTGTGCCAGTAGGTCGTGATCCAGAAGTACAAGCGATCATCAAGGTGATGGGTGCGGACTTGGAATACGGTGAGCAACACCAGGCACAGCAGCGTCCACATCCAGATGCTTGCTTTCCGTGTTCGGCCCAGCCAGTTTTTTGCCAACAAATACATTCGGAACCTCGTTAATCGGGGCTGACGCCACGAGCTGTCATGGGGTTCAACCCGACTCGACGCGACTGGCACAGGTGATACACAGTGGCGTGGCCGGATCAAACACCAGGCGACCCAGGGCGATCAACGCGCCGCATTGGTTACACCAGCCATACTCACCCTTATGCCAGCGCTTGAGGGCCTGTTGGAGGCGGACGCGTTCATGCTGCGCCCGACCTCGGATGGCATCGTTCATTGCTTGCTGCTGGAGTGCGTCCATCCTCGACAGACGCCCTACCTTGCTTTGATCCAGCTCTACCGATTGCGAGCGAGATTCAGCGTCTTCCAGCAATCGATCCAGCTCGGCAGCGCGCTGTTCCAGCAGGGTCTTGAAATGGGCAAGATTGAGGGCGTCGTCCATGGCCATTAGCGGAGCAGCAACAGCGGACTGGTGGTTGTGCGAAGCATGCTGGTCGTGGTGCTGCCGACCAGGAATTGCCGGATACGTGAATGTCCATAGGCCCCCATCACCAGCAGATCGATGCCATGCTCTTTCTGATAGGCGTGCAAGGTAGGCTCTATCTCACCGCTCCGGGTATCGGCACGAACAGTGAAGCCGACGTTGATCAGCACTTTCTGCGCCCAGTCCAGCTGTGCGGACGCTTCATCGCTTACGGTGCCAACCATGACCAGGTGGATCGGCAACCCCTTCAGCAGCGGGCTGGCTGCCCGCATCTCCACCCCCTTGCGGGTAGTAGCTCCGCCATCGAATGCCAGCATCGCGCTCTTGGGCTTTTGGAAGCTGGCCGGGGTGACGAGGATCGGCCGGTGCATGATACGAATCACGCTTTCCAGCTGGCTCCCGACATGCTGACTCAGACCACCGCTAGATTCGCCCTGGCGACCGATGACCAGCAGGCGCGTTTCGCTTTGCAGCTCTTGCAGGCTTTCCAGCAAATCGCCATGACGTTGCTTGGACTCCGGCGCGGTCACACCATACGTCATGGCTCGCTCTTTCGCGGCCGCTAACATGATCCGCCCCTGCTCCAGGGCCAACTTGCCGCGCTGTTCATCCAGGGAAGCAAGCTCATCGAGCAGATGCTCGCGGCTGCAAAGGCCGATATTACCACTCAAGTCGGCCGCAACTGGGTACTGGCGCTGATCCAGCATGGCGCAGGCCATGTGCAGCTGGTCGATACGAGGTCAAATTGTCGGATGTAGGGGAGCTGTGGCGGGTGTTAAAACCGAAAGCACAGCAGAGCGCGACCGCTGGCAGAGCAAGCAGTCACAGATGATGCGGGGGGCGAAGCGCTATGGCGGCGTAGGCAGCCAGATCATGTTTTGCAGGGTAAGCATGAGGTCTTATCGAGTGTCTTTGGTAACTCAATGGCCGCGACAGCCTACAGGAAGAGAGCAATTTCTGCGAGTCAACCCCCGACTAGGGCGTCCTGCTTGGATGTCAGCCTGAGCTATACCCTAACTGGATGTCAGGCAGCCGGGCAGCCAGCGGCCCGTAGTTGACGCCAGAGTAGTCGCGGCGTTGATTGATCACGCCGCCTTGCAACTGGATGGCGGCCAGGTTCTCGACCGTGACGGCAGCATCACCGCCGGTCTGCCAGTCGGTGTAGACCACCGTTAATTCGTTGGGCAGCTCGCCCCACTGGGCGCACTCGAAGCGTTCCAGCCGCACGATTTCGTCAGGCCCCAACTGCGGCAGGCTGTCGATCCAATAGTCGTCGCGCAGCAGCTTGAGCTCGAATGTGCCTGGCTCCGGGCCGGTGTAGAGGATGCCGCCAATGTGGTCGATGAAGCTCTCGATGGGCTGCTGGCGCGTCCAGATCAGATTGAGGCCGAAGCCCTCGCTCGACAAAGCCCACGCCTCGTTCCAGAAACTCCAACCGATGGTGCTCTGCGGATAGCCCATGCCCAATGCGGGTCGGTGAGGCACTGCACCAGAATGTGGGCTGGATTCATGCCGACGCTAATCTCGCGCCCTTCGTCCTCATCCCAGGTACGCACCTCGGTATTCCACTCCATCCACGGCGCATCCAACCACCCCGCCGTGAAGCGCCGGACGCGCACTGCCCACGGTTTGATGTTCGGGTTGTTGGCCGCGAACTTGCTCGTTACCAAGGACAGCACGCCCCGGAATGCCGGAATGGAACTGCCGAGACGACTCATCAGGTTGTCGTTGCGCCCCTGACCGGCATGACCAGACAGCACATCAATGGTGCCGACCACGCCGCTCTCGCGCTCGTCGCCGCCAAACAGGGTGGGCTTGTTGATGGAGAGGCTGGTCAGCGGCGCGCGGTCGGCATCACCCCACGCGGTACGGTCGCCCATCTGGATTTCCTGCACAGCATCGACGGGCCCCTTGCACAAGGCCAGATGCAGTCCCATACGGTAGCGATATCCGACGGTTTGCTTTTTAACCCACTAACTGAGCAGCAACGTTCAACGAAGGGCCGAGAAACCACTCAATGTGGTGAGTCGGTTCTTAGGCGATGGCCGTTTCTGAATTCAGGTCAGCTGAAAAACCGACTTTTTCAACAGAATCGGCCATAAGCAGTCAGTCCGTATCTAGGTTTCCGCCGCCTCAGCCAGCAGCCAATCTCGGAAGGTTGTCAGCCTTGGCAAGCTGACGCATTCCGGGCGGTAGACAACGTAATAAGCCAAATCTGATGCAACGCTGATCTCTGGAAACAGCCGAATCAGGCGGCCACTCGCCAAGTCATCACGCGCCATAACGCCTCGTGCTAGGGCGACTCCGTGCCCTTCGGCAGCAGCCTGCAATACAGCAGCAGAGTTGTTGATTTTCATGCCGCGAAGGGTGGTCGTCTCCGTCACACCAGCTTGTTGCATCCAGCTCTCCCAGGTCGGGAAGCCTGAGTGGTTATCCATCGAGAGATCGTGGATCAATATCTCCCGGACCAAGTCATTGGGCTTCTGCAGGCAAAAGCGCTCTCGCCGCAATTGTGGTGAGCATACCGGGTAAATCTCTTCATCCATCATCTTCTCGGCGGCCAGTCCAGGCCACTTGCCCGTGCCATAGCGCACGCCAATGTCGACTTGCTGAGCAACGAAATCTACCGGCTTGAGGTTGGTGTCTAGCCGCACGTCCGTATCAGGGCAGATGGCCTGGAAGCGGTCGATCCGAGGCAGCAGCCACTTGACGGCGAAGGCCGGGCTAACGGCCACGGTAAGCACGCAACTGACCGAGCACTCCTGAAGCCGCTCCATCCCTAGGGTCAGTCTGTCGAAACCTGCTCGAATATCCGGCAGAGCACGTTCGGCCGCATCCGTGGGGATCAACCGTGCTTTGCCGCTGGTACTGCGGACAAAAAGATGAGTGCCTAGCCAATCCTCGAGTGTGCGCACGAGCTGACCAACCGCTGCCGGCGTGACGTGCAGCTCGGCTGCAGCCGCAGAAAAGCTCTGGTGGCGGGCACTGGCTTCAAAAGCGCGCAGCGCGTTGAGATGAACTGGAGCCTTCATATCGATAAAGAATTTCTTTAGTGGTGAGAAATTTTATCTCGTTTGTTGGCGGAATTGAAAGCGAGGAATATTCGCTCCAAGGCAAAGTGTGCTGCGGCTAAACTACTCGAAGTCGGCGGAAAGTTTCTGGAGTTTAGCTAAGGTGGAAAATTTTTCTTCCTGCCCTTTAGTTTCCAGATAGCCACGTTGCACTGGCCCATAGAGGGCACGAACTGCCTGCCGGTGTCGGCGTCTTAGGCAAGTGACTCGCCCCAATCCCCGTTAACCAGGTACCTGCCGTGGGCAGGTGCAAAGAGGTCTCCCAATGAGCAACCAATTCAACGGTAAGAAACTGCTGGTCGTCGGTGGCACCAGTGGCATGGGTCTGGAAACTGCACGCCAGTTTCTCTCTGAAGGCGGCAGCGTAGTCATCATCGGTAACCGTCCTGAAAAAACCGAAGAGGCTCGTAAAGACCTCTCCGCTCAGGGAAACGTGACTGCTCTTACTGCAGATCTGACCAGCGACGAAGGCCTGGCCAAACTGATCAAGACCATCAGCCAGCAGCACTCGGATATCGACATGCTAGTGAACGCTGCCGGTGTGTTCTTCCCGAAACCTTTCCTGGAACACCAGGATGCGGACTACGACCAGTACATGAAGCTGAACAAGGCGTTCTTCTTTATCACCCAAAAGGTTACCGCCAACCTGGTTGAGCAAAACCGTCCAGGCGCCATCGTGAACATCGGCTCGATGTGGGCCAAGCAAGCGATCGCCGCCACCCCGTCATCTGCCTACTCCATGGCTAAGGCCGGCCTGCATTCCCTGACTCAGCACCTAGCGATGGAACTAGCTTCGAAGAACATCCGCGTGAATGCCGTTTCCCCGGCAGTTGTGCAAACCCCGATCTACGAAGGCTTCATCCCGAAAGCGGAAGTGCATAGCGCGCTGCAGGGCTTCAACAGTTTCCACCCGATAGGCCGTGTTGGCACTCCGCAGGACGTGGCTGGTATAGTTGTCTTCCTCCTCTCCGAGCAAGCCAGCTGGGTTACCGGCGCAATCTGGGACGTCGATGGTGGTGTTATGGCTGGTCGCAACTAAGACCTGGGCCCAGTTGCCAAGGATCGGGACAGGAAATGCGGAACCACTCACTTCGTAAATCTGGAGATCCAACATGGTCTATCTACAGATCACGCTGATGATCGAGCGCACTAATCGTGCTGCTGCCTGCATTTACCAACAGTACAAGGAGACGTTCCTGGAGAAGATCCAAGGCGCAAAGTCCAAGACACAGCTGGTACGCGACGAAGAAGTGTAGGTGCTGCATTGCTTCGACACGCTGGAGAACGCCAACGCCTACCTGCAAAGCGAGTTGTTCGCCGCTGACGTAGTCGGCGGCCTCAAGCCCCTGCTGGCTGCCGAACCCGACGTACATACCTACACCGCCATCTGAGGAGCTCGTGATTACAACTGCTTTGCTCAACGGCATTTATCTGAACGCTCTGGTGGAGGCAGGCAACGCCAGTCGAGCAAATCGGGAAACTACCAAGTTCACTCTGTCTTTGAACGGGACGTGGGACGGCGGCAGCAAAATGACTGCAAGCACTGGAGCTGCATTCATGGGTGGGCAGCGTGATGAGGCGCGAGCCGGCCGCTTCACACTCGTCAGCGATGAGCCTGTACCATTGGGTACGGACACTGGTGCCAGCCTTCTCGAGTACGAGCTGCAAGCACTCGCCTCCTGCTACACAGTCACCATTGCTATGGCTGCTGCACGGCGCGGGATCGAGCTGGAGAGCGTTCAGCTAGAGCTCTCGGCCATGCCGTTGCTCTGCGGGCTACGCACCGGCGTGGTCAGCGGTTGCAAGCCGATCTGTCGGGCAAACTGGCGTGTCTGTTCAGCGATGTAGGCCGAGCCATTGTCGCTCAGCCATTGCACCGGGGTGGCAGGCGCCTCTTCACCGAAGCGTTTTTCCACCGCCTCCAGCATCAGATCACGGATATCGTCGCCGCTGTACCCGGTCGGGCTGGCCACCCAACCGATGGCTTCGCGGTCGCAGCAGTCCAGGGCAAAGGTCACGCTCAGCTTGGCGTTATCATCACAGCGAAACTCAAACCCGTCCGAGCACCACCGGGTATCGCTGGTGGCCACGGCAATTCGGCCTTCGTGACGGCGTGCCACACCCGGTTGTTTAATCCGTCGCTCCAGCAGCAACTGATGATCGCGCATGACGCGATAAACCCGCTTGACGTTGATCGGCGCCTGACTCTGCTTTTCACGCCGACGACGCAGCAACCCCCACACACGGCGGTACCCGTAGCTGGGCAGTTCACTCACTTCAGCCTGAATTTCTTCGACCAGTGCGGCATCGTCCAGTGCAGGGCGACGCCGCTCGACCTGAGCATTTGGGTTGAGTCGAACCGTCAATTGCGAGCGCGCTACACCGAGACTTTCACTGATCAGCTTCACTGGTCGTCCCCCGGCAACAAGGGTGAGTGCGCAATCCATTTTCGCGACCGAGCAATCTCCACAGCTTCCTGAAGGATCTCGACCTGCATGGTTTTCTTGCCAAGCATGCGCTGTAGCTCGCGGATCTGCTTGAGCGCATCGGCCAGCTCGGAAGCGGGCACCACGCTCTCCCCAGCACTGACAGCCGAGAGACTGCCGCTCTGATAGAGCTTGCGCCACTGAAACAACTGGTTGGCATTCACGCCATTCTGTCGAGCCACCACCGAGACGCTTTGCCCCGGTTGCAGGCTCTCGCGAACCATGGCCAGTTTTTGCTCCGGGCTCCAGCGGCGACGCCGCTCCTGACCCAAAAGCTCCCCACCCTTATCGTTTCTATTAGTCATATACACAGTCGTTTGCCTATCCCTTATGTTAAGGGGGAAACGGTGTCCTGTCTTTCAGGGGGCTCGTCCATGCCCCGTCATCAGCCGGTCTTCGATCTCCGGCGGGCGCACATGAATACTGACCATCTCGGGGATCTGCCCGCGGCGATCGACGCCGCCAGAACGCGGTCGGTGCGTCGTCTTGCTTTGGCGCAGGCAGATGATCTGCTCCTTGTGCAGCTCACCGACCGGCAAGGCATAGATGGCGTTGTAGATCGTCTCGCGACAGACGTAGGCATCTCTTAGGTGGGGTATGTTCATGCTGCGCAGCTTGTCGGCAATCTGTTCGGGAGACAAACGCTCACTCAGTATATGAGCCACCAACTCGAAGCGCTCACTCCCCGGAAACAGCTTTCGCATCGGTCTACAAACCTGGCGGCGGGCCTGCGTCTGCTACTGGGCCACACGGGCCGATTAACCGCCACAGGCATCTCGATTGCGGCGCAGTTCCCGGCTGATGGTCGAAGGGGATCGGGGGATCAAGCAGGCAATCCGACGCAGACTGCCTTGGGCATGACCGATTTGAATGGTGGCGCGCTCTTCAACGCTGAGTTCGGAATAAGACATAGGGACAGCACCGTACCGGAAATGTCATGTGTTGCACTCAGTTTTTGCCGCCGCCCTGCCTCCCAGTGCACCGATCAACGGTGTGCAACTGGAAAACCTTCTTGGCACTCTCCACTTTGGCACCTTGATACCGGGTCAGCGAGGATCCTCCATTCATGCAGAGGTACTGCGTCCGACCCGCTGCCCGGGGGAGGAGTCCATATAAGCGCCCCCCTAGGGGCTACATATTAAAGCGATTGACCAGATTATTAAGATTTGCGGCCAAGCGCGCCAGCTCTTCACTGGCCTTGGCGGTCTGCCGAACGCTGGCGGTACTCTGTTCAGAAATGTCACTGATAGTAACCAGGTTCCGATCTACTTCTCGCGCCACCTGGGCTTGTTCTTCTGCTGCGCTGGCAATCACTAAATTCATACCATTTATTTCCGTGATCCGCTCGGCGATCAGGGTCAGTGTCTGATCAGCTTCACTAGCCATTTTCTGACTGCCTGCAGCAAACTCGCAGCTCTGCTGCACGTCACGAACCCCCTCTTGCGTCACACTCTGAATGGAAAAAATCATTCGTTCTATTTCTTGAGTAGAGGTCTGGGTGCGTTGTGCCAAATTGCGAACTTCGTCAGCGACTACCGCAAAACCACGGCCTGCCTCACCAGCATGGGCGGCCTCAATCGCAGCATTGAGTGCAAGCAATTTGGTTTGCTCGGCAATGGCACGGATCACGTCCAATACACGACCGATGTTCGATGCTTCCTCAGCCAGGCGGAAGACGGTTCCGGTGGTTTCATTAAGCTTGCCGCTGAGCCGATCGATAGTCTCGCAGGTTAGCATAACCTGTTTGCGCCCCCCGTCTGCCAGGTCCATCGCTTCGTGTGATGCATTGGATGTGCGGTTGGCATTGTCTGAGACTTCATCCACTGCAGCGGACATTTCGGTTACTGCCGTGGCCGCCATTTGCATCTCATCATTTTGCCGGTGGATACCCTGGGCTGTGCTCTCAGTTACCGTCTGAAGTTCTTCAGCAGCAGCTGCCAATTGAGTCGCCGAGCCCTGGATATCCTGCAAGGTATTGCGAAGATTAGCCTGCATCGCCTGCACAGACAGCTGCACGTCGGTAACCTCATTGCGACCGCTCACCTGAATTGACTGGCTAAGATCGCCAAGTGCTACACGAGCCGCTGCATCCTTAAGTGTCGTTAAAGGATGGATGATGCTACGTATAAGCCGCGTGGCGAAGACACCACCGCAAATCAGTATTCCCAAGAGCAGCAGCGCTAACATGGTGCGTGAAGAGTCATACAGGACAACAGCGGCGTCATAGGTACGCTTTGATTCCTCCACTTGGATTTGGGTCAGATGGCTGAGCCCTTCCGAAAGCGGATCAATCAACGGGTACATTTCATTTTCGACAAAGGTGTCGAGTGCCACCTTGTCGCCACGTTCCAAAATTCCTTTCAAGCGTTCAATGGGGTCTTGAGCTTCCTCAATAAGCTTGGCTAGTGCGTCCACTGAACGTTGCTCTTCATCGATCTTTTTAGTCTTTTGGTAGGAGTGCCATAGCATATCGATCTGCCGACCGGCGTCTTTCACCTCTTGCTCGGCTTGGGCGTAGGTCATGCGGCCACTGCGAGCCTTGTGGCTGCTATCGACGATTTTCACTGCATACAGGTCGGCGATGGTTTTCAGGTCACGTAGCGAAACGACTCGATCTAGATAAACTGTATTAAGGCTTGCCACGCCTCTCTCAAGAGCACTGAATCCCATCAACTCGATAGTTATGAAGCCGGTAAACATAGCGCCGACCAGCATTAAAAGTCGGGTTCGGATAGTGAATTTTTGCATTAGTGTGATTCAATTCCGTACGGCTGTTAGGGCAGATGTGTGATCCGGCAAGCACTTATTGGTCCTGATTGCGGGCTCGGGCGGACTCAGCCGAGCATCGCCCGCAGACACGCCTCTGCTCAGGTTTCGTCCTGCTCTCCAGAGCCGCCGGAAACGCCAATTCCGCCGATGCACAGGCCCGCAGGGCTGCTTGCCAGACGAGGTTAGTTTCGAGGGGCGAGATGATCAGAGCAGCCTCAGCGATTGAGCTTACTCGCCGGTTCGCCGCCGATGCCGAAGTGGTTCTTCGGCATCTCGGTGATGATCACCCGGACTCGTTCGATCGGCGCGTCCAGCGAGCGCGACATGGCCTCACTGACTTCGCGGATCAGGGTTTCCTTCTGCTCGTTGCTGCGACCGTCGAGAATGTACAACTGGGCGATGGGCATGGCCTCGTCCTCCAACAATAGGGGCGGCCGACCGTGCAGGCCGACCGCGGGGGTTCAGATGAAGCGCGCGGACACCGAGCCGAGGCCCTGGTAGCGCACGCTGATGTTGTCGCCCGGCGCCACCGGCACGGCGGCGGTGATCCCGCCGGTCATGATAAAGGTGCCGGCCGGGATGTGTTCGCCGCGCTCGGCCAGCAGGTTGGCCAGCATCGCCACGCTGGACAGCGGATGGCCGAGCACCGCCGCGCCGGCGCCGAGTTCGACCACTTCGCCGTTCTTCTCCATGACCACGCCGAGGGTGCGCAAATCGACCTCCTCCAGGCTGGCCATGCGCCCACCAGTGATGAAGCGGGTCGAGGAGGCGTTGTCGGCGACCACGCTGATCAGGTCGAACTTGAAATTCTCATAACGCGAGTCGATCACCTCTACGGTTGGGATCACGTAGTCGATCGCCGCGATCACGTCACCCAGGTGGCAACCCGGACCGTGCAGCGGCGCCTTGGTCACCACCGAGATTTCCGCCTCGATCTTTGGATGGATCAGCTGGGAGCAATCCACCACGCCTCCGTCCGGCACGCTGAAGTAGTCGGCGAGGAAGCCGTAGATCGGCGTTTCCACGCCCATCTGCGCCATCTTCGCCCAGGAGGTCAGGCCCATCTTCAGGCCGACGATCGGCCTCCTTGCGCCGGCGGATTTCCCACTGCACGTCGTAGGCGTCGGCGAAGGTCATCTCGGGAAAATCGTTGGTCACCTTGCCGATGTCGTGGACATTCAGCTCGGCGTTTTCGATGTGCTCGGCCAGGGCCAGCACCTGTTCGCGGGTCAGGGTACGGTTCATGCGCTCACCTTCTGCTGCTGACGGGCCCGGGCCATGTCCAGGGCGAGGTCTTCGATCATGTCTTCCTGGCCACCGACGGTGCCGCGCCGGCCCAGTTCGACCAGGATGTCGCGGGCCGACACGCCATATTTCTTCTCGGCGCGCTGGGCGAACAGCAGGAACGAGCTGTACACCCCGGCGTAGCCCAGGGTCAGGGCGTCGCGGTCGACGCGGATCGGCTGATCCATCATCGGCACCACCAGGTCCTCGGCCACGTCCATGATCTTGTACAGGTCGATGCCGGTCTCCACGCCCATGCGTTTGCACACTGCGACGAACACTTCCAGCGGGGTGTTGCCGGCACCGGCGCCGAGGCCGGCGACCGAGCCGTCGATGCGCGCGGCACCGGCTTCGATGGCGGCCAGCGAGTTGGCGATAGCCATGCCCATGTTGTGGTGGCCGTGGAAGCCGACTTCGGTGGCCGGGTTCAGCTCGGCGCGCAGGAGGCCGATTTTCTCGCTGACTTCATCAGGCAGCATGTAGCCGGCCGAGTCGGTGCAGTAGATGCAGTTGGCACCATAGCTTTCCATCAGCTTGGCCTGCTCCAGGACTTTCTCGGCGCTGATCATGTGCGCCATCATCAGGAAGCCGACGGTGTCGACCCCCAGCTTGCGCGCCATGCCGATGTGCTGCTCGGAGACATCCGCCTCGGTACAGTGGGTGGCCACGCGAATAGTCGAGACGCCGCAGTCCAGGGCCATCTTCAGGTGGTCGACGGTGCCGATGCCGGGCAGCAGCAGCGCCGAGACTTTGGCCTGCTTGAGCTGCGGGATCACCGCGCGCAGGTACTCCTCGTCACTGTGGGCCGGGAAGCCGTAGTTGATCGAACGACCGCCGAGGCCGTCGCCGTGGGTGATCTCGATCAGCGGCATACCGGCTTGATCGAGGCCGGTGGCGACCGCGACCATCTGCTCCAGGCTGATCTGGTGGCGCTTGGCGTGCATGCCGTCGCGCAGGCTCATGTCGTGCAGGATGACGCTCTTGCCGTGCAAATTCATGGTGCTACTCCTCAAGCCAGCGCGATGTCGCGACGCGGCAGTTGAATGGTGCCGGCGGCGATTTCCTCGGCGAACATCTCGCCGGTACGCAGCGCGGCGGCGGTCATGATGTCGAGGTTGCCGGCGTACTTGGGCAGGTAGTCGCCCAGGCCTTCGACTTCCATGAAGATCGACACGCGGTTGCCGTCGAACACCGGGCCGTTCTTCAGGCACGTATTTCTGCACCTCGGCGATCATCGCGTGAACCGAAGCGGTGATCGCAGCCTGGTCCGGCTCGCTGTCGGTCAGGCAGTGGATGGTGTCGCGCATCATCAGCGGCGGCTCGGCCGGGTTGATGACGATGATCGCCTTGCCTTCCCTGGCGCCGCCGACCTGCTCGATGGCGCCGGCGGTGGTGCGGGTGAACTCGTCGATGTTCTTGCGCGTGCCCGGGCCGACCGAGCGCGAGGAGACGGTGGCGACGATCTCGGCGTAGGCCACCGGCTGCACGCGGGACACCGCGGCGACCATGGGGATGGTGGCCTGGCCGCCGCAGGTGACCATGTTGACGTTCATTTCCAGGCGGCCGACATGCTGCTTGAGGTTGACCGGCGGCACGCAGTAGGGGCCGATGGCCGCCGGGGTCAGGTCGACCATCAGCACGCCAAGCGCGTTGAGCTTGCGGCTATTCTCGGCATGCACATAGGCCGAGGTGGCGTCGAAGGCGATGCGGATGTCGTCGTCCAGCACGTGCGGGAGCAGGCCGTCGACGCCTTCGGCTGTGGTCTTCATGCCGAAATCGCGGGCGCGTTTGAGGCCGTCGGAGTTGGGGTCGATGCCGACCATCCACACCGGCTCAATCCACTCGGAACGGAGCATCTTCATCACCAGATCGGTACCGATATTGCCGGGGCCTATGATGGCCGCCTTGAGTTTCTTGCTCATGGGTTTGTCCTCTGTTCGATCAGGTGAAGCGCACGGAGGCGCTGCCGATGCCGCCGATCTCGACGCGCATGAAGTCGCCGGCCTTGACCGGCTCCAGGGGTACCAGCGAGCCGGAGAGGATCACTTCGCCAGCCTTCAGCGGGATACCGAAGCGGCCCAAGGTGTTGGCCAGCCAGGCCACGCAGTTGACCGGCGAACCCAGGGCCGCGGCACCGGCGCCGGTGCTGAGCAACTGGCCGTTCTTCTCCACCAGCATGCCGCAGGTAACCAGGTCGACCTGGCGTGGCGACACTGCCGTGTCGCCGAGCACGAACAGGCCGCAGGATGCATTGTCCGCTACTGTGTCTTCGATCTTGATTTTCCAGTCGCGGATGCGCGAATCGACGATCTCGAAACAGGGCATCACGCACTCGGTGGCGGCCAGCACGTCGGCGTTGGTCACGCCGGGGCCGATCAGGTCCTTCTTGAGGATGAAGGCGATTTCGCCCTCGGCCTTGGGCTGCATCAGCCGCTGGCTGATCGGCACGGCCTCGCCGCTGTTGAACACCATGGCATCGGTCAGGTAGCCGAAGTCTGGCTGATACACGCCGAGCATGTTCTGCACCGCCTTGCTGGTGACGCCGATCTTCTTGCCGATGATCTTCTCGCCGGCGGCCAGCCGGCGTTCGAGCATGCGCAGGGAAATGTGGTAGGCGTCGTCGATGCCGATGGCGAAACCGCGCTCGGTCAGCGGGCTGACCGCTTCACGGTTGAGCATCGCCTGATACAGCTCGTCGCCGAGCTCGTTGATCAATATCTGGTCCATGCTTGTCTCTCTCAGGAAAGGGGGGCGGCCTCGGCGAGGAAATCCTCGACCAGGCGGGCGAAACGCTCGGCGTGTTCGATCTGGGTCCAGTGGCCACACTGGTCGAAGACGTGTAGCTGGGCGTTGGGAATCCACTGCGCTAGGGTCAGCGAAGCCTGCAGCGGGATGATCTGGTCTTCGCGGCCATGCACCACCAGGGTCGGGTGGGGCAACGCGCGGATCGCCCGCTCGTCGCTGCACAGCTCCTCGATCCATCGCTGGCGCGGGGCCGGGAACATGGCGGCGAAGGATTCCTGGAAGCCCGGGCGTATGCTGGCCTGGTAACGCAGTTCGGCCAGGTCTTCGCTGACCAGGCCGCGATCGAAGGCGAACAGGTCGAGCAGCGCGCGCATATTAGCTAGCGATGGCCTGTAGCCCCAGGCTGCGTCCAGCCCCGACGTGAGCTCGAAGGGCACGCCGACGCTGCCCATCAGCACCAGCCGGCGCACCCGCTCGGGGTGACGCACGGCCAGGGCCAAGGCGATGGCGCCGCCGAAGGAATTGCCGACCAGGTCGGCCTGGGCGATGCCCTGGGCATCCAGCACGCCGAGGGCATGCAGCACCCAGGTGTCGAGGCTGTAGTGAGCATCTGCCGGGCGCTCGCTGTAACCGAAGCCGAGCATGTCCGGGGCGAGCACCCGGTGATTCTGGGCCAGCTGCGGCATGACCAGGCGCCAGTTGGCCCAGGCGGTGACGCCAGGGCCGGAGCCGTGGATCAGCAGCAGCGGAAAGCCGCTGCCCTGCTCCAGCAAGTTGGTGCGCCAGCCTGCGGCGAGGATCTCGCGACCCAGCTCGGGGCTAGGTTCCGGAGCCTGCTCCGCTGCTTGCGGGGGTGCCTTCAGGGATGCAGTCATGGCCGCCTCAGAGTTTCACGCAGATGTTTTTCAGCTCGGTGTAGAACTCCAGCGAGTGCACACCCCCTTCGCGGCCGATGCCCGACTGCTTGCTGCCGCCGAAGGCGGTGCGTAGATCGCGGAGGAACCAGCTGTTGACCCAGACGATGCCGGCCTCGATCTGCCCGGCGACGCGGTGGGCGCGCGAGCTGCTCTCGGTCCAGATCGCCGACGCCAGGCCATAGGGCAGGCTGTTGGCCAGTTCGATGGCCTCCTCTTCCGTATCGAACGGGCGGATATGGCAGCAGGGGCCGAAGATTTCCTCGGTGACCACCGCCGAATTGTCGGAGAGGCCAGTCCAGATAGTCGGCTGCACCCAGGCGCCGCCGGCCAGGTGCGCCGGCATCTCCGGCACGCCGCCGCCGGTGACAACGGTGGCGCCGTCATCGACTGCCTGCTGGTAATAGCTGAGGACTTTTTCGCGGTGCTTGAGGCTGACCAGCGGGCCGAAGTTGCTGCTGGCGTCGTCCGGCGGCCCGATCACCAGGCTTTCGGCACCGGCCTTGAGTCGGGCGACGAACGCGTCGAAGATCGGCCGCTCGATATACAGTCGCTCGGTACCGAGGCAGACCTGGCCGCAGTTGGCGAAGGCCGAGCGCAGGGTGCCCTCGATGGCCTTGTCCATATCGCAGTCGGCGAACACGATGCCGGCGTTCTTCCCGCCCAGTTCCAGCGACACCTGGCGCACGCCCTTGGCCGCAGCGCGCATGATGGTTTCGCCGGTGCCGGTCTCACCGGTGAAGGTGTAGGCGTCGACGTCCGAGTGCTCGGTGAGGAAGGCCCCGGCCGAATCGCCGCCGAAGCCATGCACCACGTTGTACACGCCCGCCGGTACGCCGGCGGCCTGCATCACCTCGCCGAGCAGGGTGGCGGTCAGCGGAGTTTCCTCGGATGGCTTGACCACCACGCAGTTGCCGCAGGCCAGGGCCGGTCCGACTTTCCAGGTCATCAGCAGCAGCGGCAGGTTCCACGGGCTGATGACCCCGATCACCCCCTTGGGCCGGCGCACGCCGTAGTTGAGCGCACCGGCGCCATCCGGGGTGGCCATCTCGAAGGCTTCGTTGGCGACATTCTTCAGCAGGTCGGCGAACACCTTGAAATTGGCCGCCCCACGCGGGATGTCGATATGGCTGGCCAGGGATTTTGGCTTTCCGGTGTCGAGGCATTCGGCCTCGAGAAACTCGTCGAAACGGGCCGTGATGCCATCGGCCACGCGATGCAGAATGTCAGCGCGCTCGGCCACCGTCATCTTCCCCCAGGGCCCCTTGAGCGCGGCACGGGCAGCTTTGACCGCAGCGTCGACCTCGGCGCGGCCGGCCTCGTGGACGCGGCCGATCACCTGGCCATTGACCGGGTTGATGTCCTCGAAGGTGCGGCCGCTGGCCGAGCCGACAAAGGCACCGTTAATGAAATGCTTGATCTCTTTCATCTGCGTAATCTCTGCAATAAGTCGAGCTGGGCCTTTAGGTCATAACGGTCATGAATCGTTCGTTGAGCACCCGGTCGTGATAGAAGATCGCCTTGCCCACATCCTTGGCCAACCAAGTCACCGGCTTGTGATCCGGATAGTTGTAGTTCCCGCCGCAGAACACCTCGCAGCGGTTGCCGGACGGGTCGAAGAAATAAATGGTCTTGCCGTGGGTCAGGCCGTGCCTGGTCGGGCCGATATCGATCGAGGTGTCGGTCATGCTGATCAGGTCGGCAGCGCGCAACACGTCCTCCCAGGTATCGAGGAGGAATGAGGCATGATGGAACTTACCCTTCTCCGCATGCTGGATAAAAGCCACATCGTGGGCCTTGGTCGACAAGCTTAGAAACTGTGCTAGGCGTATACCCTCGGCATCGACCACTTGCTCGGCCAGGTAAAAGCCGAGTACCTCGGTAAACAACTCATAAGTGGCTTGTAGTTCATCACCATACAGCAGGCAATGATCGAAACGCACCGCCGACATACCTTTCAGATCGCGTGGCCAGGCTTCGGGATTGACCTCATTCACACCCCATTTGCCAGTGTATTCCTTGTCAGCATACAACTCGAAGTGATGCCCTGAGGGGGCTTGGAAGCGCACACGCCGACCGCAACTATTGAGCTCCCCCGCCGGTACCTGTTCGACGGAACAGCCATGTGCCTGCAGATCCTGCTCAAGTTGCTGGAGAGACACCTCATCTACCACCTTGAAACCCATGAAATCCATACCTGGCTCATCAGCTTCGCGTAGCACTACAGAAAATTTGTCAACCTCACTCCAGGCCTTCAGATAGACACGGCCCTGGTCGTCACGATCCATCTCGATCAGGCCCAACAATTCGATGTAGTGTTCCAACGCCTTACCCATGTCCAGTACACGCAGTTGCACGTGCCCTGGGCGCATTACACCTTTCTTCATGACATCACCTATTCTCTTTATTATTGTGGATCGACCGTGTTTTCACTGCCAGGCTTTGAATAACGCTCGATACATAGATCGCTCCGGGCAAACAGTCGGCAGGCCAAGGCGTAGCCTTGTTCGCGGGCTTCTACCGGCAGGTGCTTGCAGCTCACACGCCCGCACTCGTAGTCACCGGCAAGAACCCTCACCTTGCACAAGCCACAACCGCCACCACGACAGCCCACTGGTAAGCATTGCTTACCCTGCGTCTCCATTGCACTTAACACTGATTGCAGCGGCTGACAGGCAAATCGCTCTCCGCCAGGCTGCACAGTGATTTCAAAGGCCTCTGACATATCTTCCTCCGTTCAACCAAGGCAGAGCCGGAGTAGCTTCACTTTGGGCCGCGACGGTGCCGATGTAGGACATCAAAAGACAAATCTTGATCGGTTCGGCCGCCTTGACCGCCCTCGCCAGTGAAATGCTGAGGGCCAATGCCAGAGCACTGACGGTGAAGGTGGAACGGAACGAGCAAGGCATCTTGTTACTGTTGTGCATTGTCACGTCCAGCGGCGCTCAGCGGCGCAGCATGCAAGGAAACTATATTAGGTTTAGGATGCGGTTGTGGTATCGGCCCACTGACGCTAGGGCCGGTAGGCCGCCCATGCTTAGAAGCTTCCACGTGTAGTTAAAGATCAAGCGGTTCTCATCGACGTCAGCCTGGTGGTTGGAACCCGTAGTGACATTCCACTCCTGACGCTCAGCCCCTTAAGCGAGCCCCTCTCCACCACATAGCCGACGTCCAGGACGCAATCGAATTGTTTGCCCTCGAATCCGCGACCGTTATCAACGTTGTCACCCTTGACGTAGCACACCCCGGCTACCATTTTCCCAACCCAGGCGCGCACGTGCCTCGGCCAGGTCGGCGTCGAGGTCGTGGCTCCACAGCCAGTCGAAGCGGGTCGCCAGGTTTTCCCCCAGCAGATGCTCGTTCGCACCTACGACGGGGTCGCGAAACTCGTATAACTCGCCGGTCTCCCGGGAGGTTCGCTGCACGCGACAGGCACGAGGGCGGCGCAGGTCGTCGTAGGCTTCAAGCAGCTCGGCGAGGTTGTCTGCATCGACTTGGGTATCGCCCAACAGGCGGGCGAGGAAGTAGGCGTCCTCAAGTCCTTGGGCGGCACCGGCGCCTTGGTGCGGCAGCATGGCGTGAGCTGCGTCGCCGATCAGGACGACCCGCCCGTGCACGTAGCCCGGCAGCTCCGCCAGGTCGTGCAGTGCCCAGAGAGTTGGTGCCGGGATGCACTCCAGCAGGGTGCGCGCGGCATCACCCCAACCCGCGAAGGCATCGAGCATCTCTCGCTGGCTCACATCGCGCACCCAAGGGGCATCCGCGGGCCAGTTCGGCTTCGGCTCACTACGGTCGGAAATGAAGGCCACAACGTTGATGAGGCGGCCATTCCTCACCGGAAAAGTGAGGATATGGCCGTCAAGCCCTAGGTACATCTGCGGTACGTCCACCAAGTGCTCGTCGATGCCCTGGGCTCGATAGGCTTCGCGCAGGTGTAGGCTGTCGACCATCCCCCGATAGGCACAGGTGCCGCTGAAGCGCGGTACCTGTGGGGCCAGCCCCTGACCTTCCAGCACATGACTACGCAGCGCTGACTTGATTCCGTCGGCACCGATTAGAAGGTCACAGCGGTGCTCTGTGCCGTCGGCGAATAGCACTTGCACTTCGCCCCCCTTTTGCTCGACCTGTGTGGCGCGCTTCCTGAATTGGGCGATACCTTTTGGGAGGTGATTTACTAGGGCATCGAGGAAATCCGCCCGGTGTACCGAGGACTGGCCCACGCCCGGAGCGATGGTCGCTCCCAGATAGCTGGCATCCCTGCCGCGCCGCCACTCGAACCACACGTCCTCCCAGGGCTCCGAGGTACGGTCGGCGACCTGCAAGTAGGCCTCGCCCAAGCCTAGGCCGACAATGGCGCGCACCGCGTTGGGGCCAAAGGAAACTCCTGCACCGACCTCACCAAAAGCCGGCGCGCACTCGAACAGCTGTACTTGGAGATGGGAGTAGCGACAGAGCTCCAGAGCCAAGGCAACGCCGGAAATCCCGCCGCCGATGATACCGATGCGCAAGCCAGGTTTATTGTTTTTC
>LNAP01018877.1_pt1 | contig 18815 bp, 18 predicted proteins | sample 602601 | NCBI WGS metagenome assembly LNAP01 (sample SAMN02440304, study PRJNA202911) | soil metagenome | biome: Subtropical and temperate rainforests or woodlands; isolation source: soil samples (1 kg each in a 20% v/v slurry with milli Q water) were... ...
GCGCCGCTGTCGACGACCTACGCGCCGGAAAGCGTGACCTTCTTCATTTTCGCCATCCACTTGATGGGGATCAGTTCGATCATGGGCGCGATCAACGTGATCGCCACCATCCTCAACCTGCGCGCCCCCGGCATGACGCTGATGAAAATGCCGTTGTTCGTCTGGACCTGGCTGATCACCGCGTTCCTGCTGATTGCGGTGATGCCGGTACTGGCCGGTTGCGTGACGATGATGCTGATGGACATCCACTTCGGCACCAGTTTCTTCAGTGCCGCCGGTGGCGGAGACCCGGTGCTGTTCCAGCATGTGTTCTGGTTCTTCGGTCACCCCGAGGTGTACATCATGATCCTGCCGGCCTTCGGCGCCGTCAGCTCGATCATTCCGGCCTTTTCGCGCAAGCCACTGTTCGGCTACACCTCGATGGTCTATGCCACCGCGAGTATCGCGTTCCTGTCGTTCATCGTCTGGGCGCACCACATGTTCGTGGTCGGCATTCCGCTGGTGGGCGAGTTGTTCTTCATGTACGCCACGTTGCTGATTGCGGTGCCGACGGGCGTGAAGGTATTCAACTGGGCCAGCACCATGTGGCAGGGCTCGCTGACGTTCGAGACGCCGATGCTGTTTGCCGTGGCGTTCGTGATCCTGTTCTCCATCGGCGGTTTCTCCGGGCTGATGCTGGCTATCGCCCCGGCGGACTTCCAGTACCAGGACACCTACTTCGTGGTCGCGCACTTCCATTACGTGCTGGTGCCGGGGGCGATCTTCGGGATCTTCGCCTCGGCCTACTACTGGCTGCCGAAATGGACCGGCCACATGTACGACGAAACCCTCGGCAAGCTGCATTTCTGGCTGTCGTTCATCGGCATGAACCTGGCCTTCTTCCCGATGCACTTTGTGGGGCTGGCGGGCATGCCACGACGGATTCCGGACTACAACCTGCAGTTCGCCGACTTCAACATGGTGTCGTCGATTGGCGCATTCATGTTCGGCGCCACGCAGATCTTCTTCCTGTTCATCGTGATCAAGACCATTCGCGGCGGCGCGCCGGCACCGGCCAAGCCGTGGGATGGGGCCGAAGGTCTGGAGTGGAGCATCCCGTCGCCGGCGCCGTATCACACATTCACCACGCCGCCGGAAGTGAAATGAACGCCTGGCCCTTTGTAGGAGCAAGCTCGCTCGCGATGGTCGTCAACGATGACGCTGGAAGCCTTACGCACCACGGCGCTCTCAAGTTTTTCGCGAGCAAGCTCGCTCCTACAGGGGGGGGTGGAAATCATGGCTGACTCGATTTCGATGAAGAAACTGGTCACGCGCCTGCTGACCGTGGTGGTGGCAATGTTTGTGTTCGGCTTTGCCCTGGTGCCGATCTACGACGTGATGTGCAAGGCCTTCGGCATTAACGGCAAGACCGGCGGGCAGTACGAGGGTGAGCAAACGGTCGACACCTCGCGGCAGGTGCGCGTGCAGTTTCTGTCGACCAACACCGCCGACATGCCGTGGGACTTTTACCCCAAACATGACGAATTGACCGCGAACCCGGGGGCGGTGAACGAGATGATCTTCATCGCCCACAACCCCACCGATAAACCGATGAGCGCCCAAGCCGTGCCGAGCATCGCGCCCAGCAATGCGGCGGCGTACTTCCACAAGACCGAATGTTTCTGCTTTACCCAGCAAGTGCTGCAGCCCGGTCAGCGGATCGAGATGCCGGTACGTTTCATCGTTGACCGTGATATGCCCAAGGATGTGAAGCACCTGACGCTGTCCTACACGCTGTTCGATATCACCGCCCGACATCCACCGGTAGCTGTAAACACTGGCGGCTGAGCGTGCCCGATAAGGAGACATGAACATTATTACGTCCCGGCCCAGAGCAAATGGCCGATCATCGCCACGGTCGGGATGTTCGTCACGGTGTTTGGCCTAGCCACCTGGTTCAATGATCTGAAAGCAGCGCGTCCGGAATCCCACGGGCCGCTAATCTTTTTCGTCGGCGGGCTGTTGCTGGCCTACATGCTGTTTGGCTGGTTCGGCACGGTGATCAAGGAAAGTCGCGGCGGCTTGTACAGCGCACAGATGGATCGCTCGTTCCGCTGGGGCATGAGCTGGTTCATTTTCTCGGAGGTGATGTTCTTCATCGCCTTTTTTGGCGCGCTGTTTTATGTGCGTCAAATCTCCGGACCGGCGCTCGGTGGTGAAGGCGCCAAAGGCATGGCGCACATGCTGTGGCCGAACTTCCAGTTCACCTGGCCGCTGCTGAGCAACCCCGACTCGAAACTGTTTCCGCCGCCCAAGGAAGTCATTAGCCCCTGGGGCCTGCCGCTGCTCAATACCGTGTTGCTGGTCAGTTCCAGCGTGACCGTGACCATCGCCCACCATGCCTTGAAAAAGGGGCATCGCGGCGCACTGAAACTCTGGCTGGCGCTCACTGTATTGCTCGGCAGTGCGTTCCTCATCTTCCAGGCCGAAGAATACATGCACGCCTACCGCGAACTGGGCCTGACCCTGGGCTCGGGCATCTACGGCGCGACCTTCTTCATGCTCACCGGGTTCCACGGCGCCCACGTCACCATCGGCACCATCATCCTGTTCGTGATGCTGGTGCGGATCATGCGCGGGCATTTCGACAACGAGCACCAGTTCGGTTTCGAAGCGGCGACTTGGTATTGGCACTTCGTGGATGTGGTGTGGATCGGGCTGTTTGTTTTCGTCTATGTGCTTTAAAGCAGCTTATAGGAGCGTGTTACCAAGGGGCATTGGAAACCAACTGGCCGCTGAAAAAGCCCCAGGCAATCAAGCCAAGGGTAAGGGCGGCCAGGGTCACACGAACACTCAAGGCAATGACGAGGCGGTTTGAGCGGCTGTCGTCCTTGACCAGAAAAAACAGGCCGCTGAACAGGCTGACAACCGTGGCAATCAGCATCAGGACGATGGCTGCTTTGAGCATGGTGAGACTCCGGGGGGACAAGCGATGTACTTGAGTATAGCTATCGCGATGACCGATTTTCTGGCAATGCCATGAAGTGCTTTCGGCCAGGTATCGTGCCAACGCTGGTGGTGGCGCTGCTGCTGCCGCTACTGGTGTCCCTGGGGTTCTGGCAGTTGAGTCGGGGCGCGGAGAAAAGCGCGCTGCTGCAAAGCTACACCGAGCGGCGGGCCGCCGAGCCGATGGCCAGCAGCGAACTGCAACACACGATAGACCCGGCCTTCCGTCGGGTTCACCTGTACGGCCAGTTCGATGCCGAACACAGCCTGCTGCTGGATAACAGTCAACGCAGCGGCAGGGTTGGCGTCGAGCTGTTGCAACCCTTTCACGATCAGGCCACCGGGCTTTGGCTGCTGGTCAATCGCGGCTGGTTGCCTTGGCCGGAGCGCCGCACACCACCGCAATTCAAGACACCCACCGAGGTGGTAAGCCTCGACGCGTGGGTCTACGTCTCCCCTGGGGCGACGTTCCAATTGCACGCAGATCCCACAACGTTGACATGGCCGAAGCTGATTACGGCCGTTGAGCCAGACAAGCTCTGGACATCACTGAATCGCGAAGGCTTTGCCTACGAACTGCGCGCCGAAACCGGCCCCGCCACCTATCAGGCCGATTGGCCCGTAGTCGCCATGGGCCCGGAAAAACACATTGCTTATGCCGTGCAGTGGTTCGCCATGGCGATCGTCCTGTTCGGTCTTTATCTCTATCTCGGCTGGCACAACGCAAAGGAGAAACACCATGGGAGCGGCCATGAATCCACCCAGCATGTCTGAGGCGAAACCGTTGGTGAACCGGCGCAAGGGCCGTATGCAATTGCTGCTGATCCTGCTCGGGGTTATCGGTCCGATGATCCTTGCCACCGGCATGTACAAGCTGAATTTCTGGGTGCCCGAGGGCCGCAGTTATCACGGCGAACTGATCGGCAACGGTCAGACCCGCGTGGACATCGGCGTGCAGGCCCAGGAAGAGCGTTGGCAGATACTGGTGACCGCGCCCAAGGATTGCGCGGTGGACTGCCAGCAACTGGTGTATCTGGCGCGGCAAATCCAGATCGGCCTGGGCCGCGATGCGTCCCGCGCCATCCATGCATTGGCCACCGCGCAGACGCTGAACAGCGATTACGAGACTAAACTTCAACGCGAGTACCCGCAGTTGCAACGTTATTCACTGGACTTGCCTGCCTACACAAAAGGCGCTCAGAGCAATGACGTGCCGCACCTTTGGATCATCGACCCCCACGGCAATCTGGTGCTGCGCTACGACCCGTCGGTGAAGGGCAAGGACTTGCTCAACGATCTGCGCCACCTGCTGAAACTGTCGAACATCGGATAAGGGCATCGTCATGGCCAAGCCTGGATTTCGCCTCGCGTTGTTTGCCACCTTGCTGGCACTGATTGTGGTGTTGCTCGGCGCCTACACCCGCTTGACCCACGCTGGCCTTGGCTGCCCGGACTGGCCCGGCTGCTATGGCTTCATCAGTGTGCCGAAAAGCGAAGCCCAGCTGGCCCATGCCGAATTGCATTTCCCGGACGCTCCGGTAGAGGCCCATAAGGGCTGGAACGAGATGATCCACCGCTACTCCGCCGGCACGCTGGGGCTGTTAATCGCGGTGTTGGCGGGTCGTGCGTGGGTGCATCGCCGCCATCCCGGACAGCCGGTGAAGCTGCCGTTGTTCCTGTTGGCGGTGGTTGTTGGCCAGGCCGCGTTCGGCATGTGGACGGTAACGCTCAAGCTCTGGCCGCAGGTGGTCACCGGGCATTTGCTGGGCGGCTTCGCGACCTTGAGCCTGTTGTTTCTGCTGACCTTGCGCCTGTCCGGCGTACTGCCGGCGCTGACCGTGCCACGACGTTTGCAGCACTGGGCGACGGCAGGGTTGTTGCTGGTGATCGGGCAAATCGCCCTCGGGGGCTGGGTCAGTTCCAATTACGCCGCCGTGGCCTGCATCGACTTTCCGACCTGCCACGGCCAGTGGTTGCCAGCGGCGGACTTCGCCAACGGCTTTCACCTGACCCAGCACATCGGCCCGAACTACCTCGGCGGGCAACTGGACAGCGATGCCCGGACGGCCATTCACCTGACTCATCGCATCGGCGCGTTACTGGTCACCCTGGTATTGCTCGGTCTGGCCTGGCAACTGAAGGCGGTTGGTATGACGCGCCTGGCAGGCCTGGTGCTGATCGCACTCGGCGCACAAATCACCCTGGGCATCAGCAACGTGTTGTTCCATCTGCCGCTGCCGGTGGCCGTCGCGCATAACGCGGGCGGCGCGGCGCTGTTGCTGACCATGGTGCTGGTCAATTACCACGCCCGAACCAGTCTGGTCCGGGTCAAGCAAGCGCGCTGGCACTTCAGCCCGCGTAAACACTCAGCCGGGCCCATAACAATAAAAGGAGAAATGCCATGGCGATTCTGATCGGCGAACGTCCCAGTCAGGCGATCTGGCGTGACTACCTGGAACTGACCAAGCCCAAAGTCGTGGTGCTGATGCTCATCACTTCGCTGGTGGGGATGTTCCTCGCAACCCGCGCCGGGGTGCCGTGGACGGTGCTGATTTTCGGCAACCTGGGCATCGCCCTGTGTGCCGGTGGCGCGGCGGCGGTCAATCATGTGGTGGACCGGCGCATCGACGCGGTGATGGCGCGCACCCACAAACGGCCGCTCGCCGAAGGCCGGGTTTCGCCGACCGCCGCGCTGACGTTCGCGCTGGTATTGGCGGTCCTCGGACAAGCCATGCTGCTGGCGTTCACCAACCCGCTGACCGCGTGGCTGACCCTCGCCTCGTTGCTCGGCTACGCGGTGGTCTACACCGGATTCCTCAAGCGCGCGACCCCGCAGAACATCGTTATCGGTGGTCTGGCCGGTGCCGCGCCGCCATTGCTCGGCTGGACCGCCGCCACCGGTCACGTCAGTGCCGAACCGCTGCTGCTGGTGCTGATCATCTTCGCCTGGACCCCGCCGCACTTCTGGGCGCTGGCGATCCATCGCAAGGAGGAATACGCCAAAGCCGACATCCCGATGTTGCCGGTCACCCATGGCGAGCACTACACCAAGATTCACATCCTGCTTTATACCTTCGCATTGCTTGCCGTCAGCCTGATGCCTTATGTGATACACATGAGCGGCACGCTCTACCTGGTCTGCGCGCTCGGGCTGGGCGCACGGTTTCTGCAATGGGCCGTGGTGCTGTACCGTGGCACTCGGCCGCACGCGGCGATCAACACGTTCAAGTACTCTATTTACTACTTGTTCCTGCTGTTTAACCACTACCTATTGTTGAACCTATGACTCGAACCCAGAAAACCGTCTTCATACTTGTCGCCCTGGTCGCATTGATCCTGGGCCTGACCGTCAACAAGGTGCTGTCCGGGAAAAACCAGGGCGATCCGACGGCGCTGATCGACGCCGGCATCATCTTGCTGCCGCAGAGCCGTAATCTGCCGGACGTGATGATGACCAATCAGGACGGCCAGCCGGTCGCGATCAATGAATTGAAAGGCAAGTGGAGCCTGCTGTTCTTCGGCTACACCTTCTGCCCGGACATCTGCCCGACCACCCTCGCCCAGTTGCGGCAGATCAAGAGCGAATTGCCACCCGAGGCTGTGGATAAATTGCAGATTGTGCTGGTCAGCGTCGACCCGAACCGCGATACGCCCAAGCAGCTCAAGCAGTACCTGGGCTACTTCGACCCACAGTTCATCGGCCTGACCCCGGCGTCGACCGATGAACTGCAAACGATCGCCAACGCGGTGAGCATTCCGTTCATTCCGGCGGACACGAGCAAGCCGAACTACACCGTTGATCACAGCGGCAACCTCGCGGTGATCGGGCCGGATGGGACGCAGCGTGGGTTCATTCGGGCGCCGTTGAACAATGCGAAGCTGGTGGCGCAGTTGCCGGTGATGCTCAAGCGCAACTGAAAACACCACCAAACCCTGTGGGAGCGAGCTTGCTCGCGATGGCGGTGTATCAGTCAGCTTGGATGTTGAATGTAATGGCCCCATCGCGAGCAAGCTCGCTCCCACAGGGGCCGTATTTTCAGGCACAAAAAAGGGGATGCACTTGGCATCCCCTTTTTCGTTTACGTCAGCTGATCAGAACGCCGGCACCACCGCGCCTTTGTACTTCTCGAGGATGAAGGCTTTCACTTCCGGGCTGTGCAGCGCGGTAACCAGCTTCTTCATCGCATCGCTGTCCTTGTCGTCCGGGCGAGCCACCAGAATGTTCACGTAAGGCGAGTCGCTGCCTTCGATGAACAGCGCGTCCTTGGCCGGATCAAGCTTGGCTTCCAGCGCGTAGTTGGTGTTGATCAGCGCCAGGTCGACCTGAGTCAGCACGCGCGGGATGGTCGCGGCTTCCAGTTCGCGGATTTTCAGATCCTTGGTGTTCTCGGTGATGTCCTTGACGGTCGACAGGATGTTGTTCGAATCCTTCAACTTGATCAGGCCGGACTTGGCCATCAGCAACAGCGCACGGCCGCCGTTGGTAGCGTCGTTCGGGATGACCACGTTGGCACCACCAGGCAGTTCAGCGAGGGTCTTGTACTTGCTGGAGTAAGCGCCCAAGGGCTCCAGATGCACGCCAGCCACAGAAACCAGATGGGTGCCCTTGGCCTTGTTGAACTCATCCAGGTACGGCTGGTGCTGGAAGAAGTTGGCGTCCAGGCGTTTTTCCGCGACCTGCACGTTCGGCTGGATGTAGTCGGTAAATACCTTGACCTTCAGGTCCACGCCTTCTTTGGCCAGGGCCGGCTTCACGAATTCGAGGATCTCGGCGTGCGGAACCGGAGTGGCCGCTACAGTCAGGGTTTCAGCGTGGGCAGAGAATGCCGCAACGGCCGCGAAGGCCACGAGTAGTTTTTTCATTCAGCTAACTCCATGTGAGGCGCCCGTTTGGCGCCTGCCAGCGAATGGCCGGCTCATGTCTTACTTACGGGAAAAGTGGACGACCAATTTGTCGCCAACGGTTTGCAGTACCTGGACCAGTACCAGCAGCAACACCACTGTCACCACCATCACATCGGTCTGGAAACGCTGGTAACCGAAACGGATCGCCAGGTCACCCAGACCACCAGCGCCAACGACACCGGCCATCGCCGTGTAGGACACCAGTGTAATGGCGGTCACCGTAATCGCCGCGAAGATGCCCGGACGAGCCTCCGGCAGCAAGGCATTGGTGATGATCTGTCTTGTAGTCGCGCCCATGGCCTGGGTCGCCTCGATGATGCCGCGATCCACTTCACGCAGGGCGGTTTCCACCAGACGCGCGAAGAACGGCGTGGCCCCCACTACCAGCGGCGGAATTGCACCGGCGACACCAAGGGAGGTACCGGTGATCAACACGGTGAACGGAATCATCACGATCAGCAGGATGATGAACGGCAGCGAGCGCAGGATGTTCACCACCAGTGACAACATCGCGTAGATGCCTTTGGCTTCCAGCAACTGGCGCGGGCTGCACAGGAACAGCAGCACACCCAGCGGCAGGCCAAGCAGTACGGTGAACAACAGCGAACCACCCAGCATCAGCAAGGTGTCACCGGTGGCCAGCCAGATTTCGAACCAGTCGATATTGGCGAAGAAACTTGTCAGGGCTTCCATTAGCGCAGCACCTCCATGTGGACGTCGGCTGCGGTGAAGCGGGCGAAGGCTGCTTCCATGTCACCGCCGGTCACGGCCAGGGTCAGTTGCCCGTAGGGGACGTCTTTGATGCGGTCGATGCGACCGGCCAGGATGCTGTAGTCCACACCGGTTTCCCGGGCGACGGTGCCCAGCAACGGCGCGTAGGTCGCGTCGCCCTGAAAGGTCAGTCGCACGATGCGGCCTGGCACGTGAGCGAAGTCGTCACGCTGTTCGCTTTCGTCGATCTGCTCGTCTTCCTGCACGAAGCGCTTGGTGGTCGGGTGCTTCGGATGCAGGAACACTTCGGCCACCGAGCCTTGCTCGACGATCACGCCAGCGTCCATCACGGCTACCTGGTCGCAGACTCGGCGGATCACGTCCATCTCGTGGGTGATCAACACGATGGTCAGTTTCAGCTCGCGATTGATCTCGGCCAGCAATTGCAGGACCGATGCGGTGGTTTGCGGGTCGAGGGCGCTGGTGGCTTCGTCGCACAGCAGGATTTTTGGCTTGGTCGCCAGCGCACGGGCAATGCCGACACGCTGCTTCTGCCCGCCGGACAATTGCGCCGGGTACTTTTTCGCGTGGTCGGACAAGCCGACCCGCGCCAGCAACTCGGCCACGCGCGAATCGATCTCGCTGCGCGACAATTCGCCGGCCAGGGTCAGAGGCAGCGCGACGTTGTCGGCGACAGTCTTGGAGGCCAGCAGGTTGAAGTGCTGGAAAATCATCCCGACCTGCTGACGGAAGCGGCGCAGGCCGTTGGCGTCGAGTGCAGTGACTTCTTCACCGTCGACGGTGATTTTGCCGCCACTGGCGTTTTCCAGGCGATTGATCAGACGCAGCAGGGTACTTTTTCCTGCGCCGGAATGACCGATCAAACCGTAAACCTGCCCGTTCTCAATCGTCAGACTGGTCGGATGCAGGGCGGGGATTTCCTTACCGGCGACGCGGTAGGTTTTATGGACGTTTTGAAACTCGATCACGTAGCGAACCTTGTGGGGCGCGTTAGAAAAGGATCAGCGGTTAGCCGGGTCCGTATAGAGGTTCTTAGCATTTATTTCGTATTTGTCCTGTCATTTGGCAATAACGCGATCAAAGGTCAGAAAAAAGGAACGGCTGAAGAAACTCACCCAAGGCCGAAGGCAACTTCGACATGGTGGGCAGCATCGGGTTTGGGGCAGGGAGGCGAAGGCCAAGGCAATTCCGGCCTGAAGATGTGCGGAGCCAGGGAGACCGCTATCGCGAGCCAGCTCGCTCGTACAGTAGAGAAGTGTTGGTCACAAAATGTGTGGGCAACCCGAAACCCTGTGGGAGCGAGCGTGCTCGCGATGCTTTTAAGATTTACGAGGCGTAAGAACCATCTGCGCAGGGACGCTGCGCAAAATCTGCCGCTCCAGCTTCAGGTCAAACTCAGGATCGAGTTTCTTCACCCGTTTGGTCAGCAAGTTGGCCAGCCAAGGGTAATCATTGGTGCGTGGAGCCTGAATGCTCACGTCGCACTGAAAATTCACCACATCGGCGGCAATGGCATCCAGTTGGCGACGCAGTTTGCCCATATCGTTGATATTGAGCACGACCGTGGTGCTTTCAGCCGTCAGGTCGATAACCTTGGCTTTTGGCTTGGCTTCGGCAGCCTTGAGGGCGGCTTCGGCTCTTTCCAGTTCGGCCTTGCGCGCCTGGGCAATCGAGCCGTTGACTCCGCCGGTCAGTGCCGGAGCCTTGGGCATCAACGCGCGGGCACGGCTCAGGGCAGTTGCTGCGGCATCCACGTCACCCTTTTGCAGCACGATCTGGCTGCGACGCAGATAGGCTTCGGCCAGCTGCCGCTGGTATTGCTCAAGGGAAGCATCGTTAGGCGATTCGGCCTGCAAGGCTGCCAATTGGTCTTCGGCGATGGCCAGTTCATCGCTCGCGATGTTTTGTTCCAGCTGTACGATGGCCGCGGCCCGCGCATCGGCGGCCTCGGTGGCCGCCGGTGGCGTGCTTTGGCAGGCGCCCAGCAGCAAAGAAAATGCGACAAGGAGCAGATAACGGGAGGCGAACGACTTCATTCCTTTTGCGCAAAAAACGAGCAAGTCTACACCCCTCGACGGGGCAGAACAAAACTCAGCAGAAATAGCGCGGCGGCCGTCACCACAATCGACGGGCCGGCCGGGGTGTCCTTGAACCAGGACAGCGCCAGCCCGCCACACACGGCGAGTATGCCCAGCAGGCTCGCGCCCAGTGCCATCTGTTCCGGCGAGCGAGCGTGACGTTGTGCCGCAGCCGCCGGGATGATCAGCAACGAAGTAATCAGCAATACGCCGACGATTTTCATCGCCACGGCAATTACCACGGCGATCAACAGCATTAACGCCAGGCGCAATCCCGCTACGGGCAAACCTTCGACCCTGGCCAGTTCTTCATGCACCGTGATCGCCAGCAATGGTCGCCACAACGTAACCAGCAAGACCAGTACCGCCGTGCTGCCGCCAAGAATCCAGGCCAGATCGGTCGGGCTGATCGCCAGCAGGTCACCGAACAGATACGCCATCAGGTCGATCCGCACTTCGTGCATGAAGCTTAGTACCACCAGGCCCAGAGAGAGCGTGCTGGGTGCGAGAATTCCCAAAAGTGTGTCGGATGCGAGCGGCTGGCGTTGTTGTAACGTCACCAGCATCACCGCCAACAGCAAGCAGCCAACAGTGACGGCAACGGTCGGGCTGACATCCAGCAGAAAACCCAGGGCCACGCCGAGCAATGCCGCATGGGACAGGGTGTCGCCGAAATAGGCCATGCGCCGCCAGACCACGAAAGACCCCAGCGGGCCTGCGACGACGGCCAGGGCCAGGCCTGCAAGCAGGGCGTAGAGCAGAAAATCAGCCATGCTTGCAGCTATCTCCGTGAACATGGGGTTGGCCCGACGCGGGCGCCTTGACCACCGAGCCATGCAAGTCGTGGGCGTGGTCGTGATGGTGGTGATAAATCGCCAGGCTTTGTGCGTTCTTTCCGAACAGCTCGACGAAAGCCGGATCGCCGCTGACCTGCTCGGGATGGCCGGAACAGCATACGTGACGATTGAGGCAAACCACCTGGTCCGTGGTGCTCATCACCAGATGCAAATCGTGGGAGACCATCAGCACACCGCAACCATGACGGTCACGCAGGCGGGTGATCAGGCTGTACAGCTCGGCCTGGCCGGCCACGTCGACACCCTGTACCGGTTCGTCGAGTACCAGTAGTTCCGGTTCGCGCAGCAAGGCACGGGCCAGCAACACACGTTGCATTTCGCCACCGGAAACGCTTTGCACCGGGCTGTCGATCACCTGTTCGGCGCCGACTTCCTTGAGTGCAGCCAAGGCCATCGCACGGTCAACCCCCGGTACCAGGCGCAGGAAACGCAGGACCGACAGTGGGAGGGTTGGATCGACATGGAGTTTTTGCGGCATGTAACCAACCCGCAGTTTCGGCTTGCGCCAGACGCTGCCGCTGTCTGGTTTCAACAGGCCGAGCACGGCACGCACCAAGGTGGTTTTGCCTGCGCCGTTGGGGCCGATCAGGGTAACGATCTGCCCCGGCTCGACGCTCAGTTCGATGTTATCCAGCACCGGTTGCCCGGCGAACGTGACGGCAACCTGCTCAAGACGGATTAGCGCGTTGCTCATCAAGCCTCCTGGCAACCGGAGCAGAGACCGACCACTTCAACGGTCTGGCCTTCGACGACAAACCCGACATCCCTGGCGCTGGCAATGATCGCGTCGCTGATGGATTTTTGCTCAAGTTCGATCGCGGCGTGGCACTCACGGCAGATCAGGAACTGCCCCTGGTGAGCATGTTCCGGGTGGTTGCAGCCGATGAAGGCGTTTAGCGAGGAAATCCGATGGACCAGGCCGTTTTCCAGCAGGAAATCCAGCGCGCGGTACACCGTCGGCGGTGCGGCGCGGCGACCGTCCTGCTCGCTGAGGACCGCGAGAATGTCATAGGCACCTAAAGGCTTGTGGCTTTGCCACACCAGCTCCAGCACTCGCCGGCGCAACGCGGTCAGGCGCAGCCCTTGACGTGCGCACAGGGCATCGGCCTCGGACAAAGCGCTGTGAACGCAATGCGAGTGGTCGTGGGGGCGGCTGGCGATCGGTGTTTTTAGCATGAGCGGCGACGAGGTTTGTGAGAGACGTTATTATGTTACCCGTTCTCGCCTCTTCGAGTGGTCATCGTGTCCCGACTTTTTTCTGTTTTTGTCGCATTTATCGCAAGTTTTCTGCTGATCGGTTCGGCGCAGGCCGAGGTCAAGGTCCTTACCAGCATCAAGCCTCTGCAACTGATCGCGGACGGCGTGGCGATCCCCGAGGTTTTGTTGCCACCGGGTGCCTCACCGCATAACTATGCGTTGCGCCCTTCCGACGTACGCAAAGTGCAGTCGGTAGACCTGCTGTACTGGATCGGTCCGGACATGGAAGGTTTCCTGCCACGGGTGCTCAATGGTCGTACGTTGCCCAACGTCGCGGTGCAGGATTTGCCGGGCATGAAACTGCGTCGCTTTGCCGAAGATAGCCACTCCCACGCCGAAGAAGCCGACGAACACGACCACGATCACCGTCCGGGCAGCCTCGATGCGCACCTGTGGCTGGCGCCAGTCAACGCCCGTGTCATCGCCACGAAAATGGCGGCTGATCTGAGTGCCGCCGATCCTGACAATGCCGCACGTTATCAGAGCAATCTGAAAGCCTTCGACGGGCGTCTCGATGCTCTGGATGCGCGCCTGAAGAAACGCTTGGGCGACGTTCAGGGTAAGCCCTACTTCGTTTTCCACGAAGCCTTCGACTACTTCGAAGACACTTACGGCCTCAAGCACGTGGGTGTGTTCAGCGTCGCGGCCGAAGTGCAACCCGGTGCCCAGCATGTCGCGGCGATGCGTGCGCGATTGCAGGAAGTCGGCTTCAGCGAACCGCCGCTGCGGCCCCGTCTGGCGGAAACCCTGGTGGCGGGTTTGCCGGTGAAACTGGCTGAACTTGATGCGCTGGGCGGGTACACGCCAGCGACTGCCCAGGGCTATGAGCAGGTGTTGGAGAAATTGGGGAATGATCTGGCGGGGTGCCTGGAGTCGTTGTAACCGACACCAGACTCTGTGGGAGCGAGCTTGCTCGCGATAGCGGCATTACATCAACATCAATGTTGACTGACCCGCCGCTATCGCGAGCAAGCTCGCTCCCACAGGTCAAAGCCTTTAAAGGGCGAAAGGCAGCGGCGTATTAACCGTCTGCCGCTGCGCCAGGCGCAACTGGAACTCCATCGGATCGTGAATCAACACATCCTGTCCGGCAAACGACTCCGCCGCGATCAGACGTGACAACCAGAACCGTACGCAAGCTACCCGCAGCATGGTCGGCCATAACTCGGCTTCGGCGGCGGTGAACGGTCGCAAGGCCGCGTAAGCGCCCAGCAAGGCCCGCGCTCGTGGTCCATCGATTACGCCATCGTCGTCCGAGCACCAGTCGTTCAAGGCAATCGCCACGTCGTAGAGCATCGGCCCGGAGCAAGCGTTGTAGAAGTCGATCAGCCCGGTCAGGTGCGTGCCTTCGAACATCGCGTTGTCGCGGAACAGGTCGGCGTGAATGTTCGCCCGTGGCAGTGCCAGGATTTTTTCTTTCTGCCGAGTGATTTCTTCCAGCGCCCGTTGCAGCAGGTCTTTCTGTTCGGCACCGAGGTGCGACAGGAATTGCGTGCCCTCCTCCAGCATCCAGTCCAGGCCGCGATCGGTTTTGCGCTTGATCATATTGGTCTGGGTTGCCAGGTGCAGATGGCCGAGCAATTCACCTACCTGCGCGCAATGTTGCGCGTTGGCTTGCTTGATGTGCTTGCCGGCCAGGCGCGGTTGCAGCAACGCAGGTTTGCCCGCCAGTTCGCGCAAGGCCACGCCGTCTGTGGTGCGCAAGGCGTAAGGCACCGGCAGGTCGGCGCCGTGCAATACGTCGAGCAGTTCGATGAAGAATGGCATTTCCTGAACCGGGCCGCGCTCGATCAGGGTCAGGACAAATTCGCCCTGCTCCAGGCTGATAAAGAAATTGGTGTTTTCGCTACCGGCGGCAATCCCCTGGAAATCAAGCAGGCGGCCGAGGCCATAAGGGGCGAGAAAAGCCGAGCCAGGGGGGTGAACACAGACATGTTTAAGCTGCCAGTACGGGCGCCGCTGTTGAGCCAGCGCCGATTGAAATTAAGAAACTACTTCCACTCGAAAATCTTCCACGACGGAATCAGCATATCGGGCTGATCCGAGCGGATAAAGTTACCGTCCGATCCATCTGCCCGCACCAGAAAGTACGGTTTTCCGCCCTTTGGTGTTACCTGAATGGCATACAGGAAGCCATTCTGGCGGTACTCCTTGATCGTATTGTCGCCTTCCGTGCGAATGGTCACATCCGGTTCCGGCGATGGCGCATCGTCCGCCGCCATGACGGCCATTGGTGTGATTGCAAACAAGCCAGCCAGCAACAGGCGATTTAGTGTGCGCATGATAACCTTGTCCCTTTGTCGTCAACGGTCCCGCTATTCTAGCGCCGGACCCGCCTGCTCATGAGCCAAGCCCCCCTCGTCCTGGTGGACGGTTCTTCTTACCTGTACCGCGCCTTTCACGCGCTGCCACCGCTGACCACGTCCAAAGGCCTGCCGACCGGTGCGGTCAAGGGCGTGCTGAACATGCTCAAGAGCCTGCGCAAGCAATATCCGGACAGTCCGTTCGCCGTGGTGTTCGACGCCAAGGGTGGGACTTTTCGCGATGAGATGTTTGCCGAATACAAGGCCAACCGTCCGAGCATGCCCGACGATATGCGCGTGCAGATCGAGCCGCTGCACCAGAGCGTGATCGCCCTGGGCTTCCCGCTGCTGTGTGTCGAAGGCGTCGAGGCCGATGACGTGATTGGCACCCTGGCCCGCAGCAGCGCGGCGGCGGATCGTCCGGTGATCATCTCCACCGGCGACAAGGACATGGCGCAACTGGTCGACGGTCACATTACCTTGGTCAACACCATGACCGGTAGCAGCATGGACGTGGAGGGCGTGAAGGAGAAATTCGGCGTCGCTCCGGAGCAGATCATCGATTATCTGGCGCTCATGGGCGATTCTTCCGACAACATTCCGGGTGTTCCAGGCATCGGTCCGAAGACGGCTTCCGGCCTGCTGGTCGGTGTGAACGGCGGTCTGACCGAGCTCTATGCGCAACTCGACATCGTGCCGACCCTGCCGATTCGCGGCGCCAAGACCCTGCCGGCCAAGCTCGAAGAGCACAAGAAAATGGCCTTCCTGTCCTATCAGCTGGCGACCATCAAGGTTGACGTGCCACTGGACGTTGGCCTCGACGACCTGAAAATGGGCGCGGAAGATCCTGCGAAACTCTACGAGTTGTACTCCCTGCTGGAGTTCAAGAGCTGGCTGAACGACCTTGATCGCGATGCCAAACGCCTGGAACTGAGCGCTGCCGCCGAGCCAGCACCGGCCGCCGATCTGTTCAGCGAACCAGAGGCCGAAGCACCGGCCGTCGCTGCTGAAGCCGCCTATGAAACCATCCTCGATCAAGCGCGGTTCGATGCCTGGCTGGAAAAACTGAACAACGCCAAACTGTTTGCCTTCGACACCGAAACCACCGGCATCGATGCGCAGCAGGCGCAACTGGTGGGCCTGTCGTTCGCGGTTCAGGCTAACGAAGCGGTCTACATCCCGTTGACCCATTCCTACATTGGTGTGCCACAGCAGCTGGATCGTGACACGGTCCTGCGTGCGCTCAAGCCGATTCTGGAGGATCCGAACAAGCTCAAGGTCGGCCAACACGCCAAGTTCGACATGAACATCCTGGCCAACTGCGCCATCGGCGGCGATCAGGACAACGGTATTACTGTGCGTGGCGTCGCCTTCGACACCATGCTTGAGTCCTACGTGCTCAACTCCACGGCCACCCGCCATGACATGGACAGCCTGGCGCAGAAGTATCTGGACCACACCACGGTAAGTTTCCAGGACATCGCCGGCAAAGGCGTGAAGCAGCTGACGTTCGACCAGATCGCTCTGGAGCAGGCCGGGCCTTACGCCGCCGAAGATGCAGATATCACCTTGCGTCTGCACTATGCCCTGTTCGAAAAGCTCTCGGCTATTCCGAGCCTGGCCAGCGTACTGACCGACATCGAAATCCCATTGGTGCCGGTATTGGCGCGTATCGAACGCCAGGGCGCGTTGGTCGACGCTGCCTTGCTGGGCGTGCAAAGCATCGAACTGGGCGACAAGATGGTGGCGCTGGAGCGTGAAGCCTTCGAGATTGCCGGCGAGGAATTCAACCTCGGTTCGCCCAAGCAACTAGGTGTGATCCTATACGAGAAGCTCGGCCTGCCGGTACTGAAGAAAACCGCCAAGGGCCAGCCATCAACCGCCGAAGAAGTGCTGGCCAAACTGGCAGAAGACGACTATCGATTGCCGAAAGTGCTCATGGAATATCGCTCCATGAGCAAGCTGAAAAGCACCTATACCGACCGTCTGCCGGAGCAGATCAACCCGCGTACCGGGCGGATCCATACCTCGTATCACCAGGCGGTGGCGTCCACCGGGCGGCTGTCCTCCAGCGATCCGAACTTGCAGAACATCCCGGTGCGCACCGCCGAAGGGCGTCGCATCCGCCAGGCCTTCGTGGCTCCGGTCGGTTACAAGCTGCTGGCTGCGGACTATTCGCAGATCGAACTGCGGATCATGGCGCACCTGTCCCGGGATGAAGGGCTGATGAACGCCTTCCGCCACAATCTGGACGTACACACCGCGACCGCCGCCGAAGTGTTCAAGGTCGAACTGGCCGAAGTGACCTCCAACCAGCGCCGCAGCGCCAAGGCGATCAACTTCGGCCTGATCTACGGCATGGGCGCACAGAAGCTCGGCAAGGACATCGGCGTCGACACCAAGACCGCCAAGGCTTACATCGATACCTACTTCGCCCGGTACCCTGGCGTTCGCCAGTACATGGACCGCACGCGTGCCCAGGCCGCTGAGCAAGGTTATGTCGAGACGTTCTTCGGCCGTCGCCTGTACTTGCCGGACATCAACTCCAACAAGCCGCAAGAGCGCGCCGCTGCCGAACGCACGGCAATCAACGCACCGATGCAAGGCACCGCTGCGGACATCATCAAGAAAGCCATGGTCGCGGTGGATAACTGGCTGACCGCATCGGGCCTCGACGCCAAAGTCATCTTGCAGGTGCACGATGAACTGGTACTCGAGGTGCGTGAAGACCTGGTCGACCAGGTTCGCGATGAAATTCGCGTACACATGAGCGAGGCGGCGAAGCTGGATGTGCCGTTGCTGGTCGAAGTGGGTGTTGGAAATAACTGGGATGAGGCTCACTGAGCCATCTTGTAGGAGCGAGCTTGCTCGCGATGGAATTTCAGTCGAAATCGATGTGTCTGACACTCCATCGCGAGCAAGCTCGCTCCTACAGAAAACTGTCGAGTTCTGCTGCGGCATAGTGCCGCGGCAGAGCGGCGCAAAAAAACAGCTTGGTCCGGAGGGCTATCAGAGTAATTTCAAAGCTATCTGAAAAAAATCTGAACTAATCTTGCACAGCACCACTCAGAGTTACTGAATGGCTGGTGAAGCCCTTCGATGCTCCTATGTTGTGTTAAGTGTTGGCAGATATCTGGACCCCGCCCTAGCGGTCTAGAGCTTCAACCCCGGAACTTCTCCCTCCCCATATGAAGCCCGGGGTTTTTTTTGCCCCGAGAAAAACTGTCTGTGATGCGGCTCAGGCACCACAAACAGTTTTTGATATTTATTGAATCTCTGTTTCGGCACCTTTGTCCGCCAGCTCCATCCACCCAGCCAGTACGGTGTAGGCATCTTCCAGGCCCATGCGTTTGGGGGCCGAAAACAGCTGGATTGTCACCAGGTCGCCCCAACCCTTGCGGATTTCCGCCTGAACCTTGAGCAGTGTGTTCTTGGCCGCGCCATAGGTCAGCTTGTCCGCTTTGGTCAGCAGAATATGCATCGGCATGCCGGCAGCCACGGCCCAGTCGAGCATCAGCAGGTCGAAATCGGTCATCGGATGGCGGATGTCCATCATCAGGATCAGACCTTTCAAACTCTCGCGACCACCCAGATATGCCTCCAGGTGACGCTGCCAGTGTTGCTTGAGCGGGATCGGTACTTTTGCATAACCGTAGCCCGGCAGGTCGACCAGACGGCGTTCATCGTCTAGCTTGAAG
>LNAP01002393.1_pt1 | contig 18814 bp, 18 predicted proteins | sample 602601 | NCBI WGS metagenome assembly LNAP01 (sample SAMN02440304, study PRJNA202911) | soil metagenome | biome: Subtropical and temperate rainforests or woodlands; isolation source: soil samples (1 kg each in a 20% v/v slurry with milli Q water) were... ...
GCTGCTCACGATCGCCTGAAATCCTTGCTCACGATCCCGCGAAATCCCTGCTCACGATCATCTGAAATCGGTGCTCACGATCCCGCGAAACACGCACACAAACACTCTCCGTGGTCAGTCGGACGGATCAGCAGACGGCCTGCGACGCCGCACGAAGTCGATCCTCACAAACAGCGGCAGCCGGCAACAGCAGCGACAGCATCGTGGTGAACACGATTGCGACGCAGGCCCGGCAAGATGCGCCGGTTGCCCACCGGCCGCAGCGGTCAAGGCCGGCGGCACTACATCATCCGCTCCCGGAACGAGTGAACTCTGATGCGTCACGATTTTGTTGCGGGCCCGATAACGTCGGGCGCGAGCTGCATGCAGATGGCGACCGCGACGCGTGCGTTGATAGCGCCGGCCGGCGTCCCTCACGCTTGCCCGTCGCACCGTCCTGGAGCACTCGGTCGTGCAATAGCGCTGACCGCGATCGCAACGGCGGCAGATCTGCACCTGTGTCCGACAGCGGACACACAAAAACAAACGACCCGCAACCTGCATCGGCGGTCTCCGGAGAACGCCGAAGACGAGGCCGACGTGAGGCTCGACGGATGCGTGATGGCCGCGCTATACTGCGCGCCACGCAATCCGCAGCCTGCTGCGGTTTGGGTACAGGCGCGGCTCCGACTTCACTTTGCAAGGGTTACGCCGGCGCCGCGCCTGTGGTCTCTTCGGCAACGCCGTTCCTATCCGCCGAAGCGGGGCGCTGCGCAACCCGGGGACAGCTCCGCGCCCCGCCTCGGCTACCAGCCCGTCGTATGGAAACAGTCTTCTGCCACCCGCGGCGGCAGCCGGCTTCTCACGGCCTCCTGATTACCCCTGAACCTGCCCCCCATCAGCGGGAGCAGCTTGCCGCTCAACCTTGCCCCGGTGTCCGATGTCGCCAGATTTACGCGGTTCTCGACAGCCATCAACAAGGGCCGACCGGTCGAGCTATAAAAAGGCGCCAGATGGCTCCGAACGTCTGACAAATCGACAAAACGATCGATCGACCTCAGCAAGTGGGCGGCCGGAACGTGTCGCTCAAGTGAGAATTCGTAAAACAGCGCCGCTTGATCAACCTGCCGCGGACCCATCATCGCTTCCGGTCTCCCGCCCACAGGACGGAATGAATCAGCGAACTCCATGGCGCTTCAAGAGGAGAGTTTTTCAACACAATCGGCGCGAAGCGGTCATTGCAAGTTGCGGACTTCCGGACAGCCTGACGGAATTTGATCCTCATCCTTGTCTCTCCAAGCAATTTTGGACGAGTTGGGGCTGCTTGTCCTTCCACGGCGCTAGGTGGGGAACGCCGACAAATGCAGTCGTCGCTCGAACTGCGCATTGGTGGTTGCCACCGATGCCTGCAGCCCATCAAAACGGTGGGAACGAACCCCTAAGTGGGGGACGTTTAGGCAAGTAAAAATACATATGTGATATTATGCATCACAAATGCACGCGGCATTTGACTAGACCATTTTCGTCCGATCTATTCGTCAACAGGCATCGGGAGAATACATTGACCGGACGCATCGAAGTGGAGCGGCTGGACCGGGGCGTCCACCTCGTTTGGATCGACAATCCGGCCCAAAAGAATGCGCTGAACAACCAACTGATCGTTCAGCTCACCGAGGCATATGCGAAGGCTTCCGGCGACGAGGCTTGTAGAATCGTCGTGCTCCGCGGTCGTGGCGGACTCTACTGCGCCGGCCGTGATCTTCGTGATGTCCTCGAGCTACAGTCGTCCGAGCCAGGTGTCTCTGCGCAGCGATACAGCGAGTTGCGGCGATTAAACGAGGCGATCCATTATTGTCGGAAGCCGACCGTCGCCGTGATCGAATCCTATGCATTCGGTGCCGGTATCACGGTGGCTAGTTGGTGCGACATCGTTCTCGCCGCGGACAATGCCCTGATTTCCTATCCCGAATTGAGCCACGGGATCCCGCCATCGCCGGCCATTCCGGCCCTGCTGCAAGCCGTGTCGCGGAAGGTCGCGATGGAGTTGATCCTCACCGGCCGGAGGATCACGGCCGCCGAAGCCGAGCGGATTGGACTGATCACGCGCAGCGTCAGGAAGGGTGATCTGGAAGGCTATTTGGGCGCATTGCTCGACAGCATTCTCAAGGGGGCGCAAGGCACAATCGAACGGACCAAGGAATTCATTTGGCTCGCAGAAGATTCAAGCCATCACTCGGCGATGATCAGCGCTGTCGACAGCATCAGTATTGGCGTGCTGTCACAAGAGACCAAAACCAGGATCGAGGCGTTTTTCAACCGTCCCAAATCAAAACAAGCTACCGCCAACGAAGATAAGGTTTGAACCCATGCCCGTTTTGCTGGAACGACGTCGTCATGTCGGCCTTGTCACGCTGTCGCGGCCGCATTTACGCAATTGCTGGGGAGAAGACTTCAATAGGGAGTTCCTCGCGGTATTCCACGAGATCAACCATGACGACGAGATCCGTTGCGTTGTAGTGACCGGAGACGATGCGGGCAAAGCATTTTCCGCCGGCGCTGACTTGAAGAACCCGGATACCCATTCAACGTCCTCAATGGCGGACTTTATTAAGGATCTTCCGAATTGGCGCGATTTCCCGGTTCGCGTCGTCAGCGATTGTCCGAAACCCGTAATTGCGGCGGTGAACGGATACGCGATCGGCATCGGGTGCATCCTGACCTATAGCTGTGATCTGATCGTGGCCTCGGAACGCGCCGAATGGCGTCTCCCGCAAACAAAGCTCGGTATTATGCCGGCCTACGGAGGGGCGGTGCGGCTCGCGCGCTGGATAGGCAAGGGAAATGCTATGAAGCTTGCGCTGGGCTTTCCAATGTCCGGCGATGAGGCCCATCGGGTGGGTCTGGCGCAATGGTTCGTTCCTCACGAACAACTCATGAAAACGGCTTTTGAGGTTGCCGAAGCTATTGCGGTGCAGCCGCCACTATCGACTCGGCTGACCAAAGAATCTCTCGATCGCGGCCTCGATATTCCGAACATCAATGATGCTTCGCTGGCCGATGCCTACCGCTTCATGGCGCTCGAATTGACCGAAGACAAAAAGGTCGCGCATGAGGCGTGGCGAGAAAAGAAAACACCGAACATCACCGGCCGGTGACCGCAATCAAGAAACGAAAGGGAAGAAGCCATGCTATACGGACGCAAGCCGCTCCTTCGGATTACGGCGATCGGCCTGTCGATTGTCGCTGCATGCGTCACGGCGCGTGCTGAAGATTCAATCAAGATCGGCGCTGCCTACGAGCTGAGCGGAAATTTTGTCTCCTTCGGCGCTGCAGGCAAGCGAGGCGCAGAACTGGCGGCAGATGCTTTCCACGGACGAGTAGCAGGAAAGCAGGTCGAATTCGTATTCAAGGACAACCGATCCGACGCCCAGACGGCGGCTTCAACCATCAACGAATTGACACAACAGGGGATCAAATATCTCGTCGGTCCCGCGTCGAGCGTGTCGATCGCGGCGTCGATTCCGGCGTGGCGGCAGAGTAAACCGATCTGGGTCGCGAGCGGCGCCACCACGGCGATCGAAGAACAGATCGGCCAGGAGCCGAGCCTCTATCACATCTATCCCTATACCTATGACTATCAGCGCGCGACCGCTGCCGCGCTCAAGGCCATCCTCCCGGCGGGAACGCCAATTGCTGTCATCTATGCGGACGACAATTATGGGCGGTCAAGCCTGACTGCTGTGCGGAAGTATGTGACCGAAGCAGGCCTGAAGATCGTCGCAGAGGAATTGATTAGGCCGGGCGCCAACGATCTAAATCCGACGCTGACTAAGATTCGTATAGCGCGACCGCAAGCCGTGATTAATCTGGTTCAGGCTGCCGACCTCATCACGCTCGCCAAGCAGATACAGATCGCGCGCCTGAACGTGCCATATCTCATTAGCGGCGGCGATGTGGGGTCAGCAGAGTGGCAGCAATCGGTCGGAGATGCTCAGGAAGGATGGATCGGCGTGACGCCCTTTGCGTTGGGTGCGCAACGGGTAGGCGATTCCAAGCGGCCTGACATTTTCCCCCCGCAGGACGAGTGGGAGAAGCGCTTCAAGGACAAGTACGGCTTTCCGCCGAACTGGAACGATGCCGCGCATTATTCGGCAGCCGCGATGCTGCTCCTCGCGTTAGATCAGGCGGGAAGTGATGATCCGCAAAAGGTCAGCGCTGTGCTCGATACGATGGACGTGCAGACCCCGATGGGCCGCGGCAAATTCGAAAAGATTGGCAATACCCTGCATCAGACATTTTCGGATCCGCTCGTGTTTCAGCGGCAAGGCGGCCGCAATGTCGTGATCTATCCGAAGGAAGCGGCGACCGGGGCCCCCAAGCCTCGGAGTTAATGGACCCACGAGCCATATCGGCCGGATCAAATTGACATGACCCTATACGTTCAATTTTTGGTCGATGCGATACTTCTAAGCGGCATCTACGCTTTGATGTCGCTCGGGCTATCACTTAGTCTCGGTGTTACGAGGATTTTGAATTTTACGCATGGCGAAGCAGTCATGCTGGCGGCTTATGGTGCTTTCTGGCCTTTCTTCCTGTACGGGATCGATCCGCTGATCGCGTTGCCGTTTATCGTGGTCATCGCCTTTGTCTCTGGCGCGCTTTTGTTCCGGTTCGCTCTTCAGGACATGATCAAGGCCCCACACTTCAATCAGATCCTTCTGACTTTCGGCATTGCGCTGGTGCTACAGAATATCGCTGTCATTCTGTGGCACGGTGACCTTCGGTCTGCGACCCCTGATTATGCCTTGCAGGCGATCGACTTGGATGTCGTCTTTATTCCAGTAGGCCGGCTGATTGGTTTTGGAACGGCATTGATTTTGTCAGGTATGCTGTTCATTTGGCTTCGATATAGTTTTACGGGCCGGGCGGTACGGGCTTTGGCCGAGCATCGTGAAGCCGCCGCGCTCATGGGTATAGATGTTCTAAAGACCTATCGTATCAGCTTCGGGATCAGTACGGCGCTTGCTGCGGCCTCTGGCGTTATCCTCAGTACAATCGCCCCCATCTCGCCGTTTTTAGGCCTTTCGGCACTGATCAAGTCGATTGAAATCATCGTCCTCGGCGGCATAGGAAGTCTCGTTGGAACGATCCTGGGTGCGCTCGTACTTGGGGTCGCTGAGACCGCCGTGGCCTATTTCGTTCCGGACGGTTCGGGTTGGGCACCGGGCGTCGGCTTTGCGCTGTTGTTCTTGATCCTGATCCTGAGGCCTCGCGGTTTGCGTGGGCAGGCTGTCGAGATTTGACCGTGATTGATTCGACTGTGATCAAAAATCGAGTAGCGCCGCTGGCCGGAGCCATCCTCTTGGCTTGTGCATTGGGGGGCGCCGCGTCGGCCGGGGGGCGCGCGGCTGACTGGATGTTCCAGATTGCGGTTTTCATTCCGCTGGCGATCAGCTGGAACATCATGGGAGGGGCAGGTCTGCTCTCCCTTGGTCAGTCCGCGTTCTGGGGCATCGGGTATTTCGTCAGCGCCATCGTATCGCATGCGAGCTTCGGCTCGTTCACCGTGAGCCTAGTGGTAGCACTCCTCGCCGGTGCGTTCGCAGGAGCGGCTCTAGCTCTTCTGACCGGTCGGCTCAGGGGTGTCTTCTTTGCGATTGCTACGCTGGCGCTATCGGAAGGATTGCGCGTCGTCGCAACAATGATGCCCGAGTTTACCGGAGGGGCCGCGGGAATCTACGTCGACAATACGGTTGCGCCGGCGCAGCCGATAATTGTCGCCACTGCGGCAGGTTTCGCCGGGATGTCGGTTATTATCTCGCTGCTGCTGTCGTGGTCGCCGTTGCAGCTTGCTATGCGCGCTATGCGCAATAACGAACACGCCTCCGAGATGCTCGGGATCAATCCGCTTCTGTATCGCACGATCGTTTCCACGCTGTGCGGGGCAATGGCCGCGATCGCGGGTTGTTTGGGAGGTTGGCGCGGAGGATATGTCACACCCGAGATCGCCTTCGATCTGAACTACGCCATCCTGGCCCAGATCGCTCCCATCCTGGGAGGAATCTATACGGTACCTGGCCCAATATTGGGATCGATCGCCGTCGTCATTCTATCGGAAATGACTCGCTTGCTGCTGGCGCAGGAAGGATACGGTCTCTTAGTCTACGGCCTCGTTCTGGCTCTTGCAATCAAGTACATGCCGCACGGGCTCTATTCGCTTTTCTTTCGGACGCCGCCACGGAGCGGCGGTGCACTGCCAGCCGCGGCGCAGGGTCGCCAAGCAGGCAGCGAGATGCCATCATGAATGCGCCAGTTCCCGAGTTCGAAGTTCGATCGCTCAGTGCGGGATATGGTGAAGCGATGGTTCTTCGCGACGTTTCCTTCAACCTCAGTCGTGGCGAAGTCGTGTGCCTGCTCGGACCGAATGGCGCCGGAAAGACGACACTGACGCGAGCACTGATCGGCCTGCTTCCTTCCGGCGGTGACGTGTTTTTTCGCGGAATGTCGTTGACCGGCTCACCCACGCATGAGCGCGTCGAGAAGGGACTGGCCCTTGTTCCCGAAGGTAGGCAAGTTTTTCCGAATCTAACGGTTGAGGATAATTTGATACTCGGTGCCTATGTCGGTCGAGCTCGGCGCGGCCGCGCGACGAAGCTTGACGAGGTCTACGCACTCTTTCCGATATTGTCGGAGCGGAGGCGGCAGCATGCCGGCCTTATGTCAGGAGGCGAGCAACAGATGCTTGCGCTCGGTCGAGCCATGATGTCGCAGCCAGAGCTTTTGATTTTGGACGAGCCGTCGCTCGGCCTTGCGCCCAAGATCATCATCACTGTTTTCGAGGCAGTAAAGAAGATTGCGGCCACCGGAATAAGCATCCTTATCGTAGAACAAAACGTATTCGCAGCGCTGAGCATTGCACATCGCTTCTATGTCCTTGGCCAGGGACGAATCGTTCGGTCAGGCGACAAGACGAATATCGCAGAGATCCTGAACGACCCCAATTCGATCATCGGCCTCTCGGAACCGACTAATGCGGATAGCACCGCAATGGGAGCTTGAGTTGCTTAGCGTCCGGAACCTGCAGTGCAATTTCGGCGGGCTTGCTGCGGTCTCGGACGTCTCGTTCGATGTTGCCAAAGGCGAGTTCGTCGGGATTATCGGTCCGAACGGGGCAGGCAAGACGACCTTGCTCAACCTGATCACCGGTTATCTCAAACCGAGCAGCGGAAAGATCCTGTTTCTTGATCGCAATATCGCGGGCTTACGCCCCTATAGGGTCAAACGCCTGAAGATCGCCCGGACGTTTCAGGTCGTACAGCCTTTCAATGAAATGACGGTCAGGGAGAACGTGCTGGTCGGAGCCAGATTCGGTCGGGGAGCATGGCTTTCCGCCGGCGAGATCAACGATGATTGTTCCCGCGCGCTCGAGCTCGCCGGCCTGTCAAACACCGCCGGCATGTTGGCGGGGGCGCTGACGCTTGGCGAGAAGAAAAGGCTGGAACTGGCGCGAAGCCTTGCGAGCCGACCAACCCTGCTTCTGTTAGATGAGGTAATGGGAGGCTTGTCAGCCGGAGAAATCAAGGAGCTTGTCAGGGCGCTCAAGCGAATTCATGAATCGGGCGTGACCGTCGTCATGATTGAGCATGTGCTTCACGCGCTTTTCCAGTTGGTAGACAGGGTCCTGGTACTGGATTTTGGTCGAAAGATTGGTGATGGCGAACCTTCCAAGATTATGTCGCAGCCGGACGTTGTGAGCTCCTATCTCGGAAGGCCACTCCACGAGAATGAATCCGTGCATCTGACACCGCGCAGCAATTGATCCTCGGAGTAGCCTAACCATGACGCCGCTGGCGAACTTGAAAGTGTTAGACCTAGGCAAAGTAATTGCCGGGCCGATTTGCGGTCAATGGCTTGGTGACCTCGGCGCAGACGTCGTCAAGGTCGAACCAGTCATAACCGGCGATGACACCCGCGCATGGCCGCCGTATTCGTCCGGCGAGTCGGCGATGTTCCTTGCATTCAATCGCAACAAGCGAAGCCTCGCTGTCGATATGAAGACACCTGAAGGACGTGACATCGTTCACAGACTAGCCAAACAGTCGGACATCGTTATTCAGGGATTCGGGGCAGGGGCTGCAAAACGCCTTGGCGTCGACTATGAGACACTTTCAGCCCTGAATTCGAGGCTGATCTATTGCGAAATCTCCGGCTATGGCAGATCCGGCCCGTTGGGGGATTTACCGGGCTATGACGTCATGATTCAGGCTTTCAGCGGTATGATCAGCACGATGGGCGTTGAGGACGGTCCGCTGGTGCGGGTAAGCTTCTCACCCATCGATCAGTCGACGGGCATGCATGCGCTGAGCGGGATCATGGCCGCGCTGATCGAGCGGGGCAAAACGGGGAAGGGTGCGTTTCTGGAAGTATCCCTGTTCGAAACCGCGATGGGACTTCTCGGTTATATGGCATCAAGCTTCTGGCAGGGAGGCGAGCGCCCCCGAAAGATGGGCTCGGGGCACTCGACGCTCTGCCCGTATCAGGCATTCGAAGCTGCCGACGGCGCATTGCTGCTCGCGATCGGAAATGACGGTCAGTGGCAGCGATTTTGCGATCTCGCAGGAATGCCCGAACTGAAGACCGACGATAGATTTTCTACGAACAAGGCACGGGTGGCGAATTTCAAAGCCACGGTCGAACGTGTCGCAGCAGAAATCTCCTGCGATACCGTTGCGAACTGGGTGGAGCGTCTTTCGCACGTCAAGGTGCCATGTTCGCCGGTCAATACGCTGATGGATGCGCTTCAGCACCCGCAGACCGATGCTCGTCAAATCGTCGTTCGTCAGGATCACGCCAAGCTTGGCGAAATACGAACGATTGCGTACCCCGTGACCTTCAATGGCAAGAAGGCGGAGGCAAGAATGGCGCCTCCGATGTTGGGACAACATACGTTCGAGATACTTCGCGACCTGGGCTTTGACAATAACAGCTTGTCCGATCTCGTTTCCCGGGGAATAGTTGCCGGCCCGGATGTAGCCTCCTATTTGAATAAGCCTGCCGATCATCAACCGGCGCATTGATTGTTCGGGGCATCGCCAATATCGCGAGGAAGCCATATGGCCGTTAGCGAGGGCGTCAAGTCGGCCCGCCGAGTGCTCGAAATCCTCGAACTATTCGACCGGAGGAAGTCGCCGCTCTCCGTTCAGGATGTCACCGACGACCTTGGTTATCCGCAGTCCAGCGCTTCGCTGATCCTTCGTACCATGACCGCAATGGGATATCTTTACTATGACGGCTCGGACAGAGTTTACAAGCTTAGTCCGCGCGTCGCGTTGCTCGGAATCTGGTTGAGCGAGTCGCTGTTTCACGACGGCCGAATTTCGACGTTAATGCAAGACGTCAGCGAGCGCACTGGTCAAACCGTAATGCTCGGCATTGAAAGCCGCTTGCGCGTACAATACGTACACATAGTTGAGGGCAAGGGAGCTATTCGGCTCCACCTTACTCCGGGATTGATGCGCGAGCTCGCCTGTTGCAGCATCGGCCTGATTTTTCTCAGCGACCGGACAGCCCCCGAAATTCGCCGGCTGATGCAAAGACTTGTTGCCGAAGATCCGCGGTCCATGCCGATGAGCATCAACGAGCTCTTAGAAAAGGTCCAGAGAGTCCGCAAGAAGGGATACGCAATTTCGGCCAATTTATCAGCCGAAGGCGTTGGATCGATTTCGATCAAGTTGCCTACACTGATTAGTGGTCGTCCGATTTGCATTGCTGTGGGATGCACCGATACGATATTGCTCCGCGAGGAAATGCGCTTCGCGGAAATCTTGCAAAAGACAGTCGCCGAATATTACGGGGACTGAATGCAAAATGGGATCCATGTGCAGAACGTTCTTGTGAACGCCTGTGAATCGGCGCCGAACTGAGCCCCTTGAACTAACGCCGGCAATTCCTTGTGGCGAATAAAGGAATCTGCGTCGGGGTGGGGTCCCGATCGGCGCCGATGGTGACCCCATCTTGACTGGCCTTTCACCGCAGGACACGACTGTAGAAATCATTCGTGCTGATTTCAGCGTGGGTTTCGTGCAAAATCTGAAACGGCTGCTGCGTTCCCGCCCACCCGTCCAGATCATTGGTCTGGTCGATGACGGCACTGGCGCATTTATCATTCAGATGGCTAGTCTTACTGAGTCAGAAAATGGTCTGATTCAAAAAGTCGCGGGCGAGGTCCTGTCAGAATCAGTTACCGGTTGAGATTCAGGCATCGGCAACGGGGGGCTGATATGGATCTGCGGACATCATACGGCAGTGAATCGCGATTTTCGGCTTTTGTCGAGGGACTTGTGAGCGTGATCGGACATGCGGACCGGTGCCGTCGCGAGGTTGGTAGGAATTGAAGTTGGCGTAGTCTCCGGGGTGTTCAACCTCGAATCGCCCGGCGTTAGCGCGCTGGGCATGGAGACTACGCCATGAAGAAGCATACCACGCATCCTGATTCCGCGACACATGCAGCGGAGACGGCCCCCCAGCTTTTCGACAATTGGTTTGACCCGATCGAATTTGGAGTGCGCAGCCGGGTGCGCGATTTCATCGAGACGATGATGGAGGAGGAACTCGATGCGGTGCTTTCCCGACCCCGCTATGGGCGTATTGCGCCGGACGCGGGCAAGGAAGCCGGCACGGCAGAGGGGGGCATCACCGGCCATCGTCATGGCCACCGGTCGCGCTCGCTCCTTGGGACGTTTGGCCCGATCGAGGTGGCCATGCCGCGCGCGCGGTTGAACGCCCCCGACGGCGGTACGACCGAATGGAAGAGCAAGGCACTGAAGGCCTACCAGCGCCGCACCATCGCGGCGGACGCGGTGATCGCCGCCACCTATCTGGCCGGCACCAACACGCGGCGGGTTCGCAGGGCGTTGACGGCCCTGTTTGGCGGCGCGGTGAGCAAGGACACGGTGAGCCGAACCTGGCGCAAGGTGAAGACCGACTGGGACGCCTGGAATACCCGCTCGCTGGCCGACGAGCCGATCGTAAGGCTGATCCTCGACGGTACGGTGGTTCGCGTTCGGCTCGACCGCAAAGCCACTTCGATTTCGCTGCTTGTCGTCTTGGGGGTGCGCGCCGACGGACAGAAAGTTCTGCTCGCGATCAAGAACATGGGCGGTGAAAGCGCCGAGGCCTGGCGCAGTGTGCTTGACGATCTCACCAGGCGCGGTTTGCAGCGGCCGGAGTTTCTCATCGTCGATGGCGCGGCGGGGCTCGACAGCGCCATCGCCGCGGTGTGGGGCGGCGTGCCGGTCCAACGCTGCACGGTGCACAAGCACAGAAACCTGCTCGCGCACGCACCCGAGCGTCTGCACGAGGAAATCACCGCCGACTACAACGATATGATCTACGCGGAAACAAGCCAGCAGATCGAAGCGCGACGCAAGGCTTTCATTCGTAAGTGGCGCGTCAAACACCGTGCCGTTGCCGACAGCCTCGAGGAAGCCGGCGCACGCCTGTTCAGCTTCACCCGCCTGCCTCCCGAACAATGGAAGAGCGCGCGCACCACGGATGAGATCGACAAGCACTTTCTTGCCCGACGTGGTATTTTTAAATGGCGCTGGCGACCTCGTGGCGAAGCGTGGCGCATCGGCCGAAAGCGCCGCCAGGCAGCCTTACAATTCATGCCTTCGAAATAGCTGACCAGCTTTTGGGGGCTCTTGAAGCGCGTGATGTCGCCGATCGCTGCCATCAGCCCGGCTGCAACGGCTAGATTAACGCCGGTGATGGTGAGGAGACGCCTAATTGCTGGATCGTCCAGCGTGGTCTCGGCGATCTCCCGGTCAAGCATCGCCAAGTCATCGGCAAGCCGATCGAGTTCGCGCAGATGCCGCTCGATCGCTGACCACTCATCGTCGGGCACTGGCTGGTGCGCCAGCCAGGCGCGACCGCGGACGTTGAACAGATCGGCGTGCGGACACTTCGGGACCAGGTGCGCGTGCAGGATCGCATGCACCTCATTCTTGATCCGGGTCCGATGCCGCACGACCTGATAGCGCCGCGCGACTAGCCTGCGCATTCGCTCGGTAGCCATATCCGGCGTCCAGATCTCCGGTAGGTAGCCCGCCGCGTACAAGCTGGCCAGCGTCCCCGCGTCGACCTTGTCGGTCTTCACATGGGCATGCGCGATTGCCTTCACCTGCAGCGGATTGGCGATCACTACTCGCTTCACGAACGGCGACAACACCCGTGACACCGCCATGCAATTACCTGTCGCCTCGATTACCACCTCATCCGTCGCCAGAAGGTTCTTGCCGAAGCCCTCCAGCGCCGTTCGGGTCATGTCGACGCGACCGGTATGTCGAAGCCTGCCTTCTTCCCAAAAAACCACCTCCCCGAAGGTTCGGTGGATATCCATTCCAATTACGCGTCGCATTTGGCGTCTCCTGTCAGATCGAAATGACGGGAGCGGCGGGCGACACGACAACTACGGATTCGCGCTCACGGCGCAACCGGGCGAGTCGCAGAGGCGGCCAGCTACTAACACGAGCTCTCGGCTCATCGTACGTATCGGCCTGCCCGCACCTTCGTGCTCCCGGTGCCTCCGTCCCGGATGGTCGCACCATACACTGCGATCTTGATAATCGCAGCCGGACATTGGCACCGAGACTCTCATACCGGTTACCAACGCGATTGAGCGGCTGCACGAGGAGTTCAAGCGGCGAATCAAGACGCAGACCGTGCTGCCTTCCGCCGAAACCGCTGCAATGTTGTTCTGGGCCTTGCTTGCCTCCGGCCAGATCAACATGCGCAAAGTCGATGGCTGGAAAACGCTCGCCGAAAAGCCCATCGCTCAGCCAATTGACCTCGCCGCCTGACAAGCTATGTTCAAATTCTCGGAGCCTGCGCTACGCCAATTCTAACCACATTCCTGACGGCACCACGTTCATCACCAACGGTCAGACTGCCTGATCTGATCATTGTCGTTGTCCGGACCAGTGGTGAAGGTAGCAAGGGTCTTTCGTTGGTCATGGTTGAAACAAGAGAGAATGATGGTTTTCGCCGCGGGCGTACGGCTACATGCGGGAATATCCGATCTCACGGATGTTCGTGGATGCACGTGTTCAGACACTCTATGGTGGCACTAACGAAGTGATGAAGCTTCTCATCGCGCGATCTCTGTAGAGCTCGACAAGGGAATGGAGATTGTTGCAGCCGGCCGCAGCCAAGAAGGCGCTGAACCATTAGATCGGGCGTAACGCGAAGGTGGTTCCAAGTATTAGGATCTATTTGTACAGGCGGCGGCGCCCGGATATGAATCGAGATGTACTCCGACCTTGGCGATGCCCTCGCAGATAGCTTCCCTGTCGGTATAGGTGACGCACCCGGACGTGCTCGCCAACACGATCGACACCGGCTTCATCGAACGTAAGTTGAAGAACCTGACGGCGACATCGAAAGCGCCCGGCGATCTTAAGCTTTGCGCGGCGGTGGCGATCATTCTGGCCAGGAACAACGCGATTGAGGTTTGTCGGCTGGATGCCGGTCGGCCGGCGCCGGCAGATATTCGCGTTCTGGCAAGGCCATCGCGGCGAGGCGAATAGGCGCCTTGCACTATGGCAGCGGCCGGTCCGTCGTCGCCATCGGCGAACGCGACCTTAAGGTTGGCGAGGACAAATCCTTGCCGGGCACTGCGTGGCGCCATTGGCCGAGGGCGCGACGCTTGGACCTAGGCGCTGATCCGGACCTAAACCCCGCCAACATCACTGTATATTTTATAAACAACTTGGGATAACCTACGAAAAGGTACAGAACAAGAGAGCCGGCTAGGAGGGGATAAGACATGCTGAAGGACCGCGTCCTTTTGGGGGACTTGAGCAGCAAAACGCCGGAATGTGTACCCATTCCAATCGAGGAGGCATTGTCGTCGATAAATGATGGGGTCGTGGTTGTTGACCTTTCGGGTACCATCGTATTCGTCAATCCGGCCTACAGCCGTATTATGAACGTACCCGCGGCCGAAGCGCTCGGCAAGAAGATGCGAGACATCACGCCGAACGCCCACACGCTTCAAGTTCTCCGAACTGGCGAACCGCTCCTGTTCGATACGCACTTTTCGCGGGATCTCGGGCTCGATGTGGTGATGAGCGCTACACCGATTTTCAGGAACCAACATATGGTTGGGGTGGTGACCGTATTTCGCACATCACACGAAATGCTTGAACTCTATTCCGCGTATCGACGGGCTCATGGACTTGCCGACTATTACCGAAAATTAGTCAGCGAGGAGAATGACGAGATTGGCGATTTCTCGCGCCTCGTCGGACGAAACGGGGCATTGGAGCCGACCGTAAAGCTGGCGTCCCGAGTTGCGCAGACAGATGCGACCGTTCTCGTAACTGGAGAGAACGGCGTCGGAAAGGACGTTCTCTGCCAGGCCATCCATTTCGCAAGCAGCCGACGACACAAGCCCTTTATTGTAGTGAACTGCGCGGCAATTCCAGATTCCCTGCTGGAGAGCGAACTTTTTGGGTTCGATCAAGGTTCATTCACCGGAGCGGCTCGAGGCGGAAAATTGGGAAAATTTGAGCTCGCCGACGGCGGAACGATCTTTCTCGACGAAATAGGAGACACGAGCTTGTCGATGCAGGCGAAGCTCCTGCGAACGCTGCAAAACGGCGAAGTTCACCGAATCGGCAGCAATAAGGTGGTCCACGTCAACGTCAGAGTGATGGCTGCCACCAACAAGCGCCTTGAGGATTTGGTCTTAAGAGAGCTGTTTCGCGAGGATCTTTTTTATCGAATATGCGTGTTTCCGATCGAAATTCCTGCGCTGCGTGAAAGAAAATCAGACATACCAGAGCTTGCAAAATATTTTTTGCGGCAGCTATCCCTCTCCTATCGCCGTAAACTTGTCTTCGCGCCGGAAACCTTTCACGTCCTTGAACGATGCGACTGGCCAGGCAACGTTCGTCAGTTGCGTAATGTAATCGAAAGAGCGGTTATCCTGTGCGACGGCGAGATTCTCCTGCCGGAGCACATTCAAGGTGTCGGCGTTCACGAAGTCTCGGATAAGGATCGAGACAGCGGTGAGTTACGGAGCGAAGTGCGAAAGGTTGAGCGAAAATCCTTTGAGAAGGCACTGACAGCCTGTGGCGGCAACAAGTCCAAGGCCATGAAGAGCCTTGGCGTCAGCCGGCGAACATTTTATAAGAAGCTTCGCGAATTTGGCTTATCTTAAGCTGCTCGTCAGCGAGGTTGTTGGCGATGCGACAGTTGCCCATCTATCTCGCCTCTCTGTGACGACGGAGCTTCGGTGTCCATCGTCATTCCATGCGTCTGAGCAAAGTCGCGGATCCGCCAGTGTCTTCCTATTCTATAGCAATCCAGTTCCGCCACTATTTCATTAGGAGCCGATACGCCGCAAGACTGCGCGGCGCTCGCGCTGAGGGTTCGGATCGTGTTAGCCTCGCGGAAGGCGCGTAGAACAAAGCCGCGGTCGCCAAGCTGAACCTGGACAGTGCGACAGTCGGCAAATGGCGCAGACGTTTTGCCCAGCACTGGGTGGACGGCCTGCTTGACGAGCCTCGTTCGGACGCGCCGCGCACGATTGACGAAGCAACGATCGTGATGACTTCGGAGAGGTATGCATACGGCGAAGCTTTCAATTACCCATAACTCATTGACTCTATTTGGGTAGCGCCGATTGAAATTTCTTGAGTCGTTTGAATCCCTTGTGATTCATTGCTGAGCACCTGAATCGGTGGAACGAGGTGCGCCATGGGATTGCCGCGGACGAAATTGCGCTTGTCGGCTTCGTCTGGAACGACAAAAATATCTGACCGACCGGGCGGTACCGCCCATTGGATCGACGGGGAAATTGACGAGAACGTCTTCAGGGATGCGCGTCTTGGCAAACGGTTTCGGGAGCTTTTGATCCGGATGGGAGGCGGGATCGGAGAGAGCATTCCGCTCGCGTGCCAGGATTGGGCCAACACCAAAGCGGCCTATCGATTCTTTGCCAATAAGCGGGTGCACGAAGGCGATATTTTGAGCGGGCACTTCGACGCGACGCGTGCACGCTGCGCGCGCCGGTCCATGGCGACCAGGGTTTCCGGTTAGAGGGGACCACGGTTTCCGGTGGATGACGACCACCTGTTCCGGTCGATGGCGACCAGGGCAACAGGGCTGTGGACGGGCGTGATGAACGCCGTTGGGTGATCCGCGAATCAGCCGGACTTCGCTCCTTTTTCGAGAGGAGTGGGGCCCAACAGAGATTACCCATGCGCAAGATCCGCGACGTCCTGCGGCTGTCGGCCGCCGGCCTGTCCAAGCGCCAGATTGCCGCCAGTCTCGGGATTGGCCCGACCGCCGCCGGAGCGTGCCTGCGCCGGGCGCGCGAAGCCGGAGTCGGTTGGCCGCTGCCGGACGATCTTGACGACGCTGCACTGGAGAGGCGCCTCTATCCGGTCCCGACGACCACGGCCAAGGATTGGCGGTCGCTGCCGGACTGGCCGGCGATCCACCGGGAGTTGCGTCGCAAGGGCGTGACGCTGCAACTGGTCTGGGAGGAATATCGTGCCGCGCATCCCAATGGTTACGGCCGCAGCTGGTTCTGCGAACTCTATCGGGCCTGGGAAGGCCGGTTGTCGCCGACGATGCGGCAGGCCCATGTGGCCGGCGAGAAGCTGTTCGTCGATTACGCCGGCACGACGATCGACATCGTCGATGCCACGACCGGAGAGGTGCATGCCTGCCAGCTGTTTGTCGCCGCACTCGGCGCATCGAGCTTTACGTACGCCGAAGCAACCTTCACGCAGACGCTGCCCGACTGGATCGGCTCGCACACACGCGCCTTTGGCTTTTACGGCGGTGTGCCGGCGATGGTCGTCCCCGATTACGTGCCCGGGCACGTAATCGGGAACCAGCAAATGCGGAACACCACTGATCGCCTCCAGGGCGCGGACATGGGCGTCGATCCAGTCGGGGAGCGCTTGCGTCCAGCTCGCATGCGCGAACGTGAAGCTCGACGCGCCCAGCACCGCGACAAAGATTTGCGCATTCCTGATTTCGCCAGTCAGCCGGTCGACCACGACCGGCACGCCGTCACCCGCATAATCGACGAATAGCCGCTCGCCGGCGGCGTGGGTCTGCCGCATCGTAACCGGCAAGCGCCCTTCCCATTCCCGGTACAGATCGCAAAATCGGGAGTAGCGGTAGCCACCCGGATTCGCGGCGATATATTCCTCCCAGAGGATCGACAGGGTAACGTGCTTGCGGCGCATCTCGCGATGCACCCCAACCCAATCGGGATCCGCGTGACGACGATGGCCAGGCTTGACGCCAGCGTTGGCAAAAAGCCGCTGCTCCAGGACCGCATCAGTCAAACCGGCGTCCAGCGGCCAGGCGATGCCGGCGACCTCGCACCGGCGAAGCGTCAACCGAACCGTCGATGACGCCACTCCGACCCGCCGCGCAATCTCGCGCGTCGACATCCCGGCGTTCTTCAATCTCACGCAATCGCGCACATGGCGCATCGACATCCTCTCCATCGGCATCCGGATCCTCCTTGGCAAAAGCCGAAAGAGCGGACCCTAAACAGGCCGGAAGAGGTGCCATCCCCCCGAGCGATTTCAGCTCGGAATCGGGAGCGAGATCAGCTCGGAATGGTGGGCGATTTCATTTCGGAATCGCGGGCGATTTAAAATCGGAATGGTGGGCGATTTCGCTCGGAATCAGCACGCACGATGATCATATCGCCGTGGGCCTCCTGCCGTCGCCAGCGCTCGGCCCAAAGATCGAAACAGTAGTGCAGGTAAACGTTGGCGAGCAGCGGCGAAATCACCGATCCTTGCCCCGTGCCCCTGTCGTCCACGGTTACGACCCCGTCTTCGAGGATGCCCGCCCTCAGCCATTTACGGATCAGGCGGATGATGCGCTTGTCACCGATGCGGTGCTCCAAAAACTGGATTAGCCAGTCTTGGCTCACACTTCCGAAGAAGTTTTGCACGTCGGCGTCAAGTATCCAGTTCACCTTCCGCGTGGTGATCGCTACCGTCAGTGCGTCCAACGCATCGTGTGGCCCCCGGCCGGGTCGAAACCCATAGGAGAAGCCAACGAAGTCGCCTTCGTAGATGGTGTTCAGCACCATGACGGTCGCGCCCTGGACGATTTTGTCTTCCAGAGCCGCTATCGCCAACGGCCGCTGCTTCCCATCCGCCTTCGGTATGTACGTCCGGCGTGACGGTTGCGGTCGGTACGCTCCCCGGTGGACCCGTTTGTGCAGTTCCCTGAGCCGCGGCTCAAGGTCGGCCTCGTAGTCCTGCCACGTCATGCCATCTACGCCGGGGGCGGCTTTGCGCCGAAGCGCGTAGAACGCCGTCTGGAGTGTATCGACAGTGATATGGTGGAGAAGTGCGGTGAACCGTTCCTTCTTCTTCAGCCTTGCAGCTTTCCGTACGCGGTCCAGCGCTTGGGTCACGCGAGCCCGGTACTGTGCCCGGTGCGTGCTTTGCTGGCCCTCGTTCCCCTTGGTCCCCGGCCTTGGCTCCGCCGGCTCCGTCACCGGTCGCCCGGCTTTGTTCGCCAGCTTCGCAGCTACTATGCCGGAGTCAGACTTCTCTGGATCGTGCATCAGCGGCTCCGGCTCCTCGCCTTCCCGCCGCGGACCAGGCTGCTAAGGACATCCGTCACAACAAATGAATCGGCTCGGGCTCGGGCGCCATGTGGTGATTTGACTCGGGTCGGGGGGATTCTGGGATGGCGCTGCGGCAGTATGCGGGTCGGCATGATCGACACGCAAGCGATTCGGCAAAGATGGGAGTCTGTCGGCTCGAAGCTCGCTGAGCGCGGG
>LNAP01002394.1_pt1 | contig 18812 bp, 15 predicted proteins | sample 602601 | NCBI WGS metagenome assembly LNAP01 (sample SAMN02440304, study PRJNA202911) | soil metagenome | biome: Subtropical and temperate rainforests or woodlands; isolation source: soil samples (1 kg each in a 20% v/v slurry with milli Q water) were... ...
ACCAGTTCACTCCAAGCGTCCATGCCGTACCCTCGCCGCCCCGGGCCACGTCGAGAAAGTCGTAGCGGTCATAGCGCGCGGCCAGCTCGAAGGCGCCGATGCCGCCTTCCTGCACGGGGCGCAGCACGCGCGTGGTGCCCCAGACACCCGAGCGGCTGCTGAATCCCGGGCGCTCGCCGGTGATCAGCCAACCTGCGTAGATTGACGTGGCCTGCTGGTCGACCGAATCGATCGTGCGCGACTCGATGGTGCGCTTGGTGTGTTCGGCAAAGGCCCACACCGGGCCATACACTCCGCCCAGCTCCAGCCCCCAGGCGCGGTTGTCGGTGACACTGGCAATGGAACTGGCCGATACGCGCACGTTGCCATTCCAGCCCAGCGCGATCGGCGAGGTCTTGTTGATGCTGCTGACGTCCTGGCCGAGATCCTCGTACCAGTACCAGCCCCCCAGATGCACAAAGCCTGCCTGGCCACGCAGCGGGTTCCAGTGCGCTCGCAGCAGATACGCCAGGGTGTCGCTGGCCGTGCTGTCATTGCCGATGTCGTCGCCGGTCACTGCCATACTGGCGTGCCAGCCATCACCGATCACCTTGGTGGTGACGCCCAGTCCGTAGTACCCGCTCTGCTGGGCGCCCACCGACGCCACTGCATTGCGTTGCATGAAAGGTGTGTTGACGCCACTGCTGCCACCGTCGAGGCCACGGTCCTTGAGCTTGTTGCCCACGTAGATTTCCGTTGGCAGGCGGCCCAGCCGAGTGTCCCAGGACAGATAGGTATCCTTCAGGGAGACAACGTTGCCAGAGAAGTCCGCATCTATCTTGTAGCCCAGCGGTCCCATCTGTCCTTCGGCGCCGAGGCGGCCGCTGGTCAGGTCGGTGCCGGTGATGTTGCGCGCGTCGAATCCGGAGCCGTGTGTACTGCTGAAATCGACCAGCACGCGACCGCGGGGGTGGAAGGTGAACTGGCCGTCACTGCTGCGTAGCTCAGGGCCTCCCTTGCGCCAGCGCACGTTGGCCTCCCCCCCTCCACCGGTCGCGGCAAGCTGGGCCACCTGTGCCTGCAGAATGGCCATGTCGTCCTGCCGGGTGTCGGCGATTGCCGCAGCCACCTGCGCGTCGACGTTGGCGTCGCTGCCAGGTACTGCAGTAGCGCCCTGCGATCCACCTTCCAGCGCAGCCAAGCGTGTGCTCAGCTGCTGCAGCAGGGATGCCTGTTCGCGCAGCTGCTTGGCCTGCTCCTGCACCTGTGCACGCAATCCGGCCTCGGTATCGCTGGCCGCAGCCAGCAGGGAGGGTGAAGCCAGCAGCAAGCCGCCGCCGGCAGCCGCGGCGAGCGCGGCACGCTTCAATGAATTCATGGAGTTCTCCCGAATAAGTATGGTGCGCGGCTCAATCGCCCGCGCCATCATCGTCCAGCGAAGGCTGGGGCTGCGGCGCTGCGGCTTGCGTCGCTTGGCCACTGTGTGGCGGAAGCCGCGCGGGGGGTGACCCGAGGTAGCCATGGCTGCGTGCCCAGTTGGCGAAAAGCCGCGGCCACTGCGCCACCAGTGTCCCGGGCCTGCCCAGCCCCCAGCTGTGGCCTCCGGTTTCGAACAGATGCAGTTCCACTGGAATGCCTGCCGCATGCGCTGCCTGGTACATCGCAACACTGTGGCCGACATCCACGGTGTGATCATCCACGGCCTGGGCCAGGAACACCGGCGGCATGTCCTTGCGGATGTGCTCTTCGACCGAATAGGCCTGCTGTGCGTCGTCCTGGTTCGCCAGCTCCCGCTTCGATCGGGTCTGGTCCAGCGGTGCGCGCATCGAAACGACCGGATAGATCATGCCGAGGAAGTCCGGACGCGCTGACAGCTGGTCTGCCGCATCCACCGGCGGATACAACGGCGCATCGAAGCGCGTGGCGACGATCCCCGCCAGATTGCCACCTGCGGAAAAGCCCAAGGCACCGATGCGCTCCGGGTCGACCCCCAGGGTTGGTGCCTGAGCGCGCAGCAGGCGCATGGCGCGCTGGCCATCCTGGAACGGCGAGACGGGCGACCACCCGTCGGCAGGAAGGCGGTAGTAGACCACCGCGGCAGTGACACCCAGCGATTGCAGCCACTGCGCTGTCGGCTTCGCCGCGCTGCCGATCTGGATGCGGAAGTAACCACCGCCGCCGAAGATCACCACGGCCGTCCCGTTTGGCTTGAGCGGGCGGTAGATTTCCATGCGCGGATTGCTGATTCCCGAGACGGCGCCTTTCGCGCTGCCATCGACCCCGATCCGTTCCGGGCCACGCCCGCGTTGCTGCCAGTGGTCCTGCGGCCACAACGGAACCACCTCGGGTGCCGGTGCAGGCGGCGCTGCCGGCGCCGCGCCCGCGACCAAGGGGTTCAGCAGGAACAGAAGCACAGCCAGCCCGCGCAGCGTCCACGTGTACAGACTCATGTCACGCCCTCCCGTCGACATTCACGGGCGAAGTGTGCGTCGGGCCGCGCTGGTGTCCTATAGCCGGATAGGACTAGCTGTGCCGTGCCGTGTGCACTGCAACATTGATCTGCGCCCCGTCGATGCCAAGCGCAGACGATGCTGGCACCGGCTTCGCCGGGCGAAGTTGCAGTTCGGCTGGCAGCTGCATTCGGCTGTCACTGGGAGCACGCTTGACATTCTGCCCGTAGGATTGAGGCACCAGTATCCTCGTCGTGAATACGTATGACTACATCAAATGCCTTCCGGATACTGCGGATCAGACCCGTGCTCCAACTCGATGGGACGATGGATGGAGTTGGGCATCAAGCTCGTCTGCTTGGGCTGTAGAGCAATCGATGTATTGACGTTCGAGGAGCCACTGCTCTGTTGGCACGTACAGATGAAGCGCGATCGGGCGCCAGCACTTGCGGGCATCGTCCCTGAAGACCTGTATCGGCCTGGGTCGTGAATCATCGCGCCCCCTACGCTCAGCACTACGGCTGAGAGCATGCCGTCAGTACCTACCCTCACCGGCAAGCTTCATGTCGAACCATCAGGTGAGCATCTTCGGTTCGGCGCAGATGCCATGCACGCCCAGGGAACAGCTGCACAAGGTTGAAGTGCATGCTCCAGCGGCCGGCTATGTGCCTTGCCATCTGCTATCAGCGCGATTGGCGCCGGACATGCATCCGTAGCCTCACAGATACAGTGGGTCACTTCGATCCAACCGCGCTGATGCCCCGTCTGTTCGTGGCTGGCGCACGCATCGCTCCTGATCGGACGCGGCCAAGCTGCTTTCAGCCTCAGGACGGCGTCACCCCTGCAGGGCAAGAACGATCAGATTCGACCGCATGTATCCGACGACCGGCGACATTCAAGCCAAGTGCTTCGACATGCGGTAGTTGTGCAGAGGCACGCCACGGAGCAGAAACTCGTTGCGCTCGTCCACCCGGAAGCCTTGACGCTCGAAGAGGCGGCGCGCCCCTTCACTGGCCTCGACACACAACGTCGGCATGCAGTCACGGCGCGCGGCCAGCTCAAGGGCCTCACAGAGCGCCCGCCCGACACCGGTTCCTATCCTGTCGGGCCGGCAGTAGAGATGGTCGATATGCCCGTTCTGCTCCAGCTCGCCGTACCCTGCAATCTGCCCCTCTTCATCGATGGCCACCAGGATGAGACGTGTGGCGGCCAACCGGAGATAGCGCTCAGGCTCCGGCGCGGCTGGACTCCAGGCCTTTACCTGTGCCGTTGAATAGTCAACGAGGCCGCCTTGGTGGACCGAGGCGTGATACAGCTTGGCCAACGTCTCGGCGTCTGTGGAAATGAAGCGTCGAATCTGCATGCGACAAGCATAGCGAACGTAGACAGCGGAATCGCTGTCGCTTCGGCCGCGTTGACCGGAAGCACTCACTCAATGAGCCCTCGCTACATCGGCACCCGGCAGACCATGGCGGACACACCCCGGGCAATCAGCACGGTGGCCTGGATCGGCAGCAGCGGATCACCGCTGTCGGTCAGTTCCAGCGAGATCACCACCGGCATCAGCAACGCCAGATTGGCGAGCAGCTTCATCAGGCCGGACTCGTGACCGGCGATGGCCTGGCACGCCGGAAGACATGGAAAGCGGCATCGCTGGCTTTCGCGAACACGATGGCAACCAGCGCCACGGCTACCGCGCCACTCTACAATGCCGCGTGCCGGCGCCATCCCTCGATCAGCACCATCGCGAAAATGCGTGCGCGGAGACGTTGAAGATGGAACATCGGGCGATTCTGCGAGCGCAGGAGGTCCAATGGAGGTGGAGAGCGTGGCGGCTTGACCAACGGTACTCAGTGAAGTTTCGGCAGCCTGCCCAAGAACAGCGGCGACATCCCCAGTAGCTCGCGCCTCTATCGCAATGCCACCGCTCGGAGTGCAGCTCGGTCATTCTCGAAGTGCAGGGCATCCATGGCCCGCAAGAGCGAGTATCCGGCGTGGTTGCGCGCAGCCAACGCGACGGTTTCGTCATCTGATTGCGCCAGCGCACTGAACGCCTTCTGCAGGCGGATGTTGACTTCCAATGAGCCAGCAGCATCTCTGGCGATCGGAGCGAACACATCCTCGAACATGTCCTTCGCCTCCAGGCGCGGAACATGAACGCGGCTGTAGCGGACCTCGGCGCCCCCCTTCCCGCCGCGCTCTGACCATGCGCAGAGCAGCCGTACGCAGGTTCCGATGACGTCGATGCACGTGCCTGGATCATTCACTGCCGGCGACATGGCGCGCTGGGCAATCTCCGACAGAACTACCAGCCCGTACCGCGGATCGTTGTCGATTCCCCGCGCATCGCTGAAGCTCATGCTGGCCATCATCTGATTGCAGACATCGTGGACGGGAGCTCCCTCGACTGCGAGAAGCGGTCGGTCTGGGGTCGCGAAGGTCCCTGGCTGGCATAACAGATGAACCCTGAGATCATGTTCCTCTGCAATGGCGTTGATCCGCTCGACGTCAATGTGCTCAACGTAGGCTACGTGGCCGCCGAAGAGCTGCAACGCGTCCTCGGGCACAGGTACTACCGGTGCGCCGCCCAGTCTCGGGTCCTCCGACCGGCGCTTCATTGATTCCCTGGTAGCTCGCTCAACCAGATCAACGGTCTCGCCAACCCGTCCAAAGCGCGAGAACTGCTCAATGGCGCGCAGCAGCGTAACTGTGATGACAATGATGACGGCGATGGTCGCTCCGAACAGGACCAGCCTGCCGCTGTCGCCGTAGATCCCGGTGCTCAGCGCGATGAGGCCAACGATCGAGAACAGGAAAGCCCCGATGAAGGTGGCCAATGCGCCCTGAGCCCGGGTGTCCTCGATCAGCAGCCTCGCCGCGCGGGGCGTGGCACTGCTGGAGGCAGACCCATAGGCCGACACCATGGTCGACAGCGAGAAGGTGGTGACCGTCAGCATGGATGCCGCGAGAATCCCCAGAATGTTTCCCACGGAATCGGCGCCGATCCGCGTGGCCAGGCCGGTGGGGATGAGGAATTTAAGGAAGGCTCCAGCAAGGGCTGTGATGATGCCCAGGGCGCCATATAGGGTCGAGCGGAACCACATCCGCTTGGTCAACCTGCCTAGCGCAAGCTTCCATCGGGTGAGCATGGGGTGTCCTCATGGCAGATGAGCGTTGAATACCACAGCCGGGGCAGGGACCAGGTCAAGGGATGGCCCTCCTCAGAAGAAGATGCCGTCCAGTGGACGGCATCTTCATGCGTAAAGAGGTCAGGAGCGAACCCTGTCCAGGAACTGGCGATGGCGCTCGTATTGATCCAGGACGTCGTGGATGAGCTGGACCTTGGTCCATCCCATTACGTCGTAGTCCTGGCCGCCTTCCCGCAGATAGACCTCTGCTCGATAGTGGCGGGTACCCTCGCTGACCGGTCGACGAGGATCCTGCAGGGCGAAGGTCGGGGGCTCATAGGGCTGGGGCCGCACGGAGTAGAAGAAGTCCATCTCCTCGCCGTGACCCACCTGCAGCCAGGCGCGCCCATCCTCACCCTTGGACACTTGGACCGGCAGGTCCTGCTTGCGCAACTCAGCTGCCACCTCTTCGAGGGCGGGAATGGCGCGCTGTTCAATGAATCCGGTGACCTCGATCTTGAGTGGGTTATGGGCCAACAGGCGAAGTCGCGCCCGCCAATCCTCACTGGTGCCAGGCAGAATGCGCGCTTCGCGCAGGATGGAGCGCTTGGTGGCGTCCAGGTGCATGGCCTTCAGCAGGCCCCAGCACATCAGAATCATGACGACGGTAAACGGCAAGGCGCTGGCGATGGTTGCCGCCTGCAGGGATTCAAGGCCGCCTGCGATCAGCAGAGCGATTGCCAACCCGCCCACCAGCAGTGCCCAGAAGATCCGCTGCCACACCGGAGATTCCTCTTCGCCTTTCGATGTGAGCATATCGATCACCAGGGCGCCGGAGTCCGCCGAAGTTACAAAGAACAGTGCGACCAGTACGACTGCCAGCGACGAGGTGAGCATGGTCAACGGCAGGTGTTCGAGGAACTCGAACAGTGCCATGGAACTGTCGGTTGATACGGCCTGGACCAGTTGCTGGATGCCTTCCACCCTGACCATGTGCAGCGCGGTGTTCCCGTAGATGGTCATCCACAGGAAAGTGAAGCCCAGCGGTACCAGCAGCACGCCCACCACGAACTCGCGTACCGTCCGGCCGCGGGAGATGCGGGCGATGAACATGCCGACGAAGGGCGACCAGGCAATCCACCATCCCCAGTAGAACAGGGTCCAGCCACCCAGCCAGCCGGTAGGTTCGTACGCGTAGAGATTGAAGGTCATGGAGAACAGCTGAGAGACATACATGCCGGTGTTCTGCACCAGCGTCTGCATCAGATGGACCGTCGGGCCGCAGACCAGCACGAACGCCAGCAGCGCCGCGGCCAGGATCATGTTGATCTCAGACAGCCTGCGCACGCCACTGTCCAAGCCTGCCACGACCGAGCCTGTGGCTACCAACGTGATGACCGTGATCAGCCCAACCTGGGCCAGCGTGCTGACCTCCAGACCAAACAGGTAGTTCAAGCCTGCATTGATCTGCATCACACCCAGACCCAACGAGGTGGCCAGGCCGAAGATGGTGCCGAGCGCGGCGAAGGTGTCCACGGCATGGCCCAGCGGGCCATGGATGCGGTCGCCGATGAGTGGATACAGCGCGGACCTGACACGCAGCGGAAGATTGTGCCTATATGCGAAGTACGCCAGCGACAGTGCCACCACCGCGTAGATTGCCCACGCGTGGATGCCCCAGTGGAAGAAGGTGATGCGCATCGCCTGACGGGCGGCGGCGGCCGACTCTGGCGAACCGACCGGCGGCGTGGCGTAGTGCATGATGGGCTCGGCAACGCCGAAGAACATCAGACCGATGCCCATGCCCGCCGCGAACAGCATGGCAAACCAGGAGCCGTAGCTATAGTCCGGCGTGCTGTGGTCAGGGCCCAGCTTGATGCGACCGTAGCGGCTGATGGCCACGCCTACGACGAATACCAGGAAGCCGGCCACCGCAAGGATGGTGAACCAGCCCGCATCGTTGGCCGCCCAGGTTTTGGCGGCGGTGAACCACCGCGTGGCCATTTCGGGGGCGAAGGCTGCAAGCGCCAGTAGCGCGATGACGATCGCCGCCGTGGGAATGAACACCTGCGGAAGGATCCGCTGGCGAACGGGGGGATGTTGCGGAGCCGAGCTCTGCATGGATACCTCCGTACTATGTAATGGAAACGCTGGCTGTCCGCGTGAGGCGGATCAGAAGTAGAAGCCGATATTGAGATTCAGCCGTGAATGCCAACGCGAAGGGCCACCGTCGTTGATGCCGATGCCATCACCACCAGCGAACCACATGTTGCGGCCGGCGATCCAGTCGACGTAGGTGAGCATGATCCCCTTCTGCAGGCTGCACCCGGTGACGTTCTGCCACGAATCGCGTATTCCCACGCTGTGTCCGACGGGGCGCGTCATGCTGAGGTTGTTGTAGCAGGTCAGGTCATCCAGCCAACCACGTTGGCCAAACGAATAGGCGACATTGGCGCTGGGCACGTCCGCCTGCGCTGCGATCTGGAAGGGAGCCTGGAAGGCTGACAAAGCAATACGCTGGCCTGGTACGTCGTAACGGTATCGCGCCCACTGCAGTTGGGTGGTCCACCCATCGCGCTTCCACTGCGCGTGAACGGCTGCACCTTGGTGGCCATGATGACGACGTGTCTGCGTGTTCTGGACCTTGCCGGCAAATCCGGATGCTCCCACTAGCAGCTCACCCCCGGCCCAGTCGCGCGATCGCTCCACGCGCGCATGAACTCGCTGCCGCTCCCGATACGGCAATGCATCGGTCTGCGCCACGTCGAAGGAATAGCGATCGTAGCGCGCACCGGAGCCATACTCGTCTCCGGAGAACCAGCCTAGATGCCAGGTCGTGTCGCCGGTGCGATGACTCAGTACCACGCCAGGATCGTAGTCATCCTCGATGCCAAGGTAGTAGCCGGAGCCGAACCAGAAGCTCTGGGATACGGTGGGAAGAAGCCCGAATGGCACCTGTTGGATGCCCGCCTTCAACTGCGTACTGTCGGAAAACTGCCAGCTCGCGTAGGCATGATGTACCGCGTCGAAACCATCGTACCAACGGTACTGAGCGGAAAAAGAGAATGGACCGGCACCGGCATTGATGTCGGCTCGCAGGAGCTCAAGCTGGAGGCGGCTGGTTGGCCCGTAGTCGAGCCAGCCATAATTGAACCTGACTGCGCCTCCCATATCGAAATAGGGAGCCCTACTGAGGCCATCATCAGATGCGTCTGCGGTGAGCGAAGTAGCGGCCAGTGCGGTGGCGATAATGAAGGGAATTGCTCTCACGATTGCTCCCCTTGCCTCCCTGTTTTGCGGCAGAGGCGTTTGAGTCTAACGTCGATCCGTCCAATGTCTCAAACCCGGGAACTTTCGGAGGCTTCTGAGAGGCAACGCCGCTAGCGACGCAGCGGGCGGGGTGCCGCCTCCTTCCAAGCGGATGGCGCAGACCACCGGGCCGATCATCCTGCTGATCGCCATGATTCTGGGCCCGTAGCTGATGAGCCGCGCCGCATGTGTGCGTTGTGCTGCACATTCTTTGCTGTTCAAGGAGTGGCAATGCACGGCCCTGAACCCGGCGTTCCACACAGACCATGGCGGCTCGGCGGGCACCTGCATTGGTCATGCGCCAAAAGGGATCTGACCCCTTGCGGGTTACAGCTTCATGTTGAGCCCAACGAAGACCGCGCGGCCCGGGGCGGGCGAGAACATCGGCCGGGCGCTGTCCCAGAAGAAGCTGTCGTACCACGCGTAGGCATACTCGCGGCCGGTCACGTTCTTCAGCTGCAGGTCCACGCTCCAGGCCGGGGTGATCTGGTACTTCGCGCTGAGGTCGAGCACGGCGAAGCCACCAAACTTGCCAGTGACGTTGCGCTCTTCCAGGTAGTAATCGCCCTGCGCGCGTGCCTGCAGGCCCAGTTGCAGGGCATCGCTGGCCTGGTAGTCCAGGCCGAGGTTGCTGATGTGGCGCGGGGTGGCGGCCACTTCGCGTCCCTGCAGGGTCACGCCGGCGGCGCGGTCGTCGCGGGTGATCTTCGCCTCCTGGTAGGCATGCGAGGCCCACAGCGTCCACGCGTCACCCAGCTGCGCGCTGATCTGCGCATCCACGCCGCGACGGCGGGTCTTGCCCAGCGTGACCGTCGTGCCGGTGGCCGGCATGTTGGACACTTCGTTTTCCGCATCCTGCTGCCATACCGCCAGACGGGCCTGGCTGCCGGTGAAGGGCTGGAATTTCAGGCCCAGCTCCATGCCGGTGTTGGTGGAGGGCTGCATCGGTGCCTGCCCCGGGGTGAGGTAGGCCGGCGCGGTGGAACCGGTGAGCACCTGGAAGGTACGGCCCCAGTTGGCGTAGACGTGGGTGTGCTCACCCAGGCTGTGGATGACACTCAGCTTGGGCTGGCCGATGCTGCCGTAATCCTGCAGGCGGCCGGTGGTGCCGTTCATCAGCCGGGTATGGCCGCTGAACCGGTCCACGCGGTAGGCCGGCACGATCTTCCACGCTTCGACCGGCTGGTAGATGGCCTGCACGTAAGCGCCCCAGTTGTCGAAGCGGTGGCGGTCGTTGTTCTGCACGCGCGCCGGTGCCTGGCTGAAATCGGTGGGCTCGGCGTAGGCGTAGCGCTCGCGACGGTAGGCGTTGTCCTGCTGCTCGTAATTGAACCCACCTTCCACGGTAAGCGTGGGGCTGGCCTGCCAGGTGAGCGTGCCGAGCAGGCCTGCCTGGCGCTCGTCCCACACACGACGCTGGCGCGGCAGGTTGCCGCTGGGCAGATCGCTGAAGGTCACCCGGCGGTCGTCTTCATAGCGGTTGTAGTACAGCCGCGTGCCGAAGGTCACCGCGTCGTTGAGCTTGATGTCCAGGTGCGCGGCGAACTGGCGCATGTCGCGGTCATCGCCGTCATTGGCGTTGCGCAGGTCGCTGCGGCGGCGGTCCGCATGCAGCTCCTCGGCCGTCATGAAACCGGGTTCGTCGGCCTGATGATGGTAGGCGCGCGCGGTCAGGCCGATGCGCAGCCCCTCCTCCAGCGAGCCAAAGAACCACTTGCCGCCCAGCGCGTACTTGTTCGAGCTGTCGTGGTCGCGGTAACCGTCGCTGGCCTGGGTGCCGATGAAGTAGTTCTGCGCGAAGCCGTTGGCTTCGCGGCCTACCGCCAGCTGCGCGTCGCGGGTGTTGTAGCTGCCGTAGGCCAGGCGCGCGTCGGTGTAGGTGCCGCCCTGGCGCGTGCCGAAGTTCACGTTGCCACCGATGTTGTGCAGGCCGTAGCGCGGGTCGTTGGTACCGCGCACCACTTCGATGTAGCTGATTTCCAGCGGGAACAGCATGTCGATGAAGCGCTGGTTGCCACTGTTGACGTTGCTGGGGATGCCGTCGATCAGCGTCTTGATGGCATTGAGGTAGCCCTCGCCGTTGAAGGCACGGAAGCTGACCTTGCCCGATTCGGCGCCCTGCCGGGTTTCAGTCAGCTGGATGCCGGGCATCTGCCCGAGCAGTTCCCAGCTGTGCGACACATTGCGGCTTTCGATCTGGTCCGCGCCCAGCACGTCCACCGAGGTCAGCACCTGGTGTGCGCTCAGTTGCCCCTCACTGTGCTGGTGCACATCGACCTTGCCCAAGGTGAGCGCGGCGTCGGCGGACTGTGCGAATGCTTCAGGGGCGAACGGGGCGGCCGCGAGCGCGGCCACCAGCGTGGAAGTCTTCATCGGGAGGCGGGCGGGAGGGTGAAAATGAAACTTTATAACATTTCGATTCCGCCAGCCACCCGATGATCGCGGGCCTCTCGCCCTTAAACGGGGTAGCCGGTGGCTTCCCGGGCCTTCTTCCAGGCAATTTCAAACTCGCGCGCGCTGATCTCGTCGTCTTCGTCGAAATCCATGAACGACACCGGCTGGTCGGCCAGCACGAAGCGGTCATCGCTCTGGCCGGTTTCATCGGCCCACACGACCTTGGCCCCGTAGATTTCCACCTGGCGCACGATCTTCTCGCCACGGGCTTCCATCAGCACGTTGCCCTTGCCCAGGCCCGATTCGGCCCAGTGCTTGTAGTACTTCTTGGTGTTGGATTTTGCGTTGTTCTTTGCGTATTTCATTGCGTTTGTCCTGGCCACAGGTGCGGCCGGAGAGATCGGAAGGGCGCCATTATCAGGCATAGGGGGTCAGATCCCTTTCCTGCGGAAGGGATCTGACCCCTGCCGACCTACTGCGGCAACGCCACACCCTTCGGCCACAGCAGCCACAGGTTGCCCTGCTGCTTCATGTCGCCGGCCAGCTTGCCGGCGGCATCGCCACTGCCCCAGTACAGGTCGGCGCGTACCTCGCCGGCAATGGCGCCACCGGTATCCTGCGCGGCCACGGGGCGCACCACCGGCGTGCCGTCGGGGCGCGTGGTCGACAGCCACAGCAGGCTGCCCAGCGGTACCACGGTGCGATCCACTGCCACGCTGTAACCGGCGGTGAGCGGCACGTTCAACGAACCCCGCGGGCCTTCCGGGCTGTCCGGGCTGCGCACGAAGAACACGTAGCTGGGATTGCTGCGCAGCAGCTCGGGTACCCGCGCCGGATGTGCCTTCGCCCACGCGCGGATCGTGTCCATGGTGACGTCTTCCTTCTTCAGCTCGCCCTGCTCCACCAGCCAGCGGCCGATCGCGCGATAGGGATGCCCGTTCTGTTCGGCATAGGCCAACCGCACCTGCCTGCCATCGGCCAGGCGCACGCGGCCCGAGCCCTGGATCTGCAGCAACTGCAGGTCCATCGGATCGGTCAGCCAGGCCAGCACCGGTGCTTTGGCCCCCTTGCTGGCAATGCTGCCGGCGTCGTCGTACGGCTTGAGTACCTTGCCCTCCACGCGGCCGCGCAGGCGTTTGCCCTTCAGTTCGGGATAGACGCTGTCCAGCTGCACCACCACCAGATCATCAGGTGTGCCGTACACCGGCACGGTGGCGGTGCCGGTGCGGGTGAGGCTGCCCGGGTAGATGGGTTCGTAGTAGCCGGTGATCAGGCCGTCGGCGCGATGGCCGCCGGCGCGCAGGGAATAGACATCGAGATCGCGCTGCAGGAATGCGCGGATCGCAGCGGCGTCCTTGTCGGACACGGTGCTGGCGGTCGCGCAGGGCTTGGCCCAGGTCGCATCGTTCTTCAGGCGAGTGCAGCTGCTGCGCCAAGCGGCGAAGCCGGCCTGCAGGTCGGTATCGGATACGGCCGGCAACGTGTTCCAGTCAACCTTGGCGTAGGTGGCGGCAGGCGTTGCTGCGGCAGGCGCTTCGGGACGGGTGCCGGTGGTGGAACAGCCTGCAAGCAATGCCACGGCCAGCAACGGCCAACGCATACGTACGAACGACGGGAGGAAATCAGTCATGCCGCCATGGTGTAGTGCCGGCCGCTGGCCGGCAACCATGCGTCCCGCCCACGTTCAGCAGACGGCCCGGTCATGGCGTCTGCAGCAACAGCGAATGCAGGATGCGCGCGTCTTCGGCGTCGAGGGCTTTCGGCAGGGTGTCGCTGCCACGGAAACGGCGGTGGAACGCCCGTACCGCTGCTTCGCGGTTGTCGAGCGGATAACCGAAGCGCGCCAACGCGGCCCATGCATCGAAGCCTTCCGGCGCAGCCCCATCGGCAGCGCGCGGCCACACGCCGAAGCCTGCTTCAGCCAACTGCTGCCACGGGAAGAAGCGGCTGGGATCTTCCTTGCGCGTCGGTGCCAGGTCGGCGTGGCCGATCACCTGCCGCGGCGGGATGTTCAGCCGTTCAGTGAGGTCGCGCAGCAGCACGATCAGCGATTCGATCTGCGCGGGGCTGAAAGGCGTGCGGCCATCGTTGTCCAGCTCGATGCCGATGGAGGCAGAGTTGAGGTCGGTGATGGTGCCCCAGCGCCCGGAGCCGGCATGCCAGGCGCGGCGTTCATCGGCCACCAGCTGGTAGCGATGGCCATCGGCGCCGATCAGATAATGCGCACTGACTCGCCCGCCGCTGTTGGCGGTGCGCAGCGTGTGCAGGCTCTGCTGCACCGATTTCTGCTCGGTGTGGTGGATGACGATGATGACCGGCGTGCGCGCGTTCTGGTTCGGCGACGGCACCCAGGTGGCAAGCGGGTTGCGGGTTTCCTGCGGCGTGGAGGCACAGGCGGCCAGCAGCAGGCAGGCCGAGAGCATCAGGGAAGTGCGGATCGGGTGCATGCCCCGATTGTGCGCGATAAGCCCGGACGATGCAGTAGCGCCACGCCATGCGTGGCTGGGCCACCGAGCGTGCCGACCAACGGTCGGCACCCACCAGAATCCAATGGCATGCACCCGATTCCCGATGTCGGCACCCACCAGATTCATTCATCGCGTGTCGACCAAGGTCGACACCTACCAGGGCGATGCGTCGTTCAGCGGGCGGCGATGCTCGCGCTGTGCGGCAGCTTGCACGCCGCCAATGCTTCACTGCCAGCGGCCGGATGTTCCGGCTCCAGCAGCAACCGCTGCACGTCCGAGAACAGCTGCTCCACCGGCATGCCGTAGGGCGCGAACAGGCGCAGGCGACCTTGGCGGTCGAACACGTAGCCGCCGGCGATGTGGCTCATCGTGTAGGTGTCCGGCAGCTGTCCGGGCTCTTTCCCGTAGAACGCCTTGAAGTCACTGGCCATCGCCGAGAGCTGTGCCTCGTCGCCGACCAGCGCCATCGCCTTCGGGTCGAACGCGTGCACATAGGTGCGTGCGACTTCGGGGGTATCGCGCGCCGGATCGACGCTGACGAATACCACCTGCAGCTGGTCGGCATCCTTGCCCATCAGGTGCTTGACCTGGCTCAGTTCGACCATGGTGGTCGGGCACACGTCCGGGCAGCTGGTGAAGCCGAAGAACAGGTAGGTCACCTGCCCCTGCAGGTCCTTCGGGCCACGCAGGGTGCCGGCGCTGTCAGGCATGGTCCAGTGCTGGCCCAGCTCCTCGCAGGCGATGTCCTTGGAATAGAAATCCATGCGCGACTGCGCGCTGCAGCCGGCCAGCAGGCCGAGTGCGAGGCCTGCGGAAAGCAGCGGCAGGCGCAGGGAACGAACAACGGAAGCAACACGCATCACGGGTACCACCAACACGAGGTGGGCGCGGTCTCGGTCAGGCCTGCCCTGGGGGGGAGAGAGGGCTGAGGTGCCAGGGCGATCGCGCACTCCTTGCCAATCGCCCCGGCCACGGTCAGTTGATCATCATGTGGTAGTGCATGCTCCAGATGATCCAGATCGACAACGCGACCACGATGAACAGGATCACCAGGGTGAACACGAAGCTGGCGAGGTTCCAGCCACCTTCGGACTTGCGGTCCATGTGCAGGAAGTACACCAGCTGCACCAGGATCTGCGCGACCGCGAAGCCGACCAGCAGGAACAGGGTGACCGGCCGCGACAGCACCGGGTTCATCACCAGCGCGAACGGCACCACCGTCAGCAGCGCGCACAGCACGAAGCCGATCAGGTAGGACTTGGTGGAACCGTGCGCATTGCCGGCGCGCGAGGTTTCGACGTGGGCCATGTCAGAAGGCTCCGATCAGGTAGACGAAGGTGAAGACGCAGATCCACACCAGGTCCAGGAAGTGCCAGAACAGGCTCAGGCAGGACACGCGGGTGATGTTGGTCGGGGTGAGGCCGCGGCGATACACCTGGTGCATCACCACCGCCATCCAGATCAGGCCGCTGGCTACGTGCAGGCCGTGGGTGGCAACCAGGGCGAAGAACGCCGACAGGTAGGCACTGGTGCTGGGGCCGGCGCCTTCATGGATGAGGTGCGAGAACTCGTACAGCTCCATGCCGATGAACGAGGCACCGAGCACGAAGGTCACGCCCAGCCAGCGCAGTACCGCCGCCTTGTCCAGGCGGTGCATGGCCAGCACGGCCTGGCCATAGGTGATGCTGGACACCAGCAGGATGAAGGTCTCGGCCATCACGAACGGCAGCGAGAACAGTTCCTTGCCGGTCGGGCCGCCGGCGTAGGCGGTGCTGAGCACCGCGTACGAGGCGAACAGCGAGCCGAACAGCACCAGGTCGGACATGAGGTATACCCACATGCCGAACACCTTCATGCCGCCCTGTTCGTGGGCGTGGTCGTGCGCGTGGTGGTCGTCGTGGACCAGCGAATCGCTATCCAGTTGCGGACGGGTCAACAGGTTCATGCGCCTGCCTCCTGCAGCTTGGCGTGGTTGGCCGCTTCGGTACGCGCCACCTCTTCGGAGCTGACGTAGTAATCCACGTCCTCGTTGTAGGAGCGCGCGATCAGGGTGGCGATCATCGCGATGAAGCTGGCACCGGCCATCCACCAGATGTGCCACACCAGGGCGAAGCACAGCACCAGGATCCAGACGTTGAGGATCAGCGGCACACCGGTGTTCTTCGGCATGTGGATCGGTGCGTACTTCTTCGGTGGAGGCGGCAGGCCACGCTTCTTCGCTTCGTGGAAGGCGTCCAGCTCATCGGCCTTGGGCACCACGGCGAAGTTGTAGAACGGCGGCGGCGACGGCGTGGCCCATTCCAGCGTGCGTGCATTCCACGGGTCGCCGGTGACGTCGAGGTTGCGCTTGCGGTCGCGCACGCTGACGTAGATCTGGACCAGCATCAGGATGATGCCCGCGAACACGAACAGCGCACCGATGAAGGCGGCGATCAGGTACGGCGTCCACGCCGGGTTGTCGTACTGGTTCATGCGCCGGGTCATGCCCATGAAGCCCAGCATGTACAGCGGCATGAAGGCCAGGTAGAAGCCGATCACCCAGCAGGCGAAGGACCACTTGCCCAGGCGCTCGTTGAGGGTGAAGCCGAACACCTTCGGGAACCAGTAGACGAAGCCGGCCAGGTAGCCGAACAGCGCACCGCCGATGATGGTGTTGTGGAAGTGCGCGACCAGGAACAGGCTGTTGTGCAGCAGGAAGTCCGCGCCCGGGATGGCCAGCAGCACGCCGGTCATGCCACCGATGGTGAAGGTGACCAGGAAGGCGATGGTCCACAGCATCGGTACGCTGAACTCCACGCGGCCGCCGTACATGGTGAACAGCCAGGTGAAGATTTTCACGCCGGTGGGGATGGCGATGATCATCGTCATGATGCCGAAGAAGGCATTGACGCTGGCGCCGGAGCCCATGGTGAAGAAGTGGTGCAGCCAGACGATGAAGGACAGGATGCCGATCGCCAGGGTGGCGCCGACCATCGACGTGTAGCCGAACAGCTTCTTGCGCGAGAACGTGGCGGTCACTTCAGAGAAGATGCCGAACGCCGGCAGCACCAGGATGTACACCTCCGGGTGGCCCCAGGCCCACACCAGGTTCACGTACATCATCGGGTTGCCACCCAACGTGTTGGTGTAGAAGTTGAAGTCCAGGTAGCGGTCCAGGGTGAGCGCACCCAGGGCTACGGTCAGGATGGGGAAGGCGGCGATGATGATCACGCTGGTGACCAGCGCGGTCCAGGTGAACACCGGCATCTTCATCAACGTCATGCCCGGCGCACGCATGCGCAGGATAGTGATGAACAGGTTGACGCCGGTCAGCAACGTACCGATGCCGGAGGCCTGCAACGCCCAGATGTAGTAATCGACACCGACCCCCGGACTGAACTCGATGCCCGACAGCGGCGGATAGGCGACCCAGCCGGTCATCGCGAATTCGCCAACACCCAGCGAGATCATCATCAGCGCAGCGCCGACCACGAAGATCCAGAAGCTGAAGGCATTGAGGAATGGGAACGCCATGTCGCGCGCGCCGATCTGCAGCGGCACGATGATGTTCATCAGGCCGACCACGAACGGGGTGGCCACGAAGAAGATCATGATCACGCCGTGCGCGGTGAAGATCTGGTCGTAGTGTTCCGGTGGCAGGAAGCCCTCGCTGCCCGGCCCGGCCGCCGCCAGCTGTGCGCGCATCATCAGTGCATCGGCGAAGCCGCGCACCAGCATGACCAGCGCGACGACCACGTACATGATGCCGATCTTCTTGTGGTCCACCGTGGTGAACCAGTCGCGCCAAAGCACGCCCCACAGCTTGAAATAGCTCACCGCGCCGAGCAGCGCGAGGCCGCCCAGCACCATGGCCGCCAACGTGACCACGACGATCGGCTCGTGCAGCGGCACGGCCTCCCACGTCAATTTACCCAACATGTTCGTTACTCCTGGGAAACCTGGGCACCGCCGGCAGCGCCCGCCGGGGTTGCAGCAGCGGTGTTCTCACCGACGCCGATGAACTGGTCGATGACCTTCTTGAACAGCAGCGGTTCGACGCTGGAGAAGTGCTGCACCGGCGCGTTCTTGGACGGTGCGGCCAGCGCCTTGAACTGCTCGAAGCTGAGTGCATCCGGCGCGCTGCGCACCTCGGCCACCCAGCGATCGAAGTCTTCGTTGCTGCTGGCGGTGGCGATGAACTTCATGTTCGAGAAGCCATGGCCGCTGTAGTTGCCGGACATGCCACGGAACTGGCCGGGCTCGTTGGCGATCAGGTGCAGCTGCGTGCGCATGCCGGCCATCGCGTAGATCTGTCCACCCAGCTGCGGGATGAAGAAGGTGTTCATCGTCGAGTTGGAGGTGATGTTGAACGCCAGCGCGCGGTTGGCCGGGAAGTTGAGCTGGTTGACGGTGGCGATGCCCAGGTCCGGGTACACGAACACCCACTTCCAGTCGGTGGCGATCACGTCCACGTGCAGCGGTTCGCCGGCCACATCCAGCGGCTTGTACGGATCGAGCTCGTGGGTCGACTTCCACACGATCACCGCCAGCACCGCGATGATCAGCAACGGCACGCCCCAGACCACCACTTCCACCTTCGTGGAGTGCGACCAGTCCGGCGTGTACTTCGCCTTGGTATTGCCGGCGCGGAAGCGCCAGGCGAACACGAAGGTCAGCACGATGGCCGGCACGACGACGATCAGCATCAGGCCGATGCAGATCAGGATCAGGTCGCGCTGTGCGATCCCGACCATGCCCTTCGAATCCAGCAGCACCCAATCGCAGCCCGTCAGGGCGATGCAGGCCAGGGCGACCAGCGCCAGGCGGATGCGGTTCCAGCAGATATTCATTGGTGGTCAACCCTGTTGAAGATGCGCGCTTGACCGGCTCGCCTGCGCGCAGCGCCCGGGCGTGGAGCGGCTACACTGTGGGTACGAGGTCGCCTACAAACAGGCGAACCACTCCAATCAAGCCCATACAAAATACATCATTGTATGGACTTGTGCATCTGCACGTATGGAAAAATCCGACCGATGACGCCTCCTGCTGCCGGCCGCCGCCTGAAACACCCCAACCGGACCTGGGTCCGCCCGTTCCGTGAGGGC
>LNAP01002685.1_pt1 | contig 18811 bp, 19 predicted proteins | sample 602601 | NCBI WGS metagenome assembly LNAP01 (sample SAMN02440304, study PRJNA202911) | soil metagenome | biome: Subtropical and temperate rainforests or woodlands; isolation source: soil samples (1 kg each in a 20% v/v slurry with milli Q water) were... ...
CGCGCAGGCCGCGTGCAAGATCCCTTGCTCCACCAGTTGCTGCACCGTGCCCTGGCGTTGGTAATTCGGGTTGATCTGCACCAGCGGCTCAGGCCAATACCGGCCCTGCGCATATTGACGTTCGACCTCGGCCTGGATGTCGGGCGCAGCGATGCGAACGAAGCTGCGGGAAAAGCTGCCATATCGTTCGATGAGCCGGTCGCGGAACTGGAACACGTTATCCATCAAGATTCCTCACTGATCCATCCGGTGGCCCATTGGCAGGATCGCTGTGCCAGCCGCGGGGCTTGCCGTGATGCATTTACGTTTCGCCCTACGCCTTGCCGCTCGATTCGATCAACCTCTCTGCTTTCATTGCCCACAGCACCGGCCACCTCCTGCTCTGGCTCAGGCCAAGGCAGGCCCATCGACCCTCGATCTGGAAACGGCGGGCTGCGTACCGGCACTTTGGCCCGCGCCCGGCACGCCTTGCCGCCTCGTCCGCGCTCGATGCTGCCGACATGATCTTGGAGCTCGAGGCAAGCCCGCAGCCAAGGGCCCAGAAATAGTCGAGACAGAGGGACTGACATGGTGCTGCCACGATGCCATCCCTGCGAGCTGGCTCCCAGCGTCCTCCGACCATACCCCCCCTTCCTTGCCGTCGTCCTGCGCTGCAGTCAGACGGTTCGCCAACCGCTGAGACAGCATCCGCTGAGACAGCATCCTCTGAGACAGCATCCTCGCCCTGATCACGTAACAGCATTTCCTTGCTGCCGCCCGCAACCTCTCAGGTGGGCAGGCCGCCCCCGATTGCATCACACATTGAAGCGGAAATGCAGGATGTCACCTTCCTGCACCTTGTAGTCCTTGCCTTCCAGGCGCAGGCGCCCGGCTTCCTTGCAGCCGGCTTCACCCTTGTACTTGATGAAATCGTCGTAGCTCATCGTCTCGGCGCGGATGAAGCCCTTCTCGAAGTCGGTATGGATCACCGCTGCCGCCTTGGGCGCGGTCGAGCCGGCCTTGACCGTCCACGCGCGCACCTCCTGCACTCCGGCGGTGAAGTAGGTCTGCAGGCCCAGCAGCTGGTAGGCGGCGTAGATCACCCGGTTCAGGCCGGGCTCTTCCAGCCCCAGGTCGGCCAGGAAGGCATCGCGGTCGGCGTCGTCCAGCTGCGCCAGCTCTTCCTCGATCGCGGCCGAGACCGGGACCACGCGCGCGCCTTCCTGCTCGGCGCGGGCGCGCACGGCATCCAGGTGCGGGTTGTTCTCGAAGCCGTCCTCGAGCACGTTGGCGATGTACATCACCGGCTTGAGGGTCAGCAGGAACAGATCGCGCACCAGCGCCTTTTGTTCCTCGTCCAGGCCCGCGCGGCGGGCGGGGATGCCGTCGTTGAGCGCGGCCTGCAGCCTGGCCAGCACCGGCTTGCGTGCGGCCGCTTCCTTGTCCCCGCCCTTGGCGCTGCGTTCGGCGCGGTTGAGCGCCTTTTCCACGCTGTCAAGGTCGGCCAGGGCCAGCTCGGTATCGATGGTCTCGATGTCCGAGATCGGGTCGACCTTGTTATTGACGTGGATCACGTCGTCGTTCTCGAAGCAGCGCACCACGTGGGCGATCGCATCGACTTCGCGGATATGCGAGAGGAACTTGTTGCCCAGGCCCTCGCCGCTGGCCGCGCCGGCCACCAGGCCGGCAATGTCGACGAACTCCACTGCCGTGGGCACCACCCTGTGCGGCTTGACGATCTCGGCCAGCGCCTTCAGCCGCGGATCGGGCACCGGCACGATGCCCACGTTGGGTTCGATGGTGCAGAACGGGAAGTTGGCCGCGGCGATGCCGGCCTTGGTCAGCGCGTTGAAGAGGGTCGACTTGCCGACGTTCGGCAGGCCCACGATGCCGCATTTAATTCCCATGACGGTCTCCGGGACTCGGGACCCGGGACCCGGGACTTGCCAAACCACGGCGCTCTTGCACGTTCATTCGCAGCAATCCTATGTTCAAAGTAAAACCGGGTGACAGCACACGCCCAGGGTTCATCTCTTCCCAGTGCCGAGTCCCGAGCCCAGAGTCCCGGCTGTATGCAGCCGTTTCATCGCCTCGTTGAAATCACCCGAGACCGCCAGCGGCAGCACCTCCAGTGCCGACTCGATCGCGCGCCCGATCAGGATCTCGTCCTCGGCGCCCGGACGGCCCAGCACCCAGCCGGTGACCTTGTCCTTGTGGCCGGGATGGCCGATGCCGATGCGCAGGCGCCCAAAGCGCCCATGCCCCAGCAGCTGCATGGTGTCGCGCAGGCCATTCTGGCCGCCGTGTCCGCCATCGAATTTCAACCGGGCCACGCCCGCGGGCAGGTCCAGTTCGTCGTGTGCCAGCAGCGCCTGTTCGGGCTGGAGCTTCCAGAACCGCAGCGCGGCGACGACCGACTTGCCCGACAGGTTCATGTAGGTCGACGGCTTGAGCAGTCGTACCGTCTGGCCGTTGATGCCGACTTGCGCGGTTTCGCCGAACACCTTGGCCTCCGGCGCAAACCGTGCGCCTTGCTGCAGGGCCAGGGCGTCCACAAAACGGAACCCGGCGTTATGCCGGGTCCGCGCGTATTCGGGTCCAGGATTGCCCAGCCCGACGATGAGGCGTACGCCTTCCATGCAAGCGGTTGGATCCGACTCCCCCGCGCCGACATCAGCCAGCGCGGAGGGGCTGGATCACTTCTGGCTCTCGTCCTTGGCCACCTTGGCGGCCGGAACTTCGGCGATGCCGCCTTCGGCTTCCGGCTCTTCCTCGACCTTGGCGAACTTGGCGATGACCACGGCCGTATCGTGTTCCTTGCCCAGCTTCAGCTCAGGAATCTCCACGCCCTTGGGCAGCTTCAGCTCGGACAGGTGGATCACATCGCCCTGGGCCATGTTGCCCAGGTCGACCTCGATGAACTCGGGCAGGTCGGCCGGCAGGCATTCGACCACCACTTCGTTCAGTTCGTGGGTGATGACCACCTCGGACGACTTGCCGGCCGGCGAGGTTTCCTGGTTCAGGAAGTGCAGCGGCACGGCGGTGCGCAGGGTTTCCCTGTCGTTCACGCGCTGGAAGTCCAGGTGCAGGATCTGCTGCTTGAACGGATGGCGCTGCATGTCACGCAGCAGCACCTTCTGCACGTCGCCATTGAGGCTCAGGTCCAGGATCGACGAGTAGAACCAGTCGTGCTGGCTGGCGGTCCAGACTTCGTTGTGGTTGATCTGGATACTGACCGGCTTGAGTTCGCCACCGTAGACGATGGCGGGGACGCTACCGGCGCGACGCAGGCGGCGGCTCGCACCCTTCCCCTCGTCTGCGCGGCGCTCCACCTTGATTTCGTGTGTCTTGGCCATTTTTTTCACTTCTTTGGTTGAGTAAAACCACCTCGCGGCGGCGATGCGACTCTTCCGCGACCAGAAGAGCCGTGCCGGGTGCTCGCCGACCTGGCGACCACCCGAAAACGCATGATCAATCCACGTACAGCGAGCTGACCGATTCGCCGAAGGCGATGCGGCGGATGGTCTCGGCCAGCATTCCGGCCACCGACAGCTGGCGGATCGTGGCGCAGGCCGCGGCGGCCGGCGACAGCGGGATCGTGTCGGTGACCACCAGCTCGTCCAGCGCGGACCTGTTGAGGTTGTCCACGGCCGGGCCGGACAGCACCGGATGGGTGCAGTAGGCGGCCACCTTGGTCGCCCCGCGCTCCTTCAGTGCCGCGGCCGCGGCGCACAGGGTGCCGGCGGTATCGACGATATCGTCCACCAGCACGCAGGCCTTGCCTTCCACGTCACCGATGATGTTCATCACCGTGGCCACGTTGGCGCGCGGGCGGCGCTTGTCGATGATCGCCAGGTCCGCATCGTCCAGGCGCTTGGCCACCGCCCGGGCCCGGACCACGCCGCCCACGTCCGGCGAGACCACCACCATGTTCTCGGTGCCGTAGGCGCGCCAGATGTCGGCCAGCAGCAGCGGCGAGGCATACACGTTGTCGACCGGGATATCGAAGAACCCCTGGATCTGGTCGGCGTGCAGGTCCACGGTCAGCACCCGGTCGGCATTGACCGCGCTGAACATCTTGGCCGCGACCTTGGCTGTGATCGGCACCCGCGAGGAACGCAGCCGGCGGTCCTGGCGCGAGTAGCCGAAGTACGGCACCACCGCGGTCACGCTGGCGGCGCTGGCACGCTTGAGCGCGTCGATGATCACCAGCAGTTCCATCAGGTGCTCGGCCGACGGTGCACAGGTCGGCTGGATCACGAACACCTCCTGGCGGCGGACGTTCTCCTCGATCTCCACCTGGACTTCGCCGTCGGAGAAATGCGAGACCATCGCCTTGCCTGGACGCACGCCGAGTTCACGGCAGATGCTCTGGGCCAGGGGCTTGTTGGCGTTGCCGGAAAAGACCAGCAGGCTGCGTTCGTCTTGCACGTGGGGAATCTCGATGGACTGCTGTGGGCTGAACGCTACGCGGGTCCTTTCGCGCACGGAGGGGACTGGCTGGGGCGGCAGGATTCGAACCTGCGAAATGCCGGGATCAAAACCCGGTGCCTTAGGCCGCTTGGCGACGCCCCAGTGAATCAGTTGGTGTGCTGCGCCTTCCCTTCCAGGGCGTCGAGCAGGGGCGAACGGGCCGCACCTGCCACCACCCAGCCGCGCAGGTCCGCAGGCAGCAGCGCCAATCCGGCCTGGGCGGCCTGAAGGCTTGCGAACTCCACGAAACAACCGCTACCGGTCCCCGTCAGCCGTGGCGTCCCGATGCGCGAGAGTGTGGCCAACGCCGCTTCGATGGCAGGCTCACGACGTCGCAGCACCGGCTCGAACACGTTGTCGGGCACCGATCCAGAAAGGAAGTCGGCTATTTTCACGGGTGCGGCAGTGCGCGTCAAATCCGGCGAGGCAAACAAGCGGGCGGTGGCCACCTGGATACCGGGGTCGACCAGCACATACCAGGCCGGCGGCAGGTCCAGCGGGGTGAGCCGTTCGCCCACGCCCTCGGCCCAGGCGTTGCGGCCGCGCACGAACACCGGCACGTCCGCGCCCAGCGCCAGGCCCAGCCCGGCCAGGACGTCTTCGCCAAGCTCCAGGCCCCACAGCCGGTCCAGCACGCGCAGGACGGTGGCCGCATTGGACGAGCCGCCACCGAAGCCGCCGCCGGCCGGGATCCGTTTTTCGACGCAGATGTCCGCTCCTTGGGCGACGTTTGCATGCTCCTGAAGTAGCAACGCGGCCCGAACCAGCAGGTCGTCGGCCTCGGCAACACCGGCCACCGAGGCGCCGACGCGGCTGACCACGCCATCGGCACGCACCCGGATGCCGACCCGATCGCCCCAGTCCAGCAGGCGAAAGGCGCTCTGCAGGTCGTGATAGCCGTCGGCGCGGCGGCCGATGATGCGCAGGCACAGGTTCAGTTTGGCCGGTGCCGGCCACCATGACCAGGCGCCGGGCATCGACGGGCCGCTCATGGCGCCGCGCCGGTCCGCCAGCCGTCGATGATCAGGCGCACGCGCGAATCGCCACGTTCGGCCTCGACCCGCGCCGGCATCGCCGGCACCTCGCCGGCGGCAGGCCGCCAGTCGGTGTAGGTGATGCGCCAACCGCCCTGGCGCAGCGCAGACAAGTAGCCGTCCGCGCCATATTCAATGATGGCTTGCGGCAGCCCCGGCGCGGCCTGGCCGCGCACCCAGAAAGCCAGTGCCTGCACCGGGATTTCCCAGCCGGTGGCCTCCAGCAGCAACTGGCCGGCGTCGGCGCCGCGACGCGGACCGCCATCCAGACCCTCCAGCACCACCTCGGCGGCATCGCCGGTCAGACGCCAGCTCTGGCGGGTGACCGGCGCGCTGAGCGAGACCTCGAAACAATCCCCGCGCTGGGTCCAGTCCAGGCGCCCGCTGCCGCCCTTGTCCGCGCGCCGGATCGCCACCCGACCCTGCAGCGACCAGTCGCGATGCGCGTCCAGCCATTGGACCCGTGCAGCCTGGGCCTGCGCGGCGGTCGCGACATCGACCGCCGACGGCAGGGGCTTGCGCACCGAAGTCCCGACGCAGCCCGCCAGCAGGACCACGGCCAGCAGCGCGAGCGCCCGACCCAGGCAACGGTTCATGCGCCGGTCTGTTCCAGCGCGCGGCGCAGCGAGCGGTTCTCCGGATCCAGCTTGCGCGCCTGATCAAAGTAGCGACGCGCCTCGTCCTTGTGGCCCTGCTCCCACAGCACCTGGCCCAGGTGGGCGGCGATCTCCGGGTCCTTCATCAGGGTGAAGGCGCGGCGCAGCTGGACCAGCGCCTCTTCCTTGCGGCCCATCCGGTAGAGCACCCAGCCATAGCTGTCCAGGATCGCAGGTTCATCCGGCGCGGCGGCGCGGGCACGCTCGATCAGCTCCAGCGCCTCGGTGTAGCGGTCGGTGCGGTCGGCCAGGGTGTAGCCCAGCGCGTTGAGCGCGGCGGTATTGGTCGGATCGGTCACCAGCACCCGGCGCAGGTCGGCCTCGGCGCGGTCGATGCGGTCGCGCCGTTCCCAGGCCAGGCCACGCGCATACAACAGGGCGTTGTCGTCCGGATAGGCGGCCAGACCACGGGCCAGGGCGTCCAGTTCACCGGGATCGTCTTCATTCTTGCGGCGCAGGTCGGCCTCGAGCAGGTAGGCGTCGCGACGGGCGTCGTCATCGACGCTGGCGTCGGCCTGCAGGGCGTGGGCCAGCTCAAAAGCCTCCGGCTTGCGGTCCAGCTGGAACAGCACGTTGGCCGCACGCAGGCGTGCTTCGACCCGGTGCTCGTCGCCGGCGACACCCTGATACCAGTCCAGCGCGTCCTTGAAGCGCTTGAGGTATTCGGCGATCTGGCCCAGCAGCAGGCGCCGGGCCGGATCCTGGCCGGCCGCACTGGCCGCCTTGACCTCGTCGTAGAGCCGGGCCAGGGCGGCGCTGTCGTCGGCCTTGGCCAGCAGCGAGGCGCGCAGGCCGTAGCTGCGGGTGTCCTGCGGACCCTGGGCCAACACCTGGGCAGCCTGTACCGGCAGGCCCAGCGCGTCGAACTCGGCGGCCGTGCCCAGGCGCACGTTGGGATCGGCGGCAGCCTGCCGTTGCAGGCTTTCCAGCACCTGGCGGGCCTGCTCGGTCTTGCCGGCCTGGCGCAGCTGGCTGGCGTGCAGCAGCGACACGCGCGGATTGACCGGGAAGCGCTGGATGACCTCGCCGACGATGCGCTCGGCCAACGCCGGCTGGTCCAGCGACTGGGCCAGGCCGCCGAACGCCAGCCACACGTTGAGGTCGTTGGGCAGCGCATTGTCGTCCAGCAGCTGGCCCAGCAGCTTGGCCGAGCGGGCCGGGTCGCGGCCGCCACTGCCCAGCGCGATCAGTGCGTAACGCCAGGCCTGCGGATCAGGGTCGCGCAGCAGCGATTCCAGTTCGCGCCGGGCCACGCGCTCGCGCCCCTGACGCAGCGCCAGGGTCGCCTGGGCGGCACGCATGGCCAGCGATTCGGGGGCCCGCTGCTTCCATAGCTGCAGCGCGCGGGTGGCGTTGTCGTCCTGGTTGGCCAGCAGCGAAATCCGCGTGGCCAGTTCGGCCAGGCCCACGTCCTGGCCGGCTTCGGCCGCCTGCAGGTACAGGCGCGAGGCTTCTGCCAGCTTGCCGGCCTGCAGGGCAAATTCGCCGGCCATGACCGGTTCAAGGATGGCGCCGGTCCCCACCCCGGCCGATGGTTGCCGGGCCAGGACCCCTGCAGATGACGCGAAACCGGCCACGATCAGCAACAACAACGGGGCAAAACGCATCTTTGCAGGCATTAGGGGGAACCGGGCCGTAAAATGGCGGGCAACAGACAGCCAGCAGCTTAGCGCAAGCCCCGAAAAATGACGTTGTGGGTCCTCGGACTGAACCACCAGACCGCGCCGGTCAGCCTGCGCGAACGGGTGGCCTTTGCCGGCGAAGCGCTGCCGCAGGCGCTTGGCGCCCTGCGTGCCCTGCCGCAGGTGAGCGAAGCGGCGCTGCTGTCCACCTGCAACCGCACCGAGCTGTATGCGGTGGCCGAGGATGCCGCCCCGCTGGTCCAGTGGCTGGCCACCCATGGCGAAGGCCTGGACACCTATCTGTATCGCCACCGCGATGCCGAAGCCGTACGCCACCTGTTCCGCGTGGCGACGGGGCTGGATTCGATGGTGCTGGGCGAACCGCAGATCCTGGGCCAGGTGAAGGATGCCTGGGTGCTGGCGCGCCGGCACCAGGCGCTGGGCAACCGGCTGGACCGGTTGTTCCAGCAGGCCTTCGCCGTGGCCAAGCGTGTCCGCACCGATACCCGCGTAGGCGCCAACCCGGTCTCGGTGGCGTCCACCGCGGTGCGGCTGGCGCAGAATGCGTTCGCCCGGCTGAGTGACTCGACCGTGCTGCTGGTCGGCGCCGGCGAGACCATCGAGCTGGCCGCCCGCCACCTGAGCCAGGCCAAGGTCCGGCGCCTGCTGGTGGCCAACCGCACCCTGAGCCATGCCCAGGCACTGGCCAGCCGCCACGGCGGGGTGGCCCTGCCGTTGACCGAACTGGACCGCCACCTGGCCGAGGCCGATGTGGTGTTCTCGGCCACCGCCGCGCGCGAACCGGTCATCGCCTGTGCCCAGGTCGCCCAGGCCCTCAAGCGCCGCCGGCACAAGCCGATGATGCTGTTCGACCTGGCCGTGCCGCGCGACATCGAGGCCAGCGTGGCCGAGCTGGACGACGCCTATCTGTATACGGTCGACGACCTGGAGCGGGCAGTGGAGGACAACCGCCGCAGCCGGCGCGAAGCGGCCGACGAGGCCGAGGCCCTCATCGACCTGCAGGTCGCCCGTTTCGTGGACGTCCTGCAGGCCGGCAGCCGCCAGGAGCCGCTCAAGCGCCTGCGTGCCTATGGCGATGCCGCCCGCCAGGAGGTGCTGGGCAAGGCCCAGGCCCAGCTGGCCAACGGCCGCGACCCGGCCCAGGTGCTGGAATTCCTGGCCCACACCCTGACCAACCGGCTGCTGCATCCGCCCACCTCCGCACTGCGCGAGGCAGCCCTGTCCGGCGACACCGAGCTCACCCGCGCCGCTGACCGGATGTTTCCGGCCAGGGCGCCCTACTCCCATCCCAAGCTGCCCGATGACGCCGACCCTGCGCCGTAAGCTGGAGGCGCTGGCCGAGCGTCGCGAAGAACTCCAACGCCTGCTTGCCGATCCATCGGTGGTGGCCGACAACACCCGCTTCCGCGAGCTGTCGCGCGAATTTTCCCAGCTCGAGCCGGTGGCCAACGCCATGGCCGAGGAAGGCCGCGCCCGCGCCGACCTGGCTGCCGCCCAGGCCATGCGCGAAGACCCGGAGCTGCGCGAACTGGCCGAGGAGGAGGTCACCGCCGCGCAGGCGCGCCTGGCCGAACTGGACCAGGCGCTGTCGCTGCTGCTGATCCCGCGCGATCGGCGCGATGAGGGCAACCTGTTCCTGGAAGTGCGCGCCGGCACCGGCGGCGACGAGGCCGCACTGTTCGCCGGCGACCTGTTCCGCATGTACGCCCGCTACGCCGAACGCCAGGGCTGGAAGGTCGAGGTCGAATCCGATTCGCCCGGCGAGCACGGCGGCTACAAGGAAGTGGTCGCGCGCGTGGTCGGGCGCGGTGCGTATTCGAAGCTGAAGTTCGAATCGGGCACCCACCGGGTGCAGCGCGTGCCGGCGACCGAATCGCAAGGCCGCATCCACACCTCGGCCGCGACCGTGGCGATCATCCCCGAGACCGACGAGGTCGAGGAGATCGTGATCAATCCGGCCGACCTCAAGGTGGACACCTTCCGCTCCTCCGGCGCCGGCGGCCAGCACGTCAACAAGACCGATTCGGCCATCCGCATCACCCACCTGCCGACCGGCACCGTGGTCGAATGCCAGACCGAGCGCAGCCAGCACGCCAACCGCGACAAGGCGATGAAGCGGCTCAAGGCGCAGCTGCTCGATGCCGAGCGCAGCAGGCAGGCCGCGGCCGAGGCGCAGACGCGCAAGCTGCAGGTCGGCAGCGGCGACCGCAGCCAGCGCATCCGCACCTACAACTTCCCGCAGGGCCGCATCACCGACCACCGCGTCGACGGCCTGACCCTGTACGACCTGCCCAACATCCTCGAAGGCGGCATGGACGAGTTGATCGGCCGGCTGATGCACGAGCACCAGGTCGACGAACTGGCGCGCCTGGCCGAGGGTTGATCCACCACGTTTCACCCAGTGCGTTGAAGCCTCACGGCCCAGCGCTTAGGCTGGCCGACATGAGCCATGCCGACACCCTGATTCCCCTGCGCCTGTGCGTGCTGACCGTCTCCGATACCCGCACCCTGGCCAATGACGGTTCCGGTGACTATCTGGTCCAGGCCGCCACCGCCGCCGGCCATCTGATCCACGAACGCCTGCTGGTCCGCGACGACATCTACGCGATGCGCGCGATCGTCTCGCGCTGGATCGCCGATGGCGCGGTGGACGGCATCCTGGTCACCGGCGGCACCGGCTTTACCGGGCGCGATTCCACGCCCGAGGCGCTGCTGCCGCTGCTGGACAAGCAGATGCCCGGCTTCGGCGAGTTGTTCCGCGCGCTCAGCGTCGATGAGATCGGCACCTCGGCCCTGCAGTCGCGCGCCTTCGCCGGGCTGGCCAACCAGACCTTCATCTTTTGCCTGCCCGGTTCGACCTCGGCCTGCCGCACCGGCTGGGACAAGATCATCGCCGCCCAGCTCGACGCCCGCACCGGCCCGTGCAACCTGGCCACCTTGCGGCCACGGCTGAAGGCCTAGCCGCAGCGTGGCGCTGGACACCACCCTGCGCCTGCTGGCGCGCACCAGTGGCCGCAGCGCCGCCGACCTGGCCGCTGCGATTCCGCGCGTCGGCGCAGCCACCGTGCGCGCCTGGATGGCCGGGGAAAAACTCCCCGGCCGCGAACAGCTCATCGCCCTGGCCCGCGCCCTGGGGATCCCCGCCGGCGCGCTGCTGTCCGAACTGGCCACCCAGCTGGACCCGGCCCGCACCCGCGGCGAGTCGGACCTGCTCAGCGCCTATCGCGGCCTGAGCCCGCGCCAGCAGGGGGCGCTGATCGAAGTCGCGCGCGGCATGGCCGCTACCCGCCAGCGACGCCGCCGCCCTGCTTCCAAGGAACCCAGGTGAGCAAGAAACTCAAGCGCAAGGACTATGAAGCCCAGCTGGAACCGCTGCAGCTGCAGCTGCTGTCGATGGCGCGCTGGCTGGCCTGCACCGGCAAGCGCGTGGTGGTGATCTTCGAGGGCCGCGACACCGCCGGCAAGGGCGGCAGCATCGACGCGATCCGCCGCCACATCAACCCACGCCAGTGCAGGGTGCTGGCCCTGCCCAAGCCCAGCGACCACGAAGCCACCCAGTGGTATTTCCAGCGCTACGTGCCGCACCTGCCCGCGGCCGGCGAACTGCTGCTGATGGACCGCAGCTGGTACAACCGCGCCGGGGTGGAGAAGGTCATGGGCTACTGCACGCCCGAACAGTACGCCGCCTTCCTGCAGCAGGCGCCGATCTTCGAGCAGCTGCTGGTGGATGACGGCATCCTGCTGTTCAAGTACTGGCTGACGGTGGACCAGAAGCAGCAGGAAGCGCGTTTCGCCGAGCGCCTGGCCGATCCGCTCAAACGCTGGAAGCTTTCGCCGGTGGACCTGCAGGCGCGCGAGAAATACGCCGAATACACCCAGGCCCGCGAAGTGATGTTGGCCGCCACCCACAGCCACTACGCGCCGTGGACGCTGGTGGACTTCAACGACCAAAGGCGCGGCCGCCTGACCCTGATCCGCGACCTGCTCTTGCGTCTGCCCGACACCGCCGTGCCCGAGTCGACGCTGACGCTGAAGAAGCTCGGGCACCCACCCTTGCATGAGGAATTCGGGCTGCTGCGGCCGATCCCTGACGGTTCCGAGGCCGACTGAAGCGCGGCCGCGTGGCCGGCGCTGAACAAGCCGGGGGCACACGCCGCGTCATCCGTGCGTCGCCTAGGCGACGCTGAAGCCCGCTTCCACCGGCGCCAGCCACCGCTCGCGCCTGATCCGCTCGACCCGCGCATTCGGTGGCCCGTGCTGCAACCATTGGGCCAGCGTGTCGATGGCCGCCGCCTCGCCGTGCACGATCACCTCCACCCGGCCGTCCTCGAGATTGCGGGCGATCCCATCCAGCCCCAGCGCCTGCGCCTGTTGCCGCGTGCAGGCGCGAAAAGACACGCCCTGCACCCGGCCGCTGACCAGAAAGCGCGCCGCGGTCTTCATGGCAACCGGCCGTCCCTGGCGCCGTCGACCACCTGTTCGATCTCCTGGGCGGTCACCGGGCCAACGAAGCGCCCGGCGATCCTGCCCTGCCGATCCAGCAGATAGGTCGTCGGCAGCCCGGTGGGTGCCTCGAACGCCGTGGGCGGGTCGTCCACATCCACCTGCGCGATCGGGTAACTCACCGGATGGGCGGCGAGGAAGGCCTTCAGCTCGGCCGGGCTGATGTCGTCGTAGGCCAGGCCGAGCACGCCCAGGTCGGCGCGACGCTGGTCCAGCTGCGACAGCTCGGGCATCTCGGCCAGGCACGGATGGCACCAGGTCGCCCAGAAATTCACCACCAGCCAGCTGCCGCGGTGGGCGACCGCGTCGAAGGTGCCACCGTCCACCGTGGCCAGCTTCAGCGCCACCGGGGCCTTGGCATCGGGTGCAGCCGGCATCGGCACAGGTTCTGACCGGTTCGTCGCCGTGGCCGCCGGGGTCTGCGACATCGCCGCGGCGCCGTCCGAACCCGCGCAGGCCGCCAGCAGGCCCGCGCCGCCCAGCAGCGCGATGCAGCTCAACGCACGCAGGGGCGATGGCATGTTCAAGGCAGGGATTCCGGCAAGCGCGCGAATACATCGCCCACCCGCTGGCCCAGCAGGTCACGCACCGGCAGGCGCAGGCGCTCCAGCGCCTGCCGCGCGGCTACCCCCAGCACATCGCCCTGGCAGGGCAAGTCGGCTTCGGCAGTGGGAATGCGCAGCTGGCACGCCTCGTACAGTTCGGCCAGCGAGGTCTTGTCCAGATCGCGGGCCAGAATCCACTCGCCGCCTTCGGTGCAGCGCAGCAGGTTGATGTGCGAAAGCCTGTCCAGGAATTCCTGGACCAGCGAGTCGGTCAGCATCGGCTCCAGCTCCAGGATCCGGTCGTCACTGAGGCCGCGGCCGTGCGCGCGCGCCTGCTGCAAACGGCCCAGCAGCCGCAACAGGCCATAGAGCTCAAAGCCCGGCGGCAATCGCATCGACTCGGGCTGATACCGGAATGCCGACATCGAGGCGGCCAGCGACGCGCCCAGCAGCATCGAGGTCCAGCTCAGGTAGATCCACAGCATCAGGATCGGGGCCACCGCGACCGCGCCATACACCCGCGTGTACGAGCCGAAGCTACCCAGGTACACGCCCATGCCCCACTTGATCGCCTCCAGCCCCACAGTGGCCAGCAGCGCGCCGGAAAACGCATAGCGCCAGTGGATCGAACGATGCGGCACCACCCGGTAGATCACCGTGATCGCGCACAGCTCGATCAGCACCGGTGCCAGCGACAACGCCAGCGAGGCGACCTGGCGGACTTCGGCGGTCTTGAACAACGGCAGCGCGAAGACCTTGGCGGTGATCGCCAGCGAGGCCGCCGACAGCAGCGCGCCCAGGGTCAGCACCGCCCAGTACACGATGAAGCGCCCGAACCGCGGGCGCGAACTGGGCACGCGCCAGATCCGGTTGAACGCACCTTCCACACTGTTGAGCGTGATCAGCAGCGAGATCACCAGCGCAATCACCCCAGCGACGGTCAAATCGCGCGCGCTCCTGGAAAATTCGAGCAGATAGCCCTGTGCCGCGCGCGCGGCGCTGGGCACGAAGTTGGAGAAGATGTAGTCGCTCAGCGAATCGCTCCACTGGTTGAACCCAGGGAACGCCGACAACACCCCGAACACCACCATCGCCAGCGGCACCAGCGCGAACATCGTGGTGTAGGCCAGGGCCGCGGCGGTCTGGAACAGGCGGTCGTCCCAGAAACGCTTGAGCAGGAACTGCGCGAACGCCGCCACCCGCGCGCGGTCGCGCACATGTTCGTGCCAGCGCTGGAAGGTGGTGGCCAGTGACATCGACGCAAGGGTAACCCAAGCGTCACGGGGCGACAGGCCTGCGTCCAGGCCCGATACTGGCGCCCTTGCACCTGCCGGACGATGTTGCCGATGCCCGAAATCCTGGTCCTCTACTACAGCCGCGGCGGTTCGGTGGCCAGGCTGGCGCGACAGATCGCGCGCGGCATCGGCGAAGTGGACGGCATGTCCGCGCGGCTGCGCAGCGTGCCGCCGGTGGCTGCGGTCACCGAGCGCAGCGCACCGCCGGTGCCCGAGGACGGCGCGCCGTATGTGGATACCCGGGACCTGGCCGAGTGCGTCGGCCTGGCGCTCGGCAGCCCGACCCGCTTTGGCAACATGGCCGCGCCGATGAAGTTCTTCATCGATTCGCTCGGCGCCGAATGGGCCAGCGGCACCCTGGCGGGCAAGCCGGCGGCGGTGTTCACGTCCACCGCCACCCAGCACGGCGGCCAGGAAGCCACGCTGCTGTCCATGCACGTGCCATTGCTGCACCACGGCTGCCTGATCGTGGGCATTCCCTATACCGAGCCGCTGCTCAGCACCACCCGCACTGGCGGTACGCCCTACGGCGCCAGCCACGTGGCCGGCGGCCAGGACGATCCGCAGCCCAGCGACGAGGAAGCGGCCCTGGCCCGCGCCCTGGGCCGGCGCCTGGCCGATCTGGCCCGGCGCCTGGTGGCCACGCCATGAGCGCCGCGCGCACGCCCCGACTGCTGCTGGCGATCACCTTGCTGGCGCTGTCGGCGCTGTTTGCCTGGTGGTTTCGCGATGATCGCCATTACCTGGCCACGCTGGTGGTGTTCACCCTGCCGCCGCTGGTGCTGGCCATCGGCGCGCGGCTGGGCTCGCCGCTGGCGGCGTTCTGGTCCGGCGTGCTGGCGCTGGGCTGGTTCAGCCATGGCGTGATGACGGCCTGGTCGCATCCACAGGACCGGCGATATGGCTGGCTCGAGCTGGTCCTGGCCCTGGTGGTGGTGTTCGCTTCCAACTGGGACGGCCTGCGCGCGCGCCTGGGCCGCAAGGCCAGGGCTGGGGATGCGGCCGGCACGCAGGTAACATCGGCGCCCGACGATCCGGCGCCCTGATGGACTTTCCGTGAACACCCAAGCCGCACCCATGGAAGACCTGCTGGTGGTCACCACCGGCGGCACCATCGACAAGATCTACTTCGACGACAAGTCCGACTACCAGGTCGGCGAGCCGCAGATCGGCGGCATCCTCAAGGCGCTGGGCGTGGCGTTTGGCTTCACCGTGATCCCGCTCATCCGCAAGGACTCGCTGCACATCACCGATGCCGACCGCGCGCTGCTGCGCGCGACCATCGCCGCCCAGCCGACCCGGCACGTGCTGATCACCCACGGCACCGACTCGATGGTCCAGACCGCGCAGGCGCTGGCCTCGCTGCAGGACCGCACCATCGTGCTGACCGGTGCGCTCAACCCGGCCGGGTTTCGCGGCTCGGATGCCGAGTTCAACATCGGCTGTGCGGTCGGCGCGGTGCAGACGGCGCCCAACGGCGTGTGGATCGCGATGAATGGCCGTATCTGGGACCCGCGCAAGGTGCGCAAGAACGTGGCCGCCAACCGTTTCGAAGCGGCCTGATCCGGCCTTGGAATCTCACGCAAGGCCCCGCGCGAGCGGGGCGTTTTCATTGCATGGCTTGCCAGCCAAAAGCAAACGACCGGCCAGGCGTCCTGCCTGACCGGTCGTGCACTCTGTTCATCCATGAGGCAAGGCGGGCGTTGCGTGCCCGGCGCATCCAGCGCGACCTTGCGCAGGTGCCTGGCTCAGAAGGTGATGCTCCAGCTGTTGATATAGCCGGTGTCGCCGCCGGCGTTGTCGTTGACCCGCAGCGCCCAGGCGCCGTTGAGCGCCTCGCTGGACAGGTTCAGCGTGTAGGTCTTGACGATGTTGTCGGCACTGCCGCCGGCGCGGTTGCTGAGCACGTAGACGCTGCCATCGGGCGCGATCAGATCGACCTTGAGATCGCCGATGTAGGTGTGCACGATGTTGACCGCCACCGGCACGCTGCTGCCGGCGTTGCCGCTGCGACCGGACACGTTGATGGTGCTGCTGACCGTGGCGTAGTCGCCGATGGCCACGTCGGTGGCGTTGCTGTAGGTCTGGCTGGTGCCGCCACCGGTGCTGTAGCTGCCGGTCAGGCTCAGGCCGGCGAAGGTCGAATACGCCTTCAGGCGCACGTAGTAGGTCCCGGCCACCGGACTGGCGATGGTGCAGGTTTCGGCATTGCCCGACGTGTACGGACGGCAGTCGTAGGAGGTGTCGGTCGGCGCGCTGCCGGCCTTGACATACAGGTCTGCATCGCCGGTGCCGCCGGAGGTGGCGATCACCAGGTTGGAGGCGCCGGCCGGCACCGCGATGGTGAAGTTGAGCGAGGTGCCGGTCGCCGCACCCAGCCCGGTCTTGGGCACCCCGTTGGTCAGCACCGTGCTGTCGCCGCCGCTTGAGGCCACCGTGACCGAGGCGGTCTTGGTATTGGTGGCCCCGGCGTTGTCGGTCACCGTCAGCGAGACGGTGTAGGTGCCGGCGGCGCTGTAGGTCTTGGACGGGTTGGCCGCGGTCGAGGTGGTGCCATCGCCGAAGCTCCAGCTGCGCGAGGCGATCGAACCATCGCTGTCGGTGGAGGTGTCGGTGAAGGCCACCGTCAGCCCGTTGATGCTGGAGCTGAAGTTGGCCACCGGCGCGACATTGGCGCCCCCTCCGCCGCCGGCCGCGTCCACTGCCGCGCGCGCCTGCAGGATGCCGGCGCCGATCGGCTGCGAAGGTGTGGACGGGAAGGCGCGTGCGCTGCTCTTGAGGGTCGACTCGACCTGCGCCGGGGTCAGCGGCGTGGCGGCCACCGACTGCATCAACGCCACCACTGCAGCCACGTGCGGGGTGGCCATCGAGGTGCCGCTGTAGGACGCGTAGCTTTCCGAACCCGGAGTGGTGGTGCCGGAATTGAGCGTGGACAGGATGCCCGAGCCCGGCGCGGCGAGGTCCACCAGCGATCCATAGTTGGAATAGCTGGCGCGCGCGCCGGTGTTGGTGGTGGCGCCGACCGCGACCACGTTGTTGCAGTTGGCCGGGCTGGCGTTGGAGACGTTGGTGTTGTCATTGCCCGCGGCGATCACCAGGGTCGTGCCGCGCGAGACCGCACCGTTGATCGCCGCCTGGGTCGTGCTGCCGCAGGCGCCGCTGCCACCCAGGCTCAGGTTGATCGCCTCGGCCGGATTGGAATTGGCCGGTACGCCGCTGACCGTGCCCCCGGAGGCCCAGATGATCGCGTCGGCGATGTCCGAGTCGTAGCCGCCACACTTGCCCAGCACGCGCACCGGCACGACCTTGGCGCCATAGGCGATGCCGGCCACGCCTTTGCTGTTGTTGGTGACCGCGGCGACGGTGCCGGCCACGTGGGTGCCATGCCAGCTGGAGTCCGACGCTGCCGCATTCGTTGGCCGCATATGCATCGCCCGGGTCGGATGCATCGGCATCGCGTCCGTTGCCATCGTTGGACACGAATGTATCGACGATGAAGTCGTAGCCCGGCAGCACGTTGGCGTTGAGGTCCGAGTGCGAGGTGATGCCGGTATCGAGCACGGCCACCACCGTGCCGCTGCCGTTGGTCACATCCCATGCGGTGGTTGCGTACATGCCACCTGCCCCGGTCCCCAGGTCCCACTGCTGGGAGAAATTGGTGTCGTTGGGCGTCAGGTAGGCATGGTTGAGCTTGTCGACCTCGACATAGTCCACATTGGGGTCGGCCGCGATCTGGCGCATCAGGGTCTCGGCTTCCACCCGGTCCAGCTTGCGGTCGGCCACCACCACATCCGAGCCGACCGCGGTGCGGCGCAACCGCTGCACGCCCAGCGCGCGTCCCTGCGCGCTGGGCACCACGCGCGCCGCAGAGGCCAGGGACTGGCTCAGCGCCGTGGCGTTGGCGTGCGGCGCGCTGTTGTCCAGGTACTTCACGATGAAACGGTCGAAGCTGTGCTGCTCGGGAGATTGCAGACCGCTCAGGTCCACGCGCCCTGCGGCCATGGCCGGGGCTGCACTCAGCGCGGACAACGCGACCACCGTGGCGGCGGCCAGCGAATGCAGGCGCAAACGACGCTTGGAAACATCGGACATCTCGACTTCACCTCTGGATGGTGTGACCCCGCTTCATGCGGGAAGACCCGGGGATCGCCCACGACATGGCGTCGTTGTTGTGCGGCTGCGATCTCCGGGGGATGCGGTCCGGCGTTGCACCGAACCTGACCAGAACTTAACCGAACGAATCAAAGCCCGGACACGGTCCCATGTCAGTTTGTGACCAAGGACGTCACAAGATTCCAGATTAGTGACGAACATCACCAATGGTGCCGCATTCGGGCTGGTCGCCGCGGCGCACGAGCCCAGCTCACCCATTTTTATCCCGCAGTCCCCCGAGTGCCATCGCCGCAAGGACCCCCCCTGTCAGGTCACCCACACGCGTTTCAGACACTCCGAGGAGCAGACAAGCGCCCTGCAGCAATCCGGGCGAAACAGGAATGCCCGGCCTTGAAGCCGGGCGGGAGCCATCCACGCCACGCGCTGGAAGCCAGCGCCGGCGGCCTCAAGCGTCCAGGCGCACCAGCCAGTCGTGGCGATCGGGCAGACGGCCGTACTGGATGTCGGTCAGCTCCTTGCGCAGGGCCATGGTCACCTCGCCCACAGGCGCGTCCAGGTCGCCGACCGCGA
>LNAP01002396.1_pt1 | contig 18808 bp, 15 predicted proteins | sample 602601 | NCBI WGS metagenome assembly LNAP01 (sample SAMN02440304, study PRJNA202911) | soil metagenome | biome: Subtropical and temperate rainforests or woodlands; isolation source: soil samples (1 kg each in a 20% v/v slurry with milli Q water) were... ...
GTGCGCACCAGGCGCAGCAAAGAACGCCCGGTCGTCGACTTTCCACAGCCTGATTCGCCCACCAGCGCCAGGGTTTCGCCGCGGAACAGGTCGAAGCTGACTTTTTCGACGGCATGAACGCGCCGCGTCACCCGCCCGAATATTCCTGTGCGGATATCGAAACGGGTCGACATCTCGCGCACCCTCAGTATGGGTTCGGCCCCCGAATCGGCGGGCGGCACGGCGATGGCCCTGTCCGCCCGCGGCATGAGCACTTGCCCGCCGCCCCCGGCGGATGCGGACAGCACGGGAAAATGCTCGGGCTCGTCGGTGCCCCGCATGGATCCCAGGCGGGGCACCGCCGCCAGCAAGGATTGTGTGTAAGGGTGCCGCGGGCTGGCGAAAACCTGCTGCGCCGAGCCAGCCTCCACGCTATCGCCGCGCAGCATCACCAGCACGCGGTCGGCCACCTCGGCGACCACGCCCATATCATGGGTGATGAAGATGACCCCCATGTTCATTTCACGCTGCAGCTCGCGGATGAGTTGCAGGATTTGCGCCTGGATGGTGACATCCAGGGCGGTGGTGGGCTCGTCGGCTATCAGCAAGGCTGGCTTGCACGCCAGGGCCATGGCTATCATCACCCTCTGGCGCATGCCGCCCGAGAGCTGGTGCGGATAGCGGCCCAGCACGTTCCTGGCGTCCGGAATGCGAACCTGGTCGAGCATCTGCAGGGCCTTGGCCAGGGCCTGGCCCTGCCCCAGGCCCTGGTGCAGGCGGATCGATTCGGCTATCTGTTCACCGACCGGGAAAATCGGGTTCAGCGAGGTCATGGGCTCTTGAAAAATCATCGCCATGTCGGCGCCGCGCAGGCTGCGCAATGTCTTGCCGGACGCGGCCGCCATATCGACTATTTGCTGATTGCGGCGGCGAAAAAGCATCCGGCCGCTGATAATCCGGCCGCCACCGTACTCGACAAGCCGCATCAGGGCCAGCGACGTCACCGATTTGCCCGAACCGGACTCGCCCACGATGGCCAGGGTTTCGCCGCGATCCACATGAAAGGAAAGGTTCTTGACGGCATCGATGCTGCGCTCGGCGCCCTTGAACTGCACGCTCAGGTTTTCGACCTGCAGCACGCGGTCGTCTGCCAGGACTGGGGTGGAATCAGGCATGGCCTTCATGGGCAGAATTCATCCATTAAAAATCTCGCCGCTAAGTGTGTATGGCAACAAACGGGCGCTGCCCCGCGTACATATAGCCGCGGTACATGCCTTCGGTATTGAAGGGCATGCATACCTGGCCTTGCGCATCGACGGCGATCAGCCCGCCCGAGCCGCCTATCCTGGGCAGCTTCACATGCACGACGCGCTCGGCCGCGTCCGCCAGCGAACGGCCGCCATACTCCATTTGCGCCGATACGTCGTAGGCCGCAACCATGCGGATGAAGGCTTCGCCCGTGCCGGTCGTCGAGACCGCGCAGCTGCGATTGTTGGCATAGCAGCCGGCGCCTATCAGCGGGGCGTCGCCGACGCGGCCAGGCTGCTTGTTCGTCATGCCGCCCGTCGACGTGGCTGCCGCCAGGTCGCCATGGCTGTCCAGCGCCACAGCACCCACCGTGCCCAGCTTGCGGGTTTCATCGAGCGGCGCGAAACTCATGGCCTGCGCATCGTGATCCAGCGCCGTCAGGCCGGCTCCCGCGCGCCGCACCCGCTCCAGTTGTTCGCGCCGGGCCGACGTCGAGAAGAAATCCGCGGCGACGCACTCCAGGCCCTGGCTGCGGGCGTAGGCCTCGGCGCCGGGCCCGACGAAAAACACATGCGAGCTGCGCTCCATCACGGCCCGCGCCGCCAGGACCGGGTTGCGCAATATCGTCACATTGGCTACCGCGCCGCTTTTCAGGGTGTTGCCGTCCATGATGGACGCATCCAGCTCGTGCTTGCCTTCGCTGGTGAACACCGCCCCATAGCCCGCATTGAACAAGGGGCATTCTTCCAGCAGGCGCACCGCCTCGGTCACCGCGTCCAGCGCCGAACCGTCCCGCGCGAGGATGGCTCCGGCGCCTTCCAGTACCTGCTGCAAGGCCGCCTCGTAGTCCTGGCGGATTTCCGGCGTCGTCCTGGCGCGCGATATGGCTCCGGCGCCGCCATGGATCACCAGCACAGGCTTAATCATCTTTCTTGTCCCTATAAATCAACCACGGCATCACGGATTCGGTCAGCAGGGCCGCCGTGGTCAGCGAGTCCTTCGACTGGTGGGCGACGGCGGCCGAGAGCGCCTCGATCATGCCCAGCGCGGCGGTTTCCGAGTTCGACAACAACTGGCGCTGGCTGTGGGCATACAAACAGATGTCGGCCAGGGGCGCCAGCGGCGAGGTGGGCTTGTCGGTAATGGCCAGCAGCGTGATCCCGCCCGACTTCGCGGCCTTGGCCAGGGTAATGGTGTCGGCCAGATAACGGGGAAAGGCGATGGCGATGACCAGGTCGCCCTTTTTCATGCGCGACAGCTCGCGCGCCGCATGCGACACGCCGCCGGGCCCGGCCAGGCACTCGACCATGGGGCAGTGCAGGCTGAGCCCGCGCTGCAATAACCCGCCGAGAAAGCCGCTGGAGCCGAAACCAATGATGAAAATGCGGCTGGCGTCGAGCACGGCCTGCACCGCTTTTTCGCATTGCTCCGCGCTCAGCGAGTGGCGGGTGAGTTCGGAATTGCGCTGATCCTCGTACAAGGACGCCGCAAAGACGTCGAAGCAGGTGGCCGACCGGCTGCGCTCCAGGCGCAGGCGCTCGACCGGCTCCAGCGCTTCTTCGAAGCCTTGCGCCAGCTGGGCCCGGAACTGCGCGTAGCCGGGCAAGCCCAGCGCCCGCGCAAAGCGGTTGGCCGTGGCGATCGACACATCGCATTCCTGCGCGAATTCATCGATGGACATGATGGCGACCTTGAACGGGCGCGCCAGCACATAGTCGGCCATGCGCCGGTGCGATGCGCTGAGGGCCGACATGGATTGCGCGATGCGCTCGGCGACGGAAAGACAATGCGGGGGCGCCTTCGGCGCCGCATTGGTCTTGCCTCGCTTGCCCTGGCCCTTCAGGGCCAGGCTTGCGCTTAGGCTCTTGGTCATAAAATCCTGATCGGTCCGGCCCGCAGGAAATAATGCGGGCCCGTAAATTATGTAAGTTAATTTACACTGAAAATGACTTTATGAAAATTAATTTTCATAGGGAGTAACCCTAGTCCGCCGCCTGGAACGCGACGCCGCAAGGGTCCAGCCGTATTCCAGCCAGCAGGTTCTTCCATGGCAGCTGCCGCAGGATCATGGGCATGAAACCGGGCGCCGCGCCGACAATGATTTCCTCGGCGATAGGGGTGAAATCCGCGCGGAAATGGACGGCGCTTTTCACCACCAGGACAGCTTGCGCGGTGGGCTCCACACCGACGAAACGGAACATGGCTTGATCCGCCATTTGCACTTTCCGGGAAGCAATGACCACACGCACGCCGTCGATCAACAGGCAGGCCGACGGCCCCATGTCGAGGCGAAAGCCGTGGTAGTAGGGGCCGGTGGCATCGACCTTGCCGTCGGAAAGGCTTTCGATAAAGAAATCGCCCTCGAAAGGCTGGTCGTCGGCCAGACCCGCATTGCCGCCGATAGCCAGGCGTATGCGTTCGCCTTGGCCGCGAGCGTGGATCTTCGCGGCGGCGACAGGGTCGACAATCAGCCCAATGGCCGCGCGCTTTGCCTTGTTGCGCAACAGGGCGCGCAGCATGCCGGTGGTATCGGAGTTGCTGCCCGCGCCGGGATTGTCCTGGGCGTCGGCGATGACGATGGGCCTGGCGCTGGACAAGGCCTTCCCCATGGCATATTGCACCGCTTCGTCGGGGCTGTAAAGCTTGCCCGCGAACGACGCTTCGGCCGCATTGGCCGCGGCCGCCAGGCGATCGGCGGCGGCATTGGCGCTGGCCTGGTCATCGGCATAGGCCCAGATGACGGGCGAACACTCGGGGAAATCAGCAGCCGGGAAGCCAGTGGCGAACGACATATGCGCGACGTCCTTTTCGATTTCCGCCAACTGCTGGTACAAGCCTTTGGCGGGTTGAATGTCGGTGCATTGCCAGCAGATTGGAATCAGGAAAGGCAGACGGCGCACCGCGACTTTCGGGCGCACCCCGGCAGCCAGCCGGCCCTGCAGTTGCCGGTAGGCGCGGGCCCCGGTTTCCGCCATATCGACATGAGGATAGGTGCGATAGGCTACCAGGATGTCGGCCTGCTCCAGCATTCGCGCGGTGACGTTGGCATGCAGGTCCAGGCTGGCCACGATAGGCACGTCGGGCCCCACCACCGCGCGCACGCGACGCAGCAATTCGCCTTCGCCGTCATCGAAGGTTTGCGCCACCATGGCGCCATGCAAATCAAGATACACGGCGTCCACCGGCAAGGCGGCGCTGATGCCGTCCACAATCATGCCGGCGATGCGCTCGTAAGCATCGGCCGCGACATGCGCCGATGGGCTGGCCGCGCACCAACTGGTGGGAACCAGGGTGTCGCCGGCGTCCAGCGCGCATTGGACGAAACCCGCCGCGGGTATATTGGCGCCGGCTATCGCCGGCCAGATGGCGTCGCGCGACAGCAGGCCGGGCCACCCGCCCCCGGCCAGGAAGGCATCCCAATCGGCCAGATCGGGCGCGAAGGTATTCGTTTCGTGTTGAAAACCACCATAAACAATGCGTGACATATTCTTTCCTGCCTTTAACGAGTAATTGTTTGCACCGTATGCCGATGCGTGCTTCGAATGCGGTGCCCCGGTCATGCCGGCCTAAAGTTCTGGAAATCCCAACCGCGTCCGGGCGCGGCGTCTATCAAAGCCTTGGTGTAGCTTTGCTGCGGCTGGCTCAGAACCTTCCGGGCGCTGCCCGATTCCACGACCTTCCCGTGCTGCATCACCAGGATGGTGTCGCAAATCTGCGCGGCGACCCGCAAGTCGTGGGTGATGAACAGCACCCCCACCCCGACCCGCTGCCGGATTTCCTCCAGCAGGTCCAGCACCTGCGCCTGCACGGATACGTCGAGGGCGGAAACGGCTTCGTCGGCGACCAGCACGTCCGGCTCCATCACCAGGGCGCGGGCAATGCAGATGCGTTGGCGCTGACCGCCGGAAAATTGATGGGGATAGCGTTCCATCGTGTCGGCCGGCAAGCCGACCAGCTCCATGGCCCGCAGCGCCTGTTTCAGGGCGTCGCCGCGAGACGTACCGTAGTTGAGCAGGCCTTCGATAATGGAATCGCCCACGCGGCGCCTGGGGTTCAGGCTGCGGTAGGGATCCTGGAAAATGATCTGGATGCGCTTGCGCATGGGCATCAGCTGGCTGCGCCCCATAATGGTGATGTCGTCATCGTGCAGCCTGATCTCTCCGGAGCTGGGGTCTATCAGCCTGACCACGCAGCGCGCCACGGTGGACTTTCCCGACCCCGACTCGCCGACGATGCCGAGGATTTCGCCGCGCCGCAGCGTCAGGGCGACATCGCTGGCGGCTGGCACTTGTTCGGACTTGCTGAACAGCTTTTTGGTTTTCTCGTAGAACTTGCACAGCCCGCGCACTTTCAGGATGATCTCGCCAGCCGGGGCGCAACGCTCGTGGGGAACAAGGCTGGGCACCGATGACACCAGCATGCGGGTGTAATCCTGCTGCGGGCGCGCAAGTATCTGATCGCGCGTTCCCGTTTCAACCACGCAGCCCTGGTTCATGACCAGGATGCGATCGGCGATCTCCGCCACGACGCCAAAATCGTGGGTAATGAAGATCACGGCTGTGCCGTGCCTGGCCTGCAATTCGCGGATCAGGGCGAGAATCTGCTTCTGCGTGGTCACATCCAGGGCCGTCGTGGGCTCATCGGCGATGAGCAGCCTGGGCTTGAGGATCAAGGCCATCGCAATGACAATGCGCTGGCGCTGGCCGCCCGACAATTGATGCGGATAAGAATCGTAAATGCGTTCGATATCGGGCAAATGCACGGAATCCAGCATGGCCAGCACCTGGCGGCGCCTGTCGGCGGCCCCCGTCCTGGTATGCAGCTTGAGCACTTCTTCGACCTGGGCGCCCACGCGGTGGACCGGGTTGAGCGCCGTCATGGGTTCCTGGAACACCATGGCTATCTTGGAAGCGCGCAGTTTGCGCAGGCGGCTGTCGCTCGCCTTGAGGACGTCTTCGCCGTCGATTTCGATTTCCCCGGCCGTCGCGGTCAAGGCGTCTTTAGGCAACAGGCCCATTACCGCCAGGGAGGTCACCGATTTACCCGACCCCGATTCGCCGACGATGCACAGTGTTTCACCAGCATGGACCTGCAGGCTCATGCCGTGGACTATCGGGCGCCCCAGGCCGGCTGCGCCGTCGGCGCCACGGCTGGCGTTGACGGACAGGTTTCTTATGGTCAATACCGGAGCGTTGCCGCTGCCGCTATCGTTCTCTTGCGCTGTCTGAGTCATGATTGTTTCCTGGTCTTCGTTCAAGGCGCGCGCCTCACAACCGGCGCGACATGCGCGGATCCAGCGCATCGCGCATGGCGTCGCCCAGCACGTTTACGCTCAGCACGGTCAAGGACAGCAGCACGCCCGGATACAGCACCAGCCCCGGAAGCAGCTGAAAATAGGCGCGGCCTTCGGCCATGATATTGCCCCACGAGGAGGTTTCAGGCGGAACCCCCGCCCCCAGAAAACTGAGAATGGCTTCTGTCAGAATGGCCGACGCAAACACATAAGTGCCTTGCACGACGAGCGGCGCGATGGTGTTGGGGACCAGGTGGCGCAGCATCAGCGTGAAGGTCGGCGTGCCCAGGGCCACCGCGGCTTCGACATAGGGTTCGTTGCGCACGCTCAGAATCACGCTGCGCACCAGCCGCACTACGCGCGGGACTTCCGGAACCGTGATCGCGATCATTACCGTCATCAGGCTGGCTCCCGAAAGCGACACCAGGGCGATCGCGAGCAAGATGCCTGGAATCGCCATGAGGCCGTCCATGACGCGCATGACGATGGCGTCTATCCAGCGGAAATAGCCCGCCACCACGCCTATGGCCAGGCCTGTCGCCATGCTGAACACCGCCACCCCCAGGCCGACGATCAGCGACACGCGCGCGCCATACAGCACGCGCGAAAATACATCGCGCCCATAGGCGTCCGTGCCCAGCCAGTGCGCTCCTGTAATGGGCTTCAATCGAACGCCGGGATTGATGGCGGTCGGATCGACCGTATGCAGCCATGGAGCAAGAATGGCAACAAAAATGACCAGCGCAAGTATGAAGAGCGATATCAGCACGGGGCCGCCCCGGAGCGTCCGGGCAAATGCCGACTGGATCTGCGCCGGTCCGGGACCGGCATCGCCCGGGGATGAACCCGCGGGCAAGGTCGTTGTAGCGTTTGTCATGTCGGCCTCAGTAACGGATGCGTGGATCGAACACGGTGTACAGCGCGTCGACAATAAGATTGATGAAAACGTAGACGAAGGCGAACAGCAGTATCAACGCCTGTATGACCGGGTAATCGCGCGCCAGCACGGCTTCCACGACCAGCCGGCCCAGCCCCGGCAAGTTGAAGACGGACTCCGTCACCACAACGCCGCTGATCAGCATCGCTACCCCGACGCCTATGATGGTGACGATGGGGACGGCGGCATTGCGCAAGGCATGGCCGGTCAGTACGCTGCGCTCGCGCAGGCCCTTGGCGCGCGCGGTGCGAATGAAATCCTCGCCCATCACCTCGATGATGCTGGTACGGGTAATGCGGGCGATCAATGCTATGTATACGGTGCTGAGCGCAATCGTGGGCAGAACGAGGGCTTGCGCGAACGGCCAGAGGCCGGCCGCAAGTGGTTTGTAGCCTTGCACCGGAAACCAACCCAGTTTCAGCGAGAACACAAGAATCATCACGTACGCCGTCACGAATACGGGCACCGAGAAACCCAGCACCGATGCCGCCATGACGAGGCGGTCCAGCGGTTTCCCCTGGCGCCAGGCAGCCAGTATTCCCAGGGGAATGGCCACCAGGACAGATAAAGTGATGGTGCTCAGGCACAGGGCCAGCGACGGCCCCATGCGCTGGCCTATCATCTCGGCCACAGGCACGCCGGAAAGCAGGGAGGTGCCCAGATCGCCTTGAAGCAAGCGCCATATCCAGATAAGGAACTGGACATACATCGGCTCGTCCAACCCCATCATCCGGCGTATTTCTTCAAGCTGCTGCGGTGTGGCGGAATCACCCGCAATGATGGCCGCGGGGTCCCCCGGAGTCAGCCTGAGTATGGCGAACACCACCGCCGCGACCATGGCCATGACGGGAATCGATGCCGCGGTGCGCCGCAGGATAAAGTTAAACATGGCCGGCTCAGCTTGCTGATTTCTTGATGTTCCAGAAGACCGGCGCGGGCGATTCCAGCATGCCCGTCAGGTTCTTGCGGAAAGCCCCAGGCACGAAGTACTGGCCCATGGGCAGCAGCACGCCTTCGTCTATGACCAGTTGCTGGATATCGTTGGCCAATTGCCTGCGCTTGGCTTCATCGGCAGTGCGCGAGAATTCGACGCGCAATTCTTCGATTCTCGGCACATTGGGCCAGCCGAACCAGGCTTGTGTGCCGTTGGCGGCGACGCCGAAGGCGCGCAGGGGATCGAGCGCCTCGGCCATTACATTGTTGGTGGCGAAGATATTCCAGCCGCCGGCCTTGGGATCTGCCTGGACCGCGCGGCGCGTCACCACCGTCTGCCAGTCCATGGCTTGCATGTCCACCTTGAAACCGGCGGCGCGCAAAGCCTGGGCGATGACGACGGGCTGGGCGTTCACCGACGGGGTATCGGTAGGCTGCAGGATAACGACAGGCGTGTTGTCGTAGCCGGCTTCTTTCAGCAGCGCCTTGGCTTTGTCGATATTGCCTTTGACGGTGACTTCGGCGCCCGCCTGGCTGTCATAAGGCAAGCCGCAGCCGAACAGGGCGGCGCAGGTCTTGTAGTACTTGGGGTCGCCGATCAAGGCCTGCAGGACGCTTTCCTGGTCCACGGCGTACATGGCTGCCTGGCGGATCTTCTTGTTGTCGAAGGGCGCATGCAGGTGATTCATGCGCATCACGGTCTGGTAGCCTTGCGGATCGAGCACCTGGACTTTGATGTCGGCATTGCTCTCGACGATGGGAGCCAGGTCGTAAGGGAGCTGTTCAAGGTAGTCGATTTCGCCGCTGACCAGCGCATTGACCGAGGTCATGGCGTCGGGCGTGGCTATCCATTTCACGCGATCGACGTAGACGTTCTTGCCGCCGGCCATGCCGCTCGCCGCTTCTTTCCGGGGAACGTAGTCGGCGTTCTTTTCATACACGACCTGCAGGCCCGGCCTGAACTCGGCCACCACCATCTTGAAAGGACCCGACCCGATATATTCCTTGATGGGCTGATTGGCGGGGGTATCGGCAATGCGCTTGGGCATCATGAACGGGGCTATGCCGCTGGGCTTGGCCAGCGCGCGCACCGCCAGGTCGGTCGGCTCCTTGAACGTCATGACAAAGCGCTTGGCGTCCAGAACCTTCATTTCAGACATCTGGGCGCTCATCATCTGGCCCATCTTGTCTTGCTGCGCCCAGCGCTTGATGGAAGCAACGCAATCATCGGCGGTGACGGCCGCGCCGTCATGCCATTTCAAGCCGTCGCGCAAGGTAAAGGTATAGGACTTGCCGTCGCCGGACGCTTCCCAGCTTTCGGCCATCTGCGGCTTTATATTGTTTTGCGCGTCGGTGGCCAGCAGGGTGTCATAGATCATATAGCCGTGATTGCGCGTAATATGCGCCGTGGTCATGACCGGATCCAGCACCCGCAGGCTGGAATGCATGACCGCGGTGATGGTCTGGGCATGAAGCGGCGGCGCCACTGCCGCGGCGGCAAGCGCGGCGGCGAACAAGAGTTTGCGCGGCGAGAACAGCTTTTGTTTTGACATGGTTTTACCTTGCTTTGGTGGTAGGAAAGAGCCAGGCGGGCAGGCTCGTGGGAGCTTCTTTCTATACAGCGATGGAACTGGCGCTGCTGAAGCCGGCTTCGGTGGCCTGGGCGACGGTTCTTCCCCGCTCCAGGAAATCGGCGTATTCGTCGTCGGGCACGAAAAGGCCGCCGGTAGTCCACAGGATGTGATTGGCCCGATGCATGCCGGGGCGCAAACCATGCCGCCTCAAGTACGCCTGCCCGATCTCGCCGCCCAGCAGCATGCGCGGGCCGCTGAACGCGGCGGCGGCCGACGGTTCGATGCGGATATTTTCCTGAACGTGCAGCCAATACAGGTCGGCGAACAAGGTATCGTCCGAGGTGGTGGCGATGCCCGCGAGCAGCGGACGCATTTCCTCAATGGCGAGCTGCGAAGCCGCGGGAACGGCCAGCCCGTCGGCATGGGTGGCGTTGTCCAGGCCCACGTCGTACACGGTAATGCCCGCCCAGTCGGGGTTCTGCATCTGCGCCAGGAAGCATGGCGATGCCGTCGGCTCGACAAAGAAACAATGCACCGCGTCGCCGAAGATATGCTTGAGTCCGAAGGTCACGCCGGCGGGCGCCCCGCCCACCCCGCAGGGCAGGTAAACGAACAGCGGGTGCTCGGCATCGACCGCGATGGCCAGTTCCTCAAGCTGGGCGCGCAGCCTGAACGCGGCAACGCCATAGCCCGAAAACAGCAGGCGCGACTGCTCGTCGTCGACAAAATAGGTGTATGGATCCGCGCTCGCGCGCACCCTGCCCGCCTCGACGGCTTCGCTGTAGTCGCCGGAATATTCCAGCACGGTAACCCCATGCCGGCGCAGGCGGTCTTTCTTCCATTGCTTGGCTTCGGCCGACATATGCACGGTGGCGCGAAAGCCCAATGCCGCCGCCATGATGCCTATGCTCAGGCCCAGATTGCCGGTGGAACCCACTGAAATTTCATGCTGGCTGAATATCGACCGGGCCGCGGGCGACGCCAGTTCAAGATAATCGCCGCGGGGACCGGGCAAGCCATGCCGGCGCGCCAGCGATTCAGCGAACTCCAGCACTTCGTGTATGCCGCCCCTGGCCTTGATGGACCCCGCGATGGGCAGGGCGTGATCGGCCTTGATCCAGAACTTTCCGTAGCGGCCGCCGGGGTTTTCGATGCCCGCGACCGAAGGCAGCTCGAGCAAAGCGGACTCGATGATGCCATGGCTTTCGGCGAGCTCGGGGAAGAGCCCGGCCAACAAGGGAGCGAACCTCGCGAGACGGGCTTCAGCCTCTCTTACATTGTTTATAGTAATGGAGTTGATGGCGGGTCCATCGTCGGACGAACGAATTTCAGGATTCAGCCAAAGCTGTGGCAAACTGCTTATTTTACGTGAACGGTTGCTGCGCATCAGTATTTTCCCTAGTGTTTCCGGGATTTCCATACGGCCGGAATGGGTATGTTCATGGACCTGATTCTGGCGGCGCAATGCAGATATGGCAAACCATTTATATTAACTTTGTTGTTAGTCAAACTAATGAAATACAAGCTCTCTTCTTCTGTGCTCACATGGCTGCGCTGCTTTGACGCGGCCGCGCGCAACAACAGTTTCACCAAGGCGGCCGCCGAATTGCACGTCACGCAGGGCTCCGTCAGCCAGCAAGTCAAGCTGCTGGAAGAACACCTGGGCGTTCCCCTGTTCCATCGCACGCGCCGCAGCCTCGTGCTGTCGCAGGACGGCTTTCGGCTGGCCATGGCGGTCGGCCAGTCGTTCCAGGTCCTGAACGACGCCCTGGGGCAGATACAGAACAGTGGACAAAACCATGCGCTGAACCTGAGCTGCTCGCCATCGTTCGCCATGATGTGGCTCACTCCGCGCATGGGGCAGCTGTTGCGCGAGCATCCCGATCTGTCGGTGCGGGTCCACGGGGAATTCCAGGCGCTGGATCGCTTCCGCATGGAAGAAGAACAGATCGAAGCGGGCATACGCTTCGATCTCGGCCATTATTCCGACCTGGACGCGGTGGAGTTCCTGGACGAATGGCTCATGCCGGTCGCCAGCCCGGCGTTTATCGCGGCCCATCCCGAAATCAGGCAGCCGTCCGACCTGCCCAGCTCGCTCATGCTGCACGACGCCATGCCGTGGGACAACGCGCCGGAGGATGCGGAATGGGCAACATGGCTGGAAGGTGTGGATGCGCCGCTTCCAGCGCTGCACGAAGGCCTGCACTTCAATTTGTCGCAACTGGCGGTGACCGCCGCTTTGACGGGGCAGGGCGTAGCCATGGGCAGGCTGGCGCTGGTGCTGGACGATTTATTGAAAGGCCGCCTGGTGCAGCTGTTTTCCAGGCCGGTGCGCTCCAGGGCTTCATATCATTTCATTTCCATGCACCAGCCCAAAGAAAACCTGAGCATCATCGAGATCTGGCTGCAGCGGGAAAGCAAGCGGTTTAAAAAAGCGCGCGACGCCTGGTTCAAGACGCTTGCGTGCAAACCCTAGCTTGCAGTCAAATTTTATATGTGTAAAACTGTTTTCATACACAGGAAATAAAAGCATGGGCAAACCTTCTTGGATCGTCAGTGAATCGGATGTCGCCGGTTATTCCCCCGCCAATCACAGCGGCACCGTCAACCGCCGCCTCATCGGCCGCGACAATGTGGGCGCCCGGCATGTGGAGGTGCTGGTGGGCACTATCGAAAAGAACCAGGGCGCGCACCCGCATGCGCATCCGGGCATCGAGCAAGTTTGCTACTTGCTGTCGGGTTCGGCCATCGTCGAGGTCGAGGGCGAACGCGGCGAACTGCTGCCGGGCGACTGCTGCTATTTCCCTCCCGACAAAAAGCATGTCTTCACGGTGACCAGCGATGAGCCGGCGCGCCTGCTGGTCATCTACTCACCGCCATATGAAGAAAACCCCGCGCGGGTTGTCCGTTAGCCCCGTCAAGCAGCACAACCAAGCCGCAACCACACAATCGCGGCACAGGAGACCTACCATGACCGCAATTCCGCACCGCTTCCCGGCGCCTCGCGCGCCCGGCCCTTTTTCCGGCAAAAATTTGCTGGGCGCATCGCTATTGGGCCTGGCGCTATGCGCCGGCAGCGCCCTGGCGGCCTATCCGGAAAAACCCATCAGCCTGGTGGTCCCTTTCCCGGCCGGGTCGGGCACCGACGCCGTGGGGCGAATTTTTGCCGAAGAGCTCGGCAAGCAGCTGGGCCAGCCCGTCATTGTCGAGAACAAGCCCGGCGCCAATGCGACGATAGCCGCCAATTTCGTGGCCAAGGCCAAACCCGATGGCTACACCCTGTTCGTCACGACCAACACTTCGCATTCGGCCGCGCCATGGCTGATGAAGAACGTGTCCTACGACCCGGTCAAGGACTTCACCCCTATCGCCCGCGGCGGCAATCTGCCCTTCCTGCTGGTGAGCAATCCCGGCAAGCCTTATAAAACCGTCCAGGAACTGGTCAAGTACGCGAAAGCCAATCCGGGCACCGTCACTTATGCGAGCGGCAACAGCACCGGCATAGTCGCGGGCGCCACCCTCGGGAAGGCCGCGGGGCTGGATATCCTGCATATTCCCTACAAAGGCACGCCGCAGGCGCTGACCGACCTGGTCGGCGGCCAGGTCGATTTCATGTTCACCGACTTCACCTCCGGCATGCCCTTCGTCAAGTCGGGCCGCCTGCGCGCCATGGCGGTGTCCACCGCCAAGCGCAGCGAGCTGGTGCCCGACCTGCCTTCCATGGAAGAATCGGGCGTCGCCAATTTCGATATCAATTCATGGAATGGCTATTTCGGCCCCGCCGGCATGTCGCCCGATGTGGTGAAAGTGCTCAACAGCGCCATCAACAAAATCGTCAGCGACCCCGACACCAAGGCCCGCCTGGCTCAATTGGGCTTCGATGCGTTCAGCGGCACGCCCGAAGACTTCAGCAAATTCGTCCAGGACCAGTATGTCCTGTGGGGCAATTTGATCAAGGCAGCCAATATAAGCGCGCAATAATGGCCCCGGCGTGAAAACAACACAATCTTCAGCGGGTCCGCTGGACGGGATCCGCATACTGGACCTGAGCTCCGTCGTGATGGGGCCTTACGCCACGCAGATACTGGGCGACCTGGGCGCCGACGTGATCAAGCTGGAGTCCCCGGCGGGCGACAATATGCGGGCGGTCGGCCCCATGCGCAATCCCGGCATGGGCGCCATGTACCTGCACCTCAACCGCAACAAGCGCTCGATCGTGCTGGACCTGAAAACGCCGCAAGGGCGGCAGGCCTGCCTTGACCTGGCCAGGACGGTGGACGTTCTGCTGTACAACGTGCGGCCGCAGGCCATGGCGCGGCTGGGCCTGGGCTACGCGGAGGTGTCCGGCGTCAACCCGAGGCTGGTGTATGTGGGAGCTTATGGCTTCGGCAACGCCGGGCCCTATGGGGGCCGGCCAGCCTACGATGACCTGATCCAGGGGATGACGGCCATTCCCTCGCTGTATCAGCAGAATTCCGGCGACGTTCCGCGCTACGCCCCTCTGACCCTGGCGGACCGCGCCGTGGGCATGCAGGCGGCCATCGCCATACTGGCCGGCGTGATCCAGGCGCGCGCATCGGGCCAGGGCCAGGAGATCGAAGTCCCCATGTTCGAAGCCATGGCCCAGCTGGTGCTGGGCGATCACCTGGGCGGGGCAAGCTTCAGCCCGCCCGAAGGCCCTACCGGCTACGCCCGCCTGCTGGCGCCGTATCGCCGCCCCTACGCCACGTCCAATGGCTACGTCAGCGTGCTGATCTACAACGACAAGCATTGGTCGCGGTTTTTCCAGATGATAGGCCGGCCCGGCCTGCTCGAGGACGAGCGCTTCAGCAGCCATACCGCCCGGGCGCGGCATATCGACGAGGCCTACTGCCTGGTGTCCGATGTGATGGCGACCAACACCAGCGAGCATTGGCTGCAGGCCTTCAGCGACGCCGACATTCCGGCCGCGCCGCTGTATGGCGTGGACGACCTGATTGCCGACCCGCACTTGCGCCAGGTCGGCATGCTCAAGGACCTGCAGCATCCATCCGAAGGGGCGATACGCTCGCCGGCCCCGGTCGGCAGCTATTCGAAAACGCCGCTGAGCATCCGGCGCCATGCGCCGCGCCTGGGCGAACATACACAAGAAGTGCTGCGCGAAGCCGGCCTGGCCGATGAAGCCATTGCAGGCTTGCTGGGGACTGGCGCGGCGGCGGCCGCAAACAAGGGGAAAAAGCCGTGAGTTTCGTATTGACAGATGAACGCAAGGCCCTGGTCGCGGGGGTCGAAGCCCTGTGCAGCCGCTACAGCGACGACTACTGGCTGGCGCGCGACCGGGATGGCCAATATCCCCATGAGTTCCACCGCGACCTCGCGCAAGCCGGCTGGCTGGGCATTGCCATGCCCGAAGCGTATGGCGGTTCCGGGCTGGGCATGACGGAGGCCGCCCTGATGATGCACACGATATCGCGCTCGGGGGCGGGGTTTTCGGGAGCGTCGGCCGTGCACATGAACATTTTCGGCCTGAATCCCGTGGTCGTGTTCGGCACGCCCGAACAGCGCGCCAGGGCGCTGCCGCCCTTGATCAGCGGCGAGCAGAAGGCCTGTTTCGCCGTCACCGAACCCGACGCCGGCCTGGACACCACCAAGCTCGCGACCCGGGCGGTGCGCGACGGCGACGGCTATGTGGTGCACGGGCGCAAGATCTGGATATCGACGGCGCAGGTGGCCGACAAAATGCTGCTGCTGGCCCGCACGACGCCATTGTCGGAAGTAAAGAAGCCGACGCAGGGCTTGTCCTTGTTTTACACCGACCTGGACAAGGACAAGATAGAGGTCCGGGAAATCGAAAAGATGGGCCGCAAGGCGGTCGATTCCAATATGCTGTTCATCGACGGCCTGCGCATCCCCGCGGCCGACCGTATCGGTGAGGAAGGCAAGGGCTTCGAATATATTCTGCATGGCCTGAATCCGGAACGCATCCTGATCGCCGCGGAAGCGGTGGGCCTTGGCCGGGCGGCCCTGGCGCGGGCAGTGGATTACGCGAATGAGCGGGTCGTCTTTGGCCGGCCTATCGGGCAGAACCAAGGCGTGCAGCATCCTTTGGCCCAAGCGTGGATGCAGCTGGAAGCGGCCGATCTGATGGTGCAGAAGGCGGCATGGCTGTATGACGCGGGCCTGCCTTGCGGCGAGTATGCGAATTCGGCCAAGTATCTGGCGGCGGAGGCGGCCTTCAATGCGTGCCAGACGGCTGTGCTGACGCTGGGGGGGATGGGGTATGCGAAGGAATACCATGTAGAGCGGTATTTGCGCGAAAGCTTCATTCCGCGCATTGCGCCGGTGAGTCCGCAGTTGATCATGTGCTTCATCGCGGAAAAGGTCCTGGGGCTGCCGAAGTCATATTAGAAAAGAACATCCGCGCCAGCACAACGGTCAAATATTCTGTTCCATGAACCGGCATGCCACGCGCAGCTTCTTGGCATGGTCTTCCACATGGCTTTCGATGCGGTACAAAGGCCCCGCTACGGAAATCGCATAATCATTGCCCGACACCTTCAAAGGCCAGGCAATGGCGCCCACATCCTCCATGATGGACTCGCCCAGATTCGCGAACCAGCCGCGCTCCAGCGACGCCTGGATGTCCGCCTCGATGGCTTCCGGCGTGACCAGCGTGCGCTTGTTATAGGCCTGCAGCTTGAGCCCGGACAGCAGCGCCCGGCGCTCCTCGCCCCCCAGCGTGGACAGCAGCGCCTTGCCCAGCGAATTGGCGTGTATGTCCCTTTGCGAACCCGCCACCGCCACATAACTGATCGGATGCGGAGACGCCAGCACATCCAGGTACACCACCCGTTTGCTCATCAAGTCCAGCTTGGCGAACACCACAGTTTCGCAAGTCGTGTCGCGCAGCTCTTCCAGGCTGGGCAACACCTTCCCCAAGATGGGGTCCGCCTTGGAAATGCGCTGCGCCATGGCCAGCAGCCGCCCGGTCGGATAGTAGCCCTGCCGGCGCCCCGCTTCGTACAGATACCCCAGGCTGGCCAAAGTGCGCAACAGGGCCAGGCAGCTGGAAACCGGCGCATCCAGGTGCCGGGCCAGCTCCGACAGCGACAGCGGCTTGGTTTCGCGCGCGAAAACCTCGATGATTTCGATCACCCGCAAGGCAGTCTTGACGTTGGTATCAGCTTTTTTTTCGATCATGGTCCGTATCGCGGGCGTCAGGTAGGTAATGTGCCTGAGTATACCGAGCGGAGTTCCGGTCCACATTCCGGGGGTGTAGAGATATGCAGAATGGCCCTAATAGATCGGCCAGTTGCCCGGGGTCATGAACTCGAGAAGATGCCCATCCGGGTCGCGGAAATAAACGCTTTCGCCGCCGCCCGCCCACCGCACGCGGCCTTCGATAAGCACCCCCTTTCCGCTCAACCGCGCCTCCCAGGCGGCGAGCTGGTCCGCGTCAATGGCGAAACACATATGCAGCGGGCCGCTGCCATCGTGGGGCGGTATCTCGCCCGCGGGGGAGCCCTGCCCCCCTGGAAATACTTGAGTCTTCATCGATGCGCCGCGCTTGAACAGCAGCAGGACGCTTTGACCGCCCACGTCATAGGCGAATAAGGTTTTTGTATTCAGCATCGGCTTTAGCGCCAATATATCGGTGTAGAAGCGCCCTGCGCGATCGAGATCATCGACGTAAAGGGCGGTCTCGATGATGCGGTTCAATTTGAGCATGCGTCATACCTCCTTGACGGCCCGGCGCGGCGTGTTCGGCCCGGTGGTCTACACGCCCGGCCAAGGCCGGATAAGCATGATGGACCATAGTATCTTAAAAGAATCTTTTCCTCATAGCCCCCTATCCCTTTGGCGACACCGCAGACCAGCAGACGAAGAAATCCCCGCCATGGATATCGAGCTTGCGGATGCCCGCTCAATCGCATGGATGAAAGACGCGCCGGGTATAATCGGCCGGTAGCGCAGGGCGCCCGCGCCTCTTTTGCACGATGTCCTTGCGCGAGCCGGCGCAGCACGCTTTCATGGAGAGAAGGAGCATGGCTTTGCGACGGTATCGCTATTTCGTCACTATCGTCGATGCGGGCAGCATCACCCGCGCCGCGGAACAGCTGCATATCGCCCAGCCCGCTTTGAGCCAGCAGCTGCATCTGCTGGAAGATGATTTGGGGGTCAAGCTCCTTGAACGCACGCCGCGAGGCATCGTCCCCACCGAGGCGGGCGCACGATTCTACGAACGTTCACAGATGCTGCTGCGGCTGGAAAACTCGATGCGGCAGGAACTGCGCGAACTGGACAAGCATCCCTCCGGATATGTATCCATCGGCATCCCGTCCAGCACCGCGATCATGCTGGCCGTGCCGATACTCGAAGCAGTGCGCGCCACCTACCCGGATATCAATCTGTATATCATGACCGGCGTCAGCGGCCGTCTGGAGCCGCTGCTGCACAGCGGCCAACTGGACATGGCCATCCTGTTCCAGACCGGCCAGGCGGGCCTGGGCGTTCAGTGGATTTTCGACGAAGCGCTGTACCTGATGGCGCCGCCCTCCTTGCAGGTCGACGATCCATTCCCGATCGAGGACGTCAGCCGCTACCCGATGATCCTCCCCAGCGCCTTCCTCGGTTTGCGCACCCTGCTCGATGGGGCGTTTGCGCGTCACGGCGTCAAAGCCAACGTCATCTCCGAAATCGACGGATCCATCCCCACCATAAATACCTTGGTCAGCCGGGGGGTCGGCTGCAGCATCCTCCCTTGGGCGACGTTCTCGCTCGAGGCCGGCCGCGGCGAGGTCAAGGGCTACCGCATCGAGCCCGAAATATGGCGGGGGGGGGGGGGGGGGGGGGGGGGGGGGGGGG
>LNAP01002398.1_pt1 | contig 18800 bp, 17 predicted proteins | sample 602601 | NCBI WGS metagenome assembly LNAP01 (sample SAMN02440304, study PRJNA202911) | soil metagenome | biome: Subtropical and temperate rainforests or woodlands; isolation source: soil samples (1 kg each in a 20% v/v slurry with milli Q water) were... ...
CATGACCGGCGACATGATGCTGGAAAAGGTCTACCGCGAAGGCGACAAGCTGGTGGCGGTGCTGGAGAACGAATACACCGGCGCCAAAGAGGAGCGGGTTGTGGATCAGGTGGTGGTCGAAAACGGCGTGCGGCCTGATGAGGAAATCTACTACGCCCTCAAGGAAGCCTCGCGCAACAAAGGCCAGATCGACATCGAAGCCTTGTTCGCCATCCAGCCGCAGCCATGTTTGAGCGAGCCGGGTGACGGGTATTTGCTGTTCCGCATCGGCGATTGCGTGGCGCAGCGCAATACCCATGCCGCGATCTATGACGGCTTGCGTCTTTGCAAGGATTTTTGAGTCCGGCCTCCGCGCCGTCGGACTTATCGCGGGGCCTGGTTTGACGCCTTCGCGAGCAAGCTCGCTCCCACGGAATTTGTGGGAGCGAGCTTGCTCGCGAATGAGGCACCTCGATTTCTTTGAGGCTATTGAATTCAGGATCCACCCGGTTTTGATGGGAGCTCCACATGTTAAACACTCTTCTTCCCATCCTGCTGTTCGCCGCCCTGGGCCTTGCTGTCCTCGGCGCGGTGCGGCGGGTAAGAATGTGGCGCAATGGCCGAGCCTCGACAGTCGATCTGCTCGGTGGTCTGCTGGCCATGCCCAAACGCTACATGGTCGATCTGCACCATGTGGTGGCTCGCGATAAATACATCGCCAACACTCACGTGGCCACGGCTGGCGGCGCGGTGGCGTCCATTGCGCTGGCGATTCTGGTGCATGGTTTCGGCCTGCAGAACCGCATTCTCGGTTTTGCCCTGCTGATCGCTTCGGCGGTGATGTTCGGGGGCGCGATCTTCATGTTTCTGCGCCGGCTCAATCCGCCTGCACGCCTGTCCAAAGGCCCGTGGATGCGCTTGCCGAAAAGCCTGCTGGCGTTCTCGGCGAGTTTCTTCCTGTTGACCTTGCCGGTGGCGGGCATTCTTCCGCAAAATTTCGGCGGTTGGGTATTGGCGGCCATTCTGGGCGTCGGCGTGTTGTGGGGCGTGTGCGAATTGTTCCTCGGCATGACCTGGGGCGGGCCGATGAAGCACGCCTTCGCGGGCGCGCTGCACCTGGCCTGGCACCGTCGCGCCGAGCGCTTTGGCGGCGGTCGTTCCACCGGCCTCAAACCGCTGGACCTGAGCGACAAAAGCGCGCCGCTGGGCGTGGAAAAACCCAAGGATTTCACCTGGAACCAGCTGCTCGGTTTTGACGCCTGCGTGCAGTGCGGTAAATGTGAAGCCGCCTGCCCGGCCTTCGCCGCCGGCCAGCCGCTGAACCCGAAAAAACTCATTCAAGACATGGTCGTCGGTCTGGCGGGCGGTACCGATGCGAATTTCGCTGGCAGCGCTTATCCGGGCAAAAAGATCGGCGAGCACAGCGGCAACCCTCATCAACCCATCGTCAATGGTCTGGTGGACGCCGAAACCTTGTGGTCCTGCACCACGTGCCGCGCGTGTGTTGAAGAATGCCCGATGATGATCGAGCACGTGGACGCCATCGTCGACATGCGCCGCCATCTGACTCTGGAAAAAGGCGCGACGCCGAACAAGGGCGCCGAAGTCCTGGAAAACCTGATCGCCACCGACAATCCCGGCGGATTCGCGCCGGGCGGGCGGATGAACTGGGCGGCGGATCTGAACCTGAATCTGCTCGCCGACAAGAAGTCCGTCGACGTGCTGTTCTGGGTCGGCGACGGTGCGTTCGACATGCGTAACCAACGCACATTGCGCGCCTTCGTCAAAGTCCTCAAAGCCGCCAAAGTCGACTTCGCCGTGCTCGGCCTGGAAGAACGCGACAGTGGCGACGTGGCTCGTCGTCTGGGTGACGAAGCGACGTTCCAGATGCTCGCCAAGCGCAATATCCAGACGCTGGCGAAATACAGCTTCAAGCGCATCGTCACCTGTGATCCGCACAGTTTTCACGTGTTGAAAAATGAGTACGGTGCGTTCGACGGTAACTACCTCGTGCAGCACCACAGCACTTACATGGCTGAGCTGATCGGCGATGGCGCACTGAACCTGGGCCAGCACAAAGGCACTAGCGTGACTTATCACGATCCTTGTTATCTGGGCCGTTACAACGGCGAGTACGAAGCGCCGCGTGATGTGCTGCGCGCGCTGGGGATCGAGATCAAGGAAATGCAGCGTTCCGGTTTCCGCTCGCGTTGCTGCGGCGGTGGCGGCGGTGCGCCAATCACGGACATTCCCGGCAAGCAGCGAATCCCCGACATGCGCATGGAAGACATCCGCGAGACCGGCGCCGAACTGGTCGCCGTGGGTTGCCCGCAATGCACGGCGATGCTCGAAGGCGTGGTCGAACCGCGTCCGCTGATCAAGGACATTGCCGAACTGGTCGCTGATGCGCTGTTGGAAGAAGTTATCCCCAACAAACCCGCACCGATCAAACGTGAACCTGCGGAGGTGCATTGATGAGCGACATAATCCGCCGCGACCCTCGTGCTGAATGGATCGCCCGCAACCGCTTGCATCCCTTGCACGCGGCCATGCAGCCGAGCCAAAGCAGCTGGATGGGTCCCAACGGCCTGATGCGCAAGAACGTGCACGGCATTGGTTTCATCGGTCCCAACGGCATCAAGCGAATTGATCGCAGCGGCGCGCAGCAGGGCGGTGTGGTCAAACGCTCAGCGGCTGCCGAAGTGCAATTGCCGCTGCATCAAGTCCTCGAACCGGCCTTCTATATAAGCGTGGTGCCGGACATGGTCGGCGGACGCTTGAGTGCTCATGACCGCGACCTGCTCGGCCTGGCCCATCAACTGGCCGGGCAGACTGGCGCGGTACTGGCTGTGGTATTCGGCGAGCACAAGGAAACCACCTTCGCCACGGCGGGCGTTGATCGCCTGCTGGTGCTGGATGGTATCGAATTCAGCGGTTATGCACCTGAACAGCGGATTCAAGGCCTGCGTGCTGTGGATAACCAGTTCAGCCCTCGCCATTGGTTGCTGCCGGACAGCCGCAGCGGCGGCGGTGAGCTGGGTCGTCGATTCGCCGCCAGTCTGGGCGAACGCCCGGCGACGCGGGTCTGGCAAGTGACCGATAACCAATGCATCGGCCGCGCCGGTGCGGGTCGCGAGGATCTGGCCAGGCCATTGGCGCGGCTGATTCTGGCCGGGGTCGAATGCGCCGAGCCGGTCAGCGAAACCCGTCATGAAGCCTTGCCGGTGGAGTTATCCACAGCCGTGGCGCGCAGCCTGTCGCGTATTGAAGATCTGGGCGCGGTCGCGGTTGATCCGGCGGTCATTCCCATGGCCGAGGCCGAGTTCATCTTCTCCGGCGGCAACGGCGTCAAGGACTGGAACCTGTTTCACCAGACCGCTGCGGCCCTCGGCGCGACCGAAGGTGCTTCGCGGGTCGCGGTGGACGACGGCTTCATGGCCCGTGATCGGCAGGTCGGCGCCAGCGGTACCTGGGTGACTGCGCGGGTGTACGTCGCGGTCGGTATTTCTGGCGCGATCCAGCATCTGCAGGGGATCGGCGCGTGCGACAAGGTCGTGGCGATCAATCTCGATCCGGGCTGCGACATGATCAAACGTGCGGATTTGTCGGTGATCGGCGAAAGCGCGGCAATCCTCAAAGCGCTGATCGAAGCGGTCGAAACCTGGCGCAATGGAGCAAAACGAGATGCGGCCTGAGCCTATTACTGCAAGCAATAGCAACCTGCCTGTGGATAAAACCAGTTTGCACGTGATCAGCCTAGTGTCCATCGGCGCGCACCCGACTTCCGGTCGCTCCCGTCGCGCCGAACAGGACGCCCGCGCCGTCGAGCTGGGTCTGCAACTGGCCGGCAATGACCTGCACGTGCTGCACGCCGGTAATGCCGAAGAACCTGCTTTGCGGGCTTATCTGGGCATGGGGCTGGATGAACTGCATGTGCTGGAACAACCGGAAAATGCCGATGCGCTGCCTGCGCTGACGGATTACATCCGCGAATCCGGGGTGCAGATGGTGCTCACCGGCAGCCAGGCGGAAACCGGCGAAGGCTCGGGCATGCTGCCGTTCCTGCTGGCGGAACATCTCGGCTGGCCGCTGGTGGTCGGCATGGCGGAAGTGGAGTCCATCAGCAACGGTGTGGCGCAGGTGCTGCAAGCCTTGCCTCGCGGTCAACGTCGGCGCTTGAAAGTGCGCCTGCCGTTTCTGGCAACCGTGGATAACGCCGCGCCCAAACCGCGACAAAGTGCTTATGGCCCGGCGCAGCGCGGCGGCCTGGACGTTGAGCATGTCGAAATCGTGACGGATGAGCTGCTTATCGATTCAACCCTGCAACCGGCCAAACCCCGACCCAAACGCCTGAAAGTGATCAAGGCCAAAAGCGGCGCGGATCGCATGAAAGCCGCGACGGCCAAAGCCAGCGGTGGCGGCGGGCAAGTGCTCAAAGGCGTCACGCCCCAAGAAGGCGCCGAAGCGATTCTCAAATTGTTGGTTGAAGAGGGCGTGGTCCGCTAACCCTTGGAATCGCGCGGACCAGGCAAACTTGCTATCCGGTGGGAGCGTTCGGAGGTTACGACGGCCGCGAAGCGGTTCATCTGGCGACACATCATTGCCTGACCTGACGCCTTCGCGAGCAAGCTCGCTCCCACAAAGCCTCGCTCCCACAGGGCCAGACTTTCCTCCCAACCGACAAGCGCCAATTGCCAGCATTACCTGGCTCTGACACAATCGCGAATAATTCTCGTTAGTTAATGCAATTCTTCGGGGTCGTTCGTGTCATCAGCCCAAAGCACTCAAAGTGAGATCGTTGGCGCGTTGTATCGCGACCACCGTGGCTGGCTGTTGGCCTGGCTGCGGCGCAATGTTGCCTGCCCGCAGCGTGCGGAGGATCTGAGTCAGGACACCTTCGTCCGGCTGCTGGGCCGCGACGAGCTGAGAACGCCCAACGAACCTCGGGCTTTTCTGGTGGCAGTCGCCAAAGGCCTGCTGTTCGACTACTTCCGCCGTGCTGCGCTCGAACAGGCCTACCTCAACGAGCTGATGCTGATCCCCGAAGCCGAGCAGCCGTCGCTGGAAGAACAACACCTGATCCTCGAAGACCTCAAGGCCATTGACCGTTTGCTCGGCAAGCTGTCGAGCAAGGCGCGGGCGGCGTTTCTGTATAGCCGTCTGGACGGCCTGACCCACGGCGAGATCGCCGACCTGTTGGGAGTTTCCGTGCCACGGGTGCGGCAATATCTGGCCCAAGGTATTCGCCAATGTTACGTGGCGTTGTACGGCCAACCCTTATGAACAGCGTCAATTCTCGCCCGGTGGCCTCCCATGTTCTGGATGCCGCCATTGCCTGGCAGTTATGTCTGGATCGCGGCAATGGCAGCGCGGCCGAGCGTGAAGCCTTTACTCAGTGGATAACGGCGCACGAAGAACACGCCCGCGCCTGGATGCAGCTGGGGCTGCTCGATCAGCACTTTGCAGTCCAGAACGGTCCTGCACGCAACGCTTTGCTGCAATCCCACGGCAGCGCGCGTCGCCAACTGCGCAAGCTGGGTGGCGGATTGGCCAGCCTGTTACTGGCCTGCGGCCTGACCTTGTTCGTCGGCGGGCGTTATCTGCCGCTGGATTACTGGCTTGCTGATCAACGCACCGCCACCGGCGAACAACGCAGTGTGCGGCTGGCCGACAACTCCGTGATTCGACTCAACACCCACAGCGCCATCGACGTGCGTTTCGATGCGCAGCAGCGGCGGGTGATCCTGCAGGACGGCGAAATCCTTGTGGAGACCGGCAACCACGACGACCCGCGGCCCTTCATCGTCGAAACCCGCGATGGTCAGATGCGCGCGCTGGGTACGCGGTTTCTGGTCCGCCGGGAAAGCGACGGCACGCTACTGAGCGTGCTCCAATCAGCGGTCGCCGCCCAGGCTCCGCATGACCCGCGCGAGCAGATCCTGCGCGAAGGTCAACAAATGTTCATGAGCCGTGACGGCCTTGGCCCGATGCTGGCCCTCAAACCCGGCGCGGATGCCTGGACGCGGGGCATGCTGGTGGTGGAAAACGCGCGCCTGGCCGATCTGGTGGCTGAACTGGGCCGCTACCGGGCTGGCCATCTGGGCGTTGCGCCGCAAGTGGCCGACTTGCGCATCACCGGCAGTTTCCCGCTGAACAACACCGATCTGGCGCTCAAGGCATTGACGCCCGCTTTGCCGGTACAGATCGAGCAGCACACGCATTGGTGGGTGACCGTTACCGGCAAAGACCCGAAAAGCGATCCGGCGGCGCCTGCAAAACTTTGAAACACTAATCTTAATCACAATTATTTTCGATTGGCCCTATCACTTTTTGAATTTCGTTCGGCACATAGACATTGAGAACCGTTTCCATCCAGGAGCCGAATATGTCCCGCACGCTTGAAATCCTTTTGCGACCCAGCCTGTTGGCTGTGGCGATCGCCCTGACCACACCGTTGGTCAGCACCCATTTGATCGCCGCAGAACAGGCATCGAGCGTGCGCGCTTACAACCTGCCAGCCGGGCCGCTGTCCTCGGCGCTGAATCAGATCGCCAGTCAGGCTGGTTTGGCGCTGGCGGTGGACCCTTCTCTGGCTTCCGGGCGTACTTCGTCGCCGGTTCAGGGCCAGTTCGACGCTTCTGGCGCGTTGCGTCAGGCGCTGCGCGGCACCGGTCTGCAATTGGTGCAGAGCACTGTCGGCAGCTACAGCCTGATGGCCGCGCCGGAAGGCACCGTGGCATTGCCGGAAACCACCATTCAAGGCCAAGGCGTCGCCAGCGAAACGGCGTGGGGACCGGTGGCCGGTTATGCTGCGACCCGCACGGCGTCGGGCACCAAGACCGATACCCCGATTCTCGAAGCGCCGCGTTCGATTTCCGTGGCGACCCGCGAGCAAATGGCGGATCGCGCCGTGCAGAACCTCGACGACGCCGTGCGCTACATGCCCGGTGTCACCGCCAGCAGTTACGGCAGCGACAGCCGCGCCGAGTGGCTGAAGATTCGTGGTTTCGAACCAACGCAAGTACTCGATGGCCTGCCGTTGCCCAAGGGCGTGTACGTCATGCCCAAGCTGGAAACCTGGGATCTGGAGCGTGTTGCGGTTCTGCGCGGCCCGGCTTCTTCGGTGTATGGCCAGACCCCGCCCGGCGGCATGCTCGATATGGTCAGCCGCCGTCCCGAGGCTGTCGCCAGTCATGAGATTCAGGCGCAGGTCGGCAGCTACAACCGCAAGCAGATCAGTTTCGACAGCACCGGTCCGATTGATGACGCGGGCGTGTTTGAATATCGGGTCAGCGGCGTGGTGCGTGACAGCGGCACGTCAGTCGAACACATCGACGACAAGCGCTACAACCTGGCGCCGAGCCTGACCTGGAACATCGATCCAGACACCAAGCTGACCTTCCTCAGCCAGTTCAACCGCGACGATACCGGCATCACCAGCCAATTCCTGCCGCTGGAAGGCACCAAGCTGTCGACCCCGGCTGGCGAAGTGAAATACCACAAGAACCTCGGCGATCCAGAGTGGGAGTTCTACGACAAGACCTATTACGCGCTGGGTTACGCCTTCGAACATCGCCTCAATGACGTGTGGCAGTTCAAGCAGAACCTGCGTTACACCAAGAGCGATCTGGCGTTCCAGGGCATTACCGCCGGTGGTTTCTACGGTTCGGTTGCCGCCGATGGCACCTTGTCGCGTGGCGCCAACGTGGTCAACGAAGACATCAGCCAGTTTGCCGTGGACAACAACTTCCAGGCCGACTTCGATACCGGCGTGCTCAAGCACACGCTGTTGATCGGCCTGGATCACCAACGCATCAATCATAACTACAAATGGTTGTTCGGCAGCGCGCCGGCCAGCAACATCATCAATCCGGTCTACGGCCAGGACTTCAGCAACGTCGCTTATAGCGCTTTTCAGAACTACGGCCAGAAAACCCGCGACACCGGCCTGTATCTGCAAGACCAGATCGCTCTGGATAACTGGCGTCTGACCCTGGGCGGTCGTCAGGACTGGCTGGACACCGACACCGACTTCCATGAGACCGGTATCAAGGACACCCGCAGCGATAACGCTTTCAGCGGCAACGCAGCGCTGAGTTATGTGTTCGATTCCGGCTTCGCGCCGTACATTTCCTACGCCGAGTCGTTCCAGGCCGAGCAGGGCGGCAATACCGCCACCAGCGAAGCCTTCGAACCGAGCACCGGCAAGCAATATGAGCTGGGCATCAAGTACCAACCGCCGGGCAGCAGCATGTTGTTCACGGCCGCGCTGTACGACCTGACGCGCAAGAACATCGTGCTGACCGACACCTTTGGCACCAGCCGTCCGTTGGGTGAAGCTCAGGTTCGCGGTGTCGAGCTGGAAGCGGTGGGCGACGTCAACGAGAACCTCAAGCTGACCGCGTCCTACACCTACGCCAACAGCAAAATGACCAAGGTCGGCGATCCATTGGACAAAAATCGTCCATTGCCGCTGACCCCGGAAAACCAGGCGTCGATCTGGGCTGATTACACCTGGCACACGGGCGTTCTCGACGGTTTCGGCCTGGGCTTCGGCGCGCGTTACATCGGCGAAACCGACAACGTAGCGCTGGGCAGCCTGGCGTTTGTCCGCGACAAGTCCGATGGCCATACCGATTCCTATACCGTGTACGATGCCGCCGTGCATTACGACCTGGGTCGCCTGAACAATTCGCTCAAAGGCGTCAGCGTCGCGGTCAACGCCAACAACGTGTTCGACAAGGAATACCTGTCGACCTGTGACGGTTTCTATTGCTACTACGGCGACCGGCGCAACGTGCTGGCCAGCGTTAACTACAAGTGGTGAATTAACGGATTCGCCAGTGAAGACAAGGGCCTGCGCACACGCGCCGGCCTTTTGCATTTGGAATGAAACACATGAAAAGCCAAACCGTGCGCCGCTGGTCGTTCATCCACACCTGGACCAGCCTGATCTGCACTCTGTTCCTGCTGATGCTGGCGGTAACCGGGTTGCCGTTGATTTTTCACCATGAAATCGATCACCTGCTGGGCAACGAGCCGGAATTCAAGGAGATGCCGGCCGACACGCCGCACCTGAATCTGGAAAAGCTGGTCGAAGCCGCCGAAGCCTATCGGCCAGGCGACGTCCTGCAATATTTCGGCTGGGACGAGGATAACGCCAATGGCGTCTGGGCGATCATGGCCAAGACGGCGGGCACCGAGCCCAATTCTTCGCACTCCTTCATGATGGATTCGCGCACCGGCCAGGCCTACGAAATACCCTCGGCCAACGGCGGGTTCATGATGGTCATGCTGCGCCTGCACGTGGACATGTACGCCGGGCTGACCGGCAAATTGCTGCTGGCGTTCATGGGTTTCCTGTTCGTGCTGGCGATTATTTCCGGGACGGTGCTGTACGCGCCGTTCATGCGCAAACTCAAGTTCGCCACCGTGCGCGCGGACAAATCCAGGCGCATGCGCTGGCTCGACCTGCATAACCTGATCGGCGTCGTGACCCTGACCTGGGCCCTCGTCGTTGGCGTTACCGGTGTGATCAGCGCCTGCGCCGACCTGTTGATTTCGTCGTGGCGCAACGACAGTCTGGCGGCGATGATCGCCCCCTATAAAGATGCTCCCGCGTTGACCCAACGCGCCCCGGCGACCAACCTGCTGAGCATCGCCGAAGCCGCCGCGCCGGGCATGGAGGCGGATTTCATTGCCTTCCCCGGCACACGCTTTTCCAGCGAGCACCATTACGCGGTGTTCCTCAAGGGCAATACGCACTTGACCAAGCACCTGGCGACGCCGGTATTGATCGACGCGAAAACCCTGGACGTCACCGCCGTGGTCGAGCGGCCCTGGTACATGGACGCGTTGGGTATGTCACAGCCGCTGCACTTCGGTGATTACGGCGGCATGCCGATGAAAATCCTCTGGGCGGCGCTGGATGTGCTGACCATTATCGTCCTCGGCAGCGGCGTTTATCTGTGGTGGGTGCGGCGCAAGGCAGCGCGGCCGGTCAGCGTCCCGCAAGCGGAAGCCGTGCAATGAAGCGTTCGACCATGCGCCACGTGTTCGCCATGCCGCTGCTGATCGGACTATTGATCGCCTTCGGGCTGTTCGCCGCCTTGCTCGGCGACGGCTGGTGGGACACGCTGGCCTGGCTGGGGATGGGCATTGCGGCAATCCTGAGTTTTCGCGGTTTGCTGGTGCGCAGCACCTGAAACCAGGCATTGCGGACGGGCAGGGCGCTGGCTAGTCTAGACAGCCTTCTCATTCGAGGAACACCCATGTCCGCGCCGACCATGACGTTGTACACCAACGCAGCTTCGCCCTTCGCCCGCAAGGTTATGGTCCTGTTGCATGAAACCGGTCAGCTGGATCGGGTGGCGTTGTTGCATACGCCGCTGACACCGGTTAATCCGGTTGCCGAGCTGAACCTTGATAACCCGGCCGGCAAGATCCCGGCCCTGCGTCTGGCCGACGGCAATGTACTCCACGACAGCCGGGTGATTCTCGATTATCTGGACCAGCAGCACGTCGGCAATCCGCTGATCCCTCGCGAAGGTTCCGCGCGCTGGCGGCGTCTGACCCTCGCGTCTCTTGCCGATGCGCTGCTGGATGCCGCGCTGCTGATCCGTTATGAGACCGCCTTGCGTCCTGTGGAAAAACATTGGGACCTGTGGCTCGACAATCAGCAGCAGAAAATCGACCGCGCCTTGGGTTATTTCGAGCAGGACGCCATCACCGAACTCAGTTCAGCCTTCGATGTGGCGTCCATCAGCGTCGCGGCGGCGCTGGGTTATCTGGACTTTCGCCAGCCCGACCTCGGCTGGCGCAGCAGTTATCCGCGCCTGGCCAGTTGGTACGGCGAAGTCAGTCAACGGCCTTCGATGCTGGCGACCCAGCCCAGCGTCTGATTGAGCGCCCGCCTCCAGATCGCTGAACACCCGTTGCTGGAGGCGGCACAGGAAACAGGCTGGCAATTCTGAGCACCAGTTTTCTCGCCTGCGCTTGATCCTCGCGTAATCCGAGCCAGTTACTCATGGGCGGCCTCGATGTCGAACTCCAGTGGTTTGGCGGGTTTGTTTGGCGTGAGGCCGTACCAGTCGAGTTTGCGGGTCAGGACCATGAACACGCCGAGCAGACCAAACCAAACAGCAGCAGCGAACCCATCAACAGCGCGTAATCTTCGGCACTCAGCAGGCCGTAAAGCAAGCCGTACAACGCCGCCAACCCCAGGGCGAAACCCAATCCGTGACGCACACTGCGCAACACGTGACACACATAAAAGCCAATCAACAATACGCAAGCGCTGGCCGAGAGCAGATACGCCAAGGCAAAGCCCAAGTGTTCGGACAACGACAGCAGCATCAGATAAAACAACGCCAGCGCCGCGCCGACCAACGCATATTGGATCGGATGCACCGCCAGGCTCTTGAGCACTTCGAACAGGAAAAACCCGGCGAATGTCAGCGCGATGAACAGCAGCGCATATTTGATCGCGCGGTCGCTTTTCAGGTATTGGTCCACCGGATCGATGAAGCTCACGCCCAGGGTGCGCTGGTTGAAGTCGTCGCATTGCGCCGCTTGCAGGCAACGACTCAGCGCTTCTTCAAGGTTGGTGGAGAAGAACGAAGCCTGCCAGCTTGCGTTGAAACCGTCGGCGGAAATCTCCCGTCGGGTCGGCAGGTAGTTGCCGATAAAGCTCGGGTGCGGCCAATCGGCGGACAACTGCACCGAGCTGGACTTGCCCACCGGCAGCACTCGCAGTGATTCGGTGCCTTGCAGCTTCAAGTCGAACGCGAAGTTGAGTTGTCTGGCGTGTTTGCCATCCAGAACGGGCAAGCTGGCGCTGACGCCTTCGCCGAGCCATTGCAGGCGCGAACCGGGAACAAAATCCAGTTGCTGATCGTCGAGCTGTAACTTCAAGGCATTTTCGATGCCGCGAATATCGCTGATCCCGACGGACAGAAACGGCGCGTCAAACTGATAGTCGGCGAAGTCTTCGGTAATTCCGAAAAACTCCGGCACGGCGAAATGGCCGCTGACCCGGTTATCGGCATGAAACAGCCGCGCCTCGTAAATCCCCCGGGAGCGCAGCTCGGTCTGCACCTTGCCGTCCAGTTCGAAGCGGTCCGGCAAGAAATGCAAATCGCCGCGTTCCAGTGCGGTTTCCTGAAAGCGTTCATTGGTTTTGGGGTCGGTCTTCCAGACGCGCACGGTCTTGCGAAACGGCACCACCAGAATCGGCCCGGCCAACTGCTGACTGAAGCTGGAACTGCGCGCGATATCGCGTAACACTTCATCGCGCTGTGCCTGTCGATCACCGATAAGCCCGCCGATCATCAACAACGGAATCAATAGCAGGACGATCAGCAGCGCGATCATTCCCAGTTTTATAGCCAGACTTCGATTCATGGATCTCTCCCTGTTTTGATGGGGAGACTCTGCGAGCCGTGTGTGGAGGGTTGATGAGGGGTTTGTGGGGATTGTGTGGAGATCGCGATCTCCAGCGCTTGCACCGGCCCTTTCGGGGACAAGTCCCCTCCTGCCAGACTGTGTATGGCTCGGTAGGACCGGACTTGTCCGGGAAGGCGTCGGGGCTACCGACGCAGATCCCGTTGGAGCAGCACCGTCACCAGAACGCCACCGTCAACATTGCCGATGCGCAGCTCGCCGCCGTGCAGCTGGACCACCTCTTCGACGAAGTTAAGCCCCAATCCGGTGCTTTTGCGGCCGCTGTCCGGGCGGGGCAGGGAGTAGAAGCGTTCACTCAGGCGTGGCAGGGCGTAGTCGGGGATCGGGGCGGCGCTGTTGAACAGGCTGAATTGAATCCCATCGCCACTTCGTGCGGCGCTAAAGCGCAAAAGCCCGCCGTGTGGCGTGAAGTCCAGCGCGTTTTCCAGCAGATTGGCCAGCGCCTGACGTAACAGAAAACGCTCGCCGATCAGTTGTAAATCGTTGGCGATGTTTTTTTCAATTCGCAAATGCACCCGTTCGATGCGCACGCTTTGCGCGTTGAGCAGTTCATCGATCAGTTCGCCCAGCGGCACGGCGACCCGTTCCTCCAGGCCTTGACGCTGCTCGACCATCGCCAGATTCAGCAGGCGTTCGATCAACTGCTGCATGCGCGCACTTTCGCCTTCGATGTTGCCGATAAAGCGCTGGCGCTGGTCGGCGGGCATGTCGTCCTGCAACAGCTCGGCGGCGCCACGAATCGCCGCCAGCGGGCTTTTCAGTTCATGGGTCAGGGTATGCACATAGCGCTCGACGTAAGCCTTGCCCTCCAGTTGCGTGCGCATGTGTTCCACGGCGGTGGATAACTGTTCGAATTCGCCGCCACGATAATGCGGCAACTCGGCGCGCCGTCCTTCGCTGACCGCCTGGGCGTAATCGGTCAGGCGGCGCAACGCCGAGCTGAGCCACCAGGAAAACAGCGCGCCCAGCAGCAGCCCCAACGCCATCAAGCCGCCGCCATACCACAGCAAGCGCCGCTCGGCGCGGTCGACATAAGGCTGCAGCGAGCTGTTGGGTTTGGCCACCGTGACCACGCCGATGATCGCGCCGTTATCGCGAATCGGCGCGCCGACATGCATCACCGACGAGTTTGGATCGTTGGCATCGCTGCGGGTCGAACGCGCGCCATACTCGCCGCGCAACGTCAGCAGCACATCGTTCCAGCGCGAGTAATCCTGGCCGACCGCTTCACCACTGGAGTCGAGCAGCACGATGCCTTTGGCGTCGGTGACGTAGATGCGGTTGTTGACCTGATTCTTCGGCAAACCCCAGATGGTTGCGGCGGGTTGGCGCAAGCCATAGGCCTGCAGCGCGTCGGGGAAGCGGCTCTGGCTCAAGGTGCCGGACTTGACGTCGTCGTGCAGGATTTCCGCCAGCAGGTTGGCGGTATCCACCAGGGTTTCTTCGGTGGACTGGCGCACGCCGGGGCGCACTTCCTTCATGACGGTGCTGAGTACGAAGTAGCCGGTCAGGCCAATGAACACCGCGTACACCAGGAAAATCCGCAGGCTGAGGGACATCAGCTGTGTCCAGGGCTGAAGCTGTAGCCGAGTCCGCGATGGGTCTGGATCGGCTCGGCGTCGGAGGCGATCAGGCGCAGTTTGGCGCGCAGGCTTTTGATGTGACTGTCGATGCTGCGCTCGTAACCGGCATCGGCGGCCACGCCCACCGCGTCGAGCAATTGCTCGCGGCTGAACACCCGTTCGGGTTGCTCCAGCAAACAGTGCAGCAAGCGAAATTCATGGCGAGTCAGGCTCAGCGGCTGGCCGCGATAGCTGATCTGCACACGTTCGGCGTCGATCTGAAACAGCTCGTTCGACGCGGCAGCAACCGGGCGCGGCAGCATGCGCTTGAGAATCGCCCGAACCCGCGCTGTCACTTCCCGCGGGCTGAACGGCTTGACCACGTAATCATCGGCGCCGATTTCCAGCCCAACCACCCGATCGATCTCGCCATTGCGCGCGCTGAGGAACATCACCGGCACTTCGCTGAAACGCCGCAATTGCTTGCAGGCTTCGAAGCCGGTGATATCTGGCAAGCCGATGTCGAGGATGATCAAGTCAGCCGGCGTGCGCCGTTGATGCTCCACCGCCGCCTGACCGAGGCCCAGCCAGGACGTGGTGAAACCGTCACTTTGCAGGGCATAGATCAGGGTGTCGGCAATCGCCACTTCGTCTTCGACAATCAAAATATGCGGCATGGCATCCGAGCACTTGAGGTGAGGACGAAACGGTGCCGGGATCAGCGGCGAACGTCAATCAGCAATCGGGTTTGTCAGCGGTATAGCGCCGCGCCGGATTGACTGCCGCGCCGAACTCGCGCAGAGCCTTGGCACCGATCAACAGGGGATAGTTGAAATGGCTGCGATCCACCAGATTGACCTCGACGGTGCGCTTTTCATCGCCCAGGCACAGCTCCAGATCAACTACCGGGCGCTTGGTAGGATCAACCGCTTCGTCGTCTTCCTCGCCATCGGAGCGACCTTTGATCTTGCTGATGCGCGAGACCTTGTGCTCGTACACCTTGTTGCTGGCGTCCTTGGTTGCCAGGCGGAAGCGCACCCAATCATCGCCGTCGCGCTGGAACAGTTCGATGTCCTTGGCCGACAACGACGCGGTCAATGCGCCGGTGTCCATCTTGGCTTTGAACGTCTCGCCCAATTCCGCGACCTTGATGTATTCGTAACGACCGTACAGCGTCGGCTCGGCGGCCATGACCGGCAGGGCCAGCAAAGACAAAAGCGCCAGGATTGATTTCACGTGGGTGGTACCTCTTGTCAAAAAGACTGAGTTGGAACCCCATTATCTGTGGGAGCGGTTTTTAGACATCAGGACTCAACTTCGTTCGCTGCCCACAGCTTAGCCGTAACCTCGTGAAACATTTGTCGACGACCAATGGATTTGGCGTTGATCCCCGGGCTCTTTATGATGGCTGCCCGAAAAATTGTAAGAGTTTTTTATGCGCCGTCTGCTCACCGGCTGTTTTGTCACGCTGCTGTTGCTGCTCAACACGCTGGTCATGATCGGTCCGCTGCTGATTTTTGCTCTGCTCAAGCTGATCTTTCAGGGGCACATGCGTGATCGCATGTCCTCGGCGGTGATGTGGATGGCCGAGACCTGGGCCGAGATCGACAAGCTGATTTTCGCCTTGTGCATCCCGACGCGCTGGGAAGTGCGCGGCGATGAAAATCTGCGCAGCGACACGTCTTATCTGGTCATCGGCAACCATCAGTCCTGGGTGGATATCCCGGCGTTGATTCAAGCATTGAACCGGCGCACGCCCTTCTTCAAGTTCTTCCTGAAAAAGGAATTGATCTGGGTCCCGCTGCTGGGCCTGGCCTGGTGGGCACTGGATTATCCATTCATGAAGCGCTACAGCAAGGCGTTCCTCGCCAAGCACCCGGAGCTAAAAGGCCATGATCTGGACATCACGCGTCAGGCCTGCGATCTGTTCAAGCGTCAGCCGGTCACCGTGGTCAATTATCTGGAAGGCACGCGCTTCACGGCGGCGAAAAAAGCGCAGCAGAACTCGCCTTATTCGCACTTGCTCAAACCCAAGGCGGGCGGCGTGGCGTTCGTTCTGGCGGCGATGGGTGAACAGCTGGATGCGATTCTGGATGTCACCGTGGTTTACCCGAGCGAGCGGATTCCGGGCTTCTGGGATTTACTCTGCGCACGAGTGCCGCGCGTGATCATCGATATCCAGACCCGGGAACTTGACCCCGCGTTATGGCAAGGCGATTACGAAAACGATCCGCTGTTTCGCGAAAAAGTGCAGGGCTGGGTCAACCAGCTGTGGCAGGACAAAAATGCGCGCATCGCCCTGTTGCGGGGCGATGCGCTGGCAGACTGAATCAGCTGCCGGTGCCCCACAGACTGCCGAGGCTTTGCAGCGCCGAGCCACCGGCGCCTTGCTGGTCGAGGTATTGCAGAATCAGCGGGGCAAACTGGCTGACCATGGAGCTGTCCATGCCCAGCGCGGAGAACGCCTTGTTCACGTCGCCCATGCTTTGCACATTGCCCAACGCGCTATTGAGGATGGAGCTGCTGGCGTTGTCGCCCGAGCCGCCCAACAGCGCGCCCAGCCCATTGAGGTTGCCCAGACTGCTCAAGGCGTTGTCCCCGGCCAGTTGATCCAGGCCCGGCACGGCTTTGCTCAACTGGCTGTAATCGTTGCCGGCAAGTTTGTTCTTTGCCAGACCCAACAGCGCGCCAGTACCGCCGACCGCCTGTTCCGGAGTGACATTCAGATTGCTGCCCAGCAGATTCAGCAACCCTGCGGCTTCGGGGGCGGCGGTCGCTTTCTGATTGCCGTTGCTGGCGTTGGAGACGGCATTGGCTGCGTCGTTCAGGTTGAAAGCGAACACCGGACTTGCGGCCAGAGCCATCAACGTTGCCAGTGCTACACCGCGTGAAATCTTCATCGAAACAACCCCTCAAACGAAAAAATCCGGCAAGCCGGTAAAAACACGTATTGGACCGGGCAGGCCGCAGGATTGTTCCGCACGCTTGGCCGTCGGGCGCGGTTCATCTTGTGTGAGCGCTCGGTACAGAACCTAGTAGTTCTGCTAGGTAGGCAGCAGGTGAAAAGCGGTTGAGACTGAACCACCGCTATTCGAAGGACTGAATGCCATGGTTTCTTCAAACGCTGTAGTGTTGTGTACTTATTCCTACGACCCGCTGGATCGTCTGGCCGGTGCATCGCCTGGCGGATCAGACAGCGTTCAGCGCTTTTATCAGAAGAGTCGCCTGACCACGGAAATTCGGGGCGAGATACACCGCGCCCTGTTTCAGACCGAAGACCACTTGCTGGCGCAACAACAGCACCAGAGCGGCAAGACCAACTGCGCGTTGTTCGGCACTGACCGACAACGTTCGGTACTGCACGGGCTGGATGCCACGCAGCAACTGGCATTTGCCTATGCGCCTTATGGTTTTCACCAGCCACAGCTCCACTTGCCGGGATTCACTGGCGAACAACCTGATCCAGTGACAGGGCACTATTTATTGGGCAATGGGTATCGTGCGTTTAATCCGGTATTGATGAGATTCAACAGCCCGGACAGTTTGAGTCCATTTGGGAAAGGTGGGTTGAATGCTTATGCGTATTGCGTGGGGGATCCGGTCAATCGGGTCGATCCGACTGGGCATACGTGGGGCTGGGTAAAGGCTTTAGCAAGATTGGTTGGACGCAGCAAAACTATTCAGAATGTGAAGCCATTATTTGGCAAATATGATGGTATATATTTGTTCAAAGAGAAATCGTTTGGCAAGAGTGTGCTTACCATTGCCGGGGATAGTAGCCAGTCCAACTATTACCATCAGTACCATAGTCTGGTGACTAACTCGGGAGTAAAAATATCGCCTCGGCAGCTCCATGATGCTGTGCAGGCAACGGGCGTAAATATTCACCAATTCAGTGGGGTTAGGTTATTAATGTCCGGTGGGGCGAGCGGAGGCTCTGGCTCTTACGCATCCCGGTTTTCAGCTATTTCCAATGCCCCTGTGAAAGCTTATGTCGGGAATATTGCAACAGCGGGACGGCCAACTCTTTCGCTGGAATTTGAACGACTACGCAACGCCATCCCAGCTCAATTTTTCTACAAAAAAGGGTATCAGATTGCCAAGAGCAATCCCTTCAGGCCCGGTAGCGAAGCCTACGATAAATTCAATTACGGCCCAGTTAAGTTCATTAGGGGACAACCACAATCTAGATAGCATATTTCCCCAAATTTGACGTTAAAGGCTGTGTAATTTCGCCCAGCCAGACTGCCATCAGCGATGTTCGTTTTTCATAGGACTGGATGCCATGGTTTCTTCAAACGCTGTAGTGTTGTGTACTTATTCCTACGACCCGCTGGATCGTCTGGCCGGTGCATCGCCTGGCGGATCAGACAGCGTCCAGCGCTTTTATCAGAAGAGTCGCCTGACCACGGAAATTCAGGGCCAGATACAACGTGCGGTGTTTCAGTCCGAGGACCACTTGCTGGCACGCCAACAGCTTCAGAGCGGGCAGACCGGCTGCGCTTTGCTCGGTACAGATCAGCAGCGCTCAGTGCTGCACAGCCTGGACCCCGCACAGCAAAGGGCGTTTGCCTATTCGCCATATGGCTTTCGCCCGCCACAACTCGACTTGCCGGGCTTCAACGGCGAACAACCTGATCCGGTCACCGGGCATTATTTATTGGGCAATGGGTATCGAGCGTTTAATCCGATATTGATGAGGTTCAATAGCCCGGACAGTTTGAGTCCGTTTGGAGACGGCGGGTTGAATGCTTATGCGTATTGCGTGGGGGATCCGGTTAATCGGGTGGATCCGAC
>LNAP01005394.1_pt1 | contig 18800 bp, 18 predicted proteins | sample 602601 | NCBI WGS metagenome assembly LNAP01 (sample SAMN02440304, study PRJNA202911) | soil metagenome | biome: Subtropical and temperate rainforests or woodlands; isolation source: soil samples (1 kg each in a 20% v/v slurry with milli Q water) were... ...
CGAGGTGGACATCATTCTCGACACCTTCCCCTATCCCGGCGGCACCACCACCTGCGAAGCGCTGTGGATGGGCGTGCCCACGCTGACCCTCGCTGGCGACAACCTCTTGGCGCGACAAGGGGCGAGCTTGCTGACGGCGGCGGGCCTGGGCGATTGGGTGGTGCATGACAAGGCGAGCTATGTGGCGCGTGCCTGCGCACTCGCCCGTGATCTGCCTGCCCTGGCCGCCCTGCGTGCTGGCCTGCGCGCTAAAGTCGCGGCTTCGCCGCTGTTTGACGCACGCCGTTTTGCCCGGCACTTCGAGCAACTGCTGCTGCAAATGTGGCAGGCACGCGGCGTGCCGCGTTTGCAAGGCACGCCGGTGCGCGCCCTGAGTGAGTTGCCCGCGCTGGCGAGTGCTGCTGAGCCGTGGGACGACGCCATTACCCCGGTGACGGCCAGCCCCGCGCCTGCGCCAGCGGCCCCGGCCGATTCAGAACAGGTGCTGGCCGCCTGGTCGCAGCAGCTCCTGGCGTATTTCAACGCCGGACAAACCGCCGAAATGGAAGCACTGGCCCGGCAGATGACGGCCAGCCATCCGGATTACGCCTTTGGCTGGAAGGCGCTGGGCGTGGCCTTGAAGCGCAGCGGTCGCCTGCAAGAGGCGATTGAGCCGATACAGCGGGCAATTGCCTTGTTGCCGGAGGATGCCGAGGGTTACAACAACCTGGGCGCCGTGTTGCTGGAATTGCATCGTTATGACGAAGCCGAGCGGGCGCTGCGCGAGGCTTTACGGCGCCAGCCGGACTATGCCGACGCGTTGAAGAACCTGGGTGCCGTGCTGCATCAGCAGCAACGCTTTGCCGAGGCCGAGACGGTACTGCGCCATACCTTGCGCTTGCGCCCGGATTACGCCGAGGCGCACAACAACCTCGGATCGGCCCTGCTGTCGCTGGGGCGGCTGGAAGAGGCAGAAGCCTGCCTGCGCCAGGCGCTGGTGCTGCGCCCGGACTACCGGCAGGCGCTCTCCAACCTCGGATCGGCCCTGCAGCGGGTCGGGCGGCTGGATGAGGCCGAGGCGGTACTGCGTCAGGCGCTTGCGCTCAAGCCCGATTATCTGGAGGCGCTGAACAATCTGGGCGTCACGCTGCTGGAAAAAGGCGCGCTGGAGGAAGCCGAGGATTGTTTGCGGCGTGCCTTGGCACAGAACCCAGAGCATGCGGAAACGCTGAGCAACCTGGGCGTCAGCCTCGTCGACCAAGGACGGCTGCAGGAGGGTGAGGCCGTGCTGCGCCATGCGCTGGCGATCAAGCCCGACAATGAACTGGCCCAGACGACATTGTTGTTCGGCCTCAACTATCTCGACCAGCACTCGGCGCAAGAACGCTTGGCGCAAGCACGCCGCTATGGCGCGCTGGTTCGGGCGCGTGCCAACCAACCGCTGGCCGCATGGCCCTGCATCGCCACCGACAAGACACCGAAGAAGCTGCGGGTGGGTTTGGTCTCGGGCGATCTGCGCACGCATCCGGTGGGCTATTTCCTGGAAGGTGTGCTCAGTCATTTACCGGGCGAACACCTGGAACTGGTGGCCTACAACACCTCGCCCAAGCCCGACGATGCCTTGACGGCGCGGCTCAAGCCGGCCTTTGCCTTGTGGCGCAACGTCTATCGCCAGGCAGACGAATCCGTGGCCCGGCAGATTGCCGAAGACGGGGTGCATGTGCTGGTCGATCTGTCCGGCCATACTTCGCACAACCGTCTGCCGCTGTTTGCCTGGAAACCGGCGCCGGTTCAGGCCAGTTGGCTGGGCTATTTTGCGACGACCGGCGTGGCCGAGATCGACTATCTGTTGGCCGACAAAGTGGGCGTGCCGGCCCGTCTGCGCGAGCAGTTCACGGAGGCGATCCACTATCTGCCGGAGACGCGCCTGTGTTTCACGCCGCCCGCCGATGCGCCCGAGGTTTCACCGCTGCCGAGTTTGGCGAACGGTTACATCACCTTCGGCTGTTTCCAGAACCTGGCCAAGGTGGGCGATGGCGTATTGGCCGTGTGGGCGCAGATTCTTCAGCGCCTGCCCACGGCGCGCCTACGACTGCAGGGCAAGCAGTTCAAGGATGCCAAGCAGCGCGAGACCTTTGCCGAGCGTCTGCAACAGCAAGGAATCGCGCTGGCGCGCGTCGACCTTTGCCCGCCGGTGCGCCGGGCCGACTATCTGGCGGCGCACGCCGAGGTGGACATCATTCTCGACACCTTCCCCTATCCCGGCGGCACCACCACCTGCGAAGCGCTGTGGATGGGCGTGCCCACGCTGACCCTCGCTGGCGGCACGCCAGGGCGCCAGTCTGATGGCGGCAGCGGGGTTGTCGCAGTGGGTCGCAGGCAGTACCGACGAGTACATCGACAAGCCGCTGGCCTGGGCCGGGGATCTTCCGAAACTGGCCAAGCTCAGGGCCGGATTGCGCGACAAGGTGCGCCGTTCTGCACTGTTTGATGGGCCACGTTTTGCGCGTCAGCTTGAAAAAGCGTTCTGGGCGATGTGGTGTGAGAAGATGGGCGGCAAGCCGCCCCGCTTGGACGCTAAGGGGAGCAAGGCCAGCAAGGATGCCACCCGGGCGGCCAAACCGGGTAAACGCGGCAAACCGCCGACGCAGGACGATGTGCAGCGTGCTGTTGCCTTGTTCAAGGCGGGACGTTATGACGAAGCCGAACGCTTGGCGCGCCTGCTGACGGAGCACTACCCGGAGCATGGCTTCAGCTGGAATATTCTAGGGGCCGTGCTCAAGATGCTGGAGCGGCAGGAAGAGGCGGTCGGGGCGCTCACCCGGGCTGCCGAATTGATGCCTGACGATGCTGAAGCTCAGAACAACCTGGGCGCGGTCCTCAACGACCTGGAGCGACGCACCGAAGCGGAACCCGTGCTGCGCCGGGCCATTGCACTGAAGCCCGATTACGTCGAGGCGTACAACAACCTTGGTGCAGCGCTCAAGGGAATGCACCGGCTGGAAGAGGCGGAGGCCACCTTACGCCACGCGCTGTCATTGCGACCGACCTTTGCCGATGCCTGGTACAACCTGGGTGGCACGCTGAATGAGGCCGCGCGGCCCGTCGAGGCAGAACAGGCACTGCGGCGCACCCTGGAATTGCGGCCCGATTTCCACCGCGCGCTGGGCGTGATGCTGTTCATGCTCAACTACCTGGCAGAACACACGCCGCAGGCCCGCTTGGAAGAGGCACGGCGCTACGGGGCGATGCTGCGGGCCGACGCGGGATCGCCCTACACCACTTGGAGTTGTGACCCCAAGCCGCAGCGGCTGCGGGTGGGGTTTGTCTCCGGCGATCTGCGCGATCACCCAGTGGGCTATTTCCTGGAGAGCGTTTTGCGCCACCTCAACCGCGAACGGGTCGAGCTGATTGCCTACTCGGCCGCAGCCAAGGAGGATGCGGTGACGGAGCGCCTGCGCCCCTTGTTTGCCGAGTGGCACTCCTTGGTGGGCGTGAGCGATGCCAGTGCCGCGCGCCGCATCCATGCCGATGGCGTCCATCTGCTGGTCGATCTGTCGGGGCATACGGGCTATCAGCGTTTGCCCGTGTTTGCGCGTAAACCGGCACCGGTCCAGGCGAGCTGGCTGGGCTATTTCGCTACGACCGGCGTGGCCGAAATCGACTATCTGCTGGCCGACGAGACAGGGGTGCCGGCCGATCAACAGGGGCAGTTTGTGGAAAAGGTCTGGTACCTGCCGGACACGCGCTTGTGCTTCACACCGCCGCTGACCCAGCAGCAGATTGCCCCGCTGCCCGCACTGAGCAACGGCTACATCACCTTTGGATGTTTCCAGAACCTCTCCAAGGTGGGCGACAACGTGTTGGCCTTGTGGTCGCGGGTCATGGCGGCCGTGCCGAATGCGCGCCTGCGCCTGCAGGGCAAGCAACTGGCCCATCCCCAAGTGCGGGGGCAGTTGGCCGAGCGTCTGCGGGCCCAGGGCGTCGATCTGGAGCGGGTGACCATGCACGGACCCTGCCTGCGTGAGGAATATCTGGCGGCGCACGCCGAGGTGGACATCATTCTCGACACCTTCCCCTATCCCGGCGGCACCACCACCTGCGAAGCGCTGTGGATGGGCGTGCCGACCTTGACCCTGGCCGGCGATACGTTGATTGCCCGGCAGGGGGCGAGCTTGTTGACGGCGGCCGGATTGCCGCAGTGGGTAGCTTGGAACGAAGCTGACTACGTGACCAAGGCAGCGGCCTTGGCTTCGGATGTGGCAGCGCTGGCCAAGCAGCGGGCACAGCTACGGCAACAGGTCGCTGCGTCGCCGTTGTTTGATGCCGAGCGATTTGCAAAGAACTTTGAAGCGGCGCTGTGGGGGATGTGGCAATCGTCCACCATCGCGCAAAAACTGCAAACAACGATTTAACTTTAACTTTTACGAAGGAATCTTCATGGCACAGCAATACGATCAGGATCAGCAGGTCAATTTTTTCAGCCCGGTTTTCTGGGGCACCAAGGAGCCGGAGCTCTTTGCCGATCTGATGCGGATTGCGGCAAAGATGACTACGGCGTATCACTTTGCCGACAATATGTTTGTCTTTCAGCGCAACAACTCGATGTTGCGCGACGGGCCGTTCATGGACGCGTGGGAGCGCAACGTCGTGTCCAGTAGCGATAAGGCCATCATCTGGCGCCGTTACATCATGGCCATGGCAGGTTTCCATTGCAGCCACCTGGAAGGCGATTTCGTTGAGTGTGGCGCGTATGAGGGTGTCGGCGCCAAAACAGTGCTCGATTACCTGGGCGGCCCAGCCTTCCCCAAGACCTTCTGGCTGTACGACATGTTCGAGCACAGTGCGGAAATGGTGAACCACGCGATGCCCTCGCATGGCCCGCAACTGTACGATCAAGTCAAGGAGCGCTTTGCGGCTTATCCGAACGTGAAAATCTTCAAGGGTTTCCTTCCGGACGTGCTGGCCGAGGGTTGCCCGGAAAAGATTGCCTACCTGCATATCGATTTGAATCAGGCGCCCGCCGAGATTGCGACGCTGGATGCGCTCTTTGAACGTGTGGTGCCGGGTGGGATGATCATCCTCGACGATTACGAGATGTTCTTCTATCGCGCCCAAAAGACGGCGGAGGACAGCTGGTTCGGCAAGCGCGGCTACAAGGTCTTCCCGCTGCCCACGTCCCAGGGCTTCGTCATCAAGAGGTAAGTTCGATGATCCTGACCAAGGAGGCTTCGGCCAAGCTCAAGGCCAGCACCGGCATTCAGTTGATGCCGGGCTTATCAATCTCTGGGAGCGGCCAGATCGCTTCCCCGTCGATGATTTACGGGGGGGGGGGGGGGTCGCTCGGCGGGTATTCGTATCTGGTGCCCAGCTTCGAGGCAACCTTTCTGAGCATTGGCAACTACACCTCGATTGCGCGCGGTCTGATTGTTGGGCTGGGGCATCCCACCGAACTGCTGACCGCCAGCCCCGTGGCGTGGCGTCCGTGGATGGAGGGGTGTGAATTTCCGGGCAAGACGAGTTACGAGTACCTGGCGACGAAAATTGGATCGGATGTGTGGATCGGTGCGAACGTGATCCTCAAGGCGGGCGTGACGATTGGCGATGGCTGCTTCATCGGCGCCGGCTCGGTGGTGACCAAAGATGTTCCGCCCTTTTCTGTTGCGGCGGGCAATCCATGCCGGGTCATTCGGCCGCGCTTTGCTGAGGATGTGGTGGCACGGATCGAGCGCCTCCGCTGGTTTGATTTTGACTGGCGCGACCAGCCTATTGACTGGCGGGAACCGGTTGCTTCGCTGGACTCAATGGAGGCCGCGTTGGAGAAGGGCTTTTCGCGGCGCTTCGAGTTTTTTCGCTATGAGGCTGACGGCGAACGGATGAATCTGCAGAAGGTGCCGGTTTGAGCATTGATTTGAATCCGCCTAGACAAAGATCCATGAAAGAGTTTTGCCCGTGAGCCAGGCGCTTGCCCTTGATGCGCTTCAGTCGGTCAAACTCACGCCGACTTCTTCGCTGCTATGGCAGCGGTTTTCAGCGCTGATCGATGCGCTGGTGGGCGATGAGCGAGCGGCGCTGCTCCAGTCCGTCACTGCGCTGCCCTGCGAGTCGAGGGATGCGCAATGGCTGCGCTGCTCGGCATTGGCTTGCCTGACGCGTGACCCAGCGTGGTTTTCCAGTCAAGCCGCACTCGCCGACGACACGACGGCGACCGACGCGGTCATGACCTTGCTGGGGCTGGCCTGGTATCACGCGTTGGTGCGTGCCCCCAACCACGACGTGTGCATACAACTATTGCGAGATATCGACGCTCCCCGTTTGCAGCGTCTGGTGGTAGGCCGTATGTCAGGGCCGAAGGCATTGCAGCGTGATGATCGCGGCGGCGGGTTACGGGTGGCGGTCTACACGCCGGAAGTGGCACATAACCGCCATGGTGGCACCCTGTTGACGCTCAATACCATGAGTGCGCTGGCCGGCCAGGGCGTGCAGTTGTACGGATTTTCTGCAAAGGAAGCGAGCATCCCAGCCATTGGCAGCTATCACGGCGGGAACGAGTTTCTGACCCCCTTTCCGGTGGAGCCCGAGTCGCTGAAGCTCAGATCCTCCGGGAATGTTCAATTGTCTTTCCCGAACGTGGGCTTTTCTGTGCGTACGCGGTTGGACCAGGTCTTGCAGGCCATCGACGCCTACGCACCCGATGTGGTGATTTTTGTGGGTTTCATGTCGCCGTTGGTATATCGCTTGTATGCGCACTATCCGGTGGTCGGTCTGTCGGTTCATGCCTTGCCACCCGTGGCGCCGGTGGATGTGTGGTTGAGTGCCGATCCGCAGGGCGATGCAGCGTGCTGGCCCGGTGTGCCGGCGCCGCAGGTTTTTTCTTTTCCGTTCCGGTTTTGGCCAGTGGGCCCGGCCACGCCGGTGGATCGTGCCTCGATGGGTTTGCCCAGCGGGGCGACGCTGGTGGTGACGGCGGGTTATCGCCTGGACACGGAGATTGTTTCGCCCTGGCGCGAGCAAATGCTGGAGTTTGTCGAAGCGCGTCCCGAAGTCCATTGGTTGCTGGTGGGTGTGCCGGAGGGACAATCGCCAGGGGCCTTGCCGTCGCATCCGCGTATCCACCTGGTTGCACCCCAGCCCAGACTGGAGCCGTGGCTGGCCATGTGTGACATCTACGTTAATCCGCCGCGCATGGGCGGTGGCGGCGCGTTGGCGATGGCCATGGAGCAAGGCTTGCCGGTAGCTACGCTTGCAGGCAGCGATGGAGGCGACAAGGTGGGTGGCTATGCTGTGGAATCGAGCGAGGCGTATTTCGCGCTGCTGCGCGCCTGGGTGGATGACCGCATGGCTAGGCAACAGGCTGGAGACGCGCTGAAGGCGCGGTTCCAGGAACGTCTTGATTTTTCAAGTGAGGCCGCTGCCACAGGCTTGATCCAGGCCTGTGACCTCGCCATTGAATCTTTTCAACAACGCAGGGAGGCAGCCAGTGCGTGAGTTCGCTTCAGTCATGGAGCCGGGCGATGACCGTCCGGTGGTTATTTTTGGCAACCTGCGTTCGGCCAGCCTGGCCTGGACAGCCCCTGGACGGTGGCTGGATTTACGGTGGATGAGGCCTATCTGAATTCAGCACATTTTGAAGGCCTACCGCTGGTCCCCTTTGAAGCGCTGGAAGCGCATTACCCTCCGAGCGATTACCGGTTGCTGATCCCGATGGGTTACCAGCACATCAACGGCGTGCGCCGTGCACGCTTTGAAATGGCCAAGGCGCGCGGCTATGCGTTCGTGAGCTATGTGTCCAGTCGGGCCAGCGTGTGGCCCGACCTGAAAATTGGCGAGAACGTGCTCATATACGAGCACGCCATCATCCAGCCCTTTGCCCGCATTGGCAGCAACTGCATCATCCGCAGCGGTGCACACATTTCTCACCACTGTGAGGTGGCAGACCACGCCTTTGTGGCCGCCGAGGTGGCCATGGGGGGCGAGGGTTATGTGGGCGAGCAGGCTTTTGTGGGCGTGGGGGCGGTCCTGCGTGATCGCATTCGGATCGCCGAGCGCAGCTTCATTGGTGCCGGGGCTGTGGTGGTGCAAGACACGCAGTCCGATGGGGTGTATGTGGGCAACCCCGCGCGCAAGGCCAGCAAGACAGCGCTTGAAGCGTCCGGAGGCTGAATGCAGGTAGGTTTACCTCTGATCGTGAATCTGGCCTGCACGGGGGTGATTCCAACCCGGGCCATGAGTGCGCAGGTGCCGATTACCCACGAAGAAATCGTCGAAGACGTGGCGCGTGCACTGGAGTTGGGTGTGCAGATGGTGCACCTGCACGCGCGCGATGCCCGGGGTGTGCAGACCGCCGAGCCGCAGCCGTATGGGCGCCTGGTAGAAGCCATCCGGGCTTTGCCTGGAGGCCAGGAGCTGGTCATCGGGGTGACCACCAGCGGACGCCACGATGCCAGTTTCGAGTCGCGCGCTCGGGTGCTGGACCTGGACGGTGGTGCCAAGCCCGACATGGCCAGCCTGACCTTGAGCTCCCTGAACTTTGTTCAGTCGGCCAGCGTAAACCAGCCAGACACCATCAGGCGCCTGGCGCAGCGGATGCTGGAGCGGGGCATCAAGCCTGAGTTGGAGGTGTTCGATGTGGGCATGGTCAACTTCGCCCGGGTGCTGCTGAGCGAAGGGCTAATCGAGGCGCCGCTCTATGTGAATGTGTTACTCGGCAATATCGCGGGTGCGCAGCCGGATCTGCTCCAGCTGGCGGCCATCCTGGCGGCGCTGCCGCCTGGCTGCGTGGTGGCGATTGCCGGCCTGGGGCGCTTTCAGCTGGGTGCGAACGGCTTGGGGCTGCTGGTGGCCGATGGCGTGCGCGTGGGCCTGGAAGACAACCTGTGGCAAAACCAGCAGCGCACTACGGCGGCCAGCAATGTGAGCCTGGTGCAGCGGGTGATTGCACAGGCGGCGCTGTTCGAGCGCTCGCTGCTGCCCCGCACCGAGGTGCGAAGCCGGTTGGGCATTGCGCCTTGAGCACGCCTTTCATTGTGTTCGGCGCGCCCGATATCGGCGACGCTGAAATCCGCGAGGTGCTGGAGACCATGCAGTCGGGCTGGCTCGGCACGGGACCTCGCGTGGCGGCGTTTGAAGCGCAGTTTGCTGCCTTCAAAGGGGTGGGCCCGGGCCAGGTGGCAGCTGTCAACTCCTGCACCGCAGCACTGCACCTAAGTTTGCTGGCGGCCGGGGTAAGGCCGGGTGATGAGGTCATTACCTCACCTCTGACCTTTTGCGCCACGGTCAATGCCATCTTGCATGTGGGCGCCACACCGATGCTGGTGGATGTCGATCCGTTGACGATGAACATCGACCCCGCCCATATTGAGCAAAAAATCACTGCCCGCACCAAGGCACTGCTGCCGGTGCATTTCGCGGGCCTGCCGTGCGCCATGGATGAGATCAACGCTATCGCTCAGCGGCATGGTCTCGTGGTCATTGAAGATTGCGCCCATGCGGTGGAGGCGACTTACCGGGGTAGCCCCACTGGGACGCTGGGCGACTTCGGCTGCTTCAGCTTTTACGCCACCAAGAACGTCACCACGGGCGAAGGTGGAATGGTTCTGGCGCGTGACCTGGAGCAACTGGGTCGCATCAAGACCCTGGCGTTGCACGGCATGACGCGGGATGCCTGGGCACGCTTCTCGGACGCTGGCTACAAGCACTACCAAGTGGTGGAGTGTGGCTTTAAGTACAACATGATGGACTTGCAAGCAGCCATTGGCATCCATCAGTTGCAGCGCGTGGAAGCTGGATGGCAAAGGCGGCAAGCCATCTGGCAGCGCTACCAGGCGGCGTTTGCCGATATGCCTGTGATGCGTCCGTCAGAGCCGCCGATCCATGTGCGCCATGCTTATCACTTGTACACCTTGTTGATTGATGAAGCACGTTGCGGCATCTCCCGCGATGCTTTTATCGCCCGGATGACGGCGCAGGGAATTGGCGTGGGGGTTCACTACCTGGCGCTGCCGGAGCACCCGTATTATCAACAGCATCTGGGCTGGCATCCCGATGACACGCCTTATGCCACAGCGATTGGGCGCCAGACAGTGAGCTTGCCGCTGAGTCCGGGTTTGTCGGAAGACGAGGTGGAGCGGGTGATAGCGGCGGTTTCTGGGTGCTTGGATTGCTGAAAACGGTGTTCAGGATCTCCTGAAAAAACAAAATAACTGTCGTCGTATGGTTGCCGGATGCGGGTGTAGCGGGGATGAATGTGTTGCTGCTGGGGTTGGGGTGAAACGTGGGCTCAAATGCAGCAGATCACTGACAATTGGCGGCTGTAAGGAAAGACAATGAAAACCGAAACTTTCAAATACGACATCTACACCTTGCGACAACTGCCTCCGGGGATGTTCGGCGAAACATACGTAGTAGTGACAGGTGTCGAGATTGCCGAAAACGAATACATCGGTGAGTATTTTGTTCTGACCCAACGACCTGCTGAGTCCCTGAATTGGGGCTCGGTGTCAATTTCAGGAAAGTCGTTTCCAAAGGAGCTGGAGAGCGTTGATATCGATTTCGCGATGGCTGAAGCGCATCGCCAGGCAGAGATTGACCTACAGCTGCTTGTGGAGAAACGGGCTGCTCAACTAAAACGAGAAGACCTTGCATATCTTCCTTATGAACTTAAGAAGTGCGCAAGCCCTTTTGTCGGCTGTTGGATGCGAGGGCGGTATACAAGTCAACTCATGGCGATAAAAGATGCCACAAAATGTCCATCACTTGCTCGGTATCTAAATCTGCTTCGACAGATCAGTGTCCTCTCAGTACCGTCACTTTCGTAGCGAGTGACGGCGTTAGATCTGGTTTGAACGATGACCGTTAACAAAACAGTTGACGCAAAACCTTCACTCCCCCTACAATCATCGTTAATCAATCACGCAACGGTTAACGATCATGGGCTTCGGCACCTTCATCCGAGAAAAACGCGAGCGGGCAAACGTGCCGATGAACGAGTTCGCCCGCAGTCTGGGCATCTCGCCTGCCTACTGGTCGCGCATTGAGCGCGAGTTGGAGAAGGCGCCCAAGGATGAGCTGATCACCAAAGCCGCTGAGGCGCTGGGGCTCAATCCCGACGAAGCCTTCATCGAGGCCAGCCGGCTACCGCCGGATATGCAGAAGGACGTGAGCACCGTCGTTCGCCTGTATCGCAAATCCCTGGGTTAAGGCGGTGACGGATGCCAGCGCTTTCCCTGCGTTATGACTATTGCGCCCTTCGTAAGCCCCGTTACCTGAACAAGCTCGCCATCGAAACGGTGGCACGAGAGGCAAGAGCACAGCTTTTGCCACCTGGCGCGGATGCGCTGACGCTGGAGCAATTGGCGGCCATCTCCGACCTGACCATCAACGGTCTGCCGTACCAGCTGTGGGTCAGCCTGGATCACCCCGTCACCGATGAAGATGGCCTGCCCGTATTGGGCCTGTGCGAGTTTGACCCAGACTGCGGCGAAGACGCCGTGTCCGTGCTGGTCTCACCGGTGGGCGAGCAACTCACCCCCGAGCTGGCGTTATCGACCTTCGCCCACGAACTGGGCCATGCCATCTTTGACGCTCCCGCTTGGTTGGTCGCTGCCAAGCAAGGGCCGGGGCTCTTCGACGAACCGGAAGCCAGTCAACGTCGAGCCTATCGCACCGCCACGCCGGATGCTGAACATCTGGGTGCCATGGCGTTGCCGCAAAACACCGCCCTCGAAAAAGAGATTCGCATCGCCGAGTTCCGCGCCAACGAGTTCATGGGCTCGCTGCTGGTGCCGCGCGACCGCCTGGTCGAGCTGGCGGTGGCCCGTGCGCCGGACTTCGATGTCGGCATCGAACGCGACGGCGGCCTCTCCGACGAGTTGTACGCAGCGACACCTCGGCTGGTCGAGCAAGGCACCTTCGGCTTTGTCGGCATGGAAAGCCTGCGACGCGAGCTGGCCGCCATCTTCGGCGTGAACCCCAAATTCATCCGGGTGCGGATGGAGCGCTACGGGCTGCTGCCTGCTCTGCCTGGAAGAGGACAAGGATGAACTGCTGAACAAGTGCCTGATACGCCGGCCTGGTGCCGGCATTTTTTGAACGATGCGATTAACAGTTCGCGCAACGGTTTAATTAAACGCCACTCGTAAAGGAGAACAAGAATGGCAGAAGTCGACGTGATGGATACCCGTGAGTCAGATCCGAGGGCCCTCGCCGCAGAGGCGACTGCTACGGGTGGCGGCAAACCCCGCAAGCCACGGGCCACCGATGGCGGGCCAGAGATCCTGCCCGATATGGGGCACTACGTGACCCTGGTGCGCAAGATCCGGTACCGCGCGCTGGTGGCGCAGTGGCTGCAGCACCTCCACCCGGACCCACTGCCCGCCATCGCGTGGGACCACAAGGTTTGCGCCAGCTACAAGCAGAGCCTGTTCACCGTGGTCGCGGGCCTGTCCGGTGCCATCCGTCAGCGGCTGGAGGAAGCCGCGCAGCGTATCCTGCTGCTGTCGGATGACTTTGGCTGCGAGGCCGTCAAGTCGTTGCTGAGCGAGGACATTGATGCCGAGCAACAGGCAGTAGCGGATGCCGGTGACAAGTACGGCCGCGCGCTCTACCTGTACCTGTGCCGCCTGGCGGATGACAAGGACCGCCGGTTCGAACAGGCCGAAACCGCTCGCCAGCAGAACAAGCAGTGGAAGTCCGAAGCCTACGCCAGCCACTTCCGGGGGCCGAAGGCGGTGGAGATTTCGCTGGACGAGTCCCTGAAAAACAAGCTCAAGACGGCGATTGCCGCCATCTACCCGCAGGCACCACTGCACGATGTGGTCATTGAGCATTTTCAGCGCCGAGATCTGACCCAGGCCGAGGACCGTGGCGGCGAAGACGAGTCGGCTCCGGTCTGGTTGCACACCATCGTGGTCGGCTTCAACGGCAAGGAAACCCACTGGGACAAGATCGTCGATGGCGAGGTGACCACGCGCCACGATCAGGCCCTGCAACGCATCACCTTCTCGTATGAGCCGAGCACCGGCGCGCTGTCGGTGTTCTGCGACGACCGGAATGCCCGTCAGGAATTCGCCAAAGCCCTGCGCGACGTGGTGCTGGCCAGCGACACCGAAATCGCCGAGATGCCGTTGCGCGAGTTCAGTCTCACCGCCTTTGGCAGCGCCGAGGTGTTCAACCTCCTGCAAACCGAGCACGGCGATGGCATCGAGCGCATCAGCATCAACCTGATCAAGGTGGCCAAGTGCTTCGAACAACAGGGCGAAGACGGCACGCTGGAAGTCACGAGCGGCATGACCATCCACCGCGACCGTCGTGATCAGCGCGATGTCTATCGGGTGGCCCGGGAAGACTACAAACAGAACGATCTCAGCGGGTTTGACTTGGTGCAGGTCAAGCTGGTGCTGCGCATGGCTAAACAGAAGGACCGTCGCGCCCACAACATCGTCGTGCAGATCACTGCGCCCAACGGCCTGAACGACAACGCCAAGACCGAGGATGAACGCCAGTTGGTGATGCGCCTGCTGAAACGCTGGCACATCGTCACCGAGTTCTGAGGAGGCCGCCGATGCTGACAGAGACACTGCAACGGTTGGAGCGTTTGGATGGGATGGACAGCACGCTGTTCGGCAGAGAGCTGTTGAGCTTTGGCCGCTTACTGCTGGACAGGGGTTGGATCGCCGGCATTGGATACTTCAGCCGGATCGATGTCGAGGTGATGGACGACATCTTCGAGGAGGTCGAGGTCACGGTCGATGAAGCGGCTGGCCGCTACACCTACCCGCACCCATTGCGGCGCAAAGTGATCCTGAGCGGCTCCTTGATGGATGTCACCCGCTACCGATTCCAGCGCGAGCCGTTCTTCGATCACCTCTCCACGCTACTGGGCATCGAGCCCAGGTTTGCCGGACGCCGACGTTGCCTGGTCGAGCATCACCTCTGGTATCTGGGCGACCTCCGTGTTGGTAACCGCCATGCCTTTGCGCCGATGTTCTTCGGGCGACGGCTCAAGGACACGTCAGCCGATCAGATCACCACGGCCTTGTCCGACCCGGCGTTCGGCACGGGTGGTGTGGTGCTGGCGCAGGCAGATCCGAAGCTGGCTTTGCCAAACGGCCACCAGGTGCGCGCCGTCGCTGATCTGCTGGTCGTGGAGGACGGCGAGGAGCAGTTCGATCTGCCGGTGCTGGAGCGCATTCTGGTCGGGCTGCCCGCAGACCCGGCCGACGAGCCCGAGGAATGGTTCGATGCCAAGACGGGCCGACTGCAGCTCAAGCATCTGGAGGCACCGGTGATGTTCGAGGGCATCCAGGCCAAGATCATCGAGCTGTTCTGGAAGGCGCGGGATGGCGCTCCGCTGTCGTGGACCGCCGAGGTCAAAGGGCGCTCCGGCTCCGTGGCCCCGACGCTCGACAAAGCGATGGGTGGTAAGGAGCGGCGCGAGCTGTTCATCGAGATCGTGACACGAGGGAAATATCGGCTGCGGCGGTCATAGGCCAATCGGCATCTTTGCCAAATCATCTGCCAAACCATGGGCTAAACGTCTGCCAAGCCGTGCGAAGAATAGGTGACTCCTTAACCACCAAGGAGTTGCGAAATGCAAACCCGTTCTTCGGCCCTCGCGGCCACCCCACAACCGACTGCTACTGTCCTCGACATCGGCAGTCTTCCCCTCCAACTCGAAGACCTGACCCGCGAGCGCATCAAGGCACTGCCCAAGCCGGCACTGCAGGAACTCTCCGTCCTGCTTGCCGAAATGGACCGTGGCATTGGCCACGCCCGCGAGCAGCTGACCGCCGCGCTCGATGACCTCTACGGCGACGCCGCCCGTGCGCAGCTGCTCGACGCCGGCAAGGACACCGGCACCACGCATCTGACCGATGGCGAGCTGGCCGTCACGGTCGAGATCAAGAAATCGGTGTCCTGGGATCAGGATGAGCTGGCCACCATCGCGCAACGCATCGCCAGCAATGGCGATGACCCGGCGGAATACATCGACGTGAAGTATTCGGTGTCGGAGCGCAAGTTCGCCGCCTGGCCCGAAACCCTGCGCCGTCCCTTTGAGGCTGCCCGCACCCTCAAACCCGCCAAGCCGGCCTTCCGCCTGGCAATCGTTGGGGAGGGCAAGTGATGGCACTCCCGATCATCAGCGCTGACCAGCGCTTGTCAGAAAAACGCTGCGCCAAGGTTGCCCTCGTCGGTGTGCCGGGCGCGGGCAAGACCTCCCAGATCCGCACCCTGGATGCCGAGCGCACCTTGCTGGTGGACACCGAGGCCGGCGATCTGTCCATCCTCGATTGGGCCGGCGACACCCTGCGCCCGCGCACCTGGCCGGAGTTCAAGGACCTGGTGGTGTTCCTCGCCGGGCCGAGCCCGAGCGCCTCACCTGAGCAGGCCTTCTCGCAGGCCCACTTCGACCACGTCTGCCAGAAGTACGGCGATCCGGCGCAGCTGGCCAAGTACGACACCTACTTCGTCGATTCCTTGACCGTGCTCTCGCGGATGTGTCTGGCTTGGTGCAAGACCCAGCCGGCCGCCTTCTCCGAGAAAACCGGCAAGCCCGACACGAGGGGCGCCTACGGGTTGCTCGGCACCGAAATGATCGGTGCGCTCACCCACCTGCAGCACGTCAGGGACAAGAACGTCATCTACGTCTGCATCCTCGAAGAGAAGCTGGACGATTTCAACCGCCGCATCTACCAGCTGCAACTCGAAGGCGCCAAGACCTCGGCTGAGCTGCCGGGCGTGCTCGATGAAGTGATCACGCTGGCCATCTTGAAGGCCGACGACGGCACGCCGTACCGCGCCTTCGTCACCGGCGCGGACAACGCCTGGGGCTTCCCGAGCAAGGACCGTAGTGGTCGGCTCGACCCCATTGAAGAACCCCACCTCGGAAGGCTCATCGCCAAGTGCCTCGGTCGCACTGCCACCGCTGCGCACGCCACCGCTTTTCCGACCGCCCACGCATCCCAGGAGTAAGCCGCCATGTCCAACTGGAACGATTTCAACGACGCTGAACAGCAGCAGTCCTTCGACCTCATCCCGCGCAACACGGCGGCCAAGCTGCGCCTGACCATCAAGCCAGGTGGCTTTGATGACCCGGCACAGGGCTGGACCGGCGGCTGGGCCACCCAGAGTTTCGAGACCGGCGCGGTTTACCTCGCCTGCGAAGGCGTGGTGATGGAAGGCCCGTTTGCCAAACGCAAGATTTGGTGGAACGTGGGCCTGCACTCGCCCAAGGGGCCCACCTGGGGGAACATGGGCCGCACCTTCATCCGTGCCGCGCTCAACTCCGCGCGCAACGTGCATCCGGCGGACAACAGCCCGCAGGCGCAGGCGGCTCGCCGCATCAGCGGCTTTGCCGACCTGGATGGCCTGGAGTTCGCCGCCCGCATCGACATCGAGAAGGATGGCCGGGGCGAGGACCGCAACACCATCAAGGCCGCCATCGAGCCGGATCACAAGGACTACGCCCTGGTCATGGGGGTGATGCCCAGGGGCTCTTCAGGCGGTGGTCAGTCGGGTGCGCCGGCAGCAGTCGCCGCACCCAGCTACACGCCACCGGCTGCTGCCGCACGTCCGGCGCCTTCCACCGTCCCCAGCGGCAAACCCGCCTGGGCGCAGTAAGGGAGGGCGTGACGATGATGAGCACACCTATTCTGACCACCAGCCACTATGGCGTGGTGCGCTTCGGCGACCTGGCGGTGGAGGCCGTCGTGCTGGAAGACGGCACCCGGGGCTATGTGCAGCGCCAGTTGGCCACCGCCATCGGTCTGCACGAATCGCGCCGTGGCAGCCAACTCAAAACCTTGCTGTCCGATGTCGCCCCCGGTGCGGCAGAAGTCTTGCAGGAGAACGCCTGCAGCATCCGCCTGCCGTCGGGCCAGACCACGGCCTTCTTTCCGGCCGGGGTGATCAGCGAGGTCGCCTCCGGCGTGATCGATGCGGCGCTTGAGGGCCGTCTGCACCGCAAGCGCCAGCACCTGGTGCCCAACTGCCAGCGCATCCTGAAGGCCCTGGCCAAGTCTGGTGAGGTCGCGCTGATCGATGAGGCCACCGGCTACCAGTACCACCGTGCCCCCGATGCACTGCAGGCCTTGATCTCGCGCCTGCTGCGTGAACGCGTGGCCAGCTGGGAGCGGCGCTTCAGCCCGGATTACTACCGGGCGCTGTTTCGCCTCTTTGGCTGGCATTACCAGGGGCATCAGCAGAACCCGCCAGCGGTGATCGGCCAGATCACCTTGCGCTGGGTGTACGACGTGATCATGCCCCGCGAAATCATCGAGGAGATCAGGAGCCGCAAGCGCCTGTCCGACAAGGCCCATCAGTGGCTCTCCGAAGGCGGTCTCGCTTTGCTGGAAAAACAGATCCACGCGGTGACCATGATCGCGCGCTCGTCGATGACCTACCGGGACTTCGATACCCGCTGCGCCACGGCGTTTGGCAGCCAGCCGCTGCAGATGACCCTCTTCATCGGTGCGTTGGAGGGAGGGCAATGAATGGCCGGCCAATGCTGGGCTTGCCGCCGGCAGGCCCGTGGCCTCGGCCACAGCGACAACCGCTTCCGGCTGGGCGAAGCCCGTCGGTATCCGATGGACTGGGTCTTTTGCAGCCGCCAATGCCAGGACGCGTTTCACGCGCTCTACGGCCAGTGGCTGCGAACCGACCCCAGGCAGGAGGACGTGCTCATGGTTGATCCGACCGAATTCGAGCGCGCGGCGATGCGCGCCTGCCTGAAGTGCTTCGGCGAGGCCGCCGGTGAGATCGGCTTTGACAAACCGCTGGGGCACTACAGCGAGGCCGAGGCCTTGCAGGTGATCGAGGCGATTGTGACCGGCTGGACGGAAGCCATGGCGGCTCACCACCAACAGGCGAAATATCCGCCGGTGCGGGGGCTCGCCCCTTATGAGACGCAGGCGCCGCAGCCGGTGGCCAAGCTGGAAACGGCACCTACGGCGACCGCCTTCGATCCAGTAAACCCGTTCGCCGATCTGGAGGACGACCTACCGTGGGAGACCGGGGAGCCGGTGGTGGCCAAGTCGGACAAGCGTGGGAGGGCGAAGTGATGTTGGACTTCAATTCCACCTCGACCTTCCCTGAACGCTTCGAGGCCTTGATCGATGCCGGGCTGCAGGCACACGAGCAACAGCAGGCGAAGCGTCAGTACCTCGGGGCCTCGCGCCTTGGGGTGAGTTGCGAGCGCCAGCTGCAGTACGAGTACGCCCAGGCGCCGGTCGATCCGGACAAGGGCTTCTCGGGCCGCATCCTGCGCATCTTCGAACGCGGCCACCGTATGGAAGACGCCATGGTCGGCTGGCTGCGCGCAGCGGGCTTCGTGCTCAAGACCGAAGGCAAGGACGGGCAGCAGTTCGGTTTCTCGGTGGCCGATGGCAAGTTGCAGGGGCATTGCGACGGCGTGTTCGTCGGCGGCCCCGAGGGCTTTGCCTACCCGGCGCTGTGGGAGTGCAAGGCGCTGGGCAGCAAGTCCTGGACAGATCTGGCCAAGAAAGGGCTGGCCGCCTCAAAGCCGGTCTATGCCGCGCAGGTCGCCATCTATCAGACTTATCTGGGCCTCTTCGACAACCCGGCGATCTTCACGGCGGTGAATGCCGACTCGATGGAGATCTACACCGAGTTGGTGCCTTTCGATGCGGCGCTGGCGCAGAAGATGTCCGACCGCGCGGTGCGGGTGATTCAGGCGACCGAGGCCGGAGAGCTGCTGCCACGCAGCTTTGCGCAGGCGGATCACTTCGAGTGCCGGTTCTGCAGCTATGCCGAGCGCTGCTGGGGAGGTGCGTCATGACTGCCCAGCCCCGCAAGCCGGCCAA
>LNAP01002399.1_pt1 | contig 18797 bp, 18 predicted proteins | sample 602601 | NCBI WGS metagenome assembly LNAP01 (sample SAMN02440304, study PRJNA202911) | soil metagenome | biome: Subtropical and temperate rainforests or woodlands; isolation source: soil samples (1 kg each in a 20% v/v slurry with milli Q water) were... ...
ACAATCGCGGGGTCGGCGGCGGCAAGCTGCGCCGGCGAGGCGGCGGGAATGGCGTTGCCGGCATTCGCTTTCACAGCCGGCGCCTTGGCCGCGTCATAGAGATCGAGCACCACCGTCCGGCCCTGCCGCGTGCCACGCAGGACGGCGCCCGGTTTGAGCCGCAGATCCACGATCTGGCCGCCGGCAACGGCCCGGCCGCTGACGCTCTGCAGCCGATTGGGCATGTTGCGCTGCAGGCGATTGAGATCGAGATTGGCAGCACCGTTCAGTCGCAAAACAGCCCGGTTGCCGTCTTCGGCAAAGCTGATGCCGGCACCGGTCGGCAAGTCGAAAGCGACGCGGCTATAGCCGTCATGCTCACCGCTGCGCGGCTGGATCAGGGTGACCGGTTGCGCCGGGACGGTGCCGGCAGGAACCGCATTGGCGCCCTGCTTGCCGGTCTGTGGCTTCTCCGCCTTGTTGTCCGGTACAGCCTTCTTGGCCGGCGCGTCGAATTTCTGCTCGCCGGGAAAAGCCAGATCGATGACCAGGTTGCCGTTATTGTCGAAATGCCGGGAGCTGAGCACCTGACGCAACCGCAAGGTCAGTTGCCGGCCATCGGCCGATGGCGTGGCCGAGGTCAGATAGGGCTGCAGATTGGTGATGGCAGCGGCCATATTGACCTTCACGGGGCGCTTGAAGGTGATGATCATGATCTGGTCGATCACCTGCACACCGGCAACTTCCGGCGTACCCGTGTCGAGCACCAGCCGGCCGTAATTTTCATGTGTCCAGCCGCGCGCCAGGATGGTGTCGTCTGCCAGGACGGCGCGCAGCGGCACCGTCGCCGACGACACGGCCAGGCAGATCCCAAACAGGGCGGCAGCAAGCGGGAAACGGCGGCGCTGCCGCTCCAAGCCGTTGCGCCTCATATCGCTGCCGCTGAAGCCCGCTTGTTTCATGGCTGCGGCCCGCGCGGCATATTGGCGCCCTGGCTGTCAGCATCGAAAGCGCCGCTTGCCGGCGCGGTGGTCGAGAGCACGACGATATCGATGCCGGGCTGTTCGCCGGTGGCGGCGACATGACCACGTGTCGAAATCGTGCCGGTCACACCGCCATTGCTCAAGGCCTGGCCGACCACCATCGCCGCCCGCAGCGACTGCGCCCAGACCGCGCGGTCACCGGTCGCGGTCATCGGCGCGAGTTTGCTGTCGACGATGATCTGATTGGGCAGCACGCGGAGCACGCCGGCCAAAGCATAGAGCACACCATCGCGCCCACCGGTGCTACCGGAATCCAGCACGCTCTGCAGCGTCTCCGGCGTCAGCGTGATGACCGCACGGTCGCCGAAACCATGCACGGTGAGCTGCCGCAAGGCCGGCTCGCTGTCGAATTTCGCCTTGATCACGGAAGTCAGATAGCCGGGATCACGTCCCTCCTGCACCTGCGGATCCGGCAGTTGCCGGTTCAGGGCATCGGCATCGCTCGACGTAACCCCGCGCATGCCGATACCGGCCAGGCCCTGGGTCACGCTCTGCAATTTCGACTGTTCCAGGCTGCTCATCGAAAACAGCAGGACGAAGAACACCAGCAGCAGCCCGATGAGATCGGCAAAGGTGATCAGCCAAAGCGGCTGATAACCGTCCATCGATTGCGGCTGTTCCTTGCCGACATTGACGATGCGGATCATGGCGCAACCAGCCGCGGCAGCGCACCACCCGGCAAGGCCGGCAGGTCCGGCCGACGCAGATGAATGGCGATGGTCAGCCAGCGCGGATCGCCGCGTCCCAGGCTGACGGTCAGATTGTTGCCGCGCTGCGACGGCGTCGCGCTCAGTAACGCCGCCAGCTGGCTGGCCCGCAGCAGATCCTGCTCGCCGGGCTCTGCGGCCGACAGTTTCAAGTCGATCTCGCAGCCCCAATCCGCTGGACGGCGGTCCAGCGCAGTGCCAAGCTGCTTCAGCATCGCCGCCGCCTGGGGCATCATCTCAAGGTTTGACTGCGCCGATTGGTCGGCCGTGGATTTATGGGCCGCGGATTGATTGGCTGTGGATTGATTGGCCGGCGATTGGAAAAACAGATCGACCGGCAGGCGCAGGACCAGTTGATTGGTGCTGATCAGCACTTTCTGCTTGTCGGCCGGGATCAGCGAGCCGAAATAGCTGGCGAGGCCCGTCAGGATGCCGGTGACCTCGCGGCTTGTATTGTCCGCCGCCGACAGCGCGTCGGCCGCACCGCTGCCTTCGCCGAAGGTCTGGCCGATACTGTTGGCGACATTAAGCTGCTTGGCGGCATCGCGCTGCGACAGGCTGTTCAGGACGATGAAGAAGGCAAGCAGCAGGAAGAACAGGCTGAGCAAGGTCGGCAGGCTGGGATTGCGGATGCCCGCCTGCCGGAAGGTCATCTGCGGCAGATTGTCGAGACGCGCGCGCATACCCGAAGAGGCGGATGAGGCCTGAGCCGAGGCCACGGGTGCCGCGGGGTGGCCGCCATGCGATCCGGCGCCCATACCGAAGTGAGAACCGCTGCCGGTCATCGGGTCGCCGTTCCGCTCCGCATATCCGATACCCGGAGCGGGCTAGTCGAAACTGGCGAGCAGGGCGTCGATTTCGGCCTGCTTCGTCGCGTCGTCTGGCATCTGCGGTCCGTTCAGCAAGGCGGCATCCGACGTCTTGGATTCGGCGGCCGGCTGCTGTTTCTGCGGATGCAGGGCACGATATTTCTGGATCTCGTCGCCGAAAGCCGCGACCAAGGCTTCGACCTTGTTTTCGATGTGCTTCAGTGCCTTTACCACCTTGGTGATGCGCTGGCCGGTAATATCCTGGAAATTGCAGGATTCATAAACCTGGGTCACGGCATCGGTGATCTTTTCGGCCATTTCCGGCGCCATCTCCGCGGTCAGGCCTTCGATGACCTCGACAGCCTGCAGGATGCCGTTGGTGGCCTCTTCCGTGGCGCCGACGATGGCGTCCAACTCGTCGGTTGCGGTGGGCAGATGCTCGGAGGTGATGTCATCCGGCAGAAGGGCGGCGATTTCCTGCTTCGCCGAGAGGATATACTGGGAGAGCTGCTCCAATTCGGCATAGAGCTTCAGATTGACATCCGACAGATCGCCTTCCAGCGTCGACAGCAAAGTCGTCACGATCCCGGCGATTTCGTCGCGGCTGTAGCTTTGACCGCGCGAGCGCAAAGCGCTGAGACGTGCAACCAGTTCCGGCGGAACGGCGATACTCATTGACACTCTCCCAATTTAACGGCGCTGCTCACGACGCGCCCCGCTCGCTTCCGACCTGCCGACTGCTCAGAATGGGCCAAGAACCGTCGTCAGCTTGGTCTTCAGCGTGGCGGCATTGAAAGGTTTCACGATGTAGTTGTTGACGCCAGCTTCCTTGGCCGCAACCACGTTCTCGGTCTTGCTCTCGGCCGTGATCATGATGAAGGGCAGCGCCTTCAGCTTCATATCGGCACGGACTTCGCGCAGCAGCTGAATCCCTGTCATCGGCTCCATGTTCCAGTCGGAGATGACGAGGCCGTAATCCTTATCTCGCAGCCGCTGCAGCGCCATGCTGCCATCGGTCGCCTCATCGACATTGTTGAAGCCGAGCTGCTTCAGCAGATTGCGGATGATGCGCAACATCGTCTTGTAGTCGTCAACGATCAGAATATTCATATTCATGTCTACGGACATCGCGGTAACCTTCCTCTCGCGCCGCGCCTCACCTTGCCGGAGCTCCACCCCGTCTGGCGTTGAGCCCAGCCCATCTCGATATCGTCTCAGTTAACTCGAAAAATGGTTAAGCCGGCGTAAATGTGGGGAAAATAATTAATTTGAACCGATTTGGTCGCCAAATCGCTCATTTTGGCATGCTTCGCCTAACCTCATCTTCGGGGCTCGTTTCGACAAGCCTGATGTTTTCGCTGGTCTCCCTCTCAAAGAACGACATTTGTCATAATTGCGGCCTACCGGCCGGCTCCGGTGCCATGTCATGACTTGCAGGCTGCCTCTGCTGCAGCCTTCCAGAACTGCCAGGGACGGTCGATTTCGGTCTCGACCGTTAACGTCGCTTTCGCCTCTTCCGGCGTCAGAAATTCGACCGGTCCCAGGCGCAGGGCGTCGGCAGCCAATCTGGCATTCACTTCCGTATAAACGGCCCGGTAGACGGCCTGCTTCAGATTGGGGCCGACCACAGTCGAGCCATGGCCCCGCATGAGGATGACATTGGCCGCCCCCAATGCCTCGGCCAGCGCCTGCCCCAGACGGCGATCCCGGATCAGCAGATCGCTCGCGGGGCCGCAGATGTCGCGAATCTCGAAAATATCCGCCCCCTGCCCCAGAAAACCGCACATATGGCAGACCGGCCGGAAACGCACGCTTTTGACGACGCTGAAGGGGACGACCGAGGGGGAATGGCTGTGCACGATCGCCTGCACGTCCGGCCGGGCGCGATAGATCTCGCCATGGATGAACCGTTCCAGATAGATGCGGCGGCCACCGGCATTCAGCGGCGTGCTGTCCAGATTGAATTCGATGATATCCCCGGCTTCGACATTGGCGGGCGCTATGTTGCAGGCCAGGAGAAAGCGGTCGAGGTACCGATCGTGCCGCGCGCTGACATGCCCGAAGGCATCCACGATCCCCTGATGGGAGAGGATGCGATTTGCATCGACCAGGTCCTGTACCAGATCGCTCATCGGCGGTCACATGTATCTTACCGCAGCGGCCTTCAGCACATCGTAATCGGCGCGCGCTTCCGGCGTCAGGTGCTGCAGAGCGGTGGGGACGACGATGTCGAGATACTGCTTCGCCTCCGCGGGCGGCAAGGTGAGCGTCCGGCCGCCATTTTTCTCCCAGACGACCTGCCCATTCGTCACATCGGTTTCGCCCCAGGCGGCGGCGGGGATATCGGCCTTGCGCGCCTCGTCGCGCACCGTCGCGGCGAGCGGCCCCAGCGACGTCATGAACGCACTGTTGGCAATGCCGACAGTGACGAGAAAGGTGTCGGGCAGCACCGTCATATTCTTCGCGACATCATAATATTTAAGGGTTGGAAAGATGTTGGTGCCGGCATAGACACCGTCGATCGTGCCGTTCTGAAAGGCGGGCAGCACCTCGTTCAGCGACATGGAAATCGGCGACGCGCCCAGCTTCTTCAGTTGCTCGATCAACAAGGCCGATCCCGGGACCCGGATTTTCATTCCCTTGAAATCGGCCAGCGTCGCGATCGGCCGCCGCGAGACGATGCCCGCGGGCGAGACGACCAGAGCCATCAGCACCTCGATGCCCTTGTCTCGCGCGATCATGCCAAGACGCTGACGCACTGCCGGATCCATCAGCGTCTCGGCGCCCTGTTTCATGTTCACGATGACACCCGGCACCGACAGCACCGCGAAGCGCGGGTCCAGCCCTTCATAGGCACCGGAGGCGTTACTCGTAACCTCCACCGTCCCCATGGCGACGCCCTCTATGACGGTCTCGGCAGTGCCCAGCTGGCCGCCTGGATAGATATCCGCTTTGATCTTGCCGCCGCTGGCGCTCTCGACGCCCATCTTCAGCAGACGCAGCCATTCGGTATCGAGGTCGTTGGACGCCGTGGCCGTCAGCTTCATGGTGAAATCCTCTGCCCAGGCCTGCCCGGCGATGCCGAGACCGCCGGCACAAGCGAAGCCGGACACGGCCTGGATCAGCAATCGACGCGAAATCTCCATCTTCACTTCCTCGGTTAGTGGATGAGCCAGCGGACGCCGGCGAGAGAGACGGCTGGCACATAGGTGATGATCGCCAGCCCGATCAGATAGACGAAGACGAACGGCACGATGCCGCGATAGATCGTATCGAGCGGCAGCCGCAGCACGCTCTGGGCCACGAAAATGTTGACGCCGAACGGCGGATGAAACAGCCCGATGCCGAGATTGACGGCGAAGATGATGCCGAATTGCACAGGGTCGACGCCCTGGGCCTTGACCAGCGGCAGCAGCAGCGGCGTCAGCAGCAGGATCGCCGAGATCGGATCCATGAAGGAACCGACCAGCAGCAGCAGGATGTTGATCGCCAAGAGCAGGCACCAGAGCGGCAGATGCATGCCGGTCAGCCAAGCCGTCAGCTCGGCCGGAATCTGATTCACGGTCAGCACCCAGCCGAACAGGACCGAACAGGCGACGATCAGCAGGATCTGGCCGGTGAAGATCGCTGTCGACTGGGCGCAGTCGAAGACATCGCGCCAGCCGAGATCGCGATAGATGAGCAGCGGCACCCCGGCGGCATAGACGCAGGCGACCGCCGCCGCCTCGGTCGGTGTGCAGATCCCGCCATAGATGCCGCCGAAGATGATGACCGGTGCGCCCAGCGCCGTGACCCCGCGAAGCGCGGCCTGTCCCAACTGGCGCAAAGCGAATGCCTCACCGCTGCCGATGCCGTTGCGCCAGCAGAACCAGACGACATAGGAACAGAGCAGGCCCGTCAGCAACAGCGCCGGCAGGATGCCCGCCGCGTAAAGACGGGGCACCGATTCCTGCGCCGCCGTGCCGTAGACCAGCAGCGGAATGCTGGGCGGGATCACGACGTCGATCGCCCCCATCGAGGTGAGAAGCCCGGCCGAGAAGCGCATGGGATAGCCGGCCTCGACGAGGGCCGGCAACATGACCCGGCCGATGGTGGCGACGGAAGCCGCGCTCAGGCCCGACATCGCGCCGAACAGGGCCGACGAGCAGACCGTTGTCACGCCCAGTCCCCCGGGGATCCGGCCGATGCCGGCATTGACGAAATTCACCAGACGCTGCGCGACCGAACCGCGCCCCATCAGCTCGCCGGTGAAGATGAAAAAGGGCACGGCCAGCAAGGTATAGACATTGACCGCACCGAACAGGGTCTGCTGCAGAACGGCCAGCGGGACGTGCATGAAGAGCAGCAGGACCGTCGCGACGCTTGCCAGCAGTACCAGAAAGATCGGGAAGCCCAGCAGCAGCAGGACGATCGGCAATATGCCGAGAACGAGGCTCATTGTGCGGCCTCTTCGCACGATGCGGGGATCGGTGTTGCGGCCGGGCCAATGACCGAGGCAGCGACCGGGGCAGCGTGCCTCTCGTCGCGGCTGAACAGCCTCACCAGCCCGACCAGCGTCATCAGCGTGAAGGACAGCGCCAGCACGCTATGCGGGATCCACAAGGCGATATGGGCGTTCTCGCTAATGGCGCCGATCCGGAAGATTTTGATCGTGTAGGTCCAGGAAACCCAGGTCATCAGCCCGCATACCGCCATCGCCAGCAGTGCCTCGGCACCATTGAGCAGCCGAGCGACAGGGGGTGGGAAATGCCGCGTGAGCACATCCATGCGCAGATGCCGGCCCCGGATATGCGCCACCAGCCCGCCCAGGAATGCCATGCCGATCATCAGATAGACCTGCAGCTCGTCGGCGCCGGTCAATGCCTGATTGAAGCCGTAGCGATAGATGACGTTCACGAAATTCAAGATGACGGCAATGATCAACGCAGCGCCAAGCACACGGCTGAAGAACGTGGCAAGCGCATTCAGCGCGCCCGGTTTCCCTGACATACTATTCAACGCCTCTCTTAAGGTAGGCTGTCGCTAACCGGAGCAGTCGGTGTGATCTATCTTGATGCAGTTGGGAATGGTGCGGGTACCGCCCATCGTTCTGAAGCCAGGCATTGATCGGAAGCGTTCGGCATGATCACCCGAGCAATTGAAGTGCCGGCGCAGTTGAAATGCCGGTGCCTGAGTAACTGGTCCACGCATTTGATGATTGCCCATTTCCGATCGTCGCCAAGTTTGCGAACCTGCGCGTACCTCTTCGTTTTGATCCGAAGAGGGCATGAAGACGATGTCGGTACGGGGCTACGAATCAATTTCAGAAAGCGGCGAAACCCGTTACGACTGTAATGCGCTGAGAAAAGTTCCCGTCATCCTGTCCAATCGACGGCAGTGAACGCCCAATACACGCCGCCGATAGAGCGATCAGGAATTGTGATTCTTTTTTGACAAGAGAATTCGGTCAAGCACCGGCAAAAGCCGGTTCAGTCTTCCTGGCAGATGATGGCTATTGCGGCATCGGCAGTTGCCGCCGCTCCGCCAGCTCATAGGTCAGTTCCTTGGCCTTGGTCGGGCTGACCTGGGCCAGAATCGGCGCCACCTTGCGCTCATTCATCCGGCTGACCACGTCAAGGAGGACATCCATGTCCATTTCCTCGAAGACCTGTGCCGCCGCCTTCGGCTTCATGTTTTCATAGATCTTCACGAGGCTTGCCAATTGCTGCTCATCCGCGGCATTGCGCTGCTTCAAGAGGTCTTCGACCGTCGCCTGCAGGGCCCGCAATTCAGCCATCTTCTGTTCCATGCGCTGCTCGGCCGCCTTCACCAGAGCCTCGCGCTCATCGAGCTGGCGGGCACGCTGATCGAGTTCCTGGCGGCGCTTCGCCAGCTGCTGCAGCACGTCGACTTCTTCGTCGGTGTAGTTGAAGGGGTCGCGCGCGACCTTGCGCTGGGCTTCCTGAGCCAACAGATCCGTCACCGGACCGGCCGCCGGCTGACCGCCTGCTGCGGACTGTCCCGGTGCAGGAGCTCCTGCTGAAGGGGTAGTGGCTGCGGCCGGCGTCGCTGCAGGTTGCGTCGTTGCGGGCGGTGTCGTTGCCGGTGGTGTCGTCGCAGGCGGTGTCGCGGCCGGCTGCTGTTGCGCCAGCGATTCCGAGCCGATGGAAATAGCGATGCCATGCCAGAGGTGATTGGCCTTGAGGCTGATCGTCGCCAGCAAGGCCACCATGACCAGCGGCATCAAGCGCAGGCGCAAACCAAAACGCGGACCGGTCTTTTTCCGCGCGGTCTTTTGCGCGGCAGGCTTCTGGGCAGCGGGCTTCTGCGCAGCAGGCTTTTGCGGCTTGGCGCTCATCGGATCCCCACCAGGGATGAAAGAACCGATTTGCGCGCCTTGGCGGCAGCTTCTTCGCTGCCGCTGACTTCCGCCGCGGTCCGGGTCGGCGATAGATTGATCGTGGCCGGTTCTGCCTTGGCGGTCAGCGCCGCGCCCTGCGGCATCAGCGGCTCCCGCTTCAGTGCCCCGTCAGCCATGTCGGTGGCCCGCTGGGCAGCGAAATTCTGGCTGATATCGCGGCTTCGGGCGACGGCGTCTTCCAGCCGGTCGCTGGCCAGTTCGGCGCGTTCGATCAGCAATTTCAGATCGCCATTGGCGCGTTGCATATCGTTTAGGGTGCCGCCTGCGGTCTCGGCCCGGTCCTGCAATTCGCGGCCGCGCGTTTCCGCCAGATACCGCAATTGCTGCAGGCTTTGATCCGCCTGCCCTGTCGCCTGACGGAACTCGGCAATCAGCTTCTCGAAAGCTTCCCGCCCCTGGCGCAATTCGGTCAGCTTGCGGTTGAAGCGGTAGACCGCCACCAGCGTCACCGCCAGCAGCAGAATGAGAATGCCGTCGCTGATCACAGAGATAGACATGGCGCCTCGTCCTCCGCTCGCCCGTCACTTCATCAGGCGGTCTTGGATCTTCACGGCGATATGACCGCCGCTGCGGCCCATCGGGCCGCGGAACAGCTGCACATCGCCGCAACGCAGCTCGACCATGGATTGCGGCGTGCAATCCAGTTCCAGCCTTGTACCTGGCTTCCAGTCGAGGACATTGCCCAACGACGTGGAAAACTCGTCCAGCACGGCGCTGATCTGTACTTCGGTCTGCCACAATTCGCCGGAGAGATGGGTTTCCCAGATCGAGTCACGGCCGAATTTCTCGCCCATGAACATCTGCAGCAGCAATTCGCGCACCGGTTCCAGCGTCGCATAAGGCAGCAGCAATTCCATGCGTCCGCCGCGATCTTCCATATCCACGCGCAGCCGCGCCAGCACCGCCGCATTGGCCGGGCGCGCGATCGCCGCGAAGCGCGGATTGGTTTCCAGCCGCTCGAAACGGAAGGTGACCGGCGATAGCGGATCGAAAGTGGCGGTCAGGTCGTTCAGCACCACGCTGATCAGGCGCTCGACCAGATTGCGCTCGATGGTGGTATAGGGCCGGCCTTCGATCCGCATGGCCGCCGTGCCGCGACGGCCGCCCAGCAGCACGTCGACAATGGAATAGGTCAGGCTGCTATCAACCATCAGCAGGCCGAAATTGTCCCATTCCTCGGCCTTGAAGACGCCGAGCATGGCGGGCAGCGGGATCGAGTTCAGATAGTCGCCGAAGCGGATCGCGGTGATGTTGTCGAGCGAGACCTCGACATTGTCCGAGGTGAAATTGCGCAGGGAGGTCGAGAGCATGCGGACCAGACGGTCGAACACGATCTCGAGCATCGGCAGGCGTTCATAGGAAACCAGCGCGCTGTTCAGGATCGCCTGAATGCCCGACGGCCGTTCCTTGCCATCCGCGCCGCCGCCGGCGATACCCAGCAGGCTGTCGATTTCATCCTGGTCGAGCACGCGATTCGACATCGGTCCGGTCGCGGCATCGTCATCGCCGCCGCCCTCGCCCGACATCGCTTCCCAGGCCGCGGCTGCGGCCTTTTCTTCTTCGCTCAGCTCATCATCGTCGATCATCGATGCCGCCACTCTTGCGCCGTTTCGGCGCCCTGGATCTGCTTGTTACTGGACCTGGACTGTCTTGAACAGCACATCCCTGATTTTGACCGGCTTGCCGGCCATCCGCGCCCGCATCAGCAGCTCTTCGCGCAGGCGCTGCAGACCTTCCGAGCCCTGCAGGTCGTCGACTCGGACACCGCGCAGATAGACCTGGAACTGGTCAACGATGCGCGGCAGGACTTCTTCCAGCTTCTTCTGATCGTCGGCACTGCTCAATTCGAGGGATAATTTCAGTTTCAGATAGTTCGGCTTGGCGCCGGTGCTGGCCAGATTGACCAGCATTTCATCCATATCGAAGAAAACCGGCGGCTGGCCGTCATCGACCTGATCGGCACTGGCTTCGGTATTGGTGTTCTGATCGGTTGCGCCGATTTTTCCCTTATCGTCATGGGCAAACAGGAGATACCACGCCGCCACGCCGCCGCCGCCCAGCAGCAGCAATGGGAGGATGATGAACAAAACAAGCTTCTTGCCGCTCAGTTTCTTGCGGACGACGCCATTGCCGACGGCTTCTTCAGTCGCTGCCATTACCGGATCCTAAAGCCCAACCCAATCAGCCAGCTGCCTGACGCGCCGACCGTCCTAATTGTTCCGCCGCGAGATTAAGGCGGGGATGGTTAACATCTAGTGAAACCAAGAGAAAGTGTTCCGGACGCCCTCTTTGCCGGCGCCGTTCCCGTAAAGTAGGACCGAGGCGGTAAATCCTCCGTAAACGCCTTTCGCCGTCCGCGGCAAAAACTGCCCGCGCAGCCAAACTTGCCGGCACCGCAAAGTCGGCAAGTTCCGGTGCAGACGACTTCAACACGCTGAAATAGCTTAATTATTTTCTGGCACGCCACGTGCATTCAGGTATCGCAAGGGCAAAGACCCGCTGAAATAAGCCAAGAAGGGCGCTGTCATGGAAACACCGACTTATATCGCGTTGTCGCGCCAGATGGTGCTGCAACGCCAGATGGATGTGGTGGCGAATAACCTGGCGAATGCCAGTACACCCGGTTTCAAGACCGAAGAAATGGTGATGTCCGAATACCAGATTCGGGCAGAGCGGCCGGTCAAACTGTCTTATGTGCAGGATTTCGCCACGGCCCGCGACTTCCGCGACGGTCCGCTGAAGGTCACCGGCAACGATCTCGACCTCGCCATTCAGGGTGACGGTTTCTTCGCCGTCCAGACGGCGCAAGGCACCCGTTATACCCGGGTCGGTCGGTTCCAGCTCGACCGGGACGGCCAGATCGTGACCAGCCAGGGCTATCCGGTTCTGGCCGGCGGCGCGCCGATCGTGGTCAATCCCGATGACGGCCATGTGAATATCGCGGAAGACGGCACGATCTCGACCGACCGGGCCAAGAACGGCACCCAGCAACAGGTGCTGGGGCGGCTGGATGTCTTCACCTTCGCCAACAAGAACGAGCTGGTGCCCGAACAGGACAACACGTTCAGCCCCGGCAATCAGCAGCCCCGGCCGGTCAATACCGATCTCGGCACGGCCAATGTCGGCCTGCCGGTCGCCGGTACCGCCACGCTCGGCAGCTCGACCAAGATCATGCGCGGCATGCTGGAAGATTCCAACGTCAAGACCATCGTGGAAATGACCAGCATGATCCAGGTCACGCGCAATTATCAGGCGGTGCAGAAATTCCTCGATTCGGAACATCAGCGTCTGCTGAACGGGATCAACAACATCACCGCGAGCAGCTGATCCCGGCGACGAGCAGCTGACACTTAAGAGATAGACCAGGAGAACCGCCATGAGATCTCTGACCACAGCAGCGACAGGTATGCTGGCGCAGCAGATGAACGTGGAAGTGATTTCGAACAATATCGCGAACGCCTCGACCACGGGCTTCAAGCGCCAGCGCGTCGAATTCGCCGATCTTTTGTATCAGGATCAGCGCCGCGTCGGCACCCAGAGCTCGGATACCGGCACCATCGTGCCCGCCGGCATTCAGATCGGCGTCGGCGTCAAGCCGGTTTCGGTCTATCGCATCAACGAGCAGGGCAGCCCCCAGGCCGTCGACGACCCGATGTCCATCATGATCACCGGCCGCGGCTATCTGCAGGTGACGATGCCCGACGGTACGACGGCCTATACGCGGGACGGTCAGCTGAAAACCGACGATACCGGCCAGATCGTTTCGCCGGACGGCTTCCCGATCGTGCCGGGCATGACGATCCCGGCCACGGCAACGGATATCAATATCAATGCCCAGGGCCAGGTCGAAGTCACCATCCCGGGCCAGGTCCAGCCGCAGCTGATCGGCCAGATCCAGCTCGCGAACTTCATCAATCCGGCCGGTCTCGACGCGGTCGGGGACAATCTGCTGGTGGAAACCCAGGCCAGCGGCACCCCGACCACCGGCAATCCCGGCGATGTCGGGTTCGGCCAGATTCAGCAGAACTTCCTCGAAGCATCGAACGTGAACATGGTTTCCGAGATGACCGACCTCATCACGGCACAGCGCAATTACGAGATGAACTCGAAAGTCGTGCAGACCTCCGACGACATGATGAGCACCGTCACGAACATGAAGACGTGATGATGCCGGCGGTCAAGTGAGAGAGGAAGACATCAGATGTTGAAGCGCACCCAGACTTATCGCCAGAAACTCGCCTGTCTCGGCGTCTCGGTTGGTGTCTGTGCCGGTCTCGGCCTGGCCGTGGCGCCGGTGCAGGCTGACGAATTGGCGGCGACGATGTGGCCCAGCGAGGACAGCCAGACGCAGATGCCGGCCCAGGCCGCGTCGCAATCGGCAACCGCACAGCCCCTGGCAAATCCGCAGGTCGCCTATCAGGGCGGCGCACTCGACAACGATGCCGGCGCGCCGCTGGAAATGAAGCAGAGCGTGGTGGTGGACGCACCGGTGATCCGCCTGGGCGATCTCTTCAACCAGCCGATCAGCGGCGGCGACACGCCGGTTGCCCAGGCGCCGAAGCCGGGCCAGACCATCTCGCTGGATTACCGCTTTCTCAGCCAGCTCGCCCGCGCCTATCGCCTGGATGTCAGTTCGCACTCGACCGTCGATCGCGTCCTCGTTGCGCGCAAGGCTCAGTTGATCAAGTCGGATATGGTGATTGCCGCCGTCGTGGATGCCATTGCCCAGCGCACGCAGCAGCAGGGCAATATGGATATCGCCTTCGATAGCGGCCAGTTGCAGTTCACGCTGCCGACCAATGTGGAGGCGACGATCGGCGTGCAGGGCCTGAATTTCGACCCCACCACCAATCGCTTCGTCGCCGTCCTGGTGGTCCCGGCAAACGGTCCGACGCTGATCAGCCAGCAGGTGATCGGTACGGCCTATGTGAAAACAGATGTGCCGGTGCTGAAGCGCCTCGTCAGTGCCGGCGACACGATCCAGGCCAGCGATATCGAATGGATATCCAGCCGCGTCGACCAGTTGCTGCCCAGCACCGTGACCGATTCACAGCAGATGGTCGGCCGTGTCGCCAAGCGGCCGCTGCGGCCCGGCCAGATGCTGCGGCTCAGCGATCTCAGCACTGAAGCAGCGGTGCAGAAGAACAGCCTGATCACCATCATGGTGCAAAGCAGCCAGATGAACCTCAGCATGCGCGGCAAGGCGATGGAGGACGGGGCCATCGGGCAGAGCATCCGCGTCATGAATACCACCAGCCACAAGCAGCTGGTGGGCGTCGTCAAGGATGCAGCCACCGTGGTCATCCCGATGCCCGCTGCCGTTGCCATGAACTAAGGAGCCAGGTCATGCGACAGGCCAATCAGATCACCAAAGCCGCTTTGCTCGCCACCAGCCTGAGCCTCGTCACCCTGCTCAGCGGCTGCGGCAATGCCCTCGACCGCGTTTCGCGCATCGGCGAGGAACCACCGATGGCCGGCATCAACAACCCGAATGCCCAGCCGAACTACAAGCCGGTCAGCCTGCCGATGCCGACGCCGTCCTCCGACTACCGTCAGCCGGCCTCGCTGTGGCGCCAGGGCAGCCGCGCCTTCTTCAAGGACCAGCGCGCCGGCCGGGTCGGCGATATCCTGACCGTGGTCATCGTGATCAACGACCAGGCCAAGCTCAACAACGCGACGACCACCGCGCGCAACGGCACCAACAGCGCCGATCTGCCGAATTTCCTCGGCTATGAGACCCTGCTGCACAAGGTTCTGCCCGATGCGGTCGATCCCCAGGCCCTGGTGCAGGCGGACAGCGCCTCCGGGACCAGCGGCACCGGCACGATCAACCGCACCGAGACCATTCAGTTGCGGATCGCGGCGCTGATCACCCAGGTATTGCCGAACGGCAACTTCGTCCTGTCGGGCTCGCAGCAGGTCCGGGTCAATTACGAAATGCGCGACCTGCGCGTCAACGGTGTCATCCGGCCGGAAGACATCAGTTCGCTGAACGAGGTGAGCTACGACAAGATCGCCGAAGCCCGCATCTCCTATGGCGGCGAAGGTACATCCAGCGATATCCAGCAACCGCGTTACGGGCAGCAACTCTACGACATCCTGTTCCCGTTCTAAGACAGATCGCGCCGCAATCGCCGGCGCGATCCTTCCCATCAGTTCCTGACAGCGCCATATGGCGCACTCCCCTCTCGCACCTCACGGTGCGGGAGGATTTTTTTTACCCACGGCTGTCCGATTTTGCAGCACCGCTGATGCTCAACCGTTCCTCAGTCGCCCTGGACCCCCGGATCAAGTCCGGGGGTGACGAGTCTTTTTGTTGTTGGCGCACAACGCTAACCTCAAACTCCCTCGTCATCCTCGCACTTGATGCGAGGATCCAGGGTTGCAGCGCCGGGTGCTCGATACCGCCACATTAAAACCACGTCCCCGTGGTACGATGACGAAGCTTCGCCCTACACCACCAACCGACGCACTCACCGGAAAGGCGGCTCGTCGAAGCTGCGCAATTTGCGGGAATGCAGCGATTCCTGCTGGCTGCGCAGCAGATCGAGGGCGGCAAGGCCGATCTGCAGATGCTCGCCCACGGCCCGCTCATAGAAGGCATTGGCAGCGCCGGGCAGCTTGATCTCGCCATGCAACGGCTTGTCCGAGACGCAAAGCAGCGTGCCATAGGGCACGCGAAGCCGGTAACCCTGGGCCGCGACGGTACCGGATTCCATATCGACGGCAATGGCGCGGGAGAGATTGATCCGCCGCCTTTCCTGCTGCCAGCGCAATTCCCAATTGCGGTCGTCATTGGTCATGACGGTGCCGGTTCGCAGGCGCCGCTTCAGCGCCTCGCCGCGATCGCCGGTGACCGATGCCGCCGCCTCCTGCAGCGCCACTTGAATCTCGGCCAGGGCGGGGATCGGGATATCCGGCGGCACGGCATCGTCGAGAATGCCGTCCTGGCGCAGATAGCCATGCGCCAGAACATAATCGCCGATGGTCTGCGACTGGCGCAATCCGCCGCAATGACCGATCATCAGCCAGCAATGCGGCCGCAACACCGCCAGATGATCGGTGATGTTCTTGGCATTGGCCGGTCCGACGCCGATATTGACCAGCGTCACCCCCTGCCCGTCTTCCGTCATCAGATGATAGGCCGGCATCTGGAAGCGATGCCAGGCGACGCCCATCGCCAGCGTCATCGCTTCGGCTGCCGGCATCGCGCGATCGATGACGGTGTTTTCCGGCAGGATCAGCCGCGTGTATCGGCTCTGTGTCTGCAATTGCGCCAGCCCCCAGCGCACGAACTGATCGACATAGCGATGATAATTGGTCAGCAGGATCCAGGGCTGCACTGACCGCCAATCGGTCCCGGTGTAATGCGTCAGCCGCTTCAGCGAGAAATCCACCCGCACGGCATCGAACAAGGCCAGCGGCCGCGCATCGCCGGCTTTGTATTCCCACAGGCCGTCGGCGATCTCATCGCCCACCGTCGCCAGCAGCGGCACCGGAAAGAAGCGGGCAAGCTCCGCCGCCGTGACGCCGCGGCCGCCCAATTCGTCGCCCCGCTCGACGACATAGGGATAGGGAATCTCCTGGGTACTGCGACCGACTTCGATCGTGGCGTTGTAATCCTGGATCAGCAGGCTCAATTGGCGAAGGAGATAGCCGCGGAAATGATCGGGCTGCGCCACGGTGGTGCTGTAGACGCCAGCCCCCTGGAATTTGGCATAGGCCCGCGCGGAAACCGGCATGACGCCTTGCGGCTGATAGGTGACGCGGAGTTCAGGATAGCGGAACCGCGCCAGCTGCTCCGCCGTCGGCACCGTTCCATCAGCCAGATATCGTTCGAGCGCATCACGCAACGCCGTGGTTGCCGTGTGATAAAGAATCTGCAGTCGATCGACAGCCTCAGCTGCCGTTCCGACCCGTTGAAAGCCCGCCAAACCGTCGGCGCCCATACCCAATCCCCTACTGCGTCCACTCCCCTGGATGGGAAACGGACTCGCGCATGCTCAGATCATGCAACCGCAATTCTCACTTGCCGCCGGGAATATGGCAACCCGACCCGGTGCCGGTCAGGTCACAGGCATCCAGGGAGGGATTGAGATGGGGCTATCAGGCAGAGCGACGGTCGCGTAGAGATAGCACCGGTGGGCTGGGGGGGATTGCGTGGGCTGGCCGTTAGCTGCCTGTCCACGCCGGCCTCTGCACACGCGACCGTCTGAAGAACAGATTGGGCGTATCATGTTACCGCATGATTTCAGGGGCGGTGAATGACGTTACCGTCGTAATGCAGTGCAGCAAAGACGGATTTCCATGGCTGAAACATCCCGCGAAAGGCGAGCGCCCGCTCAAGCCGGGGAAGGCAATTTTCGCTTGCCCGCAACGAGCTGGCTGCCCAAGCTGCCGCCATGGACCTGATTGCCGCCGCCCTCAGCAATCCGACCAATCGCAGGATTCTGGAACGTCTGCCCATCCTGGGACTGCCGCAAAGCTGTCTGGTGGCCGGCTGCATCTGGCAGCCTTATCTCAATCTGCGCAGCGGCCGGCAACCGGTCGATCAGATCAACGATTACGATATCTTTTATTTCGATGCGGCCGATCTCTCTTTCGAAGCAGAGGACCGCGTCATCAAGCAGGCGGCAATGCTGTTCCAGGATATCGACGGGCTTGTCGAGGTCCGCAATCAGGCGCGCATCCATCTGTGGTATCCGCAACGCTTCGGCTGCTTTTGCCCGCCAATGTCCTCGGCCGCCGAAGCGATCGGACGCTTTCCCGTGCTGGGAACCTGCCTCGGTCTCGCCGCCGCGCCGGATGGCGGCCTGCGGGCGATCGCCCCCTATGGCTTCGATGACCTGGAAGCCGGTCTGTTGCGACCGAATCCGTCTTGTGTCGATCCCACCGCCTTCCGGCGCAAGGCGGCCAGTTATCAGACGCGCTGGCCCTGGCTGCGGATCGCCGAAGACCAGGATTAAAAGGAAGACGAGGATTATAAGACGGGAATGAGAAGCCGCAAACGACAACGCCCGGGACAGGCCCGGGCGTGCAATCGGATGGATTGGTCCCGCATCGGCGGTTATTGCTCGACGAAGGCCTTCTCGATCACGTAGTGACCCGGCGCCGCATGGCTGCCTTCGATGAAACCGCGCTTGTCGAGAATGGCGCGCATATCCTTCAGCATCATCGGGCTGCCGCACAGCATCAGCCGGTCGTCGTCGGTATTCATCTCCGGCAGGCCGATATCCTCGAACAGCTTGCCGTTCTCGATGAGATCCGTCAGGCGGCCCTTGTTGCGAAACGGCTCGCGCGTCACGGTCGGATAGTAGACCAGCTTGCTGCGCACGCCGTCGCCGAAAAATTCGTTGTTCGGCAGTTCCTTGGTGATGATGTCCTGATAAGCCAGTTCGGCAACGCCGCGGCAGCCATGGACCAGGATCACCTTTTCATAGAGGTCATAGACCTCGGGATCCTTGATCAGGCTCATGAAGGGCGCCAGGCCAGTACCGGTCGCCAGCAGATAGAGATGCTTGCCCGGCAGCAGATTGGCCGTCAGCAACGTACCGGTCGGCTTGCGCCCCACCAGGATCTTGTCGCCGACCTTGAGATGCTGGAGGCGCGAGGTCAGCGGACCGTCCTGCACCTTGATCGAGAAGAATTCCAGATTCTCTTCGTAATTGGCGCTCGCCATGCTGTAGGCGCGCAGCAACGGCTTGCCGTTCACTTCCAAGCCGATCATCGTGAACTGGCCGTTCTGGAAGCGGAAGGACGGATCCCGGGTCGCCTTGAAGGTGAACAGGGAATCGGTCCAGTGATGGACATCCAAAACGGTTTCTTGATTGAGGTTGCTCATAATCTCGTTAGCTCGATT
>LNAP01001384.1_pt2 | contig 18795 bp, 11 predicted proteins | sample 602601 | NCBI WGS metagenome assembly LNAP01 (sample SAMN02440304, study PRJNA202911) | soil metagenome | biome: Subtropical and temperate rainforests or woodlands; isolation source: soil samples (1 kg each in a 20% v/v slurry with milli Q water) were... ...
TGGCCCAGACAGGGGCCGTAGACGCATTCACCGCTGCTCGGCAGAAATTGCGCGCCGTGCGCGTAACAGACGATCAACTGGCCGTCGGCGGATAAAAAACGGTCTTTGCGGTACTCCAGGCGTACGTCCAGGTGCGGGCAACTGTTGCGATAAATCCGCAGCTGCCCCTCGTGCACCAAGGCAAAGACACTGTCCCTGCCGCGTTGCAATGGATCGAATCCGCGTGCTTGCCCTTCCACCAGTTCGTCTATCCGGCACAGGGGGAAATCGCTGCGGCTCATGGCTGACATCCGTATTCAACCCTGTTTGGGTGGCGGGCCGCCGGGTGCCCATTTTTCTTTCGAGTTGAACAGGAACAGCTGCGAGTTATCCGCTGATAACGGCGCGCGACGGGCCTCCCAGGCGTCATCGTGTTTGTCCATGTCGGCGTCGTACTCAATGTGGCAACCCAACGGACTGTTGAAGTACCAGAACCAGTTGGAGCCAAAGAGGTGGCGCCCAGGCCCCCAAAAACTGGTCCAACCCTTTTGCTCGAAACGTGTGCCGGCCAACAGCACTTCGGTGCCACTGCCCATGTGGAAGGTGAAGTGTTCGCAGCCCTTCATGTGTGGCGGGGTCTGGATCATGAACAGGCAGTGGTGATCATCGGAACCGGCCGGGCGCATGAACGGCCCGGCACCGATAAAGGTGTCCGTGGTCCGAAAGCCCAGGCGTTCGGCATAGAACGCTTCGGCCTTGGCCGCGTCGGGAACGAAATACACCACGTGGGACAAGGTGCGTGGCACCGCACTCATATCGAGCGTAATGCCCGGCTGGTTCAACGGCCGTTGCGGCGAGTGGCCGGCGGCGTTGGTCAGGTCATCCGGAGCGTTATAAGCCTTGCGCACGGTGACCTGGAAGGCGATTGCGAAGCCCATGTCGTCGACGCTGTGCAGCACGCCGTTTTCCCGAGAGACCTGGCGGTCGCGCGCCAATTCGTCTTCGATGGCGTCGAGGTCCGCCGCGCTGGCAACGCCGTAGACGGTTTCGCGAATCGACGGTGCCGGGCCAATCGCAACCGGCAGGTTCGGATCGTCCGCTCGACGAATGATCACGGCAGTGCCGTCCAGCGCTTCGAAGCGCCCGCCCTGGCTGTCGACGTCAACTGGCGCCAGGCCGTAGTCACGCAGGCAATCGGTACAGGCTTGGATGTCATCGACGCCAAAAATCAGGGCATCAAGGCCAATGATGTTCATGGCTACCACTCCATTGAAATTATGATCCGGAGACTGCTGCCGAGCGCTCGACAAGGCCGATAAGCGAGGCATGGAATCCGGTGGTGGTGTCGGCCAGAGGTCCGACTGCGGCGAAGATTGACGTGGGATTTGGCAGCTGACTAATCGCGAGTGGGGATGCGACCTATCGGCAAACGCGATACCTGAATGCGCAGGGGAACGGCGCACAAACGGGGTTGACGAGACGATGAATTCACCGGAATGTATCGTCAAAATAAATACAACAGCGGGCCTGCCTGATGCGTTTCAACCACCTGGATCTCAATCTGCTGGTGGCACTCGATGTGCTGCTCGAAGAGCAGAACATCACCCGTGCCGCCGAACGCCTGCACATGACGCAGTCCGCAACCAGTGGCGTGCTCGGGCGTTTGCGCAGTTATTTCGAAGACGAGCTGCTGGTGCAGGTGGGGCGCAAGATGCAACCCACGCCCTACGCCCAGGAGCTCGCCAAACCGATCCGCGAAGTACTGCTGACGATTCAATCCTCGATCACTGCCAAGCCGGTGTTCGACCCCACAACCAGCAAACGCCACTTCCGCCTGGTGACCTCGGATTACCTGATCAGCGTGCTGTTCGCCCAGGTGATTCAGAAGATCCATCAGGAAGCCCCGAACATCACGTTCGAGATGCTCGGCCCTGGCGACAATTCCGGTGAGTTGCTGATTCGCGGCGAGGTCGACCTGATGATCGTGCCTGAGCGCTACATCATCGACGGCCACCCCCACAAGCTGCTGTTCGAGGAAGAACACGTCTGCGTGGTGTGGGACGGCAATACCCAGGTCGGCGACAGCCTAAGCCTGGAGCAGTACATGGACATGGGCCACGTCTCCGTCGGTTTTGGTCGCACCCGGCACTTGAGCATCGAAGAATGGTTCATGAACCAGTATGGTTTCAACCGCCGTATCGAAGTCATCACCAACGACTTCAACACCCTGCCGCAACTGGTCGTCGGCACTCAACGCATCGCCACCATGCACCAGCGCCTGGCGCGCCTGTATGCCCAGCACCTGCCACTGCGCATCCTCAATCCTCCGGTGAAGATTCCGGTCATGCGCGAGGTCATGCTCTGGCACCGTAGCGTGGACGGCGATCCGATGCATCGCTGGCTGCGTGAGCGCATCAGCGAGTTCATCCAGCATCTGGAACGCGATCCTATCGCCGCTCGCGATACCTCTCATCCCGAGTCGCGATTGGTCAATTAGCCGGGGCGTCCTTAACGTGCCTTGTGAATGTTCAAGGCAACCACAAGGACAACAACCCTCATGTTCCGTTATTTCCCGACCAATTACGTGTGGAATCTCTCAGTCAACCTGGCCATCGAAATGGGTGCCCGCATGGGCGAAATCGAAGAGATGTGCGCGCCACTGCAGGAAGCCGCCCAGCAGCCTGACGCCGCTGGCACCAAGGCATTCCGCGAAACCTGGGCGAAGATGGCCGACAAACTCTGTGGCCTGGCCGAGGAAGATGAAAGCAAAGGCCGGCTGCTGTCCGCTGGCGAAAAATACAACCGCGCCGCCACCTACTACCTCACCTGCGAGCGCTTGCAGGCGCATGGCGCGCCGGGTCGCAGCGAGCTGTACCAGCGCTTTTTGCAGACTTTCAAACGCGGTATCGAACTGTCGCGGGAGAACTGCGAGCGCGTTGAAATCCCCTACGAGGGCAAACATATTTCCGGGTTGCTGGTGCGGGCCGAAGGCGTGACCGGCCCCGCGCCGATCCTGGTGCAGGTCAATGGACTGGATTCGACCAAGGAAATGAAATACCGCGTCGGCCTGCCCGCCTGGCTGGCAAAACGCGGCATCTCGTCGTTGATCATCGACCAACCCGGAACGGGGGAAGCGCTGCGCCTGCACAACCTGATCGCGCGTTACGACAGCGAACACTGGGCCAGCCGCGTGGTCGACTGGCTGGAAACCCGAAGCGACGTGGACGCCAAGCGCATCGGTCTGGAGGGCGTCTCTCTTGGCGGTTATTACTGCCCGCGCGCGGTGGCCTTCGAGCCACGGTTTGCCTGCGGTGTGGTGTGGGGCGCGAACCATGATTGGCGCGATGTGCAAAAGCGCCGCCTGGAAAAAGAAGGCAGCTTCCCGGTACCGCACTACTGGGCGCACGTGCAGTGGGTGTGGGGTGCAAAAGACATGGATGAGTTCATGGCCATCGCCGAAAACGTGCACCTGGACGGTGTGCTGGATCGTATCAAGGTGCCTTTCCTGGTGACGCATGGTGAAAAGGACTCACAGATTCCGCTGAAGTGGGCACACCGTACCTACGAGCAACTGGTCAACAGCCCCAAGCGTGAACTGAAGATCTTCACCGAACGTGAAGGGGGTGTGCAGCATTCCAGCTTTGATAACAGCATCAACGCCGGACAGTACATCGCCGACTGGATCGCCGAAACCCTGGGTGGGCACACGGCTTGACCGATCCTTTGTAGGTGATGGCGGCATCAGCTTCACAATCGCCATCGCCAGCAAGCCGGCTCCTACAGATTCAGGTCATGCCCACAATCACCCCCCCCCTGTAGGAGCTGGCTTGCCAGCGATAGCGACATCAGCATCGCCATCGCCAGCAAGCCGGCTCCTACAGTTTTGTGTGGTGCCAATCTATCCACATGTAGGTGCGCGTGTCCCATGAAACGAGCTGATCTGCCAGCCCTTGGCACCCAATGTCCAAACCTGCGTGGCAAACCCGTCACCGCGAATCGACTGATCGCCGACGCGCCTGCGTAACGTGTTGCATTGCGTGCCGGTCATCACCGCCAAGTGTTCGCCGTAGAAGCGGATCTGCAACTCGCCACGCTCAATCTCCAGGTACTGTACGGCGCTTTTTGCATATTCCAGATAGTCCGCCTTGCCTTGCACCAGTCCAGTGGTGTGCACATACACCAGGTCATCGGCGAAAAGCTCGGCGACGCGTGGGTAGTCTTCTTCAACCAATGCCCGGCGGCGTTCCCGCTCAAGTGCCAGGAGTTCGGTTCTTGCAGTTGCGATGGTCATGGGGATTGCTCTCTGTGGGTGACGAGCGCGCACCTTAGACTTGAGCACCGGCGCATAAAAAATCGTCGATCACGATGCCAGCCATCGTCACTCGCGATACCCGGCCCTTGATGTTCTTCCCGCGACCCGCAGGAGCTGCCACTGGCTGCGATCTTTTGATCTGGCTTGTGAACATCAAAAGATCGCAGCCTCGTTGCACTCGACAGCTCCTACAGGGGACCGCGGTCAATTGTGGGAGCGAGCCTGCTCGCGAAAAACGGCTGGGCGACGCGTTCATTCAGGCAACCCGCGTTATCGTTAACGACCATCGCGGGCCAGCCCGCTCCCACAGGGGGTTGGGGACATCTTCCAGAGCCAGGTGGCTGTCAGGCCACCGTGGATTGAGCACCTATCGACGCCATCAATACCCGAGCATTGATGCAAGTTGCTGGTCGCGACCATGGCCGCGCCCTAGCCTCGCGTTGCATAACCATCAGCAAAGTGAAAACGCCATGAATGCCCTGCACCTCAAATGCCAGACCTTGTTCGACGGCACTGGCCTGCACACCCGCCAACAGCAAACGCTGGTCGTGGAAAACGGCCTGCTGGCGTATGTCGGCCCGACGGCCCTGGCGCCGCAGCCACAACCGGGTGACACCGTTCTGGACGCGGGCGATGACTTTGTCATGCCGGGTCTGGTGGACGTGCATACCCACCTGGCGTTCGGCAACGCGCAGAGCGAAGAAGATATCGATATCTGGACCAGCGACGAATTCCGCGCGCTGCGCGGCATGTTCTTCGCCCAACATGTGTTGGCCGCTGGCGTGACCAGCATGGTCTGCCCGGGCGATAGTGGCCAGCTCAGTATCTCAGTGCGCAATGCGATTGCCGCTGGCCTGTTCGAGGGCCCGCGGATCGCGGCCAGCAGCCGGGTCATCACTAATCGGCAAAGCCTCAATGACTGGTTTCCCAGCCGCGTGGGCACCCCGGAATATTTCACTGCGCGCCTGGTCACCAGCCGCAGCGAAGCCTTGGCAGAAATCCGCAAGCAGGCGAAGGATGGCGTGGACCTGATCAAGATTGCCATGGACGGCACCCACCGCCGCCCGAACGGCGAAATCATTGCCGCATTCACCGCTGAAGAAACCTATGAGATGGTTGAAGAAGCCCACCGCCTGGGCTGCAAAGTGGCGACGCATGCCTATGGCCGAGAAGCGGTGATGTATGCCGCACGCGCCGGCGTCGACCTGGTGTTCCACGCCTTCTACATGGACGACGACTGCATCGAGGCCTTGCTCGACGCGGGCAGTATCCTCGCGCCGACCATGACGTTCCCGCAAAACACCGTGGATTTTTGCCAGCCTCACGACCCGGCCATCAGCACCGGCTACGCCGGTTACTGCGCACGCACACTGGACATCGGCTCGGCGGTGCTCAAGCGTGCCAAGGCCGCCGGCGTGCCCTTCGCCTGTGGCAGTGACAGCGGTTTTGCCGTGACGCCGTACGGCGAATGGCACGCTCGCGAGCTGGAACTGCTGGTCACTCGGCTGGGCTTCACGCCCGCCGAAGCGTTGTATGCCGCCACCGCCGTGGGTGCGCGCTGCATGCCGCGCGGCGAAACCATTGGCACTCTGGAAGTGGGCAAACAAGCGGACTTCCTGTTGCTCGACGGCTCGCCTCTGCAGGACATCCGTATCCTTCAAGACCGCTCGCGCCTCAAAGCCGTGTACAAGGCCGGTCAACCGGTGCGTTTGGAACGCAGCCCGTACAACCCCAAGCAAGTGTCTGACTTCAACTCGCTGAAGTGGACGGACCTGTATACCCGCGACCGTGTTGCCCAACTGGGCAAGTGGGCCCTATGAGGATCGACGTCATGCACACACTTGATCTGCTCACCGCCACTCACATCGCGAGCAGCGCGATCCGGATCGCTCAAGAAACCGGTATCAAACCCTTGGCCGTCGTCGTGCTGGATGTGGCAGGTCATCCGTTGGCGGTCCTGCGCGACGAACAGGCCAGTTTCCTTCGCCCGCAAATCGCCACGGGCAAGGCGCGTGGCTGCCTGGGCATGGGTTTCGGCGGACGAGAACTGGCACGGCGCGCCCACGCCATGCCGGCGTTCTTCGATGCGATCAACAGCTTGACCGGCGGCGAAGTCATTCCGGTGGCGGGTGGTGTGCTGATTCGCAATGCTGCGGGGTTGATTCTCGGCGCCATCGGCGTCAGCGGTGACACCTCGGACAATGATGAGCGTTGCGCTGTGCAGGCCATCGACCAGGCCGGGTTGGTGGCCGATACCGGTGATCAGCCGGCGGGTTGATCAAGCGCCGCGGCCTGCTCCGACAACAGGCCGCGAAACCACATCAGCGCCGGATCTCGCTCCTGGTACGGGTGCCATTGCAGTACCTGCACCGCCTCGGGAAAGGCCAAAGGTGCAGGTTGAATACGCAGCGGATACCGCTGGGCGAAACGCTCTGCCTGCCGGCGAAACACCGTGGCGATTCGCGCGGTGCCGACGATGAACTCCGGCATCAACGCGAAGCTTTCAAGCGCCACCGCCACGCGTCGATGAATGCCCAACTCATGGAGATGCAGGGCATCCAGCGCCAGGTTTCGCCCGTCGGCAAACTCGCGCACCACATGGTCGGCAGCGCAATAGGCAGTCAGGCTCAAACCCTCGGCGAACGGCTGCTGCGCGCAGACGATGCAACACAACCGGTCGCTCATCAACGGCACATGGGGATAATCCGCGTTCAAGCGGCGCTGCGGCACGATCACACAGTCACTGCGCCGATAATCGAGCGCTTCACTGACCACATCTCCGTCGCGTGGCACCGGCAAGTCGCGCAGGCTCAAACGCACGCCGGGCGCGACGCGCGCCAACTCAAGACTGACCGCTGGAAAAAGCACCCCGGCCACGTAGTCGGAAGCCACCAGGGTAAATTGCCGAGTACAGGTGGCTGGGTCGAAGTTCACCGGTGCATCGATGATCTGCCGTGTCAGGGCGAGTGCTTCATGCACCTTGGGCAACAGCTCCAGCCCCAGGGCAGTGGGTTCCAGGCGGCGCCCGACCTGAACCAGCAACGGGTCATTGAAATGCTCACGCAAGCGTCCCAGTGCCGAACTGGTCGCCGACTGGCCCAAACACAATCGCTCAGCGGCCCTGCTGACGCTACATTCGCTCAACAAGGCGTCGAGGGCCACCAACAGGTTCAGGTCGAGACGGCGATACCGCATGCTGTTTCCGTTTCAGATTGATGAATTGGGCAGGTGGCAACTTTAATGACCGGTGTCTTGCTCACGCCAATCGCATGCCGCGTTAGCAGGTATCGCCGTCGCAGATACCTGGCCTGCCGATTTTCTCTTGCGCCGACCCTACCGCTGCCTGCCTCCAACACTGCCTATGTTCGCTACCGAACAGACTTCGCGCCGCTGAACACCCCACACTCATCACTGGAATGCTGCGCCCGGCGGCGCAACGCCCGCACACCTGGCCTGGCGTAGAACCGCCTTCATTCCATATGCGATCTGCGCTGCGCGGGTCGTACGAAGGATTTCATGCAAAATATCCTGACTCGCACGCTGTCCAGCCTGTGGCGCTCACCGGCCATCTGGCTCAGGTGGAGTGCCGCGCGACACAAGTTCGAGTACGAGCCCATCCTGCGCTCCGACCTGTTCAACGCGCAGCAGATGGCAGATCACGGCATCGTACTGGCCCGCCAACATGTGCTTGGGCGTCTTTCAAGAAAGGACGCCTTGCTGGGCCGCCTGACTGACAACCAGCTGCTGCTCGAACGCAGCTGCGCGGCGCTCAAGACCGTACAACTTTCCAGCCGACGCGCCACCCCTGCGGCGGAATGGCTGCTGGACAACTTCTACCTGATCGAAGAAAACATCCGTACCGCCAGGACCCACCTGCCCGACGGCTATAGCCGCGAGCTGCCCCGCCTGGCCGAAGGCCCTTCGACCGGCCTGCCGCGGGTCTACGACATCGCCCTGGAGACCATTGCTCATGGCGATGGCCGGGTCGACGCGCAAAGCCTCAATTGTTTCATCGCCTCTTATCAGACCATCACGCCGTTGGCCCTGGGCGAGCTCTGGGCAATCCCGATCATGCTACGACTGGCGCTGATCGAGAACTTGCGGCGCGTGGCATCCCGGGTAATGGCCAACCGGGAAGACCGCAACCTCGCCGATGACTGGGCCGATCGGTTGATCGAGATTGCCGAGCGCGACGCCAAGAGCGTGGTGTTGACCGTTGCCGACATGGCGCGCTCGGCACCGCCGATGACCCCCTCATTCGTTGCGGAACTGGCCCGCCGCCTGCAAGGGCAAAGCGCCGCGCTGATATTGCCCATGGCATGGATTGAACAAACGCTGAGCGAGTCCGGCTTCACCGTCGAACGCCTGGTGCAGATGGATGCCCAGCAGCAATCCGGTGACCAGGTGTCCATCAGCAACAGCATCGCCAGCCTGCGCTTGCTGGCAGCGACCGATTGGCGCGAGTTCGTCGAGCTGCTCAGTCATGTCGAACAGGTATTGTGCACGGACCCGGCAGGCGTCTACGCGAACATGGACTTCGCCACCCGCGATCGTTACCGCCATGTGGTCGAACGCCTCGCCCGGCATTGCGTGCAGTCAGAAACCATGGTGGCAGAAGCGGCCATCGAACTGGCCGCGACCCCACAGTCCACGGGCCACGTGACCGGGCATGTGGGTTATTACCTGGTGGCTGAAGGGTTGCCCCACCTTGAGCAGGCGCTGCACGCCAGCGTGTCGCTGCTCGAGCGCTGGAAGCGGCTGTTGCAGAGCGCCCCGCTGAAGTTCTACCTGGGCCCTGCACTGCTGCTGACACTGTTGCTGGCCTGGCCATTTCTCAGCAGCGCTTACTACAGCGGCACGCCCATCTGGTGCCTGGTGCTGCTCGCCGTGCCCGCGCTGTTGATGACCAGCCGTCTGGCGATCGGGTTGGTCAACTGGCTGGTGACCCTCACGGTAGCCCCGTCGCTACTGCCGCGCCTGGACTACAGCAAGGGCATACCGGTCGAGGCGCGAACGCTGGTCGTAGTGCCGACGCTGTTTGCCAACGCTGGCGACATCGAGGCCCTCGCGGAAGGCCTCGAAGTGCGGTTTCTGGCCAATCGCGATGCCAATCTGCATTTCGCCCTGCTCAGTGACTTAATGGACGCCCCTGCCCAAGTGATGCCCGAGGACGCCGAGCTGCTTGAACTGGCGCGTCAACTGATCGATGCGCTGAACCACAAGTATGCCGATGGCCAGGACGACCGGTTCTTCCTGCTGCACCGGCCCAGGCAGTGGTGCGCCACCGAGCGGGTATGGATGGGGCATGAACGCAAGCGCGGCAAGCTCGCCGAGCTCAACGCCTTGCTGCGGGGCAAAGGGCAGGAGCGTTTTGCGTTGATCGTCGGGGATATCGCTCCGCTGAGTGCGGTGCGCTTCGTCATCACCCTGGACACCGATACCTTGCTGCCCCGGGATGTCGCGCGTCAGTGCATCGGTACCATGATGCACCCGTTGAACCATCCGGTTTTCGATGAACAAAGCGGCAAGATCGTCAGTGGCTACGCCATCCTCCAACCCCGCGTGGGAATCAGCCTGCCGAGCACGGCACGTTCCACCTATGCCCGCCTGTTTGGCAGCGATGCGGGTATCGACCCCTATACCCGTGCCGTCTCTGATGTTTATCAAGACCTGTTCCGCAACGGTTCCTTCATCGGCAAGGGCATCTATGCCGTCGACGCCTTCGAACAGGCACTCGAAGGCTGCCTGCCCGACAACCGCATCCTCAGCCATGACTTGATCGAAGGCTGCTACGCCCGCTGCGGGCTGCTCAGCGATGTACAGCTGTATGAGGAGTACCCGTCGCGCTACAGCGCCGATGCCAAACGCCGCCATCGCTGGATTCGCGGAGACTGGCAAGTGCTGTACTGGGCCTTGCCGTGGGCACCCAAACCCCAGGGAGGCTTCGCGCCCAACCGCCTGAGCAACCTTGCCCGCTGGAAGATCTTTGACAACCTGCGCCGCAGCCTGGAACCAGGCGCTTTCCTGACCATGCTGGCCTGGGGCTGGTTGGAAACCAACGAAGCCGCCTCCTGGACATTGGCGGTGCTCATCCTGGTCTTTCTCCAACCCTTGCTGCAGTCGGTACTGGCGCTGGTACAGAAACCTGCCGATATTCCATTGGGACAACACCTGAGTGCGGCATTGCGGACCTCGGGCCAGCATTTCATGCGTGCGCTGCTGTCGATTGTCTGGTTGCCCTCCGATGCATTGTTGAGCCTGGATGCGATTGGCCGCTCACTGTGGCGCATGCTGGTCAGCAAACGCCGCCTGCTGCAATGGCAACCTTCTCGTGAAGTGGAGCGCTCCAGTGGCAATACTCTGCCGGGCATGTATAAAAGCATGTGGATTGCCCCGGCGCTGGCGCTGATCCTGTTTGCTGCCCTGCTCCCGTCCCTCGCCGTACTCGCACTGGCGGCACCCTTGCTGCTGGTGTGGTTGGCGAGCCCGGCAATTGCCTGGTGGATCAGCCTGCCGACTACACCGGTCGGCTTTAATCCGTCAGCACAGGACCTGCGATTCCTGCGCATGCTGTCACGCCAGACCTGGGCGTTCTTCGATCGCTATGTAGGCCCCGAGGACAACTGGTTACCGCCGGACAACGTCCAGGAGATCCCCAAGCCGACCATTGCCCATCGAACCTCACCGACCAACATGGGCATGGCCTTGCTCTCTCACCTGGCGGCCCACGATTTCGGCTATTTGAGTACCGGGCGCTTGCTTGAACGCATCACTGCCATGCTTGAAAGCATGACCGGTCTTGAGCGTCACCATGGGCATTTCTACAACTGGTACGACACCCAGACACTGCAGCCGCTGGCGCCTCGGTATGTGTCTACCGTAGACAGCGGCAACCTGGTGGGCCTGTTGCTGACCCTGCGACCGGGGCTGCTGGGGTTGGCCGACACGCCTCTGTTCGATCAGCGCACCCTTGGCGGTCTGGCCGACACCCTGGATGTGCTGCAACAGGCGCTACAAGACGCGAACCTCGACGACCGCACCGTGCTTGAACTGCGCGCGAAGGTGGAGTCGGCGATTGTCCAGGACACCCCGGACAGCTTCCTGCAAGTACTCGATCAGGCGGATGCCTTGGCAATCGACGCTGCGCCCTCCTCTGCTGAAGAAGTCCACTACTGGCTCCAGGCATTACAGGCACAGTGCACTGAGCTGCGGGCAGAACGACTGCGCTTCACGCTGCCGCCGGCACCTGCCCAGGCCAAGGCAGCGAAACCGACACCGACGACATCAACCAGCAGCCTGCGGCAACTGGCCGAGCTCGATTGCACGCTGTGGCCGCCCGCTGATCAGGCGCAAGTGCAGGCGGTACAACGCCTGGCTCGCGCACGCATCATCCACCTTGAACAACTGGCCGAGTTGTCCGCGTCACTGGCCAGCATGGACTTTACGTTCCTCTACGATGCACAACGCGACCTCTTCTCGATAGGCTACAACGCCGACGAACGCCGGCTGGACAACGGCTACTACGACTTGCTCGCGTCAGAGGTGCGCCTGACCAATTTCGTGGTCATCGCCCAGGGCCAGTTGCCGCAACAGGCCTGGTTCACCCTTGGGCGCTTGCTCAGTAACAATCGAGGCGTGCCGGTACTGCTTTCCTGGTCCGGCTCGATGTTCGAGTACCTCATGCCTAACTTGATCATGCCCAGCTATGAAGGGACGCTGCTGGAGCAGACTTGCCGCGCGGCCGTCGCCTTGCAGATCGAACATGGCCACCAGTTGGGCATCCCCTGGGGCGTGTCCGAGTCGGGTTACAACACCCTCGATGCTCACTTCAATTATCAGTATCGGGCGTTCGGTGTTCCAGGCCTTGGCCTCAAGCGCGGGCTGGCCGAGGACACCGTGATTGCGCCGTACGCCAGCGCCCTGGCGCTGATGGTCGAGCCGCAAGCGGCCTGTCGCAACCTGCAACGCCTGGCGGCCCAGGGGTCGGCCGGCCGCTATGGCCTGTACGAGGCGGTGGACTACACCGAGGCACGTTTGCCACGCGGCCAGCGTTATGCGGTCGTGCGCTCGTTCATGGCGCACCATCAAGGCATGAGCCTGCTGGCCCTCACCAGCCTGTTGCTGGACCGGCCCATGCAGCGACGTTTCGAATCGATCCCGGCCTTCCAGGCGACCGTCCTGCTGCTGCAGGAGCGCGTACCGAAAACCGCCGCGCCGTACCTGCATGCGACCCAGGCGCCTGCCAACGGGGAAAACGGCACGCAGGAAACCCGGCTGCGCGTGTTCGCCGATCCCGGGCGCAAGCGCCCCGCCGTCCAGCTACTCTCCAACGGCCGTTACCACGTCATGCTCAGCAGTGCCGGCGGCGGCTACAGCCGCTGCAACGACATCGCCGTGACCCGCTGGCATGAAGATGCGACCCGCGATAACTGGGGCATGTTCTGCTACCTGCGCGATGTCAGCAGCGGCGCATTCTGGTCTTCGGCCCACCAGCCGACCCTGCACCAGCCAGAAAGCCACGAGGCGATTTTCAGCGATGCCCGGGCGGAGTTTCGTGTGCGCGAGCTCGACTTCGATACGCACACCGAGATCGTCGTGTCTCCCGAAGACGATATCGAACTGCGCAGGCTGCACATCACCAACCGCGCCCGCGTAAGGCGCAGCGTGGAGATCACCACCTACGCCGAGGTGGTACTGGCACCGGCCATCAGTGATGCCATGCACCCGGCCTTCAGCAACCTGTTCGTGCAGACCGAACTGGTGCCGGCGCTGCAGGCCATCGTGTGTACTCGCAGGCGGCGTTCCAGTGAGGAAGCCGTGCCTTGGATGTGCCACCTGCTGGCCGCCCATGGCGTGGACATCGACGCGATTTCCTACGAGACCGATCGAGCCCGGTTCATTGGTCGCGGACGCAACGTTGCCGCACCGGCGGCGCTCGATGGCAATGTCAAGACGTTGTCCGGCAGCGCAGGCTCGGTGCTTGACCCGATCGTGGCCATCCGCTGCCGTATCACCCTGGAACCCGGGCAAACAGCGACCATCGACCTGGTGACCGGCATCGCGGACAGCCGTGAGGGCTGTCTGTACCTGATCAATAAATACCGCGACCGGCACCTCGCCGATCGTGTTTTCGACCTGGCATGGACCCACAGCCAGGTGTTGCTGCGCCAACTCAATGTATCGCAGGAAGACGCCCGCCTGTTTGAACAGATGGCCGCGTCAATCCTTTACGCCAATGCCGCGTTGCGCGCGGAAAACAGCGTATTGATGGCCAATCGACGTAATCAGTCGAGCCTCTGGGGACAGGCGATCTCCGGGGACCTGCCCATCGTCCTGCTGCAGATCGCCACCGTCGAGAACATCGAGCTCGTCCACCAGTTGGTCAAGGCCCATGCCTACTGGCGGCAAAAGGGGCTGATAGTGGATCTGGTGATCTGGAACGAAGACCAGGCCGGCTATCGCCAGCAACTCCAGGACCTGATCATGGGCGTGGTGACATCCGGCAGCGAAGCCTCGCTGATCGACCATCCGGGGGGCATTTTCGTGCGTCCGGCCCAGCAGTTGTCCAATGAGGATCGCACGCTGATCCTGTCGGTGGCGCGCCTGGTGCTGAGTGAAGACAAAGGCGGCATTGCCGAACAGATTCAGCGGCGTCATGCCAGCCCGGTATACCCGGCGCTGGTCCCTCTCCTCAAGCGCCAGGCAAAGGCGGCCGCTGCCTTGCCCGTTGTCGAAGGTTTGCTCCTGGGCAATGCCTATGGCGGCTTCAGTGCCGATGGCAACGAGTACGTCATGACCTTGCAGCCTGGCAGGCCGACGCCAGCGCCATGGGCCAACGTGCTGGCCAACCCGCACTTCGGCACGGTCATTTCCGAAAGTGGTGGCGCTTACACCTGGATGGAAAACGCTCACGAATTTCGCCTGAGCCCCTGGCACAACGACCCGCTCACCGACGCCAGCGGCGAGGCGATCTATGTGCGTGATGAAGAAACCGGGCATTTCTGGTCCGTGACGCCACAGCCTTGTCCCGGCACTGGCGCGTACCGCACTCGACACGGCTTCGGCTACAGCGTCTTCGAGCACGATGAAGACGGTATCCACACCGAGTTGTGGGTGTATGTGGCGCTGGACGCATCGATCAAATTCTCGCACTTGCAGGTTCGCAATCGCTCGGGCCGCGCCCGACGCCTGTCGACGACGTGTTATGTCGAGTGGGTGCTGGGCGACTTGCGCAGCAAATCGGCGATGCATGTGGTGACGGAAGCCGACCCCACAAGCGGCGCCTTATTCGCCAGGAACGCCTATTCGATCGAGTTTTGCGAACGGGTGGCGTTCCTTGATACCGACTCGACCGACACCACCATCAGCGGCGATCGCACCGAGTTCATCGGCCGCAACGGCAGCCTCAAGGCCCCTGCCGGACTGCAGCAGGCACGCTTGTCGGGCCGTACCGGTGGCGGCTTCGACCCTTGCGCGGCGATTCAGGTTGCCGTGGACCTGGACAACGGTGACGACCAGGACGTGGTGTTCCGGCTCGGTGCAGCCAGGGACACGGCGTCAGCCCTGCGCCTGGTTCAACAGTACCGCGGCCTGGGAGCGGCAACCGCGCAACTCGAGGCGGTTCGCGAGCATTGGCGTTCGCAGCTGGGCGTGATCCAGGTCCAGACCCCCGACCCGAGCATCAACGTCATGGTCAATGGCTGGCTGATGTACCAGGTGATCGCCTGCCGCTTCCAGGCCCGCAGTGGCTACTATCAGTCCGGCGGGGCCATCGGCTTTCGCGATCAACTGCAAGACAGCATGGCGATGATCCATGCCGATCCCGCCAGCGTGCGCGGCCATTTGTTGCTATGTGCAGCCCATCAATATGCCGAAGGCGACGTGCAACACTGGTGGCACCCGCCGCTCGATCGGGGCGTGCGCAGCGGCTGTTCGGACGACTATCTGTGGCTGGCGCTGGCGACCAGCCACTATGTCAGCGTCACTGCCGACCTCAGCGTGCTGGCTGAACCGGTGGGTTACCTTGAAGGCCGCCCGCTCAATGCCGGGGAGGAGTCCTATTACGACCTGCCGGGCAAGTCGCACCTCGAAGAAAGCCTTTACCAGCATTGTGTACGCGCCATCGAACACAGCCTGCAGCGCGGCAGCCACGGCCTGCCCTTGATTGGCACGGGCGACTGGAACGACGGGATGAACCGGGTCGGCCATCTGGGCCGTGGGGAAAGCGTGTGGCTGGGCTTCTTCGGCTTCGAGGTGCTGCAACAGTTCGCCATCACCGCCCAACTGCATGGCGACCCTGTTTTCGCACAGCGTTGCACCCAGCAGGCTGCCTTGCTGCAGGCCAGCCTGGAAGAGCATGCCTGGGACGGTTCATGGTATCGGCGCGCCTGGTTTGACGACGGCCAGGTTCTGGGCTCGGCCAACAATGACGAATGCCGCATCGACTCGATCTCGCAAAGCTGGTCGGTACTCTCGGGGGCAGCCTCGCAAACGCGGCGCCGCACGGCCATGGCATCACTGGAGCAGCACTTGGTACGCCCCGACACAGGCGCGGTACTGCTGCTCGATCCGCCCTTCGACGCAGGCGTGCTGGAGCCCGGCTATATCAAGGGCTATGTGCCGGGCGTACGGGAAAATGGTGGCCAGTACACCCACGCCGCAGTCTGGGCCGGCATGGCTTTCGCCGAACTTGGCGACAACACCAGGGCCTGGCGATTGCTCGACATGATCAACCCCGCGGGCCATGAAATCGCCAAGCGGATCGATACCTACAAGGTCGAGCCCTATGTCATGGCGGCCGACGTCTACGGCACCCCGCCCCATGCGGGCCGCGGTGGCTGGACCTGGTACACCGGTTCGGCCGGCTGGACGTACCGCTTCATCGTCGAGTCATTGCTCGGCTTGCAGCGGGTCGGGACTTCATTGCATATCGAGCCGCTGCTGGCGCCGGGCTGGACGGGCTACACGCTGCACTACCGCCATGGGGTGACGACTTACCATATTGAAGTGCGACCCGGCACGACCACCACGCTTGCGATCATGCTGGACGGCGAGCTGCTGGGCCAGGACGCGCTGCAATTGTCAAATGACGGCAGGGAGCACCAGGTGCTGGTGACCTGCCCGGTCAAAGCGCATCAGCCGCCATTGCCAGGGTACGACAGAACCGTCGAAGCCGATCTTGAACGCTGAGAGACAGCGCGCTTGACCCACCAGGGTTCAGGCATCAACGCCTGGGCCCTGATGGCGCGCGCTTTGGAGTAACCTGTCCCCCTCTGGGAATTCTCCCTCGAAGGGTGGCTGATATGTTTGTCGTACCCAAGCCACAACAGAACTACCTCCTGGCAGCCCTTCCGGCGCCAGCGCTGGAACGCCTGCTCCCCCACCTGGAGCCTGTCGAACTGTCACTGGGCGAAGTGCTCTATGAGTCCGGTGGCGCCCTTCGGCATGTCTACTTCCCCACTGATGCCATCGTGTCGCTGTTGTACGTGATGGAGAACGGCGCCTCCGCCGAGATTTCGGTGGTCGGCAACGAAGGCCTGATCGGCGTTGCCGTGTTCATGGGCGGCGAAAGCACACCCAGTCGAGCCGTTGTGCAAAGTGCCGGGCAAGCTTTCCGGCTACCCGGCCAGCAACTCAAGGACGAGTTCAACCGCCATGAAGAAATGCTGCTGCTGATGCTGCGCTACACCCAGGCACTGATCACGCAGATGGCCCAGACGGCGGTGTGCAATCGTCACCACGCCATCGACCAGCAGCTGTGTCGCTGGTTGCTGCTGTCGCTCGACCGCCTGCCGGGCAATGAACTGACCATGACCCAGGAACTGATCGCCAACATGCTTGGCGTACGCCGCGAAGGCGTGACCGACGCCGCCGGCAAGCTACAGCGCCTGGGCGTCATCGAATATACTCGGGGACACATCAAGGTCCTGGACAGGGCTCGTCTGGAGGAGCTGAGTTGCGAATGTTACGCCGTGGTCAAGAGAGAAACCGAACGCTTGCTGCCCTACTTTCCGATACGGCGCGACAAACGAAAGGAGTGAAACCTGTGACGGACACCCTCAATCCAGGCAGATTGAAGATGTTAGCGGTTTGTGCCGCGATGCTGGCGGCAGGCCAGTCGCTCGCGCAGGATCACCTAGAATCGATCGTCAGCGACGCCGTGCGCCCCGTCATGCACGCCCAGGGCATTGCCGGCATGGCCGTGGCCGTCACCGTCAACGGCAAACAGCAATATTTCAACTATGGCATAGCGTCAAAAGAGACCGGCAAGCCGGTGACGCAAGACACCCTGTTCGAGATTGGCTCGGTCAGCAAAACCTACACCGCCACCCTCATCGCCTACGCCCAGGCCACCGGCAAACTGGCCTTGACCGATAAGGCCAGCAAGGTGCTGCCGGCTTTGCGCGGCAGCGCGTTCGACCACATCAGTGTGTTGCAGCTAGCCACCTACACCGCCGGCGGGTTGCCCCTGCAATTTCCTGCCGAGGCGGATTCGGCCGATAAGATGCTCGGCTACTACCAGCAATGGAAACCGGTATATCCCGTCGGCAGCCAACGGCTGTATTCGAATCCCAGCATCGGGTTGTCCGGCTACCTCGCCGCCCAGGCCATGGGGACGCCATGGAAAACACCCTGCTGCCCCAACTCGGGCTGAAACACACCTGGACCAAGGTGCCGCAGGATCAAATGGCGCTGTATGCCCAGGGCTACGACAAGGCGGACAAACCCGTGCGGGTCGGGCCGGGAGCGCTGGATGCCGAAGCCTACGGGGTGAAAACCAGCGCTGCGGATTTGATTGGTTTTGTTCAGGCCAACCTCAAACCGGCAAGCCTGGACAAACCCTTGCAACAGGCCATCGCCTTGACCCATACCGGTTACTACAGCGTCGGTGATATGACCCAGGGACTGGGGTGGGAGATGTACCGTTACCCGGTCACGCTTGATCGCTTGCTGGCGGGTAATTCGACGGAGATGGCTATGCAGGCGCACCCGGTCCAGTGGCTGAATCCGCCGCAACCGCAGACTGGGAATGTGCTGGTCAACAAGACGGGGTCGACGGGTGGGTTCGGGGCTTACGTTGCGTATGTACCGGCGAAGGGGATGGGGGTTGTGATTCTGGCGAATAAAAATTATCCGAATGCAGAGCGGGTGAAGATTGCTCATCAGATTCTGAGCGCTTTGGCCCTGTAGGAGCTAGCATGTCGAATCGTCGCGATGGTCGTGAACGATAACGCGTAAAACCAGATGTCCCGCGGCGCCCTCGAGTTTTTCGCGAGCATGCTCGCTCCTACAGAGGATTAGCGCTATTGCGGGGGGGCGATGTTGTCCAGCGCCCGTTTTACCAGTCACTCCCCACCCACTGGAAAACCTGTTTCCAGCGCCACCCAGACTAATCATCCGGCATTTCCGGTGGCTTGGCCGGTTTTGCCGGCTTGGCGTTTTTGGCGGCCTTGGCAGCCCCTTTGGGCGGTGGGGTTTCGGCAACCGGCGGAGGCGTGGGGGCC